>Ga0335070_10000346_pt1 | contig 54407 bp, 52 predicted proteins | sample Lox_Sample_13_FD_206722 | JGI IMG/M metagenome (GOLD analysis project Ga0335070, IMG submission 206722) | Soil microbial communities from Loxahatchee National Wildlife Refuge, Florida, United States - Lox_Sample_1.3 | ecosystem: Environmental > Terrestrial > Soil > Wetlands | place: USA...
GGTATGAAGAAGTAGAAACAAAAAAGAGAAGGGAGTGAAAGGGAGGACCCGCCTTCGAAGGAGTCCTCCCTTTTTTTTAAACCTCGCGTCCACTCTTCGGTTTACCTTGACAACCCCGATGCTCTTACAATATATTATCACTCGCTTATCACAGTAGGCTACAGTCTATTGAAAGGGGGGTTAATCTATGAAGAGAATGTTTCTGTGTACAGCGATAGCTTTGATGCTCGGGTTTTGTCTGTCCGTAAATATCTGGGCAGCGGACGTGATCAAAGTTGGGTTTGATATTGAATTAACAGGGGACATCCCCAAGGTGGGGGAGGCATCGAAATACGCTGCTGAGATGCTCAAGGAACAGATCAATCGGGCTGGCGGTCTAAAGGTGGGGAATAAATCCTACCAGTTAAATTTTGTCTATGAGGACAATGAGGCGAAAGCCGAATCAGCAGCAGCCGCGGCTCTTAAGCTCATTACTCAGCATCAGGTGCTTGGCATCATCGGCCCTCAAGCGAGCAAACAGGCTATTCCGGCCGGGGAGGTTTCTGATACGAATCAGACCGTCATGATCAGCGGGTGGTCCACCAATCCGAAGACCACCCAGAACCGGCCATGGGTCTTCCGCGCCTGCTTCTTAGATCCCTTTCAAGGGCCAGTGCTTGCCAAGTTTGCGACCGAGGAGTTAAAGGCTAAAAAGGCCGCTGTCCTGTACGACATCGCCAGTGATTATCCCAAGGGTCTTGCAGAGTTCTTTAAGGATGCATTTGAGAAGATCCACGGTAAGGGTTCGGTGGTGGCTTTTGAAACCTTCACTACGAAGGACCGGGATTTCAGCGCTCAACTCACGAAGATTGTTGCATCGAAAGCCGACATTCTTTTCACACCTCAGTACTACGATGAAGTACCTTTGATCGTGAAGCAAGCTCATGAGATGGGGTGGAAGAAACCCATCCTAGGGAGTGATTCCTGGGGCTCGGCCGAGCTGATGAACCTCTGTGGCAATGACTGCAAGGGTCTCTTCTTCAGCACGCATTATGCGGCAGCAGGTGCTAAAGGAGCGACCAAACAGTTTATTGACAATTACAAGGCGAAGTATGGATACGAGCCCGATGATGTCTCCGCTTTGACGTGGGACGCCACCCGTCTCTTGCTGCAGGCAATTCAGAATACGAAAGGCTTAACAGGAGACTTGAAGAAGGACAGGAGAGCCATCCGGGATCAATTGGCCACGATCAGGGAGTTCGATGGAATTACCGGCAAGATGTCCTTCGACGGAAAAACAGGGGATCCCATCAAGTGCGCAGTGATCGTCAAGATCAGTCAAGAGGGAAAGTTTACATTTTACAAATCTGTTTGCCCGTAGAGATCTCCGGATAAAATCCTTCACCCCGTTAGAAATGGTGCCCCGCTGCTCTGTAGCGGGGTTAGGTCCCAGAATAATTCCGGCAGGTTTTGATGCCCCGCTCGGTTTCGAGTCGCAACGACTGAAATTTCTAACGGGGTTCGCCAGCGGAGGCGGCGAGTTAAAAGCTTCCTCCGCTCTTCCTTCAATCTTTAGGAGACAAGAGAATTGACCCTTTCCATGTTCATTCAGAATGTCATTAACGCCCTTCAGTGGGGAAGCTTTTATGCCCTCATCGCCCTGGGCTATTCAATGGTCTATGGGGTGTTGCTTCTCATCAATTTTGCTCACGGCGATATCTTCATGGTCGGGGCTTACATTGCGTTTTTCATCTCGACTTTTCTTCTGGGAACCTATGCCTTTCAACTGCCGTGGTCAATGCCGGCCGGACTTGTCATCTTTCTGACCTTTCTTCTGACCATGACTCTCACAGCCGGGGTAGGGGTAACCATTGAACGCGTGGCTTACCGCCCCCTGAGGCGCAAGGGCGTCAGTCGGTTGTACGTGGTGATTACTGCACTGATGGTCGGGTTGTTGCTGGAGAACGGAAACCTTGCACTTTTTGGGGCCAGCAGAAGGAACTTTCCTGAGTTAATACCCAAGGCTTTATATAGCGTCGGAGACGTGAACTTCAGCAGTACGAAGATTATTGTCATCGCTGTAACCCTTTTGGTTTTCGTCTTCCTTCAGACGGTGGTTCTCAAGACGAAATGGGGCATGGCCATGAGGGCTATCTCCTATGATCGAATGGCCGTCCCTCTTATGGGAATCCCTGTGGACACAATCATCGTGATGACGTTTGTGTTGGGTTCTTCGATGGCCGCTGTGGCCGGCATTCTTTTCGCAGTCTCCTATCCGGTTTTAGAGCCTTATATGGGAGCGTTGGTGGGCTGGAAGGCTTTCATCTCAGCTGTGGTCGGAGGAATCGGCGATATTCGAGGAGCCATTGTGGGAGGATTGATACTTGGATTCACAGAAATATTCGTAGCAACCATATTCCCTTCCACCTTTCGGGACCTTATTGCCTTTGGGATTTTGCTGCTGATCCTGACCCTTCGTCCAACTGGAATCTTCGGTGTTGCAAGAAGAACCAAAGTTTGATGAAACCAATGCCAAATGTCAAAGTTCAAGGTTCAAATGAAATCTAAAACTCAAATCAAATGCCAAAACAAGTTCGGCATGACAAACATATCATTCTGAACTCGTTTCAGAATCTCGTTTCTGAATTTTGATATTTGCCTGCCCGCGGCTAGGCAGGGATTGCGGAATCAAAATGAGTGACTCGATGACTAACGAACAATTGGTAATTACCCAATGACCCAATGACTTAATGACGTAAGTATTTATGAGAAAGTATTCTCTGACATTTCTTGCGGGTATTTTCTTTGTCCTGGTGGTAGGGCTATCCTGGACCGGGGTCTTGAGTTCATACACTCAATTGATACTCATGTTCATCGGGGTCAATATCATGATGTCCTCGAGCCTGAACCTCATCAATGGATACATGGGAGAGTTCTCTTGCGGACATGCCGGGTTCATGGCAGTGGGTGCCTATACCACATCACTGATCACGGTCTGGTTCTTCACAAAGGGTTCGGTCTTTGGCCTCAACCTTCTTCCTCCTGCTTGGGCGACGGTGCTTTTTCCCTTCATTCTCCTCTTCGGTGGACTCATCGCAGCTTTGGTGGGTCTTCTCGTAGCCATTCCCTCTTTCCGAACTCGTGGAGATTACCTGGCCATCATCACCCTAGCGGTGAACTACATTGTTAAATCGGCCATTGAAAATATCCAAGCCATCGGCGGAGCCCGCGGGTTCATGGGGATGGGCCGGGTCGTCAACGGGATGCAAGAGGTGGCGGATATTCCCTGGATGATGATCTGGACATGGATCTTCGCCTTTCTCACCATCTTGCTCATCAAGCGGTTTGTCTCGTCCACGTATGGCAAAGGGATTATTGCCATTCGTGAAGACGAGATCGCTGCGGAGATCATGGGCGTCGATACTCGAAGGGCCAAGATGGTTGCTTTTATGCTCTCCTCGGGGCTTGCAGGGATGGCAGGGGGACTGTTCGCACACATCCTGGGCTACATCAACCCCGGAAGCTTCACGATTATGAAATCTACCGAAGCGCTTGTGATGGTCTACTTAGGAGGAATGGGTTCGTTGAGCGGGTCTGTGCTCAGTGCGGTCCTCTTTACCCTTATTCTCGAAATCCTGAGGCCATTGCAACTTTACAAGTGGGTGGTTGTGCCATTCATCCTGATCCTTTTGATGCTTTTCAGAACGGAGGGGCTGTTGGGACATCGGGAGCTGACAGACGTTTTTCCGCCGCTGAGGCGCATCTTTGGAACGAGGAAGGAGATTCATGCCGCTCTTTGAGGTACGCGGGCTGACCCATTTCTTCGGGGGACTTAAGGCCGTCTCTAATTTTAACCTCATCTTCGAAGGCGGAGAATTGATGGGCCTGATCGGACCCAACGGCGCCGGGAAGACGACGATCTTCAATTTAGTTTGCGGAGTTTACCATCCTACGCACGGGGAAGTGAAAATCGAAGGACGGGACCTGACCGGGCTTTACCCTCACCAGGTCACATCCATGGGAATTGCGAGGACGTTTCAAAACATCCGTCTTTGGCCTGAAATGACGGTGCTGGATAATGTTCGGGTTGCTCACAACTACAAATTGAACTATGGGTTTCTCGACGCGATGTTTCAGACCTCCCGATACCGGACGGCAGAAAAAGAGATCGACCGAATGGCCAGAGAGGTTTTGGAGATTTTGAAGCTCCGGGATCATGCGGAGGAGCTGGCAAAGAACCTTCCTTATGGCCTCCAGCGCAAGGTGGAGATCGCCCGGGCTCTTGTCATTCGGCCCAAATTACTTCTTCTGGATGAGCCTTCTGCCGGCATGAACCTCGGCGAGAAGGAGGCCCTCATCGGGTTGATTCGCTGGATGCGCAAAGAGTTCAACCTTACCATCTGGCTCATCGAGCACGAGATGAGAGTCGTGATGAATCTCTGTGAGAAGATTCAGGTATTGGATTTCGGAGAGATGATCGCCTACGGAACGCCCGAGGAGATCCAGGCCAATCCCCGCGTCGTAGAAGCTTACCTGGGAAAAGAGATGGATTGATGTTTCTTTCTATCGAAGACCTGCATGTTGGTTACGGAGCGATCGAAGCCCTTCACGGCGTTACCTTCAACGTGAAGGAAAGGGAGATTGTCACCCTGATCGGAGCCAATGGTGCGGGAAAGTCGACAACGCTCATGAGCATCATGCGCCTTCCTCCTCCGGAAGCCCCGGGTTATCGTTCTGGAAAGATGGTCTTTGAGGGTCAAGATCTGACCCAGTTTTCGCCCCATCACGTCGTGAGTCGGTTGGGCATCTCTCTGGTTCCGGAAGGGAGGAGGATCTTCGGAAATCTGACGGTCTGGGAAAATCTGAAGATTGCAGCCTATGCCCATGATGATCATCAGGAGGTTCAACAGAAAGCAAAACGGATCTTCGGGCTCTTTCCGAGATTGGAGGAGCGCCGCGGTCAAATGGCAGACACATTGAGTGGAGGAGAGCAGCAGATGCTCTCCGTGGCGCGCGCCATGATGACCGGTGGAAGGATGATGCTTCTGGACGAGCCTTCCATGGGACTCGCCCCGAACCTGATGTATGAGCTCTTTCGCGTTTTAAAAGAGATCAATCAGCAGGGGACTACGATCCTGCTCGTGGAGCAAAATGCCCGCATTGCCCTCAAATACGCCCATCGCGGCTATGTGTTGGAGACCGGTAACATCGTGCTGGAGGGAAATGCAAAAGAATTGGCACAAAACGGCGAAGTCAAAAAGGCCTACTTGGGAGAGTGAGGAACCCTGGCGGGTTCTGATTACACCCCTGCCTGCCGGCAGGCAGGGATTAGGAAACGATTACACGGATTAACCCTTACTTCCGGGGCAGGAGTGTATTGGGGAGAATGATAAAATCTGGTTAATCGTCTTTTTAAATCGGTATAATCAAGGGAGTTCCTGAACTCCCTCAGATTCTTCTTGACACGGCTCTATAGTTGAGGGAAAATTTTTTAAGTTACAGGAGAGACCCTGCGAGGGGAGCCGAAGGGGCAAATCCCGAAAACCCGGGACGAAACTCTCAGGCAAAAGGACTGTAACTTATCTAAATCCTGGAAAGACCTCGCTCTCCAACTTTTGATCAGAGCGTGGCACCGAAGGGGAAAAATCCTAATTTTTATGGGATAATCTCTCAGGTCAAGAGACAGGAGGAAGGTGCAACAACTTAGATTGCCCTTCCTCTTTTTATTTTGGGAAAAGGGTTATAAATAAACGTAGCGCCCCCATTTATTGGGGGCGATGGGGTAAATTGAAAGAATTCGTCGGCAGTACCTGCCTGCCGGCAGGCAGGAATACCGACGCTACAATTTCCTTCGTTTGTTTGTATTCTGGGCAGAATCTGAACAGGGATTATATCATGAAAAGATCTCTCAACCAGATTCATCCACCAAACCGATCAAAAGAAATAACGTTACCTATTCCTGATCATGTCTGTTTTGTCGACTTAGTGGAATTAAAAGAGCACGAGGAGATTCGCCCCGAGTATTTGGAGCAACTCAAGGATGAGATTCTGGCGGATGGCATTCTCAAGATGCCGATCGCTGTGGACAAGACGACTTACATCATTCTCGACGGGCATCATCGACTTCATGCCTTGAAGAAAATAGGGTGCAGGAGGATTCCTGTCATTCTTTTTGATTATCAGTCATCGGAGATAGAGGTCGTTCCTCACAGGGATGGGGAGACCGTAACCAAAGAGATGGTCATCCAGACAGCCTTAAAGGGGAGAAGAATGCCTCCCAAGACTTCTAAACATATGATCATGATCGAGGGCGAATTGAAGCACATCTCTATCGTCGAAACGGTTATCAACATTCCCCTGGAAAGATTAAAATAAAATTAATTTCAGATTTCAGATTGCAAATTGAAGTTTGGAAGAATAAAATTCCAAATCTGACAGGAACCTTTGAAATTTTCCCTGTGTTGTAATGTCATGCGAGGAGCGAAGCGACCGAAGCAATCTCGGATAAAGGGGGAGTGCGATGAAGTATCCAGAAGATTTATTCTACACCGAGAGCCACGAGTGGGTGAGAGATGAAGGAGGTCAGGTGACGATCGGGCTCACGGACTATGCCCAGAGCCAATTGAAGGATATCGTCTACGTGGATATGCCTGAAGCCGGGTCTGAGTTCAAAAAGGGGGAGAGTATCGGAGTGGTCGAATCGGTCAAGACAGTTGCCGATGTGTACTCTCCGGTTACGGGGAAAGTGGTGGAGGCAAATTTCACACTCAAAGATCACCCTCAGTTTGTCAATGAAGATCCATACGGGAAAGGATGGCTAATTAAAATGGAGATACAGGATAGAGGAGAGTTGAAGGCTCTTCTCTCATCGGAAGCCTACCAAGGTTCTCTGCCCAAGGAAGAATAGATGAAGGACTTTGACCGATATCTCCCTCATACCCAAGAAGATATTCGAAAAATGCTCGATGTTATTGGTATCAGGAACCTGGAGGACCTCTTCGGTGCGATTCCCAAGGAGTACAAACTCTCTAAGCCCTTGAACCTACCCGAGCCTCTTTCCGAACCGGATCTTGTCCAGCATTTCCAGGGACTTCAATCTCCTATGATGAGCAGTTTTCTCGGAGCGGGAGCTTATCATCATTTCATTCCTACTGTGGTTTCTAATCTGGTCTCCCGCTCGGAGTTTTACACGGCCTACACTCCCTATCAGCCCGAGATCAGTCAGGGAACGCTTCAAGCCATTTTCGAATACCAAACATTGATGTGCCAATTGACAGGCATGGACGTATCGAATGCCTCGATGTACGACGGGGCATCAAGCTTAGCTGAAGCGGTGTTGATGGCGAACCGGATTACAAGAAGGAAGAAGGTTCTCCTATCACAGGCGATTCATCCCGAATACCGAAGAGTGATTCAAACCTACATGATTCCTGATCAGCAGGAGATTGTTTCAATACCTTATCGGACGGACGAAGGCCGAACCGATGAGAAGATTTTGTTGGATCTCCTCGAAGAGGATGTCTGTGCTGTGGTGCTTCAGTCTCCAAACTTTTTTGGCGTCATTGAAGATCTCCAATCTGTCGGTGAAAGAATTCATGACATAGGGGCATTGATGATCGTGGGTTTCACCGAGGCTGTGGCTTATGGTATTTTGCGACCTCCCGGTTTAACAGGAGCTGACATCGTGGCCGGTGAAGGCCAGAGCTTGGGGATTCCTATATCATACGGTGGACCTTACCTTGGCGTCTTCACCACCCGGGAAAGATTTGTCAGAAATATGCCCGGCCGGCTGGTTGGTGAAACGATTGATTTAGAAGGAAAGAGAGGTTTTGTGCTCACGCTTGCGACTCGAGAGCAGCACATCCGGAGGGAACGGGCCACTTCTAACATTTGTACGAATGAAGGACTCTGTGCCCTGATGGCAACGGTTTTTTTGTCCTGTCTTGGAAAAGAAGGTTTGAAAGAATTGGCCCTGATGAACTTAAGCAAGGCAGAATATGCGAAGAAAGCAGCCTCCAGGATTCGAGGCTGCAAACTGAATTTCAGTGGACCCACTTTTAATGAATTCGTAATCGAGATTGAAAAAGAGCCTGAACGGGTTGTGCAGAGACTGCAGGAAGAGAAGATTTTGGGTGGTCTCCCGTTGAAAAGGTTTTATCCTGAGCTCGATCATCATCTCCTGGTTACAGTGACGGAGATGAAAAAAAAAGAAGAGATTGATCGCTGGGCCGAAGCATTGGAAAAAGTCATGTAGTCTGATAGTCCTCTGGTCCGATAGTCATATCGTTCATTTCGTGATGTAGCGTCCCGATTTATTCGGGACGAGATAGAATAATGAGAAACCTAATTCGCCCTCAATAAATGAGGGTGCTACACTGACGTGGTGCTGTGGTGAGCAAGATAAGGGATACCGGACTCATTCAGGATGAACTTCTGATCTTTGAGCAAGGAGGGGTAGGAAGAAAAGGATATTCTTTACCCCGATGGGATGTTGAGGAGGTAGAGGCCACGAATCTGATTCCCTCCAGCCTCCTCCGCAAAGACCTGGAAGGACTTCCACAACTCAGTGAGGTCGATGTGGTGCGTCACTTCACCCGACTTTCCCAATGGAACTATGGGGTGGATAGCGGGCTTTATCCGTTAGGCTCCTGCACGATGAAGTATAATCCAAAGCTGAATGAAGAAATTGCAAGAATGACGGGATTTTGCAACATCCATCCTTATGCCCCCGAAGTGCTCTCTCAAGGAATTCTGAAATTGATGTATGAATTACAGGCTTTTCTTGCCGAAATCACCGGGATGGATGAAGTCACGTTACAACCTGCCGCAGGCGCACACGGCGAATTGGCCGGAATGATGATGATCAAGGCATGTCTTGAGGCCCGTGGAGAGAAAAGAAAGAAGGTGTTAATTCCGGATACTGCCCATGGCACAAACTGTTCCACTTCTTCGATTGCGGGTTACCAGGCGATCGAGATCAAATCGAATGAAAGAGGGGTGATCGCTCTGGAGAAGGTGGCCGATCTGATGGACGAGGAGGTGGCAGCCATCATGGTGACCAACCCAAACACTTTGGGTCTCTTCGAAGAACATTTGGCAAAGATTGCGGAGATCGTACATCATAAAAGAGGGTTTGTTTATTGTGACGGAGCTAATCTCAATGCTCTCATGGGAATTGTGAAACTGGGTGATCTGGGAGTCGATGTGGTTCATATCAACCTCCACAAGACCTTTTCAACTCCTCATGGTGGAGGAGGACCCGGGGCGGGGCCTGTAGCCGTTAAAAAAGAGCTTATCCCCCATCTCCCGGTTCCAGTGATCGAGAAACGCGGAGAGACTTATTCCTTGAATTATGAACGACCCCAGAGCATTGGCAAGATAAGAGCTTTCTACGGGAACTTTGGTGTATTGATCAGAGCTTATGCATATATTCTTTCAATGGGGGCGGAAGGGCTCAGGAAAGTGAGCCAGATGGCTGTGCTCAACGCCAACTACCTGATGAAGAGGTTGAAAGATTATTATTATCTTCCCTACGATCGGACTTGTATGCATGAGTGTGTCTTTACAGATCGATTTCAGGAAAAACGTCACGTCAGTACTCTTGACATTGCTAAAAGGCTGATCGATTATGGCTTTTACCCTCCCACCATCTATTTTCCTCTGGTTGTTAAAGGTGCGCTCATGATCGAGCCCACAGAGACGGAGAGCAAGGAGAGCGTTGATCGGTTTATTGAAGCAATGATCCAGATTGCGAAAGAGGCAGAGGAGAATCCGGAGCTCGTTCGACAGGCGCCTCAGAGGGTCAAGGTAAGGAGGCTTGATGAGGTCCTGGCCGCCCGAAAACCCAAATTAAGGTGGGACGGCAATAAATAATAATTTCAAATATCAAAGTTCAAAGTTCAAATAAAGCTCAAATTTCAAATTTCTAAAACATTCGAGGTTTGGTCATTTGACATTCCTTTGGCATTTGAACTTTGACATTTGACATTTAGGAAATAAAGTTAATGAACCGCGAAGGGTACATAATAGACCTGGGTCTGATCGACTACCAGAAGGCCTGGGATATTCAGCATGAATTCTGGTCGAGGAGAGTGGAAGAAGACTTACCCGATCTGTTGCTCCTCCTCGAACATCCTCATGTGATCACACTGGGAAGGCGTGGAAATCGATCTCATCTGATCGCTGCTCCGGGGGTCCTGGAAGCAATGAAGGTTCCAATCTTTCACGTAGAAAGAGGAGGCGATGTGACTTACCACGGTCCCGGCCAGATCGTGGTCTACCCGATTTTTAATTTAAAGGGATATGGATACCGCCTTATCCGGTACGTTACCCAGCTCGAGGAAGTCATTCTTTCCGTTCTTAGAGATTTCGAAATCGTCGGAAGAAGGGACGTTTTGAACCGGGGTGTCTGGGTGGACGGAGAGAAGATCGCTTCAGTGGGAGTGGCCATCAAACGATGGGTTTCTTTCCACGGCGTTTCGCTAAACTGTGAAACCGATCTGAAATATTTTGAACTGATCAACCCCTGCGGCCTCGAAGGAAAAAAGATGACCTCCATGGCAAAGATACTTGGAACCGAAATTTCTCGAAAACGTCTAGTCGAGAGGATAAGTTTCCACTTTATGCAGATTTTCGAAAGAGACTGGGCAGAAAAAAAACTGGAAGAAATAAGGTAAACAGTCATGTCCAAAAAAGGTGGCACAGGCTTCCAGCCTGTGACTTCTTTTAAAATCTCAAAGAGGAATCTACCCCACTGGCAAGAGCCCAACAGAGTTTATTTTTTGACATGGCGATGCTTGAAGGGGCAGGTTTTATCACCCGGAGAGCGGAAAATAACCCTGGAGTCCCTATGTTACTGGAATGGGCAAAAATGGACCGTCTATGCGGCTGTTGTCATGCCCGATGCCACCAGGTTTAGAATTTAAGAAACGATTATGAACCAAAGGAGAGTAGTCATCATCGGCGGGGGGCCGGGGGGCTATGTGGCGGCAATTCGCGCTGCTCAGTTGGGAGCCCAGGTGACTCTGATAGAAAGAGATAAAATCGGAGGGACCTGTCTCAATCGGGGTTGCATCCCTACCAAAGCACTTCTCCACGATGTCAAGATGCTCCGCTTACTCAGAAACTCCAACGTCTTTCAGCCGCTTTTCAGTGAAGGATTCAGTCCTTTGGAGTCGATGATGGAACGGAAAGAGAAGGTGGTTCAGGAGATGGTGAAGGGCGTGGAAATGCTCCTCGAATCCCATCGCATCACTGTTAAGCGAGCTGAGGCCGACCTTTTAAGGCCACTTCAGATCATCCTTTCATACAGCGATGGAAAAAAGGAGACTGTTAAAGCGGATGCGATCATCCTGGCTCCTGGCTCCGAATCGAAGACCCTCCCTCACATCGTCCCCGATGGTAACAGGATCATCACCAGTGACGAGGCATTGGAAATCAAGAAGATCCCTCATGAAGTCGTCATCATAGGCGGAGGATATATCGGCGTTGAGTTTGCCGTGGTATTTAATGCCTTAGGTTCGAAGGTGACGATTGTTGAGATTCTGGATAATATTTTAGCAGGTCTTGAAGAGGAACTGGTCCGGAATCTTCGAAGATTCTTGGAGAGAGATGGTGTAAGAATTTTGACAAAGTCCAAAGTGGAAGATCTTCATTCTGCGGAAGAGAGATTGAGTTTAACGGTAACCACTCCGCGAGGAATTGAGGAAATTTCTGCTGAAAAGCTCCTTCTAGCTGTTGGGAGGGGTCCAAGTCTAGAGCTCGATTTTTTGAAGGCAGGTGTCGAAGTTTCTTCAGCGGGGATTCGTGTCAACCATCGAATGGAGACAACTGTAGCCAATGTCTATGCAGTCGGTGATGCGATTGGCGGAACTCTTCTGGCTCATGCGGCGATGGAAGAGGGGATGGTAGCAGCAGAGAATGCGATGGGGGTCATGCATGAGAAGGAAAATCATGTCATCCCTCTCTGTATCTTTACCTATCCAGAAGTTGCCTCAGTCGGTCTTGCTGAAAAAGAGGCCAAGGGAAAGGGAGCAATAAAGATAGGCCGTTTTCCTTTCCGTTCCAATCCGACGGCATTGATCTCCGGTGAGATGGATGGTCTCGTCAAGGTCATTGTGGGTCGGGACGATGATAAAATCTTAGGCGTCCATATAATTGGCCACGATGCGAGCACGCTGATTTCCGTCGCGACTTCTCTGATGGAGCAGAACGTTAAAGCGAGAGAGTTTCCCAGACTCGTTCAAGCTCATCCGACCACTCCGGAGGCCTTGAAAGAGGCATTTCTTGATGTGGAGGGATTGGCCATTCATCTGCTGAAACCGCTGCGGACCAAGGCATAGCGCAGAGGGCAGAGCACAGAGAGCAGGGCAAAGATAGCAAGCACCAAATTCCAAAAATCCCCTCACCCCACCCTCTCCCCCACGGGGAGAGGGAAAGGGTGAGGGGGCGGTTTGGTCATTTGAATTTGGAGTTTGGGGATTGTTTGGGATTTGGGTTTTGGGATTTGGAATTTGGCGGAGGCGGGAATAATAAGTGGAAACAAAGACGTTGCGAAAACCTCCCTGGTTAAAAAAACGAATTCCTCCATTTCAGGATCTTCAGAAGGTAAAGTCGATCCTGGATGAGGAGAACCTTCATACCGTCTGCGAAGAGGCCCGCTGCCCGAATCTCGGAGAATGTTTTGCCAGGGGTACTTCCACCTTTCTTATTCTGGGAAAAATCTGCACAAGGGATTGTGGCTTTTGTGCTGTGGAACATGGAATGCCCGCTCAGCCCGACGAGGCAGAACCGGAGAAGGTTGCTCAAGCCGTCAAAAAGATGAACCTTCAGTATGTTGTCATTACTTCAGTGACACGCGATGATCTTTCAGATGGCGGAGCATCCCTCTTCGCCAAAACGATTCAGACGATTCGTACACTGGATTCAAAGACAAAGGTGGAAGTATTGATTCCCGATTTTCAGGGAGACCCTTCTGCTCTGGAAGTTGTTCTTAAAGACCGCCCGGATGTCCTAAACCACAATATTGAAACGATCTCTCGACTCTATCCTGACGTGAGACCTCAGGCCGACTACGAAAGATCACTTCACCTGCTGAAGAGATCAAAAGCAGGTCATCCCGATGTACTGACGAAGTCCGGTTTTATGCTTGGGCTCGGTGAGAATCGTAAAGAGGTTTTAGAGCTTCTCCGAGGCCTGAGAACAGTAGGATGTGATCTCCTAACGATTGGCCAATACCTTCAACCCCGTCCGGACCGTCTGCCGGTCGTACGATTTGTTCAGCCGGAGGAATTTGAGGAGTATAAATCGATAGGGGAAGAGATGGGTTTTAAAGCGGTAGCCTCCAGTCCTTTTGTTAGAAGCTCGTTCCACGCCTTTGAGATGTTCAAGACAACCACCCTTCAATAAACTTCGGGATAAGAATCCTAACGAAAATCTTGATAAAGTGGACAATAATGTTATATTGCGATGCAGGATAACATCTCCTCTTAGCTTTCCCTCTCCCCTCGGGGGAGAGGAAGCCAGCCCGCCGCCTGCTTGACGGGTACGGGCAGAGGTAGGCAGAGGGGAAGGAGAAGGGATTTTCCCCTTAAGAATCGGACAAAAAAAGATCATGATCGGAAGGGAACATGAATAGGCGAAATCTCCGTGGAACGATGATATTCAGCGTTCTTGCTATACTTGTGCTATTAAGCAGCTCGTGCACGTTCAAAGAAGTTGCACCGGTCCAACCTCCGCAGGTTGTTCAGCCTCCGGTCCAGCCGCCTCCTAAGCCGGCAAAGATCGCCTTGGTGTTGGGGGCAGGTTCATCCAAAGGTTTTGCTCATATTGGTGTGCTCAAGATTCTCGAATCGAATAAGATTCCGATTCATATGATTGTCGGAACCAGTATGGGAAGCGTTGTAGGAAGTCTCTATGCCTACGGCATCGACGCCTTTTCACTTCAGAAGCTCGCCATTTCGGTAATTCAGGGCGATCTTGTTGATCCTCTTATCATTCCCAGCAATGGATTTATTAAAGGAGAGAGGCTTGAAGAATTTATTAATAAGTGGGTGAAAAATACCTCGATTGAAAAATTGAAGATTCCGTTTTATGCTGTGGCCACGGACTTAGAAAAGGGTCAGGAGATTGTTTTTGCAAAAGGAAATACGGGGGCAGCCGTTCGGGCGAGTTGTTCTATCCCAGGCATTTTCCGGCCCGTCAAGATTTCTGATAGACTTTATGTGGATGGGGGAGTGGTCAGCCCGGTGGCGGTGGAGGCCGCCAGGAGACATGGGGCGGATGTGGTGATCGCCGTGGATGTTTCATCAGGGGCTGAGCGCACCGTGCCGGAGGGGACGATCGAGACCATCCTTCAGGCCGTCAATGTCATGTATTCGAAACTGGGAGCGATTCAGCTTGCGAAAGCGGATGTGGGAATCAAACCAAAAGTAGGTCACATCGGCTCGGCCGACTTTTCGAAAAAACACGAAGCCATACTGGAGGGAGAAAAGGCGGCGATTGAAGCACTGCCGCAGATTACGGCAATCCTGGCTCAACTCCGGCAGGAAGGAAGGCTGGAGTAGATAAAAAAAGGGTGAATAAAGAATATAATTAGGAAAGGAGTCATTATGAAGTCGAAAATTCGTTTGACCATATTATTTGTAATTTTAAGTCTCTTTTTTCTTACCGCATTAGCCATCGCTAACGAGGTCGCCGAAAAAGCCGCCCTGGATTCCTCAAACAAATGGTTGTCATTCGTGGATAAAGGCGAGTATTCTAAAAGCTGGGAACGGGCTGCGGTATTATTCAGAGGCATGGTCACCAAGGCGGAATGGGAGACAAATTTGAATACGTTCAGGACGCCCCTCGGCAAGGTTTCGGAAAGGAACGTTAAGTCTAAGGAATACACAAGAACGCTACCCAATGCTCCCGAAGGGGAATATGTCGTTATTCTATATGAGACGACCTTTAAAAATGGAAAAAAGTTTCCTGAAACCATAACCTGTGTTTTGGATAAAGATGGGAAATGGAAGATCGCAGGGTATTATATTACTTTTCCAACTCAAGAGTCTCAAGCCCCGGAAATTAAGAAGTGAGGTCGGGTCCTTTTTTCTACAGCGGCCGACTAGCCGTTGTACTTTATTTTTCATCATGCTTACCAGCGACCGGCAATCCAGCCAGCAGCCTTTTCGTATACATTCTCTGGAGGTAAGGCATGTCCTCCCTCGAATTCTATCCAATTCTTGGTGGTCCAGCTTTCAAAAGAACCCGACGATTAAATAGTCGAATTTCCAAGATCTCGGTTTTTACCACCTTTTCCCCGCTCAGTCTATAAAATTTTATTCTGTTTGAAGGGACTTCGTTTGACTTTTTCTGTGTGAATTGGTATCTATTGTGTCCGTCGATCGAACGCGAAGAAGGAACGAAACCTTTGAGTAATGCCACGGATGCCTCAGAAAGCCCTCACCGCAGTACACGGCTTGCACAAACATAAAAAGGAGGAGGAATTATTCATGACAAAAATACTATTTGGAGCGGTTTGCATTACGGGTTTTTGTTTACTTATTATCGGGATGACGTGGGGTGCGGAGGTCTGTGTTGATCCCGGTGGAAGTGGAGACTACACAAGCCTTCAGGCTGCCTTGACTTCGGCACAGTCTAACGGCGAGGATGATATCATCAAGGTCGTCCAAGGGACTTACATCGGACATTTCTCCTACACTTCAAACGAAGGGCACAGGATTACTCTTCTTGGCGGCTACACGACAGGATGTGCCGCCAGGGTAGTAGATCCTGCAAATACCATCCTGGACGGCGGTGCGACCGGAGGAGCCCTTTCCCTCGCGAATAATAGCATTGGCGGTAACGTGTACGTCGAAGGCTTCACCTTGCAAAACGGGGGCGGCGCGGGCACGTTCTATGGCGCGGGGGTGTATGCACAATCTCGTAACGACTCAGCGACAGGCAACATGAATGCAGGGGATGTCGCGATTATCAAGAACATTGTTACGGGAAACAACGCGTCCACTTCCGGCGGCGGGATTTATGCAGTTTCAACGACATCGCATGGCAATTCGGGAAAAGTCACTGTGACTGACAACATCGTTTTGAATAATACTTCTAATCTGTATGCCGGCGGGGTATATATTCAGTCTTGGGCCTTTGAAGGTACGCCAGGAGTTGTTACGCTGACCAATAATATTGTCGCCGGTAACACCGCTGGTAATGACGGTGGTGGAATCTATGCTTATTCGGGGACTTCGACGACGCAGGGCAACGTCATCACCGTCACGAATAACACCGTCACAGGAAACAGCGGCGGGAGCGGCGGCGGAGTATTCACTGCAGCTTACAATGGTTCTTCCGGCGGCATTGTCAACTGCTACAATAACATCGTCTGGGGAAACACAGCCGCCACCGGAGGGGATATCCGTCTTGCAAGCTCAGGGACCAACAATGGTTACAACAACAATTATGACAGTACGAAGATACTTGGGACATGGACGAATTCAGGCAATAACATCAATACTGATCCGTTCTTCGTCGGAGATAACGATTACCATCTTCGCCCCAGTTCACCATGCATTGATGCCGGAAACAATGCGGCGCCTTCCCTTCCTTCATTCGATGTCGAAGGCTATTACCGGATCATGGACGGCAATGATGACGGCAGAACCATCGTGGACATGGGTGCGCTGGAGTATCAGATTAATGTGGCGTGCGTGGCCACTGCAGGTGACCTTCAACTGGCCTTAAGCGAGGCAGAATCGAATGGTGAAGATAACACAATCATGGTTGTCCAGGGGACTTATACGGGGAATTTCAACTATCTTTCAAGCGGAGGGCGCAGTCTTACTCTGCTTGGCGGATACACCGCAGGCTGTGCCCAGAGGGTGGTGGACTCGGCAAATACGGTTCTGGACGCTAATCAGACGGGAGGAGCGCTTTATCTCTATAGCGATCATGGCGGGGATATACGGGTGGATGGCTTTACCGTCAAGAATGGCAGCACCACGGGTCCTGGCGTCGGAGGGATCTTTGCCTATTCACGCAGAGGTTTAGGAGCTGCAGGCAATATTACCGTGACCAATAATATTGTTATAAACAACACTTCGAGTGACGGCGGGGGGATTTATGCCGATTCATACGCGGATTCCGGCAACGGAGGCACGATTACCATCGTCAATAATATTATCGCTGGAAACCTGGCCTGCGCAAGTTGTGCCGGCGGCGGGGTTTCAGCGAGCGTCTACTCCCCTGCTCAGGCAGGAGCGATCAATCTTATTAACAATACCATCACTGGAAACACTGGCGGCACCGGCGGTGGCGGGGTGATCATTGGTTTGTATGGGAAAGCCGATGGGCCAATCAACTGCTATAACAATATTGTGTGGGGAAACACGGCTCCCGTAGGGGGCGATATCTCCCTGGGTCCAGGCATTGCCAGCGGCTACAACAACGACTACAACAGTGCAAAAATGGATGGGGCATGGACGAATTCAGGGAATAACAAGGATAATATCAATCCCCTTTTTATCGGAGGCGGTGACTACCATCTGCAGGCTGCCTCTCCCTGCATCGATGCAGGAGACAATTCTGCGCCGGGTCTCCTTAAAATCGATTTAGACGGTGGCGACAGGATCGTTAATGGAGGCATCAGTAACACAGTCGATATCGGAGCGGATGAATATTCAGGATTAAAAAATCCTAAAGCCCCGTCGAGCGAAACCATCTATAAAGCCTCCACGCTTATCAATAAATATCAACCGTCCTTTGAATGGATAAACGACGGGATCTGTAAGAGTTTCAGCATCTATTTTTCTACCTCCCCCACGGATTTCTTAAGCAAAGGAATTCTGATCGCGAAGGCGAATATCAAAGGTACGTTAAACACCTATACGCCATCCCTTGGAACATGGAAAAAGATCATGACTGCAAGCAACAACGCAGGAAACATCCGGGATATCTACTGGAAAGTCGTCGGGATAAAGGCGGACAAGTCAACGGTAGACAGCTCCGTAAGGCATTTCAGGATTGATGAATGTCTGCCAGGGGTGGCCCAAGCCTCCGGAGACGAATATGCATTCCCCTCCGGAACGCCCCCGACATTCACATTCGGCGCAGATTTTAATGGTAAGTTACAGCTGGAGATAAGCTCTGTGAGCGATTTCAGCGACCCCCACAAGATGAAAAAATTCGTTTTCGCGGACAAAGACTCAAATGCAACGCCGGTTTTTCAGAAGACCTTATCGTCGGGCCAGTGGAAGTCGATCGTAAAGCTGATTGGAGCCGGAACAGGATATTTCAGAGTCAGGGCATGGGATGGAATAGGGAGAGAGACCGTTTCAGAGATAAGCTCCTTTATCATTGGCCAGTAACGACCTCCTTTTTCCCCTCCCCCTGGCGGGTACGAAGGAGTGGGACTATACAGCCAGGAACGGCGCGGAAGGGTCATGAAAAGCTACCGAAAAGAATTGTGGTTCGAGGTGCCAACCCGAAGAGCCTTGATCAATATTACTCCGAAAGTTGAAGCCTGCCTGAAAGAGAGTGGCATCAGAGAAGGTCTGGCACTGGTTAATGCGATGCATATCACTGCTTCTGTCTTTATTAATGATGATGAATCCGGTCTGCATCATGATTTTGAGGTCTGGCTTGAGAAACTTGCTCCCCATGATCCGGTTAAACAGTATCGTCATAATGTCGGGGAGGATAATGCCGATGCCCATTTAAAGCGGCAGGTGATGGGAAGAGAAGTGGTAGTGGCTATCACAGACGGGAAGCTCGACTTCGGCCCGTGGGAGCAGATTTTTTATGGCGAGTTCGACGGCAGACGAAAAAAAAGGGTTCTCGTCAAGATCATCGGAGAATAAGATTCCTCAGCTTTTGGATTGATCCCTGGATATCCTTTCCATCTTTCTCCGAAAACTCCGAAAACTTCGTTGACTTTTGCTTTCATCTGAGAGAAAATAAAAAGATAATCTAGGATCGGTTCATGACAAGGGGGAATTTATGACGGATATGATTTTCAAAGAGGTTCCGGTGGAGAAACTAAGGTGGCGTTGCGATCCCGGGGCATTACCCGAGACGACACAGGCGGTTGAAGCTTGTGAAGAGGTGATCGGCCAGGAGAGAGCTCAGGAGGCGATTCGCCTGGGCCTGGATATCAACTCTGTCGGATACAACATCTTTGTGACCGGTCTGGCGGGGACCGGGCGTTTTACTGCCATCAAATGCGTGTTAGAAGAAATGGACATCAAAGGGAAGATTCCCAACGATATTTGTTATGTGAACAACTTTAAGAACCAGGATATGCCCCATATGCTTAGCCTTCCTCCCGGCCAAGGGAATGCCTTCAAGAAAGAAATGGAGATGTTGGTCGACACTCTGAAGAAAAAAATTCCTTTGCTCTTCGAGAATGAGACTTATGTTAACAAGAAGAAAGAGGTCGTGGAGAAATATCGGAACAAACAAGCCGAGATGTTCCGTGAGTTCGAAAAGAAGGTGAACAAAGAGGGGTTCGCTCTGGTTCAGATCCAAATGGGCCCTTACTCTCGTCCGGGTATCTTCCCCTTGGTGGAGGGGAATCCGGTTAACATCGAACAGTTGGAGTCCATGGCGGAGGAAGGGAAATTTTCCAAAGAGGAACTGGAGAGGTTGAGGGGGAAACAGGTTGAACTGGTCAACGAATTGGAGGATATTTTTAAAGAGACCCGGAAAGCAGAGAAGGAGATCAAGGAAGAGCTGGCTTCCTTGGACAGTGAAGTGATCTCCCCGGTCATCAGGGATTCTATTTCCGATATCAAGGAGAGGTTTAACTATGAGAAGGTTCGCCAATATCTCGACGAGGTCCAGGAAGATGTTTTGGCTAACCTCGGCCGTTTCAGAGAAAAGGAAGAAACTCCACCCCCTATCCCCGGGTTGGTCTTGCCTCAAATGGCAGATTCATTCAGTGAGTACCAGGTGAATGTCTTGGTAGACAATTCGGAGGCAAAGGGAGCGCCCATTATTGTCGAGACCACTCCAAATTACCGCAATCTCTTTGGGACGATTGAACGAGTAGTGGAGCGCTCGGGAATCTGGAAGACCGACTTCCTCCATATCAAGGCGGGATCTTTTTTAAGGGCGAACGGAGGCTATTTGATCTTCAATGCCCTCGAAGCCCTCACGGAGCCAGGGGTCTGGCCAGCTTTGAAAAGAACCTTAAAAAACCAGGTCATCGAGATTCAGACTTTCGATCCCTTTTATTTCTTTTCTACTTCTGCCCTCAAACCGGAGCCCATTGATTGCTATACTAAAGTATTGATGATCGGCGATTCTCAAATCTACTATCTCCTCTATCATTTGGACGACGATTTTAAGAAGATTTTTAAGATCAAAGCAGATTTCGATCCGGTGATGAACAAAGATAATGGCAAGATTGCCCAGTATGCTTCCTTTATTCGGAAAATCTGTGATGAAGATAAATTAAGGCCCTTAGATAACACCGGCATCGCGGCAGTCGTAGAGTATGGAGTAAGAATTACGGGGAGGCAGAAGAAGCTTTCAACCCGTTTTCACCTCATTGCCGACCTGGTGAGAGAGGCCAACTACTGGGCGGAGAAGAATGGAAGCGATGTCGTGACTGAGAGACATGTGGATAAGGCGATCGAGAAAAAGATTTACAGGGTGAACTTGATTGAAGAGAAGATTCAGGAGATGATCGATGATGGAACGATTCTGATCGACTCCGATGGAATGGTGGTGGGCCAAGTCAACGGTCTCTCCGTCTACGATCTTGGAGATCATACTTTTGGTAAGCCCTCCCGGATCACTGCCAAGACTTCGCTGGGAAAGTCAGGCATCATCAATATCGAAAGAGAGGCGGAGATGAGCGGCCCGATCCACAATAAAGGGGTCTATATTCTTTCTGGATATCTCAGAAGCCAGTACGCCCAGGACAAACCGATCACCATGAGTGCCAGCCTCTGTTTTGAGCAGTCCTACAGCGGAGTGGAAGGGGACAGTGCATCCTCTACGGAGATTTATGCCTTACTTTCAAGTATCTCCGGACTTCCTCTGCGGCAAGACATCGCGGTGACCGGCTCGGTCAGTCAAAAAGGAGAGGTCCAACCCATCGGAGGTGTCAACCAGAAGATCGAAGGATTCTTTGATGTCTGCAAAGCAAAGGGGTTAACCGGCAAGCAGGGCGTCATGATTCCTCACCTCAATATCGATGACCTGATGTTGCGGAAGGATGTGGTGGAAGCAGTGAAAGAGGGAAAATTCCACGTCTATCCCGTCAAAACCATCAACCAGGGGATTGAGATTCTGACAGGCGTGGAGGCAGGCGAGCGATTGGAAGATGGCCGCTTTAAAGAAGGGACAGTGAATGACCTGGTGGACAAGAAGCTTCGAGAATTGGGAATGAAGATCAAAGAATTCGAAGGGGGAGGAGAAGAAGGAAAAGAGGACAAAAAGAAGAAAAAAGGGAAACCCTCTTGTAATGGATAGAATCACACTCGACGAGAAAGTTGTTGTCGGCAAAGAAATTCTGATGAAAGGGCCTCCTCTGGAGGCCCTTCGTTTTCAGGGTGGCCGTGCGGGAAGCCTTGTCACCTTGACAGACGCTGAGGGGAATGACTTCAGGGGAAGAGTCCTGCGTCTCTCCGGGACAGAAGCTGCCATTTTTATATTTGATGTCTTTCCTTCCCCTACCGAATCGTCTTTGGAAGTCATCCTTCTTCAGGCCCTTCCAGAAAAAGAAAGGATGGAGCTGATCGTCCAGAAGGTCACCGAACTGGGTGTCTCAGGTATTCTTCCTTTTCAGTCCGAAAAGTCCATTTCTCTAATGGAAAGGGAGGCAAAGCAGAAGAAAGCACACCGTTGGCAACAGATCTCGATCAAAGCAGCCCAACAATCGAGGCGAGCGAGGGTGCCCTTTGTCGGAAAATGCAGACCGTTTCAAGAGGTGTTGGAGAATCTCGCGGAAGACGGGCTGAAAGTCCTTCTCTGGGAAAAAGGGGGCGAAAATCTTAAAAGTGTCTTGAGGCGGCATCCTGTTCAAAAGATTTATGCGATGGTTGGACCGGAAGGGGGCTTTACCGAGAAAGAGGTGAAGTCGGCAAAGGGGAAAGGATTTATCCCCGTTAAATTAGGACAGCGTATTTTGAGGACTGAAACCGCCGCCATCAGCTTCGTAGCAGTCCTTCAATATGAATTAGGAGACCTCGGTTGATCTATTTCGGGGGGACGGATTCGGGCCTTCCGCTTGTGCGGCCTTTGTTTCGTCACGCAGCTGAGCCAGCAATTTTGAATGGCGTGAGAAATACCAGAGGGCTGCGCATACGAGAAGCAGAAATGCGACCGCAGCGGCGATGTAAAGTGGCGTATTTTGGCTTGTCAGCTTGAATGCGCCGCTGGCCACCAGCGTGAAGGGGATTGCCTCTGGTAAAATTCCAAAGGCCGTTCCCAGGAGAAAGTGGCGGTGTCTGATGGGCGAGATCCCTAACAAAAAATTGATGAGCAGCCCGCTGATGGGAAGTTGGCGCACGGAAAAAACCATCAGCGCTGCGGAATGTCCGTGAAAATGCTCCTTGAGCCACCTGACCCGAGGCCAGTGGCGCAAGACGAAATCCTGACCGCCCCAGCGAACGAAGAGAAACAAAGCATAATAACCCGCCAGTGTTGCCACTTGTGTCCACAGGAGGCCATACCAGAATCCGAAAGCGAGGCCACCAATGGGACAAAGCAGTAGACGTGGGATGCCCGCGGAAACCAGACCGAAAACGATTCCCATCCATACCGCCGGCCCCACCCATCCCAGAGATAGGAGCCAATATTTGATGCTCTCGATGTTGCCCAAATACTCACGCGTTGGCGTGAAATACACGAAAGCAAACGCGGCCGCCACTAAGACCAGCATGATCAGCGGCCTCCAGGCGAAATCCGTCATCCAGGATTTTGGGCGATGGATGTTGGAAGTCAGCATAAGGGCTTACGGAAGATTTCGCACGAGCCGAATCGATCGAGATCAGGCAACACGCTACACGCACACCACATTTCACCTTTCCTTCGTACCCCCAGGGCGAGGTCTCAGCACAACAGGTTTCGAGAAAACGAAAGGCGAGCGATCACACATCCATGGGTCTGGAATGTTTAGGCCTAATTATAAATCTATTATGAGTTGAAATCCATATCTATCCCAAGCCCGCCCATCAATGCTTTCAGCGTTTTCATGAAAGTGGGTAATATTTCTTTCGAAGCGGTAGGCCGTTTCAGGGATGGACAACGAACCTTTGGTTTTCTATAATTTCTCTGTCTTTTGAAAAGGACCATGAAGATATTACTCATTCAGCCTCCTATTCAAGAATTCTATCAGACTTCTATTCGGACGCAGCCGATTGGTCTCGCCTACCTTGCGGCCTCGTTAAAGAGAAACGGCCATGAGGTAGAGATCCTCGATTGCCAGACAGAAAAAAGAAAGCAGATACCGATCCCTTCTGAGCTTTTTTACCTGAAGGATTTCTATCCCTTCAACGATCGAAGTCCCTTCAAGCTTTACACTGGGTATTACCATTTCGGAATGGATTGGGAGGTGATCGGGCAGAGGATAAAAAATTCAAAGGCGGATGCTTTTGGAATCTCCTCTTCCTTCACACCCTATTATGGGGAGGCACTGAAGATTGCAGAGATCATCAAAAATTGGGATCGAAGGAAAATCGTCGCCATGGGAGGAGCACATGTCAGTTGCGATCCGGAACGTGTTTTGAAGAGTCCCTTTGTAGATTTTGTCGTCCTTGGGGAAGGGGAGGTGCGTTTCCCCTCTCTCTTGGAACAGATCGGGAAGGGCAGACTGAAGAACATTGAGCAGATCGATGGGATTGGGTGCCGAGGAGATGGAGAAATTCGGATCAACCCTCTTCAAAATTTCATCCGAGATCTCGATTCACTACCCCATCCTGCGAGAGAACTGCTCGACCTGGATCGATATCGAATAGGAAAGAGACGATCCACAATGATCATTACGAGCAGGGGGTGCCCGCACGGGTGCGCTTATTGTTCAGCTCATCTTGTCATGGGTCCTTTTTTCAGGCCTCGAGCTCCAGAGGCTTTGCTGAAAGAGATGATGGAGTGTCGGAAGGAATACGGCATCGAGATCTTTGATATTGAAGATGACAATTTCACCTTTGATCAAGGTCGGGCAAAGAAATTGATGAGCCTGATCATCGAAAAGTTTGGAGAAGGTGGGATCAAACTTTCTGCGATGAACGGCGTTTCCTTTGCTTCGCTAGATGAAAAGCTCTTGAGATTGATGAAAGGAGCGGGTTTCGATACCATCAATCTCTCCATCGTCAGCATCGACCCATCAACGAAGGAGAGATTGGGAAGGCCCAGGCCAATCGCTGAATTCGATAAAATTCTTGAAAAGGCGGAACAGGCTGGTCTGAATGTCATCGCTTATGTCATCTTGGGCATGCCCGTCCAGAGAATCGAAGAGATGGTGAATACCCTGATCGATCTGATGGGGAGGAAAGTCTTGATCGGCCCAAGTGTCTATTACCCGACACCAGGGACTCCTCTTTTCGAGCAATGCGAAAGAGAGGGTATTCTCCCGCCCCACCTTTCCCAATGGCGGTCAACCGCCTTTCCCATTGAGACAAAGGAATTTAATCGGCTTGATATGCTAACCCTCTTCCGTCTGGCGAGGACCATCAATTTTATCAAGGGGAAGATCGATAGATGGGAGTTAGATGAAGGTATGACATGGAAAGGACTCATCGGAGCGTTGCAAAAGGCTAAAAGTGAGGGCAAGGACAACGGTCCATCCTGGATCGATCTCTTTTTACTCCTTTTTCATGAAAGGTCATTCTTCGGATTGAAAAAAGATTCCGGAGGAGTGTCATTTGTAAGGGAGGGCAGTTCGAAAAAAGTTTTGGATTATTTCTTCGAAAAAGCTTGGAGAAGTCCTGTCCTGAAAAGTCGAAATACTTAAAGTCGCTATTTTTTGGGCATGTAAACCGATGGCACAGTTCCCGCCCACGTCCAACTTATAGAGCCATCCGCATCCTCAACAGGCACCAACGACAGAGTTTGACCGTCGACCGTCGCGTCAATATTCGAAAGGGTTGCCTGAATCGTCCCGTTTCCGGGATTGATTTGCGCATTACTGATTCTTGATACACTTCCTATTCCAACTCCCAAGGTGGTTTGAATTGCAACACCATCAGGACAGTTAGGCCAAGCAACAGCAACTCCGGTTAATTCTTGTTTGTAGTTCGCCAAAGCAGCTGCAATATACCTCATTGCATTGACGGCCTCGGCCATCTTCGCTTTAATTAAATGTTGCTTGTACATTGGGATGGCAACGGCAGCCAAAATTCCGATAATGGCAACTACAATCAGCAGTTCGATCAGGGTGAATCCTTTTCTGTGATTTTTGATGGCAATCATGGGTTGTCTCCATTCGAGATTATCAAAATGATACATGTGGAATTGGTGCAATTAGGATGCCGTCTTGGGTTAACTGTTTATTGGGTCAAGTGAGAGAAATTGGAATAAAATAGAAGTAAATGCTGGGAAGCAACCACTTGAGCTTTCTTGTTTCAGGTTATAAACTGAATGTGACAAAATGACGGGTGATTGCCAAATTCGGGCAGCTGTAACATTTTACGCAATGGCAATCATCGAGAATATTTTTTCTGGATTTCAGCAGACGAAAGATAGTTCAATGGACTCAGATTTTTAGAAGTATTGCATTCATTCAGGAGAAAATGATATGGATAAAACAGAAATCTGGACGAATCATCAGAAAGGAATCTGGAATCATGACTTTTATTTATCTCGTCCGCCATGGTCAAACCGCATGGAATAAAGAAGAGGTTTTTCGTGGGAGGACAGATGTCCCCCTCGACGTGACCGGCCGGAAGCAAGCAGAGTTAGTCGGACAATATTTCAAGGGGATGGAGATTCATGCGGTCTACTCCAGCCCCTTAGCTCGAGCACGGGAGACCGCTGAAGCGATTGCTCGATTTCAGAACTTAAAGGTTGAACCCTTAGAGGCAATGATCGATATGAGTTTTGGAAATTGGGAGGGACATGCACATCAAGAGATACGGGAGATTGACGGGCAGACATACCGTCAATGGGTAGAATCACCCCATCTGGCCAGACTTCCTGGTGGAGAAAGTTTAGATGAGGTCCGAGCAAGGTCCATGACTGCACTGGAAGAGCTGGTTCGGAACCATCCGGGGAAAAGTCTTGTCCTCGTTTCTCACCGAGTGATATGCAAAGTGTTGATCTGTGCGATTCTCGGATTGGACAACTCCCATTTCTGGCAGATTACTCAAGACACTACAGCGATTAATCTGATTCAGTACAGAAATGGAAAGTACATTCTTTCTCTCATGAACGAGACATGTCATCTGAAGGCTCTGAAAGAAAAAAGCCTTGGAGTCGACTTTTAATCTAAGACAATTCAGGTTAAAATTCATTCAGTGCCTTAATGCGACATTCTAATTTTCGTTTTGGTTCCAGTCTATGATTGAGGTTAGATTTCACGGAAGAGGTGGGCAGGGAGCTGTGGTGGCATCCAAGGTGCTCGCCGTCGCCTTTTTCCACGAGAATCTCTACGTCCAGTCCTTCCCCGCCTTTGGCGTTGAAAGGCGAGGAGCACCTGTGTTGGCCTTCTTGAGGGTCGACAAACAGCCCATCCAATTGCGGGTCAGCATCTATGAACCCGATCATATCGTGGTCCTTGATCCGACGCTGATTGGAGCGATCGATGTCACCTCAGGGTTGAAAACGAATGGATGGGTCGTTATCAATTCCCACCACCCTCCTGAGGCATTTAGTAACCTGAAGGGTTTTCGGACGGCCACCGTGGACGCCACCTCTGTTGCCATCCGAAATGGTTTGGGTTCGCGAACGAACCCAATTGTCAATACAGCTATCCTGGGGGCCTTCTCGAGGGTGACGGGCCTTGTAGGAATCGACTCCATTGCTCTGGCTATCCGTGAAGAGGTTCCGGGAAAGAAGAACGAGAACGCGAAGGCTGCAAGAGAAGCCTATCAAGAAGTGAAGTTTTCAATAGCATAGCCCGTGGCGCATCGAGCATAACGCTAATGTGAAAGTTCTATGGTTCGGTAGTCGTATCGTTTTATGGTCAAATTAAAGTTTACAACACTAAGGACTATGAGACGAAGTGACTATTTGGCTTTGCGAGATCCATTAGATTGATAGGGTTAACAAAATGACCGAACAAATTGTTTTCAAGGGCGTCTCTGACATGCCCACGATTTCCATTTCTTTTGGGAACATGGATTGGAACAAGACAGGGGCGTGGAGGTCTCAGCGTCCTTTTTATGAAGACAAGACCCCCCCCTGCAGCGCAGCCTGTCCGGTGGGAAATGATATTGTGGCATTCATCCAAAAGATAACGGAAGGAGATCTCGAAGGGTCCTGGAATGTGATCAAAGAGGAGAATCCTTTTCCTGGAGTCTGCGGAAGGGTCTGCTTTCATCCCTGTGAAGCAAAATGTAATCGCGGAAATTACGATGAAGCGATCGCCATTCACGCCCTGGAAAGATTCGTCGCAGATCTTGCTTCGAATCTGAATGAGAAGATAGAAAAAGGTTCCGGAGCGAAGAAGGGAAAGATTGCCATTGTCGGGTCGGGTCCCGCCGGGTTGAGTTGTGCTTATCATCTGGCAAGGCTTCAATATGATGTCACGGTCTTTGAATCTTCATCGTCAGCAGGGGGCATGTTGAGGATGGGAATCCCATCCTATCGATTACCGAGGGATGTCTTAGATCAGGAGATTTCTAGGATTGTGGCATTGGGCGTGGAGATTCGGACAGGAATTGCATTTGGCAAAAAGTTAAGTTTAGATGGTTTAAGAGATTATCAGGCCATCTTTATCGCGAGCGGCGCCCATCAAAGTAGAAGCCTTCAGATTCCTGGAGAAAAAGGAAAGGATGTGTTGAGCGGCCTTGGCCTCTTGAGGAAGATCAACCTGGCCAAGAAAGGAAAGCTGGACAATAGGATTGCGATCATCGGTGGAGGAAATACAGCCGTTGATGTGGCACGATCCATCATCCGAATGGGAAAGAAGGCGACCATTCTTTACCGTCGCTCGAAAGAGGAGATGCCTGCGTTTGAAGATGAGATTGCAGAAGCCATTGAAGAAGGAGTGAAGATCAGGTATCTGGTCAATCCCATCCGAATTCAACAAAAAGACAGCCTGAAACGCTTAGAGTGCCTACGAATGGAGCTTGGAGAAAAGGATGAGACCGGCCGTAGAAGGCCTGTCCTTGTTCCCAATTCCAATTTTTTTATTGAGGCGGATAGTGTGGCCATTGCAGCGGGAGAGGAGATCGAGGTCTCCTTTCTTCCAAAAGGGGTGGAGAGAAAGGAAGGGATCGTTCTCACCCGGAGGGATGGAAGCACGGGGATAAAAGGGATCTTTGCAGGGGGAGATCTGACCTCAACCCAGCGAACGGTGGCCCATGCCATTGGCTCTGGCAAAAAAGCCGCCCTGGCCATCGATTGTTACTTAAAAGGCAAAGATTCAGAAGAAGCGATCCGGGAAATTCTTATAGGAGACGGGCCGTCCCTCTCGACCTTCAGGTATCTCCATCCTGAAGAGAGGAAGATGAATCCTCATGTGGTTGCCTTTGAAGAATTGAACACGGACTACTTCGAACCTTCAAAAAGACAAAAGGAATCGAAAGGTTTGGTCAAGAAAAGGATCAGAGGCTTTGAAGAGGTGACTTCCACCCTCACAGAGGAGTGTGCGGTAAAAGAAGCTGAAAGATGTTTCAGTTGCGGGACCTGTAACGAATGCGAGAACTGTTATGTCTTCTGTCCCGATACCTCTGTCATCAAAACAGGAGAAATGTTTTCCCATCAGGTGGATTATGATTTCTGTAAAGGCTGCGGAATCTGTCTTTCCGAATGCCCCCGGGGGGCCATTTCTTTCAAAGAGGAGGCGAGATGAAGAAGGTCATCACCGGGAATCAAGCGGTGGCCTACGGGGTGATCTTGAGCCGTGTCGACGTCATCTCCGCCTATCCCATCACTCCGCAGACAACGATTGTTGAGGAACTATCGGAGCTCGTGGCGAGCGGTCGTTCGAAAACGATCTTCCTGAAAGTGGAATCAGAACATTCTGCCATGGCGGCCCTGATCGGAGCCTCCACGGGAGGGGTGAGATGCTTCACCGCCACCTCCTCTCATGGATTGGCTTATATGCATGAGATGCTCCATTGGGCCTCTGGTGCCCGCCTTCCGATCGTGCTCGTCAATGTCAATCGAGCCATCGGCCCACCCTGGAACATCTGGAGTGATCAGAGCGACTCTCTTTCTCAACGCGATACTGGATGGATTCAACTCTATTGCGAAAATAATCAAGAAGTTCTCGATACCGTTCTCCAGGCTTACCGAATCGCAGAATCGGTCAAGCTTCCGGTGATGGTTGTCCTCGACGCTTACGTCCTCTCCCATACTTCCGAGGCCGTAGAGATTCCCGCGATGGAAGAGGTTGATCAATTCTTACCGCCTTTCTGCCCGGAATATCTCATCGATACTCAGGAACCCAGGGCCTTCTCGACGATCGCCACACCGGAATCTTTTTTAGAGTTCCGCTACAAAACACAGGAGGCGATGGAGCAAGTCCCAGAGGTTGCAAGAAGGGTGGAAGGTGAATTTAGATCCCGTTTTGGTCGGGGTTATGGCGCGATTGAAAGGTACGGGAAAGACGGAGCCGAGATACTTCTGATGACCTCCGGCACGGTGACGAGCACCTCAAGGATCGTTATCCAGAAACTGATTGGAAATGAATACAGCGTTGCTGGAATAAAGATTAAGAGATTTCGACCCTTCCCGTTTGAAGAAATTCGTGAAGCGATTCAAGGAGCAAAAAAGTTGGTGGTCATTGACAGAAATCTCTCGGCAGGGGTGGGAGGTATCTTTGCTCAGGAATTAAGAGCCTCCTTGTACTCGAGAGAGGAGAGACCTCAGGTCTTTGGTTTCATCTCAGGACTGGGTGGAAGGGACATCACTCCGGAACTGATTGAAGAAGCGGTCCAATACGCGGTGGAACATGATAGACCCGAAGAAGAGATTTTGTGGCTGGGCCTGAAAAAGTAAAAGTAGGCAGTAAGCAGTAGGCAGTAGGTAGTAAACAGTAAGATGAGGCATGAACAATAGATGAAAAAGATAGAAATACCTTCTAAGGAGTATTTAGGTCACGGCCATCTCGCCTGTGCTGGTTGTGGTGCAGCCATTAGCATGCGCCTCACCCTCAAAGCCCTGGGAGAGAAGACCGTCATGGTCTTTCCTGCCTCTTGCTGGTCCATCATCCCTGGGTTTTGGCCCTATTCGAGTTTTCGGATTCCAGCCGTTCACGCTGGTTTTGTCACAGGAGGAGCGACCGCTTCCGGCATTAGGGCAGCACTAGACATTCGAGGCGATCATGAAACCGTGGTAGCGGTATGGGCTGGAGATGGCGGGACTTTTGATATCGGGCTCCAGGCCCTTTCAGGGGCGGCGGAACGAAATGAAGATTTCATTTACATCTGTAACGACAACGAGGGCTACATGAACACAGGCACGCAACGGAGTTCAGCGACGCCCATGTTCGCTTGGACGACGACCACTCCGACCATGAGGCCCAAAGAAAATCCGAAGAAAGACATCATGGCCATCATGGCTGATCACCAGATTCCTTATGCGGCGACGACAACAATTGCTTATCCGGAAGACCTGTTAAGGAAGATGGAGAAGGCAATGAGAATCCGGGGGACCCGATTCATCCATCTTCTCTCTCCCTGTCCTCCGGGCTGGAAGATTCCTTCGGAACTGACTGTCAAAATTTCGAGGCTTGCTGTCCTCACCGGAGTCTTTCCACTTTACGAGGTCGAGAACGGAGATAAATATACGATCAATCTTGAGCCGAAACCTCGTCCAATCCAGGAATACCTGAAACTCCAGGGCCGCTTCAACCACTTGACCGTTTCGGGAATCGAAGTCATTCAAAAAAATGTTGGAAAGGCCTGGGAAAGGTTAATGAAAAGGGCCGGAAGTCGAAATTTTTAAGGACCGGATATGCAAAATTTCCCGTCTAATCTGGTCACGATCTATTTTTTCTTCGAATAAGTCCTGCAGGGTAAGAGGCTTCGATCACACTTTTCATCCCGCCCCGAACATTAAATTCACCCGTGACAACCGCCTGGATGGGCTTGGAATCCTTGACGAAATCTCTGAGAATTCGATTTACCGCATTCTCGTAGAAGATTCCCAGGCTCCGGTAAGCAAGGATATAGGTCTTGAGAGATTTTAATTCAACACACCATCTGTCAGGAATGTAGCGGATCGTAATCGTTCCAAAATCAGGCAACCCAGTCCGAGGACAGACAGAGGTGAACTCCGGGATGGAGATTGTGATCTCATAACTTTTAAACTGATTCCTAAAACAGTCAAGCCTTGGTAGTGGGGCGTCGATTCCCGAGCGAGCATGTTTATCTGTGTATTCTTTCATCTTTCTCTCTTTTAAGCGCATCATAATTCAAAATGCCTGGATAATCAATCCTGTTCCAGGGTTAGACGATTTGTTTGAAAAAATGACTTGGAATGATTAAATTGTGACGGAGGTTAAGGAGGTTTACAAAGATGGCCAAGAAAGTGTTTAGACTGTTATCGGATGAAGGAGTCAGGGGAGGGGAAGCAAGAAACCTTGAGACCATTTATCCTTCAGAGGATGACCTTCTGGATGCCTATTCAAGGGCAGTCATCAATGCAGCGGATCGGGTGAGTCCCTCGGTTGTAAATCTTGACGTCCAAACGAGTGCTGGAAGAAGACAGGCAACTCCTTTCCGTATGCCCGAAGAGCAGCGGGGCACGGGTTCGGGCTTCATCTTCACGCCCGATGGTTTTATCCTGACCAACAGTCATGTCGTGCACCGTGCAAACAGGATTGAAGTGACGTTGCCGGACGGTCGTCGTTTTCAAGGTGAACCCGTGGGGGAGGACCCGGACACGGATCTGGCAGTTGTCAGAATCAATGGGTCAAACTTTTTGGCCGCACCCTTGGGCGACTCCGAGAAAATACGGGTGGGGCAATTGGTCATTGCGATTGGTAACCCATACGGTTTCCAGGCCACGGTGACCTCTGGAGTGGTCAGCGCACTCGGCCGTTCCCTCAGGTCGATATCGGGTCGCCTTATCGACAACATCATCCAGACCGATGCTGCCCTGAATCCAGGAAATTCTGGAGGTCCTCTTGTCAACTCTCGGGGGGAGGTCATCGGTGTCAATACCGCCATGATTCTCGCTGCCCAGGGCATTTGCTTTGCCATCGGAATTAATACAGCCAAATTTGTTGCAGGCCGGCTCATTAAAGATGGTAAGATCAGGAGAAGCTATATCGGGCTTGGGGGTCAGAACGTCCCGCTTCTTCGCCGCATTGTGCGATTTTACCATTTGCCTGTTGAAAGTGGCATCCTGGTGGTATCCATAGAGGAGAACAGTCCTGCACAGAGAGCCGGCCTTATGGAAGGAGATATCATCGTTGCGTTTGATGGCCAACCCGTGTCAGGCATTGATGATTTGCATAAGCTGTTAACAGAAGAGAAAGTGGGAGTGAAGACGACAGTGACGATCATACGACGGACGGAGAAGTTGACCATCGCGATCGTTCCAGAGGAATCGAAACGCAGGGGAGAAGAGTAGAGCATACCCTCCCTCAAAAGTCAGAGGAAAAAGGAGCCGACTCTGAGTGCAGTAAAGATAAGGTGAGAGGTGAAACCGAATGTTGGGTGCAGAGGAGGACGCAGAACTTCTTCTTGTGGATGTGCTTCTCTAAGATATCGTTTTATAGGGAGACGCCTATCCGTTCGACCTAAAATCGTTCTTTAAGAAGAAATTGTATTCGCAACCATCGTGAGCGAAAGAGCTATGAATAAAGTGATTATTGAAGAACTGCCCGACACGAAAGAAATCCCCGGAGCAAAAAGGTGGAAAGAGGAGAGAGGCGAGTTTGTCCAGGTTGCGTTTCGAGAGGAGATTCAACATCTGGCTGCTTTTGAGATCAGAAAAGGGTACACAAGGGGGAACCATTATCATGAGAAGAAAGAGGAAATATTCTATGTGTTCCGAGGAAAGATAAAAGCTTCATTTATGGATATGGATACCGGCCAAAAAGAAGAAAGGATTCTCAAAAAGGGAGATAAAATAAGAGTGAAACCCCGCTGCGGCCATCTCTTCTACGGAATAGAAGATACAGTGATCGTTGAATACAGCCCTCAAGTTTATGATAAGGAGGATAGTCACCAAGTCAAACTAAGCTAAAATAGTGTATGGCGAGGTCGGTTATGTTTGTTTTTCTTTTTGCACCTCCTCCCTTCTCGCCATCTCCCCATTCAATTTTTCGACGGGAAGTTTGATCCGGAACGTAGATCCCTTTCCTATCTCGCTCTGCACGTCGATTTCACCATTGTGGCTTTGAATAATTCCGTAGCTGATCGCTAAGCCCAGCCCTGTTCCTTTCCCGGTCTCTTTGGTGGTGAAGAAGGGGGTGAAGAGTTTGGAGATATGTTCTTTGCTGATACCAGGTCCCGTATCGGTGAAAGAGACCTCAACAATTCCATTCATCAGCGCCGTTTTAACGAGGAGAGTACCTCCGTCTCCCCCCATGGCATCCGCGGCATTAATAATGATGTTCATAAACACCTGTTGGATCTGGTCGGCATCCACGAAAAGCATTGGTATATATTTGCTAAACTCCTTGGAAATTTTAATATTCTGAAAACGGGCCTGATTTTCAACAAGCGTGAGCGTGTTATCGATCAATACGTGAATGTTCCACTCTTTTTTGTCCGGTTTCCTCTGCCTAGCAAAGTCCAAAAGACCCTTCACAATATTCCGGCATCGCGTGGTCTGTTGAACAATTTTTTCCAAATCATTTTTCCAGGGATGGTCTTCACCTACCTTTTTAAGCATCAGGGAACTGAAAGTGAGGACTCCGGTGAGAGGATTGTTGATTTCGTGCGCCACTCCAGCTGCGAGTTCACCCAGAGCAGCCATCTTCCCGGCACGAATGAGCTGATCCTGGACTCGTTGCAGCTCCTGTGTTCTTTCCTGAACCCGATGCTCAAGAGTTTGAGTCCATTCCTCAATGGCATCGCGAGAACGTTTGAGTTCTGAAATCATATTGTTAAAGGACACAGAAAGCTCTCCGAGCTCATCATGAGACCGGATCGACACGGCCTGATCCAAATTCCCGTGAGCAGCCGTCTTGGTAGCCGCCAAGAGTTTACTAATGGGTCTATTCACTACCCGTGTCAGCAAGAGACTCAATAATAAACTCAAGATCCCGATGCTCACAATTCCGGAGATCGTCATCCGGGTATAGATCTGAGCCCTTTCCTTTTCAAAATCTTCGAGGCTGATCGTCGTGTCCAAGACTCCAAGAACATTTGTGGTCTTGGCGTGGCAAGGGTAACAGGAGGATTCATTGTAAATTGGATTGATCAATCCCAGAAGGCTCCCTTTTTCAGTTTCATAGATGCGGGTTTTGCTATCGGATGGGAGACGGACCTTTGCCTCCCCTTCCTTGTGACATTCATAACAGGCCTCTGCCTTTTTATCGACCACTGTTCCGACCTTCGTCCTGTCGGAGGAGACCGTGATCTCACCCTGTTTGTTGAAAATTCTTACTTCGACAATACCTTTTCTCTGGGCGACGTCATCAATGATCCTCTGATATTCGTCTCTTCGATCCTTGATCATGGCATTGCGGATGCTCAGCCGAATGGTCTCGCTGAGGTTAAAGGCTTCCTCCTCTGTCTTGTCGCGAATCTGCCGGGAGAGCGAAAGCATATTGAGGATGAGGAAAACCACTTCAATCACCACGACCACGATGATGACGCTGAGAAGAATTTTAGCTTTTAAGCTTCTGAAATGCATGGACTTGGCTTAGGCGAAAATTTTACTATTTTGAAAGCATGGGGAATGGACTCAATCCCAACCCCTCAATTGATAATACTCCTTGAGCATGACCTCCAAGTCTTCGGGCTGAATCGTTTTCCCCGTTTCCTGAAGAACCTCTCGAGAAAATCGGCGAGGGAGCTTGTCCTCTTTTTTCGTCACCCCTTCCCGCCGGTTGAAATCCCGGGCGAGATTGATAATCCCGGAGGCGATTGTTTTGAGTTCATCTTTTTTGAGTGAAAGACCGCACGTCGATTTAATGATCTCTCGAAGATCTTTCCAGGTGATTAAATCTCGATAGAACCGACAGAGGATCAGGGCATCGAAGAGGGTCATCTTGTCCTCATAATCGACAAAAAGCTTTGCCTTCCCCTTTATTTGATTTGGGTCAATCTGACCGGAAAGTTCTGACTTATAGAAGGTTGCTCTGAGGTGGCAAGCCCCTCGATCCGATGTGGCATAAGCGAGTCCCATCCCCTTTAGTACCCTTGGGTCGAAACCGGCAGGCTCCAGTCCCTTGACATGGATTGCCTCCTCTTCCATCTGCCAGACTTCTGCCGCATGGCGAACCCCTTCCGATAAAATCTTACCCACCCCTTTTTTGTAAGCAATCTTGGTCAAGATTTCGGCAATTCCATCGGCATCTCCATATCGAAGGGTGTCTTTAATCTTCTTTCTTTTTGAAGCCTCGATGGCGAAAGCGGCCAAATTCCCCGCTGTGATGGTATCCATCCCAAGCCGGTCACAGAGATCATTGAGGTAGATGATCTCTTCAATGGACTTTACCATGCAGAGACCCCCGAAGGCATAAATGGTTTCGTATTCAGGGCCCATGATGCGCAGTCCTCGGTGTCTTCCCTGTTTGATCTCAGAGATTTTTCCGCAAGACATGAAACAATAAGGGCATGCGATCGAACTCACGTCGCAGCGTTCCATCAGGCTTTCGGCACTGATCGCCTCCCAGCCTTCCAATGTGCCTTTAGACCAATATTGAGTAGGAAAGGCACCGATCGTGTTCATGATGGAAACCAGCATGGGCGTTCCATATTTTTTATACATGTAGACGATCTGGTTGTCTTTCACTCGCTCCTTGAACTCTCGGGAGAATCTTTTCAGGGAAACAGGGTCAGCAAGGCTGCGGCGCTTTTTCCCATGGAAGACAACCCCTTTCAACTTCTTCGATCCCATCACCGCTCCGATTCCCGCTCTTCCGAGGGAACGCCAATGCTCGCTCTCGATCATGGCAAATTTAATCAAATTCTCACCAGCCGGGCCAATGACCAGAGCGCCAGAAGGCTCCCCCGCCTCCTTGAGAATGGCCTCCTCTGTTTCATACGTGTTTTTTCCCCAGAGCTTCGAGGCAGGGTGGAAGAGAACCTCTTTATCGCTAATGTCCAGGAAGACAGGATGTTTCGATCTTCCTTCAATAATGATTGCATCGTAACCCGTTCGGCTCAGAAAGTGGGTAATCTTTCCTCCAGAATACGATTCAGAATAGATTCCGGTCTGGGGGGATTTGGTGAAGACGGCGTAACGACTGGAGCCGTAAAAAGGGGTATCCGCTAAGGGACCCAACGTGATGATAAGTCGATTTTCAGGTGAAAAGGGATCAATGTGGGGTGGATTTTCTTTAAGAAGAAGATGGGAACCTAAACCCTTTCCACCCAGATGAGATCGAAGAATCGATTCAGGAATGGGCTCAACTGTAGATTTTTGTTTTGAGAGATCGATTCGGAGAAGTTGATTAAAAAATCCTTTCATTGGTCTTATCTTAAAAGAAATTGGAGGGCTAAATCAACCCTTCGACTTTCCCGGGTCTAAAGCCCGGGTTTTGCTCAACCTGCCTGCCGGTAGGCAGAGGTTGATGCTGAGCGTCGCGGTTTCGCCTCCAGATGAGGGGGTGGCGCCGTCGAAGTATCAAGCTTACTTCAGGCAATGGGAGCGGCTGGCCAAAGGATGGCATTTGAAATGGGCTTAGCAAGTGAAACGCCCCGGTATGGATGGGGTTTATCGTCGATAAGGAGAGACTATGAACAGAGATTCTCCAAGCGAAGAATTAATGGCCAAGATTGCAGAAGGTGACGGTGATGCATTTGAGACTTTCCAGTAACATTTCGTATTTAAGGATTGTCCAGTGACGTTATGAGGTTTGAGTTGATATCCTTGAACCTCAGGATTTTATTGCCTTTGTGCTCTTGCAGAAACTTTTTTGCGTCCGATTCTTTTTCAAAAGGAATGGGTTCATGACCCATCGGTCCGTAAACATCGCTCCAAATAACGTAAAAAGCGTTCAGAGCATCGATGGGAGTCGCAGAATAGTAGTCCTTCACGGAAATTGCGATCACCTCTTCTTTCCTTTTTGATGGATTGTATTTCTTTATATTCAGGTAATGCTTAAACATACACTTGGTCCCGCAAAAAATTGCCTGCGGTGTGTCCTTAAACTGGATGCTCGCATTCCGGTCGGCAAACATCAAAACGAACATCCCGCAAACAGAGCATTTTTCCTTTTGCGGTGGGGTTGAATCCGTAGGTCCCGCTGCAATTGAAACGGCAACAAGAAAAAAAATAATTAAAAAAAATATTACGTTTTTCATCAGATGTCTTGCCCAGCTCTCATTGACTGGAGTGAGGTTTTCAACTGCATCATCCTGATTCGCTTCATCTTCCTTCTCTCTCTGATCATTTTTGTGTCAACGTAGATGTTTTTATAGGCCTGTCTTCGTTGGTTCCTCGAAGGGGACGATCTTTTGAAACATCCTCGCAATAACTGTCTCGCGGCTCGTAAGCAATCTCACAAATTTTGCCGTCTCTCATCTCGAACATACGGTCTGCACACCGCGCCAATTCTGGGTTGTGCGTGACCATGATGATGGTTAAACCACTATTTCTATTGAGTTCTTGTAAAACTCGCACAATCTCTCCTGACCTTTTTGTATCGAGGTTTCCCGTGGGCTCATCGGCCAGAAGGATCTCGGGCATATTCACCATCGCCCTGGCGATTGCAACCCGCTGCATCTCGCCGCCGGAGATCTGCCCCGGAAGGTGGTCTTTCCGGTGTTCCATCCCCAGTAGTTTCAAAAGTTTGACCGCCTCATTCTCGGTCCCCGGCTTTTGGTAGAAGGTGAGCGGCAGCATCACGTTTTCCAACACGGTTAGGGTGGGAATGAGGTAGAAATTCTGGAATATGTAGCCGTAAATCTCTCTCCTGATCTTCGTCAGCTCCCTTTCCGAAAGAGGCTTCGCATGACTGAAGATCGCCCGGCCTCCCAGGTGAAGTTCCCCGGACGTCGGATTGTCGAGACAGCCGAGAAGGTTAATCAGGGTGGTTTTGCCTGACCCTGATGGACCGATGATCGAGATGAAGTCTCCTTGGTTGATCCGCAGGGAAACGTCATCCACCGCGCTGATCTTCTCGCTTCCGCGCGAGTAGACTTTTGTCAGGTTCAATGCCTTTATGGAAACATTACTCTGATTCATCTCGCCACCTCGCTTCTGATTGCTTCCAACGGCCTAATCCTTCCCGCCTTCCAGGCCGGATAGAGTCCGCTGACAAGTCCGATACCCAGGATCGCAGCCATTGTAACAAAGATAAGTCTTAGGTCGATGAGGACCAGACCCCCGCTCGGGGCGTAGGGCATCACATAACGGATCAAGATTCCTGTGACCTTGGAGAGGATCAGGGCCAGTCCGATTCCAAGGAGGCCTCCGATAGCGCAGAGGATCAGGGTTTCGATCCAGATCAGCTTAAAGATGTCCCATGGCATCGCACCGATCGTCTTCAGAATCCCGATCTCTTGAAATCGTTCGTGAACCGACATCAGGATCGTATTGATGACACCGACCATGGCGATCAAAATGGCGATGCTGGCGATCGATAGGACCATGACCTTTGCCGTTGAAATCAGCTTCATGATCGTGTCTTTCACCTGTGCCAGGCTCACCACCTGGACATCCGGAAGCTTATACAACTTCTCCTCGAAACGGGCGCTATTAGCATCCTTTTTCAATTTGATGCCGATGGTGGTCAGTTCATTCGGTCTGTCGAATATTTTTTGAAGGGTCTTGAGGGGCACGAAAATGGTGCCATCGTCCTGTGTGCCTGTTCTCTCCAGTATACCAACCACCTTGAACTCGACATTCTTCTCGGGCATGAGAATCATATCCCCAACCTCACGCTGCTCAAGTTCGGCCGCCTCATAACCCAGGACCGCCTCGTAGGTATCGGTACGAGTAAACCATTTCCCCTGCCTGAATTTAAGGGAAGGCTTCATCTCAGCGAAGCTTTTGGCGTCCACGCCGAAATATCCGGCTATCCCCCCGCTTTCGCCCTTGTTCGGATCGAAAACTGCGGACATGAGCATGGGAAAAGCTTTATCCACTTCAGGCTCCTTGGCGATATCGTCCATAATCGATTCGTTAATATACTTCAGCCCTGTCCCTCCCTTCAGCATCAGGGTCGCCGCTTCATACGGACACCCTTTGGCCATGACCATTAGCTCAAACCCCATATTATCGATATCCTTATTGAGGGCGGTTTCGTAGCCCTGGTTAAAGCCAAGAAGACTTACCAGCACCCAGGCAGAAAGGGCAATGCCGACCAGGGTCAGAAGGCTGCGGATCCGTTTTCGCATCAGGTTTTTGTATGCCACTTGAAATTTCGTAATCATCGTTAAAAACCTCCCAAATAAAATAGTACTGGAATTTAGGCCCAGACTTGGTTTTATAGTTTTGCCACAAGATGTTTCCCATGAAATCCCAAAACTCAAATCCCAAATTCCAAATAAGCACCAATGTCTGAAATTCGAAATAGAGAAGTTTTGGTCATCCGAGATTGGAATTTGGATATTATTTGGGATTTGGTGCTTGAAGATTGATGCTTCATTGTCCTCCTCATTTAGGGTGTTGAATAGACAAACTCATCCATGAGAATAAGGTTTTTCTTCGTGGCCCTGAGAGCGGCCCTGAAATCGGTCTCAGCCTCAGGGGCTGGATTTTTTATCGCCTCGACCTTACCGGATGCCTTTCCTGAAACAACATCGTAGAGTTCAAAATCCTTGAGCGTCAGACCGGTGAACTGTTTTCCAAAATTCGCATCCCGCAATTTGCCTGCATACCTGCTGGTCATCTTCTGTATGTAAAAACCTTTGATCCGTCCCTCGAGGTCGAGAACCAGAAAGACCTGAATGCCGCCAAATTGGCCTTTCTCGTTGACACCGTGGATATAGCCGATCTTCTTTTTGCTGGCGAATATCTCGTAGATCGTATAGGGAACGTCGATTGTTTCGTAGATGCCATGGAACTTGTCGCCCAATCTCGTTTCAATCTTAGCGAGAAGGGGCTGTCCACCCTTGCGATCAACCGAAACGTAGTGGGTCTTATACCCCGTCGATTCCGGAAAGAGCCTTTTGACGTCGCGGTCAGGATCGTTCAAATCGCAACCGACCGCACCCCACACGATTCTGTGACCGAGCAGGACGAGAAGAAGCATGAAAAGAATTTCAAGGTACACTGCAGATCGAATCCATTTTTTCATTGAGATGGACATCTTCATTTTTCAATTTTCCTTTTCCAATCCATTTTTTTGGGGCCCGAAACTGGGTGTTCCCTCTTGCTCCGGCTGTAACGGTTTGGGCTGACCTTTTACCTTTTCCAATAATTTGGAAAGCCATTGGACCGGCCGGTAATAATATAGCTGCATCATCACCCTATTGTCCCTCTCGTTGTGATCGTAAAAATAGGCTAAGCGGAGCGTCAAATTCGAGGTAGCCAGGAAGGAAAAGCAGAACGAAAGTTCATAATTCCTTTCTTCACCCGACTTCCACCATATTGGCTGGGCCTCTATTTTAAACCGCCCCTCCTGATCCAGATTTATACCCAACCGGTAAAAGATTGCGTACGTTCTTTCCCCGAGCCACTTGCCCCCAATCACCTCAAACCGGTTCTCGAAGCGGTTCCAAAGATAAGTGAAATCCAGTCCTGCAAGTGCCATGTGTCGGGGCTCCTCGTCAATTAACTTGTAACCCATCGTCTCAAGCGTTTTTCCGTAGCCAAGGGAAAACCCGAGGTTCATATTATCCTTGTTCAGTACGCCATAGGAGGCCCTGCCGGCAGCCATGTAATTGCCTCCCTTAAATAAAACCGGCATCCCCGAGCCGGTTGTAAAGCTGGTGTATATGTCACCCCATGAGAAGTCTTTGTAGATCCCGAATCCCCAGTCCCGGTCGTATCCGAAACCCTGTACGGCGAGAGTCCGCAGCAACTGACTGTGGCTGTCGAAATAGGATGAAAGCCCGAAAGCGGGGCGGTTATGCCCGACCCAAACGTAAGGCTCCACAATCTTCGCTTTCAAATACGCATTGTATACCTGTGGTTCTACCTGCAAATAATGCTTTTCCGAATTTACAATAAGCGCCAGACGGGCCTGAAGGGCGAAGGTGGCAATGTCTCCTGATTCGCCTGAAATTCGTTGAACGTAATCAAAGCCAACGCTTGGCTTCTGCATTTCAGCATCAGGGTTCTGCGAATAAAAGATCGGCTTGTCAATTTCGGAAGAATAGCCTGCGATCCCCTGCGCTTCGAAATAGAGCAGGTGATCGGAAGCCTGTGCCATATCTACCAGAAATAAAAGTGACAGGCAGAGGAACAGGATCTTAAACATTGAATTGATGGCTCCCCCTAAAAATGACCTTTCCCTCCTTTAACAGAGTCAACTTTATCTCCCAGTCTCCGGGCATGACGATATCTATCGGCAAAAGATAGTCCCCCTTATTGGAGAGTTTGAATGGTCGGTCTCCGGTTGCATGGGCTCCTCTCATGGAAGGCATATCGGCGTCAGCCTTGGCTTCAAAGGAGGTGTCTTTTTTGCCTTCTTTTGTAAAGATCTCCACCTTCATGATGAGTGTGCCTAACTTGGGTTTCTTATCGAAGCCGTAAATGAAATAGTAGTCGCTTCCGATAAGGACCTTTTTACCGGGCCCCAGCATGGGAGGATAGGCCGCCGTTTGCTCGGCGGACCCACTCTTAGACATAGGTCCACGTTGAGACTCAGCGTAAGGGGACAACCAAACAATAAAAATGACCAATGCAAACAGAAAAAAGAACCATTTTTTCATAGCGATTCCCTCCTTTGAATCATGGAAATTTCTTCTAAGTCTAATTTCTTTTGCTCTGACTCATTTCCCGGTTCTTATAATCACACGTCTCACATAGCTGCTCCTCTTCAAACGAGACCTGGCAAAAAGTGCCGTCTTCCTTCCAGCAGGGCTTAGCACATCCCTGCCTGAAGGACTGTTTCATGCACTTGGGACAGTCGTCACGGAGCCAGCATGGGTAGAACGCCAATTGATAGGCTACCCCTGCCAAATTGAGGCCTTTATCAAGAAGTTTTCGAATAAAGGAAAGCCGTTTCAGGTCGTCGTCGGTATATAATCTCTGGACATTTCTTCGTGGAGGCTTAAGCAAGCCATGGCGTTCCCAGACCCGGAGGGTTTCGGGATGCGCGCCCACAAGGTCTGAAATCACGCTTATTGTATAAAGAGGTTTCTTCGCCATATTATCCTTTTTCTCAGATCCCTCTAAACGATAAATGTTGATTAGTTGTAAAATTTTTTTGAATTGTTTTCAATTGATTTTTAGAAAAAGATACGCTATTGGGACAAGATTTTATATGGGATAAAGTGAGTATTTTCAGGTAGAATGTACTGTATTTTGGTTTCTTCACTTCATGATCAATAACCGCAGTGACATTTGAACTATGTCCATATCATTAGAGCGACCAGTAAGAGGTGAAAGAGTTCACCCAATAGCGTCTCCCATACTTCTGGTACCCTCGAGGCTCTTCCAGAAGATCAAAGAATGGTGGTTATTCTAAAGAGATATGATGACCTTTCCTATGCAGAGATTGCTGGGATAATGCATTGTTCTGTCTATGCCGTATAATATGAGAACCGCCTAAACCCTTTTTCAAATAGAAAGATTTTTCTTATTATTAAATAGGAAGAGTAGGCAGAGAAAGGAGATGACCGTGATCAAGAGAAAATTGGAGAACAAAAATGGCATTGGGGTCATTATTATCATTTCTATCCTAATTTTTGCAGGCATATCATCGGGCAGTAATGGGGATGAAGCCTTATTAAGCCAGGCTAAAAGCATTTTTGGCGCTTTGCCCCACGTCATGACATCTGAAAAAAATCCGATTACGCCTGAAAAGGTCAAGTTGGGGAAAATACTTTTTTATGAAACACGTATCTCTGTAGACGGAACGGTGAGCTGTGCGAGATGCCATCCGTTTGGTTTGTATGCGGCGGATGGGTTGAAGAAGTCCATCGGGAATAATTGTAAAGTCAATCCGAGAAATGCACCGACCATTTTAAACGCCGCAGGGCAGATCTCCGCGCACTGGATAGGAAACCGAACGGACGTGGAAGACCAGGCAAAACAGGCGGTAATCGGACCGCCTTCATTTGGAATGCCATCGTATGATGCGGTTGAGAACAAGCTTAAAGCGTTAAAGGGATATATAGAGCTGTTCAAAAAGGCATTCCCGGGAGAAGCCAATCCAATAACCGTGGATAATTTCGCAAAATCAGTCGGGGCTTTTGAGAGGACGCTCGTCACTCCATCTCGTTTCGATTCCTTTCTAAACGGCGATATCGCCGCATTGAATGAACAAGAAAAAAGAGGATTAAAAACATATATGGGAACGGGGTGTATCATGTGCCATTTCGGTCCTTATCTTGGTGGACAGACATATCAAAAGTCTGGAATATTTGAACCCTATTGGAAATATACTAAGAGTGAGCCGATAGATGAAGGAAGATACGTTGTTACAAAAAACGAGGGCGATAAATATGTTTTCAAGGTCCCGGTCCACAGGAATGTCGCAAAAACGGCTCCTTATTTCCATGACGGCTCTATTGACAAACTTGAGGATGCAGTCTGGATCATGGGTAAAATTCAACTGGGAAAGGATCTTAACAAGTCCCAGGTCGAAGAGATCGTTACATTCTTGAAATCCCTAACCGGAGAAATTCCTGAGGATGCCCTGAAGGTTCCTTTACTGCCGTCAATGGATTAGGTGTTGGTTTGGGGCGGATGGAGATCTTTTGAATTCTTGCGGAAAGAATCTCCGACAGTTTTGCCGAGATCCCAGAAAATTCTGTTGAATATTTGTAATACAGCAGTATTAAATCGAAAATCTGCTGCTTCCGATTATTCCTGCCGACTTAATTGTCGAAGGATTCAACCCGGCAACACGGATTTGGATTTCTTCGGAAGATTACTAACTTCTGGTAATTGCTGATTACTGCTCCCTCTTTATGGAGCTTTTAGATTCTGGCATTAAAGTTGCTACAAAAAGATGAGGTTTAAGTCATAGAGGAAAAGGGCAAAAACGAGAAAAATCTAAGAACATGAATTTGAATGGTGTGCAAAGCGCCCGTAAGAGTTGAAGAAGATCATTTATCAAGTTTGACAAACTTGGTCGTATGTCTTAAAAAAGATACAGGTTCCAAATGACAACCTCAAAAAAGTTATTTATCTTTATTCCTGCGATTGTACTTATTTCTCTTCTTGTCGCGTTGACCCCTATCAGCATGGCTCAGAACCTGTCAAAGGGGAGCCGAGTTTGCTCAAGACAAGCATGTCTAGGCAATTGCCTTCTTAACTCTCTTGTATCTCAGGACGAGCCCGCAGTGGCAGTCCTAAATTCAACCCGATTAGAACAGGAGTCAATGCCGCTTGAGGCTTGCGTTGCTCTCTTCATTTGCACCCCGTACAACAATATTTCCCAAGATTCCGTTCCTCTCCGCTGTTAATTTCCATCCAAAGTAATTCTTCTATTCGATTCTTAATCTTATTCGTAAAATCCAGCTTAAGAATTTTACCAACCCTCGCACAATGGCTGACATAAGTAAAGTAAGAAGTGATCTTTATGAATGAACCTACGGCTATTAGTTTGAGCTTAGCTTTGGCAACTGCATGGATGGAAGAGAATGATATTAGGCAAGATAGACACATGGGAGCGTTGACTTTTCTAACTGTATTTCTATTCCTTTTCGTCTTGCCATGGTTACAGCCGTCGGAGGCCCAAAACTCCTCCATTCCCAGGGATAAACCTGTTTTGGCGGCAGATGGGAGGGAAGCGAACCAGCAATCTTCTTCTTTGAACCTAACAGAGGCCCAGAAAAAGTCACTCGAAGACCTTCGGTTTATGTATGTGAAGGAAACAATCCCTTTGAGGGCGGATCTTTTTGCCCTAAAGATTGAATTAAGACATTTGTTGTTGGACCCGAGGGCCCAGCCCCATATGCTTTTCCGCCAGCAAAAGAAGATTTCTGCTCTTCAGGCGAAACTTGAAGAACTCTCTTTGTCTTACCAGGTAAAGGCCAGGTCATTATTTACAAAAGAGCAATTGGAGCGGCTATCCAAAGGGTGGACATCTAAAATGGGTTTTGCAAATGAAACCCGCGGGATGGATAGGTTGTACCGTCGGTAAGATTATGTGTAAAGATTTTCCAAGCGAAGAGTTAATGGCTAAGATTGCCAAAGGTGACGAGGATGCATTTGAAATCCTGGTGAATCGCCATCAGACTTCCATCTTGAACCTGGTTTATCGTTTTGTCGGGGACAGGACGCAGGCGAAAGACTTAGCTCAAGAAGTTTTTATACGGGTCTGGCAGAGCGCCAAAACCTATGAGCCGAAGGCAAAATTCACAACATGGATCTACAGGATTACCGCGAACCTATGTTTTAATGAATTAAAATCCGCTCGTCGCAAGAAATGGTTTCCCTTTAACTGGTCTGATGAAGACGGTGAGCACACCTTTGAGGAAACTCTCGCCGACAGTACGCCATCTACTGAAGATCTTCTTCTCGAAAAGGAGCGAAACCGCCAAATCTCCGATGCGCTTCAGAGCCTGCCTGACAACCAGCGATTGGCCTTGGTTCTAAAAAGATACGATGACCGTTCTTATCAGGAAATTGCTCAGGTCATAGGCTGTTCGGTCTCTGCGGTTGAATCCTTACTTGTCCGGGCCAAAAGAGCCCTTCAAGAAAAATTGAAGAATTATGAAAAATGAGCGCAGGTTTTTGGCTCGAGAGTTGTTTAATAAAGTAAGAACCCATAATTTTGGGGAATGAGGTACCCGATGAAATGCAGTAAAATCCAGAAGAAACTTTCAGCCTATCAGGACAAGGAGTTTGAGTCACTGGAGCAGGAGGAGATCAGAAATCACCTTCTGAGCTGCCTCGCCTGTCGTGAACGGTTTGCGGAGCTTGAGAGGATCTGGCAAACCCTTGAAGGGTTGGAAGAAATCCACCCAGATCCGTGGTTTTACTCGCAAGTTCTAAGAAAAATTAAGGAACCTCGTGAACGAGGTTTGTTGCCAACTCTGCAGCATGTTTTCCGACTTTCCCGGGCCCCGGTTGCAGTCTCCATCATCTTGATCATTGGTTTACTGGCTGGTACCTATCTCGGTAGCATCCTGGCACGATGTGATTTGTTTCCGTTTCAGAGTAACGCAGTCAGTGATTCGCCGGGGGTTCTTACTTCTATGAGGGTTTTTGATCCTGCACCTCCCGGGACACTTGCAGAAGGATATTATCGCATGGCGAGTTATAAGGAGACCGAGTCGAGATGAGATCAAAATGGCTGATCGTCGTTCTGTTTTTGTCATTGGCAATCAATGCAGGTGTTGTGGTTACTCTGGGATATCACTATTATCACAATACGTCGCTAACGGCATCAGCGCCCTGCCCTATGTCACCGGGAGACAGTCATCTCTATCAATCCCTCGGTCTTTCAAAGATTCAATTATCAAAGATGGAGCCTCTCGCTCAAAAGTTTCATGCGCGGCTTGCAGAACTGGGAGGCCGCATGGAGGAGAAAAAAGAGGCTCTAACAGATCTTCTTCAGAAAGACAGCGACCCTGCGAGCATAGAAAATCTGCGAAAAGAGATGGCTGGAATCCAGGACGAGATTCAGAAGGAAGTAATCAGCCACATCATTGAGTCAAAGAAGATCCTCAATCCGATTCAGCAACAACGATTCTTTGATCTCATGCGTCAGAGCGTGGCTCGTACGCAAAGTTAGGTCTCTATATATGGAGGTAAGTGATGAATCTGCATTACATGATGAAAGAACTTTATTACCAGAGGCGAAGAACACTGATGTCAATTCTTGGGCTCTCGATCGGAATCGCCCTTCTGATTATTCTTAACTCTCTCTCAGCGGCTTACCGCCAGGCAGCTCATGTCCCCCTCAAGGAAATCGGAGCTGACATAACGGTTCAGCGATCTGGAGATGTCCCCAAGGACCTGGTAGGAGCGGTTTTCCCATGTTCAGCGGTGACGATTCATAAGGAAGAGGTTGAAAAGGTCCAGAAACTTCCCGGTGTAAGGGGAATAGGCACAGGCTTACTGCTCTGGGTTTTCGACCCGAACCGGGCCTGGATCGTTTTGGGGATTGAAAAAGAGAACTCGATAGGGCCGAGTCTTCTTCGCTCTTCTGTCACTGAGGGAAGGTTTCTCGAAGACGGCAAACCGGAGGCCCTTGTTGAGCAGGCATATGCCCGGCAATTTGGGATCAGGTTAAATGACACCATCTCCGTGGCCGAGAAGAAATTTCCTGTCGTGGGGTTTGTGGATGCGTCCCGTGCTGCCAAGATCGCGGTAGCGAACGTGTACCTACCTCTAAAAGATGCAGAGGATATGGCCACTTCGTCGAAAGGATTACAGTCTGTTTCTCCATACTCGCCGGGCGATGTGAACCTCCTCTTTATTAAGGCGGATCAGGAAAAGATAACTGCCCTGGCATCCGAGATGAAGGGTATCCTTGGTAATAAAGCCACGGTGGCCACGCCAGATTCCTTCCTGAAGCTCCTCGGCAGCCTCTTTGCCCTTTCGGACAAATTTACTCTCGCTGCCTCTCTGATCGCGATCATTGTCGCCGTCCTGATCGCCTTTAAGACTATGGCAGGAAATATTGCCGAGCGAGCCAGGGAGATCGGGGTTCTCAAGGCAGTGGGCTGGACCAATCGAAACGTGGTCTCTCAACTGATGTCAGAGTCGGTGATCCAATGCTTTTTGGCAGGGATTCTGGGACTTCTGATAGCCCTTGTAGCCTCTTTCAGTTTAAGTTTCATGAAGGTCAATATCCCCATCCCGTGGGAGATGAGTCCGAACCCGCATTTTCTTCCCGGAGGAGGAGATCAGATATTTAAGACCTTGCGGCTTCCAGTCCATGTCCCCTGGAATCTGGCTTTTTTTGCTATCCTCTTATCAATCGTCATAGGAGGAATGACAGGCGGGCTGTTAGGCAGGCACATTTCAAAAATCAAACCTTCGGAGGTGTTGAGACATGACTAAATCAAGTATTTTATCGGGTAGGGATCTAAGCAAGAAATATGGCGATCTCGAGGTGGTTAAAAATGTTTCCCTGGCTATCGACGCAGGGGAATTTGTTTGCCTCGTCGGAAAATCGGGCTGTGGCAAGACAACGCTCCTTTCTCTTTTGTCAGGATTGGAAAAACCCACGAAGGGGCGGGTGATTCTAAATGGGAAGGAGATGAATGGAGCATCTGAAGATGCGTTGGCCTTGTTTCGGCGGGAAAATGTCGGGTTCATCTTTCAATCTTTTAATCTCATCCCAACCCTCTCTGCATGGGAGAATGTGGCCCTTCCACTTTTTCCTTTAAAAATGACCAGCGAGGAGCGCCGCAAGCGTGCAACCGAGTTGCTTGGCAAGATGGAGTTGGGCCACAGGACAGAACACCTGCCATCAGCCCTCTCAGGAGGAGAGAAACAGCGAGTCGCCATCGCCAGGGCATTGGTCAATAACCCGAAGATCATCTTTGCCGACGAGCCCACCGGCAACCTTGATTCAAGTACCGGTGAAGCCATTATGGGTATTTTGAACAAATTGCATAAGGAAGAAGGGGTGGCCATCCTGATGGTCACCCATGAAGATGAACTTTCTAAAACAGCCAACCGGCTAATCCGAATGAAAGATGGGGAGATAATGTCATGAAAAAAATAATTTTATCCTGCTTCGTGATCGTGGTTCTGTTTTCTATGCCTCTTACCCTATTTGCTGCCAAAGAGGTTAAGATCGAAGTCCTTTACATGAACCATGGCCCTCTTCAGTCTTCGCTAGAGCAGATCAAGCAAGTTTTTTCAACATACGGCAACAAGATTAATGTTTCCTGGTATGATTTTGAGAGCAAAGAAGGAGAGCAATTCATGACCAAAAAGGGAATAAACCAACATGTTCCTCTGGTCATCTGGATGGACGGCAAGTTCACTATCCCGGTTAATGGCAAAGAGATAAAGTTTGTCGGCTTTCCAACGGGTTCAGGACCAGCCTTTTTCCAGGGGAAATGGACCATGGAAGATCTGCGGCAGGCCCTTAATCAAATAACAGATAAAAAGTGAGGATACCATGAACTACCGCTATGTGTTGAAAGAACTTCGCCATCACCATAACCGCACCTTGGTAAACATCCTGGGCATCGGGATCGGAATTGCCCTTTTCGTTTCCATCAATGCCGTATCAACCGCTTATCAGAGAGCGGTGAGCCTACCCTTCAAGAACCTCGGCGCAGACATCGTTGTGCAGCGGCCGGAAAAAAGGGCTGTGGATTCAGGCCAACCCCCGACATCCATGCGTGGGATACGCTTGCCTTTTTCCAACCAGCTGCTTCCTTCTCAGGATCTCGAAAAACTCAAAACGATTGAAGGTATCGATTCGATGGCTTCTTCGCTCCTTCTCTGGGAGTTTGATAAAGGCGGTTTCAGGACGATCATGGGAGTCGATCTTTCGCAACCGAGCCTGGGTCCGGTCAAGGTCAAGGAATGGCTAAAAGAAGGGCGTTTTCCCCAAAAGGAAGGGGAAGTCGTCATTGAAAAACATTATGCAAAATTCCAGCACAAAAAAATTGGCGACGCAGTAGAGATCAATGGCTACCCCTTCAGCGTAGTTGGACTTTTGGAGATTAAAGAAGGGTCCCAGATCGCATCGGCCAATATATACCTGCCCCTTGCAGATGCTCAAGGCTTGCTTGGTGGGGAGCCGGGCATCAACGTAGTTTATCTTCGGCTGAAGAACCCATCATTTCTCAGCCAGGTAAAGACAAATATCGGAAGGCAGATCAACGGGGTTTCTGTCTCGAGTTCCGATTCATCTCTTGAACTGATGGGAGGAGTCTCAAAGATTTCTGACCAGTTCTCTTTTATCGTGTCAATCATCGCCCTTGGAGGTGCCTTTCTCCTGATCATCAAGGCTATGCTCTCCAACCTCGTCGAGCGATCCCGAGAGATTGGTATTCTGAAAGCGGTCGGTTGGACCGAGAAAGACGTTCAAAAACAGTTAATGGGGGAGGTCTTTTTACAATCTCTTCTCGGAGGGGTCTTGGGAATCGTGATGGGATACTTCTTCTCTTATCTTCTGGGATTCCTCTCCATTCCCGTATCAACCTCCTGGGAATTGAATCTTTTGCCTGCCTTCGCCAAAGATACGGCAGCCGCCGCCCAGACCGTGCGCCTTCCAGTAAGTGTATCCGCCGGTCTAACTGCTATTTCTTTAGCGCTATCCCTTGTTGCAGGCGGCATGGCGAGTTATGTCATGGGCAAAAGGACAAGCAGGATGAAGCCTGCTGAAATTTTGAGGAGTATGTAAACCGAAGTTCGTTTTAGTTTATGAGAGCCTGCTAAACCCTTTTTCAAATAGAAAGATTTTTGTTATTATTAAAGAGGAGGTACAGGATGAGGAAAATTCGCATATTGTTAGTTACCGCACTGGCTTTGGTAGTTTTGGCTACAACGGTTATGGCGGGTCCACCTAATGCGACCATCGAATATCAACCGATGACGAGCCAAGGGCTCGCAGCCGGGTACCCGTTCGAGGCGTGGGTTGTCTTCGATAAATCCTCCAACCCTGCCGAACCAGGATATGCTCTGCCGGTTGGGGCAACCTTCCGCTTCACTTTTCCGCAGGCCTTTATACCTCAGCCCAGCAGCCATCCGCAGGCTGTTCTTCTCCACGGCTGGTCGCAAGGGCCAATACCTGTCCCCTTTACTGTAGGGTTGGACCCCCAGGATCCACGCACGATCGTCCTCAGGCTATCGGCGGATTTGTCCGCTGGTCCTCCTGAACGTCCTGGCTTAAAGGCGATCCATCTTCGTTGGGGGCCGCTCAATCCCACGCAGGCAGGCGACTATCCAATCTCAATTTCGCTCTCAGATGCTGGAGGATTGTCAGGAACCACCCAGGCCATTGCCCATATCACCCCCAAACCAGTACCGAATGTTGCTGCGTACAATGAACTCCACCAGAGCCGCAACGAAGATTGGCAGCATATAAAGGTGGACCAAACGGCACCCCTGCCGATCGATCTTTTGGTTACGCTGCCCGATAAGGCCCGGTCATTCGTTTCACTTAGGCCGGCTGCAGACGGGAACCTGGAAATCCTCAGTGATGGGGTACCGATTGGCACGATCACTCGGCGCGGTGTCCCTGTTACACTCAAGCCTGAGTCATTCGGCCCGGGCTCTGCACGCTTAGGCATTATACGCTTTTACGTCACAGGCGGCTCAGTGCCAGGGCTTGCCGAGATCGATGCGCAGCTACAGGGCGGTCCCCGTTACACATTCCACGTTCTTGTCGAACCCTGAACGGTCACCTGTAGGAAGCCTACGCTCCATGGAAGGTCTTGCGATCTCTGGCAGGCCCGCAGTCAGTTCCCACACCCATTCAAAGAAGGATGTGGTAAAATGCGGATACAGACATCGCGTTTTTGCTCGCGTTTGTTTCAAAGATAAATTAAGGAGTCTGCGGAATGACAGAATCCATTAAATCGGGGAACGTAAAGATAAAGGGATTTTTAACCAGGAGCGCCATCGTCATATATTTTATCGTTGCCCTGGAAATTGTTATTATGATCAGTCCCTTTGCTTTCTTTTTCTATGCAGCGTTCAACCCATTTTTGCTTTTTCTGAATCAATCGTCCATGACTCGATGGCTGACAGCTTTCTTTCTTCCTCACATGGTCGTGCCACCAAATGGGGTGTTGACGGTTATTCGTATTTTAGGATCGGTGTTTTTTGTGGCCGGGATGCTAATCTTTTTTATTTGTGCTGCACAGGTTTACATAAGCAAGTTGTTAAAAAAAGGTGTGGCAACAAAAGGATTATATACCTTTATCCGCCACCCTCAATATCTTGGTCTCGGGTTTGCAGCTTTAGGCCTGGCCATCATGTGGCCCAGGTTCTTAACGCTCACATTCTTCGCTGTCATGCTATTTTTATACTACCTTCTTGCTAAAGACGAGGAGCGCAGAATGACAAATCGTTTCGGGGAAAGTTACATTTCATACATGAATCAAACGGGAATGTTCTTTCCCCGTTTCGTTGGGAGATCATCGGAAGAAGGCTCGAAGTCACAACAACGTCTTAGTTTCGGAAAAGCCATTCTTATCTTTGCAGTGCTTCTTGTAATTGTAATAGGAAGCGGATTCATTTTGCGGGCCTATACCGTCCATCATCTTGCATTGAAGCAAGTGAACGGTGTTGATGTGATCGCTATAACGAAAGAGGACTTAAGCGCGGCAGAGCAACTTCTCCCCTCCGTGCTTCAGGCTCCTGCCATCGCCTCAAAGCTGGAACCCGTGGAGAAAAGCAAAGGTCATCGCCTTCTTGCCTATTTCATTCCAATTGACTATGTGATGCAAGGCATGATCGCTGATACGGGTGGAAAATGGAAGCTGTTCGAGCAGCACAAGACAATTGGCATGATTACCGAGTTTATTCTTCATCCGTTTGGCCATTTAACGGGAGGACATATGGGCCATGCCGCGATGGTGACTCACAATCTTAGTATGCACGACAGTCCGGCGATGAAACGGAGGATTATTTTTATCGAAGTATCCAAGGACCATCACGAGATCACATCCCCTTTTGATGATTTCGACATCAACATTTTACGGACACCACTTTTCTTCGTTGATGTCCATCTTCACACGGGAGAGATTCTTCAGGTGCAAAATACTCCTGCGGGAAGCGGATGGGGCACTGTTCCAACCCCCGTGTTCTAGAGGGAGGCATTTCTATTAGGAGACTATATGATTCCGCTCAGCCTTCTATTCACAAGGGTTTTCAAACTTGGGGCCACGGCTTATGGTGGTCCCGCAATGATCGGTCAGATCAAGGAGACAGCCGTAAATCGATACGCTTGGGTGAAAGAGGGGGAGTTTATGCGAGGGGTGGCCCTCTGCCAATTGATTCCGGGGGCTACGATGGTCCAGATCGTAACTTATGTCGGGTATCGGGTCAGGGGAATCTGGGGAGCCCTGACAGCGGCAGTGGCGTTTGTTCTCCCTGCGTTTATCGCCCTCCTTGTTCTTTCAGTTATCTATTTCAGATTTCATAGCCTCTGGTTTGTTCATGCCCTTTTTAAAGGATTGGGAGCAATCGTCGTTGCCATCATCCTCAATGCCTGCATCACCTTCGGCAGGCCCATTCTCAAAGACTGGAAAGTAGTTCTCATCGCGGTATTATCCTTCTTCGCTTTCTTTTTTCAGTGGAACTTTGTCCTGATTTTCGTCTTTGCCGCGGTTGCCGGTCTTCTCTTACGTCCTAAGAGTGCCCAGACAAAAGCAGCGCCCTCCGGAGCGCCCCCTTCAGAAACGGTGAAAGAAAAGGAATATCTTGTTATTATTCTCCTGGCTGGCCTCATCTGCCTGCTGTTTGTACTCTCTTATCTGATCGATCCGAAAATCACTGATCTTTCTCTCAGTCTGTCCAAGATCGGAGCGCTCGCCTTTGGTGGCGGCTTTCCGGCTATTCCTCTTATCCAATATGAGATCGTTGACCGATTTCACTGGCTCAGCACACAAGAATTCTTGGACGGGATCGCCTTAGGTCAAGTGACTCCTGGCCCCATCCTGATCACAGCCACGTTCATTGGTTACAAGGTATCAAGTCTCTTAGGCGCATTCATGGCCACTCTTGGAATCTTTTTCCCTTCGTTCTTCATCCTGGTCCTTCTCATTCCTTACCATGACCGATTGAAAGGAATGGAGAAGGTCCGGATGATGGAGCAAGGCATCCTTGGGTCATTTATAGGGATGCTTGGTCTGGTCCTCTACAATTTTGGGAGGGCTTCCTTTGTAGACATTCCAAGGATTCTCATAGCTGCAGCGGCTTTCATTGCGATTTATAAAAAAGTCGGCCTTCCATACATCCTTCTCACAGGCGGAATTCTTTCCATCCTCATTTATGGTTTTCTGCTTTAAGAGCTGCGCCTTCGCTTACTAATCGGTCCATAATAGAGCAGACATATTTATGTGCTGAAGATTAGAGAAGTTTTTGTAAAATCCCTCCCAACCTCCCCTGCCTACCGGCAGGCAGGCTTTTCCAAAGGGAGGAATTACCCCTCTTTGGCATCCTTTTCCTGTCGCTAGACAGGCAAAGAGGGGACGGGGGAGATTTTC
>Ga0335070_10000347_pt1 | contig 53907 bp, 45 predicted proteins | sample Lox_Sample_13_FD_206722 | JGI IMG/M metagenome (GOLD analysis project Ga0335070, IMG submission 206722) | Soil microbial communities from Loxahatchee National Wildlife Refuge, Florida, United States - Lox_Sample_1.3 | ecosystem: Environmental > Terrestrial > Soil > Wetlands | place: USA...
CGCAGGTCCTTGCTTCCCGTTGAGCCATTGAGTGGAAATATTTTGCCTCACTATGCTCTTCATCTGCAAGAATTGCAGGGCTTGGTGCACATGACAATGCGGTTTCTCTGAAGTGGCAAGCAAACCTGAAGACTCTCGGGGTCAATGAAACTTTGGCCTTTTTACCTTAGGCCCTAGCTTCGTCGCACAGATGCCAGAGTTGCCAATTTCCAGCAAGGCGATATTTTTCAGAAGCTTGTGACACAGGAGGCAGGAAGTGCGAGCCATCGTACGGAGCCCCGATTTTATCGAGACCCTCGGCGATGTCACGACGCAGACGGGCAACTTCCATCTTGACAGCCGCTGGTCGTATAGTGCGGCCCTTCAAGAGTGCCTGCAAGAAATGGCGCTCGTCGGTCATCCGCACGATTTCTGTCGCCGACAATCCGCGGCGGAAGTGGAGAAGCAATCGAGAGGTGCGACACGTACTGGCGTGGAATAGACATCCGCTTGACTTGTGCCATAAGCGACCGACGCCCCTACCCATGTGCAGTCTTGGCAGCGCCACGGAACCATTGCTGGCACACCGCCAAACACGCTAATAAAATAAAGACTTCCTCACTCTGTGGAAAGACGCCGGTTCAAGTCGCTGCCTATATGAGGCAACTAGTTGCGGGGATACTCTGAACGAGAACAGCTTGCTGGGCAGCTGGGCATTCGTCTGCTTTATGATCTGCGCCAGCGTGTGAGCTTCATTCTCCGAGGCAGTTCCAAGCTCGATAACCATGCTGCTCTCCGTTTGCCCATGCCAGGAGCCGTCGCAATAGTAGACAGTGTAGTCATAGCCAAGCCTCCCCAACAGAGCTTTGACCGCGTTTACGTTCTTGCTTTCTGTGAGAATGCGATACATAGCTGCCCGGCAAGTCAAAGTGAGAGATGATTGCCAGCGATATGTACACACTCAACGCCGGCGCGTAATTGATATTGAACCTCATTGCCCATTGTCTTGCGAGAGACCAGGACATCCTCGACGTTCAGATCGATCGCCGCGTCCCGGAAGGCAGCGCCCAAAGCCAACCGCAGCCTTTTCACGTATTCCTTGATTGCGCTCCGGGTGATCTTGCGCCGGGATGCTACGCCAGAGTTCATACCGTGCTTGATATAGAAAGCCGATCGGTGCAATCCGGCAACGATCTGGGTGGCGCTCTGCGGGATATGACGGGTATCTGCGAGGTAATTGAGCAAAAGCCGAAGAGCAAGACTGAGCGGCAGCCGGAATTCTCTGCCCCGGCTCACGAGGACAATGGCCCAGACCTCCTCTCCGGCCATGCATTGCGTACCCTTTATCCAAAATCGGTGATAGGCACGGAGAAACGGGCCGTTCTGGGTCAAGTCGGCCAATTCCCGTAGTACGGTTTCTGCCTTGTAGGCGATTATGCGCAATTCATCAGACATAAACGACGCGAGCTCCTCTCCTTTCGAGGTCAAGCTCGAACCGAGCGCCACGGTAGCAACGGCAAATGCAGAGCACCATCGGTCGTGGCCCGCTGCTGGCGCGCTGCGTCGCAATCTCGGTCACCAAGTCGCGCACTGATTGTTCCCGGAGTGAAGCATCCACGATTACGAGGTCGAAGTCAGTAACTCGCTGTGGTCCCCGCAGCGAGGCAACGCTTGATTCGGCTACACGAACGTCATGGCGCTCGACTCGTAGAAAAGTAGCAAGCCGTAAGCCTTGTCCTATCTCGAAGTTGACTAGTAGGATCTTTGCCATAATGGGTCAGCCGCCATGTACGGATTTCCAACTCCGTTCGATTCGATGAAAGAGGAATTTATCGCCCCTCACACTTCACTCCTATATCTCTCGTTGGACCCCTCCAGCTATCCTTAAGCGGAGCGACGGCGGGAGCGAAGCTCCTCATTCGCACCGTGGCTCTCCGCGCCTCGGGTTGCAGATAGGAAACGCGAACATGTATTCGGGATCGACAGCCGGGAATATCCAGGCCAACGATATCCCCGCTATGAACGCCGTTGACAGTCGCCGCTCCCTCGACGATGAGGAGTCCGCAAGCCATGGCCTTGAGGCGATAGGCATCATTGCGATCACTGCCAGTCAACTTCTTTGCGAGTTGGTTGGCCTTGTGACTGATTTCGACCAACAATCGCAGGTGTTCAGGTAACATGACCCGCCTCCAGACTTTTCGTACGTCCTTGACACCACTAGACTTATGTGCTTAGTTACGAGGAGAGTCAGCGTGAATCCCGTTGGCTCCCGCGCTACGTCGCACGCAAAGCCTAGCAACGCTCACGCAGGTTTCCTTGGAATAGTGCTGACGTCAGTTGGAATGGTTCTGACTTTTGTTGGAACGATCTTGTTTCTTGGGAGCTTGAATGGTCGAGAAAGCTCTAGTCGATTGGAAAATCGGGCCTTACTATTTTGAGGTTGGTAGCGGCATCGTCCGGCAAGGAGGGCGAAGCTGGGAACTAGGAAGGAGTCCTCAATTTTACTTGCTTAGATTTGTGATTGAGAATTACGACGCGGACTACACAAAGGACCAGATTATCGGTCACGTTTGGTCGGGTCGCAACTCTGCTAATGACGAATCGCTGCACAAAGCTGCAACGCAACTTCGCAACATCTTGAAGACTGAAAGCGGGGGTTCATATCTCCAGCGTGGATCTTATCGACTGACGGAGCGTCCGATTCCAGTAGAGCTTGGTGTTGGACAAGTGCTTCCTAATGTAGATGCCGAGAGTGCCTCAACAAGAGAAATGAATCGGAACGATGTCCACAAATGCCACGATGTTGTGGCTAAATACACCCAGGCGCTAATCGCCGAGATTCAGAATAATTTAGTATTGGAACTTTACGAGAAATCGCATTACGAAGATCTCTGCATAACACCACTGGTACAAGCTGTCGATCCCCTAGGGAGATTCGCCGATATTTATGATATCTCTCAGGTGACGTCGCTCGGTCGGAGCGCGATTTCCGGAGAACCCGGGAGCGGCAAGACCACTGCACTGCGTCTTCTTGCACTGGACCTTCTTCGACGCTCGCCTTTACTGGAAATACCAGTTTATTTGCCGCTTGCGGCATTCGAGCATTCGGCTAGTGAGGATCAGCGGAATTTTAGTGATTTTATCGACAGCGAGATCTCGCTTCTAGGGTGCGAGTCCCTGGACCTTCTTTGTTCGGCTTCGCAAGCGGAACCAGTCATCCTGCTCGATGGGTGGGATGAGATTGGCGAAGCCAGTCAACATGCTATCAAGAGCTATTTGAATCAAAAGCAGACGCGGTTCATCGTGACAACTCGTCCCGAGGCCCAACGAACTTTGCCATCAGTAGATCGCTTTGAAATGTATCCGTTAACTGTCGAGAGAATGCGTGAATTCATAAGATTGCGCATAAGGGATAACAATCAAGCAGACGATCTTTTTTCTTGGATAGCAAATAGTTCACAAATGTTTGATCTTGCGCGCAATCCGCTGAATCTTTCAATTCTTGGAATTGTTTTCTTAGAACAGGGGGCGGTTTCCAGGTTAACAAAAACGAAATTGTTCGAACGTGCCTTTGAGGCGATACTGGAACAGCATCACAAAATCCACCTCCATCCGTATCACAATAGCTTCATGGCAGGCGACGATCTCAGCCTACACATCGACGATCTGCTGGGTGCACTAGCCTATCAAACAGCGCGACACGGTGATGGCCGATTTTTCTCGACAAAAGAACTCCGGTCGGCGTGTGCGGGAATTTTGAATACGGTCCCAGTTGAGCTTCCTGCAATACTCGCCGGCCGGCTTGGGATCATTCGAGACAGGCGTTCAGGGCGCTTCGAATTCTTTCACGCATGGTATCAGGAATTTCTGGCTGCGCGTTTTATTGTGAACTCAGGGAAAAACGCGGTAGCGGAGTTCGAACATCCGAAACTGGCGACCTCACTTGCTTTCGCGGTGGGGTTACTCGATAGTGCGGATGACGCTCGCGACTTGCTTGAGCGAGTTCCAATTAAAGACATCTTCAACTATTGCCGGGCGATTTCTGAAGGAGCATTTTCTGATCTCGACATCGGAAAGCTCCTAGATCGGGCGATAGCCTTTGGAGAGAATAGTCGACCACGTCTTCCGGTCCGAGTCGAACTTGCGAGGGCCCTCGCCAATGCTGGTCCGGGAGCCGTTCCATCTTTGACAGAGATTTGCATATCGGAAGCTCGCTCTGACTACGCGCGACGGGCTGCTCTAGAGGCCATCAGTATTCTTGCGCGAAATTCGGAAGATTTTGACAATCTTCTGGTCGAGCTACTTGGAACCAATTCAACAGGTCTCCTGTGGCATGTTCTAGAGCATGTCGGTCAAAGGCGAGTTGCAAAGGGCGCGCGAATGTTAGAGAAATATTCTATTCACGCTCATCCGATAACATCCGCTGGCGCCGTTTGGGCACTACGTCAGATATCAAATACTGAAGACCCTCCTGTTTCTGGTCACCTTAGAGACGAGCTTCTTGCCTGTTTGCAAGCTTCTGACGAACACATACGCGGACACGCTCTCAGGCTGATCGGACGGCTAAAAATCGCGGAGGCATCTAGCGCACTCGCATATTACCTGAGCCAACCTGATGCGGGATACCGTTGGATTGTGCCCGAGGCAGCTGCGCTCATTGGCGGCACACACGGAGTCTCGATCTTAGAGCGCGCGTTGGACGACCGGGACAGCCGCGTTGTTGCCGCCGCTCTGCATGGATTAGCGATGGCTGTTGATGACGTGCCAAGCGAATTGTTGAAGAAAATAGAGGCGCAACAAGAGAACGAAACCTGGGTGCCATTTCTTGAGCAAACAGTAGGTAGCTTGGCAAGAAGTGCTCTGGCGAAGGTGAAATTGAGGTCGAAGCCCGAAAATCTTGCGACCATTTACTTGGCGAGACACTGCACGACGTCGTGGAGCGCCCAGCGAAGGCTTCAGGGGACGATGGATCTTCCCCTTTCAGAAATAGGTATGGCGGAAGCGAAGGCAAACATTCCCCATTTGATGGGGCTCGGCATAGTTCGGATAATTTGCAGCACGGCAAGACGCGCGTTCGAAACGGCCCGGATATACTCTGCGGCTCTGGGGGTACCACTACAAAAGACACCACGGCTTCGGGAATTGGATCATGGCGATTGGGAGGGGCAACAGATTGAGCAGTTGAAGGCTTCGGAATCTTCGAAGTATGCTTCGTGGCTGCAGGATCCTGGTTCTGTATCCATTCCGGGGAGCAAGGAAACAGCGGATTCTGCCCAGCAGCGTATTCTCGAAGCGATTCGCGACATTGCTCTTTCGTTTCGAGGCGAGACAGTACTGGTGGTCGCTCACAAACATATCATCGCACTGCTTAAGTGCGGCTTAGCGAAAGCATCTTTGTCGGATTTTGGGAAATTCATAGTTGAAGATTCACTGCCTCACCGCGTGAACACGAAAGACGTAAGTCGTCTTTGCGAAATTGTGAACCCCATACCTTCACCGTACGAAGAAAGATAGTTTCGTCAACCTTCGCGATCGGTTAAGCGGAACTCCACTGACGTGGCGGAGCTTTTTTGTACCGAGTGAAATGAGAGAATCGACTGGGGAGCATGGCCATCCAGACGTACGAACCAGAAACAGACTGAATCTTGCTCTACGGAGGATTGAAGTCCATCGGCAACCCCAAGCCGCAAGCGCGAAACGAAGCGGGCAGCCCTTATCTTGACGAATTCGTATTCACGGAGGTGCATGTTTGCCAGATCGCTTGCAGCCAACCTAGGCGTATCCGATTCTTTGTGACTCTGGCAGATTCGGTTCGAACGTGAGATATGCCCATGCTGGCCGAACCCACAGTTCTTCTGTTCGGATTTTGTAACAAACCATCTTCGCCAAGTTAATTCGTTGTTGACATTTCTTCATTTCGAGCATACTTTGGTGGCCGTTCGGCGGACGGAAGAGCGGGACTTAATCTGAGCCTCGCGTCCGAGGGGGCTTCTTACCGCCGAAATCCCCAAGGTTAGCTATTACGATTCCGATGCGAGACGCGTCGAAGGGGACGTGTACGTGACAAGCGGCTATTTATCAAAATATCGCACTCGATTCATGAACAACCAATGGCACTCCGGATGGTGGTGCACGTTCGAAGAGAGTTTTCGTTTTCTTATCGTTGATGCCGTTGTTGATGCAGCGCTTTTTCACCGGTTTTCTCTAGATAGACTTCAGCGTGGAGAACGTGCATGACAAAATTCCTTCGTTTAGGCGTCGTTCTTGTCCTTTTCACTAGCCTTGCGAGTGCCCAGACAGCAAGCGTCAAGCGCAACGTCGTGCTTCGGAGCAAAGCGTCATCGACCAGCACCGCCATCACGACACTGAAGCCGCCTGCAACACTCACCCTCATCAATCCTGCAGCCCGGAACGGGTTTCTTCATGTAACCACCGAGGATGGCCACAAGGGGTGGGTTTACGCTAGGAACGTAGATGTGTCCGACGAAGGGGATGCTGCTGAGGGTAGTGCACCCGTCGAAGATGACACCATAGCTAAACTCCTGGCGGCACACATAGATGCCGTAGGGCAGCCACTTGTTATCAACGGGGAAGTTGTGTGCGGCCCAACTGGTACGGCTGGCAACGATGACAAGAAAAAGACCCTGAACGCCAACAAGAATCGCACTGACACTCCCGCTGACACGGCATACATCAACCTCGATTGGACGGACTTGCGAGATTTGCCAGCGACACATTCCGAGGACCTGCCAGGCGCGCCGGTCGTTATAGAGGGCTTCCTCGTTCACAAGGTCAAGCCAGAGGGTGCCGAGTCACCTAACTGCGGGCTCACGGATCCCGATGAGGTTGATTGGCACATCTACACGAGCGACACGGCGGGGCTCGACGATATCAGCAAGGCCGTCATCATTGAAACAACAGCTAGAACCCGGCCAATCCACAAGTGGGCGAAATCGGACTTGGATGCTGTTGTGAACAAGAATGTGCCGGTGAGGATCAGTGGGTGGCTGCTCTACGACTATGAGCACGTCTCGGTGATTGGAAGTCAGCGGGCGTCGGTATGGGAGATTCATCCCATAACGAAAATCGAAGTGAAACGAAACGGCCAGTGGGCGAACCTGGGTCAGTAGGAAAAAAGCGGCAATAATTTCGTTGTCCTACAAAAACAGAAGTCCTTGTCAGTTCCGCTGTAGGAAGCCTTTTGCACACCGCCCGTTAAGCACTCTTATCGTCGCTTTTCGTTTCGCCGTAGCCCACAAGGTGAGGATTTGGGCCGACAATGTCCAGCGCGACAGGGTCTTTGGCTACCCAGCTGAACAACCATTCGGCATCTCCGGGTTTAAGGTGAATGCATCCATGCGATTCTAAATTCGGATCGCCTGCATGGAAAGCGCAGCCAGACCCACCTGAAAAAAATAACGCAAAGGGCATCGCTGCGGGTTTGCCGTGGCTGTCATTGTACCGTGAGCTATAGTGCATTCGTTGACGAAGGACTGGATCGATTGAACCATGCGAGATGAGGGGTGTGAGATGACCTTGGCGTCCCGTTGAGAAATCGTCAATGGTTCGGATAATTGCGCCATTCTCGACTACCTCAATTCTGTGCTTAGGCAGATCGACTTGAATGCTCTTGGATTTACTAGCCGTTGGATCCATTCACGCCTCCCCGGAACAACTCTAGGTACAAAGCAGTGCGATTCCGTTACTGGCGACCAATAACAAACTGCTTTTCAGTTAGATCATATACTCTATCTCGCGAATGAATGCTCAACTAGCGTAAAACAATCTGAAATTGTCGAGAAAACATTGACGTTGACAGAAGGTATATCGGAGCGTATGTTCTTTCGCGTTAGGCGGCTGGAAGAGCGGCGCTTGACCTAAGTGCCGCTGCCGAGGGGGCTTCTTACCGCCGCTTCCCCAAGACACAGAGAGGACTGTTCCTCAGACTGGACACAGACACTAGTTGTGTTGTGTCTGCGAAACGTCTGCAGCAGGGGTTCAAGCTCATGTAGTGCGTACTACATGGCTGGCTGCCGGCTGAGAGGAGAGTCCGAGCCGCATGAGGATGTCGTGGATAAGTTGCTTCTCGGAGCTTCTGATCCGACGAACGGGAAGGACTACGTTTGTGGAAAGCGCCGTTCACGCGTCGCACGGCACCCAAGAGAATCGAGGAGTGGCTAGCAAGCGGATTCACATCAACGGGGATTGCGAACTCACAAGGGTTTCGCAAACAGACAAATCGATCAGCCATGCAATGCAAAATCTTTCGGAAGACGTGACGGACAACCGGGAGGTTGCTAATGAACACTCGACTAAACGCCTGTCTCGCAATCGTCTTTTTCTTGGAGCTTAGTTGCTTTTGTATTGCACAGAGCTCTTCTCTTTCTTCCAATTCAATCGCCCAAGCTAGTATTTCAGGATGTGCGGTGGTGGGTTCGAATGTGGACGATGCTGTACACGTTGTACCTTGTGTAGAATCCGGCCTCGGCACACCAAACCATCAGATCATTCGAACAAGCGACCAAATTCGTCCAGGCGACTCGTTGACTGTTGCCATACACGGACTCTCGAAATGGGCGAAGGGTCACGATACTACGGAGTTGCGACTGTATCTGGGAGGACAAAAGCTCTCGAGCATCACTCCGACGCTTATCTCACCCGATCAAGATTATGTGAACTTTGCCGTGAGACCCACTCTTAGCGATACGAATGAGCGAAAGAAGTGGATCGATATCGTCAATGAGGCGCGCGGCCATCAGGATGGTCGAATACTTCTCTCGGTCGGTCAAAACTCCACGATCCAGCCATTTCCGTCGACCGTTGGCCTCTCCCTAATTGTCTACCCTTGGTATACGCGCGGCGTGGAGGCATTCCTTCTCGTGCTTCTAATTGTGCTGATTGTGCTCGCGCGGAAGACGGAGCTCCTCAGGGATACGACTAGGGGGAAACCACAGCTGCCATTGCGTGCACCTTTGAGCCTCGGGCGCGTACAAATGGCATGGTGGTTCTATCTAGTGATCGCCTCGTATCTTTACATATGGCTCATAACTGGCGAAACCAACACCTTGAGCGCTTCTGTGCTCGGCCTCATTGGCATAAGTGCCGGAACGGGACTGTCAGCGATTTTCGTGGACCAACAAAAGGTCTCTAACGAGCAAACCCAATTAACTCAGCTGCAAGCGGAGCAGGCTGCGCTGAATTCTCGGATCAGCAACCTCAGCCCGAATCCAGCTCCGGGCAGTCAAGAGGCTACCGAGCTCCAGGCCAAGATGACGCGGCTCAACGAAGTCATCGCTGAGCTAGCGAAAACTCAGGTTTCGCCAAGAGTGCCAGTCAGCAGCGGGATCGGGGACATGTTTTCGGATGGCGGAGGAGTCAGCTTTCATCGCTTCCAAATGATTATTTGGACGATGGTACTGGGACTCGTATTCATTAAGAACGTGAACCGAGATCTGACAATGCCCGATTTTGATACGACACTTTTAGGCCTGATGGGCCTTAGCGCGGGCACATATCTGGGGTTCAAATTTCCTGAGGCCACAAAGTCCTAGCGAGTCGGGACCCTGGACAGAGAGTCCGTACAGAGAATATCGGCAACATGGAAAAGCGAACGATTGCAGTAGGCTCTCTTGATCAAACAAGGAGGTATAGATGCCAAGTCTTACGATATCGGACGGTACGAACCTCGCATTAGATGTCACTCCAAATTCAACTTCCGCACTCGTAAAGTATTTTAAGAATCTGTCCAATCTTTCGGTCGACGGCGCCTTGATCGCTCTCAAGTCCGGGATGTCTTTGGCAGATCCAACGGTTAAATCCATAAGTTCCGGAGTCACATTTGCTCAACCCGTTGATTTGGGAACAAGCGAAGTTGAGTTAAAGGTTGGTGGTGGGATAAGCGGTTCATTAAGTATTTTCGTGCCCGGGCAGGCAGGCTTGGACCTCTTTGATACTGATCCGTACGGGGACCCCATAAAGGTGAACCCGGATGATCGGTATGTCTCGTTTGGATTCAAAGCGACCGTTACCACAGCTCTGACGGGCGCTACAGGCGATTTGAAGTTTGGGTTTTCAAGCGGAGGGTCCGTATCGCTTGCCAACTACCGCTTGTTTTCGATCAAGCCAACTGCGCCGGAACTGATCGATGCGGTTTGTCAGACAGTTGGGGGTTTTTCAATTCCAGCGGACATCGAGGACTTAGCGGCTCTCAACCAAGGGGAAGTGATCACAATCGACGGGACCGGCTCATTGAAGTTCTCTGCCTCCGCTAATCTTCTTGCCGCCGTAAATCCGTTGGCTTCTGCGAGCCTTCCTGCTCCTTTGCCGACAGTGGCGATTAAGGGCGGCGGCTCTATCACAGTCGGGGCAGATGTGCAGTTGACAGGAGAGTACCAACTTCGGGTATTGAAGGTCGCTGATACCAAAATTCGACTCGGATATTATCGCAAGAAAACGGGAAGTTTAGATGTCAAAGCCACGTCTTCTCTCGGCTTGACTGCGAACATTGGGGACAGCGACGTCATCCCTATGTTGATGTCTGCAATCAGCGCGGATGCAAAGGCCGATAAAGACGAGCTAGCAAAGGCTGGTCTCAAGGACAGCGACATTCAAAACATTGAAGATGCGATTAAGGCAGCCATTTCCAGGACACTCGAGATCGCGATCTCAGCAGAGCTTGACGCTACTCAGGAGGAGAGTTCAGCATTTTTGTATGAGATTGATCTTGGTTCCCTGACTGCGTCCTCCCGCACGGCGATCCACTCCGCTCTCGACGGCGATCTGTCGGCCCTAACAACAAATCCGAGTTCGTTGCCCGGTATCGTGGCTGTAAGGGACATATTTGAGTCTCTACGCGAACGTAAATATTCACTCCATATCAATCTCCTGGGAGTTGTTAACTATGGATGGGTGTCAAAACTGATTACGCAGGGTAAGACGATTTATGAGCCAACGACAGGTCAGCTAGTGATCGCTGATTCTTCTACAGCATCCAGGATAAGCACGACCATCGCAAACATCGGGGTCGCAGATGCCGAGAAACTCCGACGTGTACTGGCAGAAAACTTTCTCATTACCATTGCTTACCGCGGAGCTCGGAGCGCAGGATTAGCACCTGCATTAACATCTTCGCACTCTTTCTTTGCGCTTAACCAGCATACGTCCCAGGAGACGCTGCGAGACGAGTTGGATGTCAGTGTTGGATTAGGACTTGTGGATCCAAGCAAGGCAGCTGCACTCGTTTCCGGGGCGCCAGAGTTTGGGCGAACGTTGTACTACACCGCCACAAACTACGATGGGGCGCTATCGGCTTCTCTGTTTTTGGACGGCGACAAGCCGCGTCCCGTCGAGTACTACGAGCAGGCTGGCCTCCAAGCGATTGCACTGCTCGTGCACGCTGAAGATATGGATTCCGCCAGGCTAGTTCCGACACGTGACGCGGATCTTTGTCGGGCAGCCCGGTATCAAGGCACTATTCCCGAGAATTCCTGACCCTATCGTGGGCGCAATTATAGCGGACTATACCTCGATTCGCTGGTGGGCGGACGCAATGAACGAGACCGGGAAGAAACTAGCGTCGATGGTCTCGTTTCTGGCCAGCCACCCACAAGCGGACGATGAAAACAATGATTTCAAGAAGTTGCGAGGCGATTTGTCGAACCATCTACGTTCTGTAGCCGCCAATACGAGAGAAGAATTTGGGAGGCCTTGGGGTTTGCTAGCGATGTTCATTGCGTCAGGAAGGCGCGCGGGCCGGAGAACACTCTTGCTTGGGCGCAATCTCTCGCTCGCCGGAGAAAAAGCACTTAACAATTGAATCGAGTCACCAGAGGAGAGGAGGTTTCTAAATGGCGACACCAGGTGTGCCCATGCCGAACACTGCGAGCATGATGGTAAGTGTATTCGACGGAACACGACGGCCAATCCGCGAGGGTCTTGAAATCCTCTACAGAATTATCGATGGTAACCAGAAACAAGTTCTTTCTCAGTACGAGCGCAAACCATCTTTGTACCTTCCCAATCTTCAGTTCTTTGACAATTTCGGTGACAACTACTCGGTCATAGTGTGGGCATCCGGCTTGTTCCAAGCGGGATTCTTCCCAGTGAAACTTTCTCCCGAGGTGCTCGCGACTGCGGATCTCATGCTTATTCCTAAGAATTCGAAGTTTGATTTCAGCGAGGCATCTTGGAGCAGCTTGGAGTCATCCCGCCCGAAAGTATTCAGTCTGCTCGCAGCAGGGGTTGCATCAAATCTCGCGCAGGCACGATATGAAGAACTGAGAGATACACGACCAAGAAGCTTGGCATCTTTCTTTAATCTCACCACCGCAATGGAGCAGATTAATCTTCCTGTTGGCTCTCCTCTGGACTATATAAAGCAGCTGAAGTGGGATGATAGTTTTCAGCAGGATAGATTCTTCTGCTACGCAGACAGGAACCTGGTGGATCAGGTCAAATTAGCTGCCGAGCAGCGGATTTTTGTTCCCGAGATTGGGCCAGCATTCTTTCATCCCGGAGCCACGAGCAGCTACAAACAGGTGCAATTTGGCGAGGCCAATGTTCAACTGACTTTTCATGAAGGTGACGTTACGACGATTGGGGGAGTCGAATGTGTTTGCCTTGAGCCCGACATTGACTATTACAAGGATCTCGGTGCTCATGCTCTCTTGGAGGTCCTTCACAACAAGTTGACTGGGAGTTTAAGCGACCCGAAAACCGTGTACGTTCTCCGATGGATTGCGGGCCGCCATGCGGGGGTAGCGCCATTCGAGCCACCATATCGAATCGTGGCTAATTCGTGAGGAACGCTTTTCCGCAAAGTCGGAAGGAACGTGCGCGCGTATCGCGAGAAAGGATGACAATCCATCCGGCAAACGCCTCGAACCTGGGCGTCGCATGGAGTAGAGTTTAGAGGTGATCTACATGCCATCATGCGCGGATTGATGAGCCAAAACAAGTCTGCGTATTGCCATGCATTGCTGGCAGGCACGCCGGCTTCCCTGAATTGTCGCCCCCCTTACGCAATTGGCTTGTAGTTAAAAGGATGGTTCGACGCAGTACTTTTGGTGTAGGCCGGTCTCAGAAGGACAAAACTATGCTCAAAAAACTTGCAATTACCATTGCAGGTGCAGTCTCACTGGGGAGTTATGAGGCGGGAGTCTTGTTCGAAGTCCTTGACGCCATCCGCCAGCACAACGACAATCCCGCAACGTCGCCCGATGACAAAGTTGTCATCGATGTCATAACAGGCGCCTCCGCAGGTGGAATGACGGCCGTCATCCTAGCCCAAAAGCTCCTCTACAGCGCCCAAGAGTTTCAGGGAGCTTACGACAATCCGCTGTACAACACGTGGGTCAAGCGGATCTCACTATCGGGTTTACAGTCCCCCGAGGAAAATGAGTCGGCTTTACAATCGCTTTTTTCCTCGAACTTGATTGACGCCATCTCTAGGGAATTAGTTCAGCAGCGGTACACAAGTTCGCCTATGCCTCCAGCAACACCGCACAGTGCCGTGCGGGACCGTCTTCGCGTCGGTCTTGCTCTGACGAACTTAAACGGCGTTGCTTACGGTTATCCCGTGACCCCTGTCGGGAAGTTCGTCTATATCGATTATTCGGACCAGTTGACGCGTGAAGTGGTTGCGACGACCTGCGACAAAGAGGACTTTTGGGAGCCACTGCGGCGATCAGCAGTCGCATGCGGAGCGTTTCCAATTGCTTTTCGAACACAAGACTTGCAACGTTCAGCCAAAGCCGAACCAGACGATTACACTAGTGAGAACCTCGAACCATGGCCAGGCGATCCCACGACTTTTACCTATTCAGATGGCGGCATTTTACAAAATCAGCCTCTCGGGATGGCGAAGAATCTTGTCGACCTCATTGATTGTCACAAAGACCAGGAAGGTCGGTTTTACTTATTTGTTTCCCCACACGCAAAGGATCCGGAAGCGAACGACAGCTTTCATGCAGCCAATGCTGATTACATCCATTTAGTCAGGCGATTGATTGAGACAGTAGTTGGACAATCCGGATTTCGGGACTGGATCACGGCAAAAGGTGTAAACCAGCGGATAGCATTGCTTGACGCGAGGGCCGCAGGTTTGAAGGACGCGATTCTACATAAGAAAATCGATGTTGCCGCCCTCGCGAAGACTTCGCAATCCATCTTGGACTTATTTTTCCCAAATGGAAAGCACTTGTCTCCAGGTGCAACTAAATCGGAAAGCCTCGCCGATGCACAGGGGCGCGTCGCACAGCAATACAAACAAGAAATGGCAGCTCTCGCCAGCGATTCGGTTCAGGCAATTGCTTTTCGAGATGCGGTATTGGCTTTCGAGACAGCGGCAGGACTTGGCGCGAGAGATTATATGACGATTTATGGCGTAATCGCGGAAGAGAGTGAGTTGGCAGGAGCGGGATTGCAAGCCTTCATCGGATTCTTTGATCAGCGATTTCGCGACCACGATTATGACGTCGGTCGCACGCACGCTCAGCAGATACTTACCGACCCAACCTTATCCGAGCCCGGAGCGCTCGGCCCACTCAGATTTATGCCGTCAGCAGTTCGTCCGATCGATTCACGGTTAGATGGGTTGAGATTGAAAGATGTTCCGTCAGCGGACCTGAAGGCTTTCAAAACGGGGACGCGTAAAAGACTAAACCAGATGCTTCAGGAGATATGGGGACCTTTTATTGCGCTGCCTGCCGAACCAGTCGCAGATTTGATTTTGGATTCGGCTTTGAACTACTTGATTGCAAAGATGTGATCCACTGGCCGATTGTGTCCGAGCGGTTTGGCTACACTTGACTATCAGAATAGCCGCACGGGTCGTCTCTCCTCGATCTTGTCGAGGAGAGACAGAACACGATGGATTGCAATCAAGCCGCCCGAGTCTGTGCTTTGGCCTTCGCCCACCGCGCCCGTTGTGCAGCCGCGATCTTGGCGCGGCCAGCCGGGGAAAGAGTCCTCTTCGTGGGCATCCTCACTACGTTCCGCTTCGCTGCTCTCACTTTGGCCCATCGCGCAATTTGAGCGGCGGCGATTCTCTCTCTGCCTGCGGCAGATATCTTTCGGAAAACGCGCTTCTTTCCGGAGGACTTACCGAGCGCTTCTAATGCAGCATCCACCAGGCCGAGCTGACTCGTCAGTCGTTTTTTCTCGCGCTCGAGTTGGATTGTAATCTGAGACAAGTTAATCATCCTCACCTCCCTAGGTCATGCATTGTATCAGGGCGTGTATATTTGGGTCTAAACCTCAAGCCTCTCTTGACCATTCAATCCGAGATTGTCGGCTCCGAAAAAAGAACTGCGTGGGGATATCGTTGAATCGGCGGCGACGCCTACAAAGGCGTTCTAAAAACGCATGCAAAAGCTAGGTCAACTAACCCACAAAGACATGAGAGCCGTTTGGCATCGGAAAAAGGCCGCTTGTCCGATCTAGCTCTCAAGACCAGAAAGTCTAAATCATTAAGCAATGCGAGGCGGTCACACATGGTCCCGTCCCTCTCATTGCTGTAGAGTCCGGAATTCCACTGCACTCGCTATCCCAGATCGATCCGGTATTCGCTTTCACCACCAGCGATCAAAGATGGAAGAGCGGAAATTAGACGGGGAGTGGTCGCCGCAAGTTCGCTTGTATAGCGCGAAATCAACCGATATGCAGCAGAATTAGGCTCCATCGAAAACGCAATCGTCCGTATATGCCGCGCGTTCGCAAGACTCCTCAATGCTGTGAGCAGAGCGAGGGTGGTTCTCTCGCGTTCTCCTCTGGGTAGAGCAGCAAGCTGCCAAACGAATAATGTTTCGTCGGGCCCTTCTATGGGTACAGCCAGCAGGTACCCTGCTTGGCCACGTTCGCTACCCTCGGCAACGAAACAGGCTGTTCCTTTGATTCGGAGGAGCAGCCAGAGTACGTAAACCGGCGGCACCGTGAAGTGTGGCTGTTGTGAAGCTAGACTGCGAACAAATTCAAAATCTCCTATTTCAAGCGGTCGCACGTGGATGTGGGTAGCAGTAGCCATTCGACTAATTACCATTACTGTAGTCGGGCCCCAGAGGATGTCAAGGACGGCGCGTTACTAATAATGAGAATTTGAACTGGCAAACTACAATTTAGCGTGCGCAATGACAGCCGCAGCCGCTTCGAATATCAGCGATCGCCGTGGTTCACTTTCCCAAGCTCTTCGTTTCGGAGGTAGGCGCCAGGCGAGTTCAGGGAGGATTCGTGCTACGGCCAGCGCTATTTCATACTTGGTTTCTGCATTGACTTGGCGAAAGTGCTTTGTCAATGATGCAGCACTCAGACGTACCACGGGGATGTTTTTTCTACTCACGCGTCCAGCTATTGCGGTCTGTACTTTGCCTCTCTTCTCGGTAGCCTCGACGGAGCCTATACCGAGCATAATCACTTCTGTCGGGAGATAGGTTCGCAATATCCGATCAAATAGTTGAGCCAAGCACTCGATCGATCCTGTTTGCTCACATGCCCGAACGCCACAGTCAAGAGCGACAGTATCTTCAACCACCACAAATCCGAACCCGTCTGAACGCAGGCTAAGGCCGAGATAGCGAGCGTAGGCGTTTGGCACTGACTGGGCGATGTCATTTTGCATTTGGTAGTTTGGTGAGTTCCAGTGGGTTTGACTCTGCGCCCTTTCATCGGCCTCTCGAATATTGTGGCGGACCCGACTGAGTCTATTCGCCAGTGAGAGGCCGATAAAAGGACACCGAGAGCGGCATCATCGGGCAGCATAGATCGACGCCAACCGTAACCCGGTCATCTTCGATCAGCTTGATTCCTGAGACGATGCTGGCTGCGGCAAATCGCTATTGAGAAGAAGTGCGATGCGCCTTGACCCATTCCAATTTATGAAGAAGTGCCTGCGATGGCCCGCCATGTCGACTCTTTTGAGCTTTTGTGAGAAGTCCGCGCTCATACTCCTCGAGCTGCTTTTCGATGGAGAGCTCGACCGCCTCCCGTAATCCGGCAAACAACTCCGAGAGTGGCACCCGGAAAATGGCTTGATAGCCGAGAGCCATGATCAGGGGAGGAACGGACTCGAAGGCTTCATGTTTCGAGATTGCGTCCTGCTGCGAATAGCCGAGAAGGAAGGCCACTTCCTTTTGGCTGAGACCAGCTCGTTTTCGTTGCGCGCGCAGGTAATTGACCAGTGGAGTCCTCATGTAAACGTGCGAGTGATTCTTGTTCCCGACCTTTTCTTTAGACTAGCAACGCCATCAGCCCTCGCTAGGAGCCGCAAGTCGCTTAGGATTCGGCTTTTTGTAACACCCGCGACACAAGAACCGGCAGAATCGTGCGTTTGCGCAAGGAAAATCAGAATGAGAAGGGTTTTGGGGTGTGGATAGAAGGTGCATATAAGGGCAAAAACTTGTGCGCAACCTGTGCGTACGCGGAGCGGAACCGGGGGCATAAAACGAGGCCTTTCGCGAATTCGAGGGAAGTCTACAATTCCTCTTTGATGGATCAAACTCTCGAAGAGAAAGAAAGCGCGCGGAAAGAGCTCCCGGTGAGTGCGTCCAATGCAAGTTCTACGGAAGGACTAAGCCGAGTGGCGAAAACTAGCGCTCCCGGAGGCTTAGAAACCCTTGAAACGCGGCTCAAGACCACGATCGAGCGGCTTTATCCGGCGCTCAATGGAACCCAAAGGAACGTTGCAGCTGCGAACTTGCTTCGATACTGCGAGATCGCCCTTGCCGTCACGGACAAGCAAAGCCGGGAGCCCGAAGATTTGACAGGTTCACAACCCATTCCTACGATTAAGGAAAGGTCGAGTGTTCATTTGAAAGAATAGGTCGCACCATGGGCAAGGTATTCGCATATGCCCGGGTCTCGACACCCCGACAGGGAGAAAAAGGCGTTTCCCTCCACGAACAGCGGTTCGCAATCGAGCGCTACGCTGAACAACATCGGCTGGAAATCACCCAGTGGTTCGAAGAGCGTGAAACGGCAGCGAAAGCAGGCCGCGGCGAATTCACGAAGATGCTTCGCATGCTTCGGTTGAAGGTCGCCGACGGAGTCGTCATACACAAGATTGACCGGAGCGCACGTAACCTCGAGGACTGGGCTGATCTGGGGAAGCTCGTCGATGCGGGCGCTGATATTCACTTCGCCACTGAAAATCTTGATCTAAAGACCGTTGCAGGGCGGTTATCCGCTGACATTCAAGCGGTCGTTGCGGCCCACTATAGTAGAAATCTTCGGGAAGAGGCGAAGAAGGGTTTCTACGGCAGACTGAAACAGGGCTACTATCCGCTCTGCGCACCGGTTGGCTACCTCGATCAAGGCTCTGCTAAAGCAAAAACCTTCGACCCCGAGCGTGCTCCGCTCATTCGTGAAGCGTTCGCATTGTACGCAGCCGGCAAATTTTCCTTACCGATGCTCACTAAGGAGATGTTTCGGCGTGGACTGCGGAACCGTGCCGGCGGACGGGTCAGCATGAATGGATTGGCGACGGTACTAAGGAACACGTTCTATATAGGGTTGATAAAGATCGCTCGCACAGGTGAAACGTTCCAAGGCGTTCATCAGCCCCTTATCACAGGTGAGATGTTCCAAACGGTTCAGTCCGTCCTCGCCGGAAAGCGGGTAGACCGCAGAAAAAGCCAACTCTACACCTACAGCCGGATTGTGCGCTGTGCGACGTGCAAGTATTCGCTCATCGCCGAACGGCAGAAGGGCCACATATATTATCGCTGCCACGACCGGCCGTTCAAAACGCCAGCGACGTGCCCGCCGACTTCCATTCGAGAGGACCAACTCGACAGCGCAGTCATTTCTGCTCTCGCTGATATTGACCTCAATGATGAGGAACAGAAAACGATCCGTATGCTGCTTGAGGAACTGCGCACGAAAGAAGGAGAAACCTACGTCACCGAAGAGCGATCGGCTCGGCTTGAAAGCGATCAGATCAAGAGCCGGCTTTCGAAGCTGGCCGATCTACTTCTTGAGGGCGCAATCGACCGCGCGCTCTACAGAGTAAAGGAAGAATCGCTTCTAAAGGAGAAGGTCGCGGTCGAAGAGAGGTTGCGTGCCTTGGAGTCTGGGAACTCATCGGCGACGGCGAAACTCGCCAAGACTGTCGAACTCGCGGAAAAGCCGTCAATGCTTTATGAGACGGCCGATCTAGCCAAGAAGCGGGAACTGCTGAAAACTCTACTGTCGAACCTGACCGTGTGTTCAAAAAACATAACAATTTCGCTCTCTGAACCGTTTCAGATCATCGCGGAGCGAAAGGAGGATGCAGAATGTCGGGTTGATCGGGGGACTTGTCGAACCTGGGAGGAGATAATCCAAGAATTACTTAGATATCTAGGAAAGCTTCGGCCAAGCGCTTAAGTAAGGGCCGAACCTGATGACAAAAGCTCGGCTGGCAACAGCGGAGCTTTTGTCATACGGCAAATTTCAAACGCGTACGGAACCCGAGCGGTTTGGACCAACTCCTTTTCTCGTCGAAGCATAAGCGGCCTTCTACAATTCCGGGATGTATCCGTTGGCGTTTCGCGAATCGCTCGACCGCTCCTCTGGAAAAGTCACCTTCATCGACGAACCCTTTATACGAGTCAATTGGAATCAGCGCATTGCTGGCGAAAGAATCCGCTTCTTTTTCTTTCTCCTTTACGAACCGAAGGTCTCGATTGTCAAACTCAATGAATTTCTCTTTCTTGCCATGCAACAGTAAATGTCCGATTTCATGAAAGAGATTGAACCAAAAGATATCTGCATAAGCTCCAAGCAGACTCAATTGAATGACCGGGGTGTCGGCGAGCCACCTGACGGCCGCGCTGACACCAGTGCCCGGAAAATGCGGGATATAGACCAGTGAAACGCCAGAGTCGGCCAGGACTTTTTGGCACTCTCCGGAGAATGCATCCGGGTCTTTTAGGGTAAGCTCACGGAGCTTAACGAGAGATTGTTTCAACATCGATTCCGAGAATTGGGCGACTTTGTTTGCTTTGGAGTCCAATTCACCCCACCGGAGCCATGCGGCAATCGTTCCCTCTTTCACGACAACGCCGGCCCTTTTCCGATATGCAATTGCTTCGGTGAGCTGAACCGAGTTCAATGAGTTCACTGCGAAGAATTTCCAAAGGTTTTCTACCCGTCTCTCCTTGTCGCTTGTCTCGGGAACGCATTTGCGCTGTGCAAGCTCTGTGTAGGGAAATTGGGCAAGAAGAGCAACTTCTTTCTTGAGGAGCCCGCTACGCTCAATTCTGGCCTTGGTCTCCTGATAGTTCTTTTCCAAGTTGATCCAGAAGCCAGCCGCACCCCCTAGGGCATTTTCCAGCAAGAGCGCAGTATCGACGCTGAAGGACGCCTCACCGTTGATGATTTGGCTAATATGCTTTTCGCTTAAGCCGGTTCGATCGCTCAAGTTCTTTTGCGTCATGCCCGCACGCCCTAGTTCGCGCGCAATGACGTGGCCAGGGTGTATCGCTTTGTTCGGGGTGTATGCCATTTTAGTGATAGTCCACGAAAATCTCGACGATGATCACGGCTCTGATCGTCTTGTAGTTGTCGATCCGAAAGTTTGGGTCATCCTTGTGATCGGGTTTGAAAATGACCCGATGCGTCTTGGTGACGTCGACCGCAAAACAACCTTTGTAGTCCGCCTTGAGGGGATGTGGTCGATAGCTGGGCGGCACTTCAAAAAGAGAGTTGGCGGCACGCAGCACGTCAATTGTTGCGATGATCTCTTCGGCGAATTTCTGACCCCTCTTGCTATACCTTTTGGCCAACGCGTCGAAGTCGTTGACGAGGTTTTCATGTTTTGGATCATCGAACCGTATATTCATTGTAGCGGAGGAGTCGAGTTAATGCAATATTATAGTTTACCTGTGAGGTAAATAAATAATACCGCTAGAATCAGTATTTGCAAGCGATAAAGGGGAGGATGTCCACAGACGTTCGAGTGGCAAACCAGCCAAGAGTGCGCCCCCACCGACATTAAACGCGCACGAAATACGCAATAAGTTTAGAAGCTCTGATAAGAATCTGAGCCCACATGTTCTACGAAGATGGGGATCCCATGTCGTCCAGATTGGAAATGACGGCGATCAAAGAGTCAGGTGGCCGTCTCGGTCCCGACGCAACACCATCGGGGGTACCTCATCGAGGGCATCTCCCTGAAGCAGGTAGAGATCGCCAACGTATCCGGGGCCACCAGAAATGAAGTCGAATTTGGCTCCGTAGACCTGGCTCGCGAAAGCCAAGGGATCAGTATCCTCATCGAGGCTCCATGCCTCGCGGACTGCGGCCAAGGATGCGATTTCCTGCCATTCCGCCTCTGTTATGACTCTGGGTCGATTGTTCATTGGAGTAAAGGGATAGTTTGCGGGGACAACCATAATAATAAGGATATCGACCCCTTCTGCAAGTGGTCGATTCGGGCCGTCCGGCGCTTCATTCGGGCGCACCCTTGGGTCGTAAACGCCCCTCCAGACTACGGACATTGTCGGTGAGCCGTTCGAATTCGCCATTCCAACGGGAGGCGTACACGGACAGCCGATCGTCGAGGTGTCCGATTGCGCGAAGGATGTTGCCTTCCGCTGCCTTTAGTTCTTCCCGCGTTGCCATCTCATCCCGGATCGATTCGAATTCGCGCTGCGAGAAGCCGTAGAGTTCTTCAATCGTCATCTCCTCACTCTAAGGCAGTCACTCAGAATGTAAAGACGCCGAAAAACGCTTGGGATTCGTATTTGTTGAAGATTGTTCCACGCGCCCGGAGCATATTTCGGCGTCTTTTCATTTTTTCCGTGCCCGTTAGGATGAATTCACGCTTCGGCACATGGGCCTTGGCCGAAGTGAATCAGGGGAAGGCCCGTAATTTGAAACTCGGAACATGCGTGGACCGCTTTCGTACATTGGTGGGAAAAACCGTCTGGCGAAGCGGCTCATTGCGATATTTCCGAAGCACAAGACGTACGTGGAACCATTCGCAGGCGGCGCGCAAGTGTTTTTTCGTAAAGAGCCGTCGGAGGTCGAAGTATTGAATGACCTCGACGGCGAGATCGTGAACTTCTACCGCGTCTGCCAGCAACACTACGAGGAACTGCTTCGGTATTTCCGCTTCATGGTTGTGAGCCGTACATGGTTCGAGCTCCTGAAGAAGACCGACTCCACGACGCTCACCGATATCCAGCGGGCCGCGCGCTATCTTTATCTATTGCGCAACTCGTTTGCGAGCCTGGTGCGGAATCCCGTCTACCATCGCAACGTGGTCCAGCCTCCGAGTTTCAACCTGACAGGCCTTCCCGAGCTCATTGAAAACGCCCACAAAAGATTGGAACGGGTGCAACTGGAATGCGCGCCGTACGAAGAGGTGCTACGGCGCTTCGATCGCCCAACGACGCTTTTCTATTGCGATCCACCCTACTACGCAAGGAAACTCTACCGCCACAACCTTGAGGAGGCTGATTTCGCTACCCTCGCAGAGCGACTCAGAGAAATCAAAGGAAAGTTCGTCTTGTCCCTGAACGACGTGCCCGATGTGCGAAAGCTCTTCCACAACTTCTACATCCAAGGAGTCGAGCTGCATTACACGTCCCAGAAGGCTGCCGGGCAGCGCTATAAAGAGGTGATCATCACGAACTTCAAAGTGTAGGCCGCCGGTTCACGTTCGGACCCCTCCTTAGGTGGCCTCGGAGACCCGGGAGATCGCGCCAGAGAGCTCGACTTCCGGGTCTTTCTTTGCTTCTAGCGACCGGCTTCGCTCTCAGTTCGAAGGCCGTTTTCTTGCCCGCTCCTATGCCGCACGGCCTTCGATTGCCCAGGAGATCGGACCACAGAGTCCGACTCCTGGGTTTTTCTTCGTTGGCTAGAGTCCCGACCGGGGTGGCGTGTTACCGAAACCGTCGCACCACCCTGGACAATCAAACCATGATTCGCTTCCTCGAAAACCTCATCGTGAGTATCTGGAACCGTGTCGCCCAACGGCGACGCGAAGCACGGTTTGAAGGTGGAACCGAACTCGGGTTGAGAGTAACAGACGGTGCGGTCACGCGGCAGCCCGTCACGATCTCGAATGCGCGGCGTGCCATGCACATCGCCGTACTCGGGAAAACCGGGACGGGTAAGAGCTCATTCCTGCGGCACCTCTCCGAGCAAGATATCTTGGCCGACCGCGGGTTCCTCTACTTCGACCTTCATGGGGCCGACACGCCGCTCCTGCTCCGGGCAATCAACGCCCGTGAGCGAAACGAGCATTGTCATCTGAGCGGGAAGACGGTCCTCATCGAACCTGCCGACCCGGCAGTATCCGTCGGCCTCAATCCACTCGAAGGCAGCGGATCAGATTTCGTCCGCATCGCCGAACTCGCGCAGATTTTGAAGAACCGGTGGCACCTCGACAGCTTCGGGGCCCGGACCGATGAGCTCTTACGGAACTCACTCTATGCGCTCTCGGCGAACGGCTTGACACTCGTTGAACTCGCCCTCTTTCTCACCCAATCGGGATTTCGCACGGCGTGCCTGAAGCGTGTTGAGAATGCCGAAATCCGTCAGTACTTCGAGTTGCGCTATGACGCGGCGAGCGAGCCGATGCGGGCGACGATGCGCGAACCGATTCTCAACAAGATATCGGCTTTCACGGCCGACCCGCATTTTCGCCACATCGTCGGACAGGCATCGACGTTTTCGATGCGGCAGGCGATGGATGAGGGCGCGTGGATCATCGTGAACCTCGAAAAGGGACGTCTTGGCGAACAGGCACTTACTCTCGGGAGCCTCATCCTTTCCGTCGCAAAGAATGCGCTTTTCACCCGCGAGAAGCGAACTCTATTCAGCATCTTCTGCGACGAATTCCAAAATCTCGTCGCCTATGGCAGTGGCATCGAGACCATTCTCTCGGAGGCTCGCAAGTTCGGCGGTGCCGTGGTGTCGGCGAACCAGTTCATGGAGCAGCATTCGGCCGAGATGCGCGCGGCGATTCTCTCGGTCGGCACGCACGTTCTCTTTCAATTGTCGAGCGCGGACGCCGCCCAGATGTCGCAGGCGCTCGACGGAGGGAAGTCGCTGACCGAGCGGCTCAAGAACCTCTATCAGCGGCACGCGATTGTGAAAACCGGTGCGGAACGCCTGACGGAGATCAAAGTACCGACCGTTCGCGAGCCTGCTGTCGATACAACCGATCTGCTGAATCGTACGCGCGGGCTCTGGGGACGCCCGCGCGTCAAGGTCGAGCGCGACATCAAGCAGCGCCAATCGGGCTTTCGTGAGCGGTCAACCGACGAGGTGTTAAGCGATGGCTATCGATAACGGCAAAGGCTTCGTGCTTCAGGAGCGCGACCGGCATCTCCTGCGGGAGATCGCCCTCTTGCGCGTCATCGAGCGTGAGCAAGCCAAGCTCATCGCCGGGTTCGGGTCCACGACGCGAGCGAATGCCAGGCTTCTAGCTCTCACCAACGCTGCGCTTCTCAAGCGGTATTTCTTGGGGACGGCAGGTGCAGGCCAGAAGGCACTCTACGGGATCTCGCGCAAGGGCGCAGTCATCGTGGACGCGCCATACCGCGGACTTCAGCGCCGCGCCGACGAACCAATTATTGCTGACCTCTTCGTACTGCACCAATTGGCGGTGAACGACCTCTACTGTTCCTTGAAATACGTCCCGATTCCGTTACCCGGTGTCAGGTTTGAGCGCTGGGTTCATTTCTTCCAGCCCATCGTTCCCGAAATTCGCCTGATCCCGGACGGCTATGTCGAATTCACAAGCGCCGGACGACCGGTTGCTGCATTCCTCGAAATCGACCGTGGCGTCGAAACCCGGAAGACCTGGACAGAAAAGACAGAGCGCTATCTAGACCTTGCGCTGACCGAGACCTATAGCCGGCTCTTTGGGAAACCTGGATTCGAAGTCCTGGTCATTGCGAATTCCGAGCGCCGGATGCGGTCGATCCGCGAAGCGGTCGCGCCGCTCACGTCGAAGCTCTTTTGGTTCTCGACTTTCGAGGCGGTTCGGAGGGCCGGCTTTTTCGGCTTTACCTGGTTGCGCCCGAAAGGCGAAACCCGAGTTCCGCTTTTCGACCCGCCACGCCCATGAAGCACTGCTACCAATGCGGACGCACGACCGGGGGCAAGCCGCTCTTCTGCCAGTTTTGCGGATCGAGCTTTGACGTGAAACTTTGCCAGCGCCTCCACCCGAACCCGCGTTATGCAGAAGTCTGTTCCGAGTGCGGCAGCCGGGAACTCTCGACGCCCCAACCTAAGGTTTCCATCTGGTGGCGCATCCTCGAATTCCTGCTCCGGATCACGGCGGGAGCATTCCTTGCCGCACTCTCCGCCCTCGTCATTATTGCCGTTCTTGTCGATCTCCTTCGCCGGACCGAGGTACAAGCAGGACTTGTTGCCCTTGGGATTCTTCTCCTTCTCTTGTGGTCCCTCTGGACTCTTATCCCCGAATGGTTGCGGAAACTGATCTCGAGATCAATGCGGAGAAAGGAGCGCAACCATGAGCACTAAGGAACGGATTCCAGATGTCTCTATGAGGTATGAGTCGGATTTCGTTCCGACACGGAACTCCGCAGAAAACTTGGAGTTTCCGTGCGCTCCCCTCGGGCAGAGGAACCCGCAGCATTACCCGCACCTGAATGGCGCTGTCGGAAGCGAGTCCGGCGCTTCGTTGGGCGAGGCAATGTCAATCCGCGATGTTGCACGAATCTTCGGATGTTCCGAGTGGACCATCCGTCAGCAGTACTTGCCGAAAGGGCTGCCGCATTTCCGGCTCTCTCCTCGGGGAAAGCTCCTGTTCTTTCACAACCAAATCGTCCGCTGGGTGCTTGAGCGCCAGCGACAGAAAGGAGGCATGATCCGATGACGCTCTATAAGCGGGGCAATATCTATTGGGCCTACGTCTCGATCGATGGCGTTCGCCACGCACGCTCGACTGGCACGAACAACCGCCGGCAGGCCGAGCAGATCGAACAACGCTTCAAAGACGACCTGAACCTGAAGCGCGAAGGCCTCAGCCAGCTTGCGCCCGAAACAACCTTTAGTGAACTTACGGCCCGGTTCCTCGCCGAGGCGCAGGTTCGCCCGTTTCACCTGGACCGTCTGAAGGTGCTCTTACCGTATTTCGGTGAGACCCCCATCGGGCGCATCACGAAGAACCTTGCCATCGCTTACCGCCGTCATCGACATTCCCAGAAGCGGCTCACTGAAACCACTGTGAACCGAGACCTCGAAGCTTTGCGGAGCATGCTCTTCTGGGCGGTCGACGAGGGACTCATTTCCTCGAACCCCTTGAGCCGAGTCCGGATGATCCGGGAGCGGAAGAAACCGCGATTCGTGATCTCCGTGGCCGAAGAGGACATGCTTCTCCAGTCGGCCGCGCCGCATCTGCGCCCCATCATTATTACGGCGCTCGATACCGGCATGCGTCGAGGGGAGATCCTCGCCCAGCGCTGGGAGCACATCGACTTCAGCCGCCAAATTCTCTCGGTCACGCACTCGAAAACCCCTGAGGGCGAGGCCCGTGAGATTCCGCTTACCGCTAGACTCGCACGACTTCTCGGGTCTGAGCGGAAAGCGGAAGGGCTGGTCTTCACCTTCAAGGGGCAGGCGCTCCACAAAATCAAAACAGCCTGGAAGGCGGCAATCCGCCGCGCGGGCATTCGCTACTACCGCTTCCATGACCTTCGGCACGCCTTCAACTGCCGAATGATGGAGGCCGGCGTCCTGCAGGAAGTCCGCAAGGCCCTCATGGGGCACTCCTCGGGCGAGGACGTGCACTCGATCTACGTCCATGTCGAGCTGCCGATGAAGCGCGCAGCCATTCAGAAGCTCGAGGCGTGGACCGTGGAACAACGAACCGAACTTCAAACGAAAGGAGGTGACCATGAACCAACCGAACCTACCGACGACCGAAGACCTGCGGCGAGCCCTACGCGAGCACTGCCTCAGCCAAGCCAAAAACCTGCACGGACGTTTGAGCGAGGCTGTCGAGTGCCTAGGCGACGCGAATCACCTGGGAGCGCTCGGGGCACTCTCGGGGGTTGACGAGGAACTTCGTCAGCTCACGACGGTGCTCGAACTTGTCCCACGCATTGAATGCCGAAACCAGGCATGAACGAAGTCACGAACTTCCAAACAAATACCTAACCCGAAAAGGAGAGAACTGATGTGACTGAAAAACAACCGCTCAAACTGGTCGTATCTTACGACCGCAACCGCAACGAGTATTCGATCCCTGCGCATAACCAGAAACCTGAAGAGGCCGACGGTTACGTCGCTCAGTGGTCCCACCATCTTCGACCCGGCTGCTCCTTCATCCTGCTCGATCAGACGGTACGCCACCGGACCGAAGAGGCCAAGAACTGCCGAGCCTGCCGCGAGACCGTGGCGCGCTCGGCCCATCTTGAGCCCCAACCGAAGTTCGCGAGGAGTAGTGAATGAAAACAACCAAAGCGAAAGACACAGGACAAACCCCATCAACCGCAACCACGGCCGCCGCGACGGGCACGAGACAGCGGAAGCCATGGATCAAGAAGACGCCGGTCGAAGTCGTGCTCACCCAAATCGACCGCGTCCGAGAGGATGTTGCCGCCAAGAAAGAAGAATACGAAGCGGCCAAGCGCCAACTCGAAAAACTCGAAGCGGCGCGGAAAGTCCTCGAAGGAACCTAGCACCTTTATTTAGGAGCTGCCCCATCGGCACGCTCCTTTTTATTGGCGGAGTCGGGAGTGTCTAGCCGCGTGTTACCGATCTTGTCGAGCACCATGCCACAGTGGAATTGCACTCGCGAAAGGAACGACCGGCACGGCCGGAAAGGGATTGCGGGAGTGAGCAATAGGAACGAGAGAGCAAGCCAATGATCTTGGAATGCATATCGACAGTGTGCGTATCGGGAATCGTGATTCTTGGATTGCTCATCATGACGCAGGTCATCACGCTTGAAGAGGTCGCGGGAACTATCGGTCGACTCTTCGGACTCGTCGTTGTCGTGCTCGTATCGTTGTGTCTGCTCCGGGTCCTTGTTGCAGCCATCATCGTGCCCTGGCTCGTGTCGCTAAAGGCCACATTTTTGTGGATTGCCATTGTTCTTACGATTGTGATCATCCTCGCCGTGGTGGTCCGAATCGCCATCTTTCGATTCTTGAACCGCAGACCGTCTCAATAGTTCTATACGCCGACAGCTGAAGAACTTGTAGAAGTCGAAACCACAATCGGAATTGGGCCGGAAGACGAAAAGGAGTTACACACTTGAAAAACCACCAAAGACGCTCGATTGACTTTGAAAGCTTGGGCCGTGATGTTGCGCGGGAGACGCGTGATATCGAGAAATCGAAGCTCATTTGCGCCCAAAACCTCTACGCGTACGAGAAGAGCCTCCAGTCCGACATCAGCGATCTGGAGCGGGCCATTCCAACAAGAGAATTACAACGGAATGCCTTGTGTGCACAGCTCTACGATCCGGATGATCCGACGAGCGACAAGAAGATGCTGGGCCACAGTATCCGTTTGAAGGTGTTCGTGTGCCTGCTAGCGGGCGTGTTTTTCACGTCCTTCGTGGCCCATACATATCGGTTCCTAATGCTTGGGCTCGAGTTTCTGGCCGCCCTGGCGATTGGCATGTTCTTGACCCTCGCGGTTGCCGCTGCCGGCCATCTTGCGTTTGAGAAGCTCGTCCAGCACAACAAGGCCGTACAAGCCATTGTGATCGGACTAGGTGCGGGACTGCTCTTCTGGGGCGTTTTCGAACTTGCTCAAGCAGGGGCAATCGCTCTCTCTAAAACGGAAACCACAGCGAGCGGCTCGACCTCATACGTGGAGCAGCCTAGCGTTGAGACGCCCGAGGAGACCTCGACATCCTCGCAATCCGATGAGAAAAAAGCCCAAGAACTCGTCTCCGGAGCGGTCACGAAGATCTTTCTCGGCTCCGATCTGATGCTCGGACTCCTGCTGGGCCTCGTGGTCGGAATGTGGAGCGACGACAAATACGCCACCTGGAAGGAAATCGAGAAATGCGAAAAGGAGATCACTCAAATGAAGAAGGAATTGGATGCCCTCAAAGCAAGCATTGAGATCGCTCACCGGGAGTGCATGGCTGGCATCTTGCGCTTCTTTCACAGCCAGCGCAAACAACACCCAACCTACTTCTATGCTCGTGCGGTGGGTCTTGCTATCTTCTTGCTCGGGGCTGCAGTTGCATGTGCCCAAGAGATTACGCGAGTCGAGGGAATTCTGATTGACGTGAGCGGCTCCGTGGGTGCTGGTGGCGCAAACAACTCATTGTTCCGTGAATACTTGGCAGGAGTTCGACAGCTCCTTCTGACTGAACCGGCGAAAAGTCGGGTGGTCGTTTCTGTGATTACCACTGAATCATTCGGAAGCACTGGTGAACTGATTAAAGGCTACACACCGGCAGCGCATGGAGTATTCACGGACGACCTGAATCGTGCTCGGCACCAATTGGCCTCGACCTTTGAAAGCAAAGCATCTGGTGTGACTCCACTCGCGGCCGGGACCGACCTTATCGGGGGCCTCTGGCGCATGAAGGCGCTCATGGAGTCGACTTCCTCGAGTGCGGCACCTGGCGAGCGCGAGATTTGGATATTTTCTGACATGGTGAATGAGACGGCTTCGCTGCCGATGCCCGCACTTGTTCCTCTTGGGGCGGAACGAATGATTGACCATGCCAAGCAGGGCAGGCTATTGGTGCCTCTCAAAGGCTATAAGATTCACGTAATGGGTGCTTCCACGCGTGGGTTGTCACCCGAGGCATGGAACACGGTGAAACAATTTTGGGAACTCTACTTCGCGGCATCCGGCGCGGAATTGATTTCATATTCAGTTGATTGCAATTCAGTCCGTTGATGGGTATCAGCCAGCAGTTCATCAGAACAAGGCCATGCCTGCGGATGTTCCGTCGTACATGCGTGAAGATCCTGTGCAAAAAGCCTTTGTCGTTACAGGAACGCATGTCGATTGCTCGATAAGGATTATCGCTGGACCGTGTGGGGCTTGTTACACAAACCGAAAATGCCACGTACAACGTATTTACCACGAAAACAGCAACTCATTCCTCTCAAATCATTTGTGCCTCGCAATAACCAAATGGCTACATGTCGTCTTTAAGACACTCCCTCGCCGCGTTGCACTCCCATTAGTTACAAATTCCGAACAGGTGTGAGTTACGTCACCCATCTTGGTGACATGACATGTTTGCCATTGACGCAGTACCATTGAGGGTCTACTTTGTGGTGCGATACCTTAGTAGAGAGCGTTCTATATATCAATTGTCTCCGACATCCCCTCTGCCGAGAGCTTCTCTACTTTGTACGACCACTCTTTAGCGGTGATGCAGTGATTTAGCCACATAGGGAAGTGGGTCGCTGGCTCCATCATAGTAGTCCGGCCGGACTTTTACACATGTGCACAAAAGTCCATGGTTCTAATCATTGACGTTATGCGCTGATTATTGTGGATAACTGACCGACACATTACACACTCAGTATCACCAGTTGAACCAACACAATTCGCAGGATGACTGTGTTGCGTCGACCACATATATAACTTACGTCCAAACACCTTCGTTAAGGAGGCAGCCGATGGCTCGCTTCGTCTGTGTTCTATCGTCTCTGTTTCTTGCCGGGATTCTAGCGTTCGCCCAGTCCAGCACCCAAGCATTGACTGTCGCGAACGAGGCAATGACCACCATGACTCATGGCCTGCCAGTCACAGATGCCACTATGAGCGGGAGTGTTACCTGGATTGCAGGCTCTGACTACTCCACTGGCACCGGTAGGCTCGAAGCGAAAGACATGCTGAAGAGCAGGATTGACGTCACTCTTGGTGACATCGTTCGCAACGAAGTCCGCACGTCTTCAGCAGGTATCCCCACAGGGGCGTGGACAGAGGCCAGTACGACGCAGACACACACAACGACCGGGCCATTCGCTATGCACAACTGCTGGACTGACGCTGCGTGGTTCTTTCCTGCGCTATCGTCTTTGGCTCAAGTCTCAAATGCCGGTTTTGTCTTTACCTACGTCGGTATCGAGCAGCACGCGGGAGTCAATACACAGCACATCCAGATATTTCAGGTGCCTGCGTTGGCTCCGGAAGTAAGTTCCATGGTGGAGCGACTCAGCACGATGGATTTTTACCTCGATTCCGTGTCCCTGCTCCCCGTCGCGCTTACCTTTAAAGTGCATCCTGACGATGATATGGGCAGCGAAATTCCCGCAGAAATCCGCTTTGGCAATTATCAGAGCGTCAACGGCATTCAGATTCCCTTCCACGTCCAGCGAATAATAAACGGCATCGTGGTTCTAGATTTTGTTGTGAACAGCGCTGCTATTAACTCAGGGCTGCCGGACAGCGATTTTGACATTCAGTGACCGAGGGAGGACTATGACCCGCACTGCGCTTCGCACACTAACATTGTTTGCTGGAATGATCCTTTGGTCCGGGGCGATCTCAGGACAGGTGATGACCGGCACTCCCGCTTTCGGCAGTTTTGGCGGTGGCCCATTTGACACAATCAACCTGGGCAACTTAAATGCCCATTTTGTCGTTCCCGTGTTTCAGCGTGGGGGACGAGGAATCCCGTTGCAGTACAACCTTACCTACGAATCCTCGATCTGGTCGCCTGTCTCGGTGAATGGAGTACAAACATGGCAGGCGTCGAATAACTATGGGTGGGCTGGAACCACTGATATCGGCACTCCAGCCCAAGGCAGCCTGACCAGTAAAACAACCGCAATGCCGGGGTGCAACCCGTTCGGGATAATGGTCTATTGGACCTACATCGACACGTTGGGAAATCGGCACCAGTTTCCGGACGCAACCGTCGCCGGCAGTGGTAATTGCCCTACGACAAGCATTAACGAGGTTGCGCCTGATGGATCGGGCTACTACCTGTCGGCAACAGGGACCAGCGGAAAGGTGACTTGGCGCACTGGGACGCTCTGGTCGGGCTCGACCATAAAGGATACCAACGGGAATCAGATCACGATGAGCGGGAACCAAGTCTTCGACACGCTCTCCAGCACTGCAGCAGCGCTGACCGTGTCGGGCAGTCCGATCAGTCCGCCGGTCACTTACGCCTACCCGAATCCCCAGACCGGGAACACGTCAAATGTTGTTGTGACCTACCACATATATACCGTGCAGACGAACTTTGGCTGCAGTGGCATTAGCGAAGTCACTCAGGCGAACACTCCGCTGGTCGACCAAATTCAATTACCGGACGGCAGCTTTTATGCCTTCACTTATGAAGCAACAGTCGGCAGCTCCTCCAATGTGACCGGGCGCATAAACTCCGTTACGCTCCCTACAGGGGGTATGATTACCTACCAATATAGCGGGGGGAGTGGCGGCCCAAACCACAACGCGATTGTATGTGCCGACGGCAGTGTTGCCACGCTTACTCGGACGCTCAATCCTGGAAGCACGTGGACGTACACAAGAACGCAAATCTCTGGCAACCACTGGCAGACGAAAGTGACTACTCCGCCCGATCCTTCGGTCGGGAATGACACGGTTATTGACTTTCAGAGAGACGGTGCGACTCGCTCCACAAATAACTTCTACGAGACACAGCGCCTTGCGTATCAGGGTAGTGTGAATGGCACCCTGCTAAGCACGACGAATATTTGCTATAACGGCAACGGCATAACCACTCCTTCGACTTGTCCGACTGTGGCGGTCGCGAGCCCGATCTTACGCGTGACAGCGTTCAATTACTTGCCAAACAGTTCGGGCGTAAAAGCAGAAACAGATAGCACATTCGACAACTTCGGGCTGATTCATGATGTTTACACGTATGATTATCCTAATGCTACGACGCTTCTAAAGCACACAGCTACAACCTATCAGGGGGGCATGAGTAATGGTATCGTCGATCGTCCTTACCAGGTAACAACCTACCAGGGCAGCACATTGCAAGCTCAGACCACTTACACCTACGACGAAGGAACTCCTCAGACGAAGGACGGAACTCCGCAGCATGTCTCTGTAACGGGATCACGGGGCAACCTCACTACGATTGCCGCGCGGGCAAACACCGGTGGCACCACTCTGTATCGCCATTTTACCTATTACGATACAGGCCTGTTAAACACATCCACGGATGTCAGTACTTCAAGTACAACCAACGGTGCGACGACGACCTACAATTACGCTCCTGGCACTAGCTCCTGTAACAACTCGTTTGTTACATCCATCAGCGAGCCTTTGAACTTATCGCTTTCCATGCAATGGAACTGCGATGGTGGTGCTCCTTTTTCAGTTACTGATGAAAACAATCAGACCACTTCTGTCGACTACGGAGCTGATCCCTACTGGCGTGCGACATCGAGCGTCGATCCTCTGAATGTCGAGACAATATACTCCTATCAACCCAACCCTCCAATGGCTGGCTCGAGTGTGAGCTTTAGCAATTCCGTCGTGGGGGCCTTCAGCTATGGGGACGGTTTCGGAAGAATAATTACAACTCAGCAGCCACAGGCCCCTGGTTCCTCCACGCTGGATACGGCATCCTATGTTTACGATTCACTTGGGCGACTCTCTTCGTCCTCAATGCCTTGCGCCGCAAGTGCGGGCCAAACGTGCCCGGCCCCACCACAGATCCCTTATACCACGCAGACTTATGACGCACTGGGACGACCAGTGCTAACAACGGACGGCGGTGGCGAAACTGTCACGTATTCGTATACAAAGAATGACGTTTATGTTACGGTAGGTCCTGCCCCGAGCGGAGAACAGACGAAGCGGAAGCAATACGAATACGACGCGCTCGGCAGGCTCAGCTCAGTTTGCGAGATCACAACTGCATCGGGTAGTGGCAGTTGCGGGCAGTCAAGCCCGCAAACAGGATATTGGACGAGGTATACCTATAACTCCGTGGGCAACCTGACCCAGGTTATCCAAAATTATCAGGGGAGTTCTCAAACTCGTACGTACGCATACGACTTGCTAGGTCGAATGACATCGGAATCGAACCCGGAGACTGCGGGCATAGCTGTGTCCTATGCCTATGACACGGATAGCGTATGCACGGGAGGCTATCCAGCTGGCAATCAGATCAAACGCACTGACGCAAATGGCAACGTCGCCTGTACAACATACGATCAACTTCATCGTCCGCTGACGACCACTTATCCGAGCGGCCAAAACTCTGGCAACACCGACACGAAGAACTATGTCTATGACTCCGCTACGGTGAACGGTGTTACGATGTTAAACACGAAGGGGAGGCTGGCGGAAGCGTATACGTGCTCCCACACTGGCTCGTGCTCACCTCCGAAGACAGACATTGGGTTGAGCTACTCCGTCCGCGGCGAGTTAACAGATACGTATAGCCTAACTCCCCACTCAGGAGGCTACGGTCACGTGGTTCAGACCTACTGGCCCCATGGCGCAGTGAACAGCGTAGCCGTACCCGGACTTCCTACTCTTTATTACGGAGCGAGCAACGGAACGGGCTTGGATGGGGAGGGCCGAGTGACACAAGTAACCGCTTCGTCAGGACAGAATCCCGTGGCTGGCGTAACTTACACGATGAGCGGCACCACGCAGCCCATAGGCTCGCTCACCCAAGTGACTTTTGGCTCGGGAGACTCCGACAATTTTAGCTTCGATACGAACACCGGACGGCCGCAACTATTTCGGGGTACGATGGGGTTGCTTTCTAATACGGGTTCGCTGACATGGAATCCGAATGGATCTCTGGGGGCACTCAGTATAGTTGATCAGATAAACCCCACGAACAGCCAGAACTGCAGTTTCTCCCATGACGATCTGGGCCGGGTCGCCTCTGCCAATTGTGGTTCATTGTGGAATCAGTCCTTCAACTTCGATCCGTTCGGCAACATTACCAAGACGGGTAGTATTTCCTGGGGATGTGCAACATGCTACAACTCCACGACCAACCGCTACAACTCTACGCTGTCCCCGCTAATCAGCTATGACAGCAACGGAAACTTGTTAAACGACACGTTTCATACCTACACGTGGGATGCCGATGCGCGAATGTTAACGGCAGACTCGACTCCCATTACCTACGACGCTTTTGACAGAATGGCAGAGCTTAACAACTCCACCCAATTCTTATACCTAGCGAACGGTCAACAGCCTGTCGCATTGAAGTCCGGATCGACAACGACTGGATATGCTCCCCTACCAGGAGGCGGTTTCGCAATCTACAGCGGCGGTACCATTACGCAGTACAATCATTCGGATTGGCTCGGTTCAGCGCGACTGATCACTTCCACAAGTCAGACCGTGGTTATCGACAGATCCTATGCTCCCTATGGGGAGCCTTACGGACCAAGCGGATCTTCGTGGTTGCAGTTTACCAATGCCGGAAATCAATGGACGGCGAGCGGAAACGCTGATTTTCTATATCGGCGGTATAGCACCACGCAGGGCCGCTGGCTTTCGCCCGACCCAGCAGGGTTGGCGGCGGTCGATCTAACCAATCCGCAGACGTGGAACCGCTATGCATATGTTGGGAACCGTCCGCTGGGTGCCACCGATCCTCTGGGACTTGATGATCAAGGTTGTTATGAGGACTGGAACTGCGATCCATGCTTCCTCTGGGTTGATTGTGGTTACAATCCATTTGGCGGACCACCGGGAAGTTCGACCCCGCCGCCACCGCCTACGCCGGATCAATTTCCCCGGGTTGGAGGAGAATGGCCAGATAATGAAAGCCTGGGATTGCCATCGGGAATGAAACTCAGACCACTGGGCTTGGCAGATCTCCTAGGCATTACGCCCAACCTGCACTGCCCGGTCTGTATGGACATCATTACAGGTGTGAGCGCTGGCGGTACCGATGGGGCTGACTATACCTTTTATGTAGACGCGCTAGGAAGAGCGCTGGAGGCCACTAACGGTGGCGCGACCATCAGCGCAGCTCCGGCGCAGCCGTGGTACAAGAATCGATGCGTCATGAGCGCACTTGGCAGCGGCGGTGCCAGCGTTCTTCTGGATGCAATAGGACTGCTGCCGGAGGGCAAAGCTTTTACCGGAGTGTACAGTCTTTTCCACGGAGCCGCGGGAGCTTCCAACGGGTTAAATATCCTCAAACGGGTCAAAGCCGGGGTGGGGATCATCACCACTACCGGAGCGCTGAACGAGGACGATGCAATTGGCATTGGCCTTGGCGTTGCTGGATTTGTTCCTGGCTTAGGGCAAGCCGCTGCTGGATTCTCGATTGCTCATGACTTTTACAATACAGCGAAGGCGGTGGGGAAGTGCTACTAGGTAACGACATCAGGCACGACATAAAAGCAGCTAGGAAAATATGGCTACCTTGGTGGGCTGTGTTGTGCATAATTATTGGCGCGCTGCCGATCTATTGGCTCTTTGATCATTTTGGAAGATTTGACATCGCGCTTCCGACATTGAATAGCATTGCGGTACTTGGTTTCACCATTGCCGTGAAGTGGAAATTACGGTTTCGTGGGTGGTTCTGGGCTACCATAGCGGTTCTGGCGGGGATTCATGTTCCGTTGGTGTTGTTCGTTCCCTGGACCACGAAATGGGTTCCGGCCATTGCGATAGCCGCCATTGACTCGGCGGACTTGGTCGTGATGCTCGCAATTCTTGCGATTGTTGGGAAGCTCGTGGGAGAGGCAAAGGCCGCCGAAGAATGAGTGATTCCGAAGGGGACGGGCCACGTTCCGGGGCGGACTTCTTGAGAATCACAGCTTGACCGAAAACCGAAGCGTAGGTGTGCCTACGAAAATCTCAAATAGCTGTCGGTTACGCGTTACGCCCTTCAACGATCTGTGCCTAACGAGAATCTCAAACGGCCATTAGTTACACGCCGACGCCTCAACCAGTTCGGGCGTGCTGTGTCCTGCTCGTCGGGATGGCTGGAGGAATTTTCGATGGTCTTAGGCGGCGCGTCGTTCGTAGCGGTGATGCAGTCCACCCACTTGGCGCACCGCGATGACCGGCCCGATATGACGAGGATGAACTGGTCGTGGAACCGGCGAGTCCTTCTTTAACGACAAGTGTGTTCTCGATCGGTGGTAGTAATCAACGTACGAAGCAAGGATTCGCCGCAGCGAGCTTTCGTCGAATGCGATCACATGATCGAGACATTCCCGCCGGATGGAGCCGATCACTCGTTCAACATAGGCCCGTTGCCAAGGTGACCGGGGTGCCGAAAGGACCTCCTGTATGCCCATCGCTCGCACTTCGTCTCGGAACTCCTGACCAAAGATAGCGTCACGATCTCGTAAGAGGTAGCAGGGGAGTTGATCGAACGGGAAAGCGTTGCGTAGTTGCTGGCCGGTCCATTCCGCAGTCGGATGACTGGTCACGTTGAAATGGACAATGCGACGACGATCATGGGCCAACACGAGGAACACGTAGAGAACCTGAAAGCGGATTGTAGGCACGGTAAAGAAATCGACAGAAGCAAGCTGCGAGACATGGTTCTCAAGGAATGCGCGCCACGCCTGAGAGGGAGGTTTGCGGACTCGCACCATGTATTTGGTCACGCTGGTCTCGCCAATGTCGATACCGAGTTTGAGCAACTCGCCATGAATGCGAGGTGCGCCCCAGGTGGGATTCTCGCGGCACATCTCGCGGATCAGATCTCGCACCTCACGAGGAACGGGAGGGCGACCAGGCTGACCGTGTCGAACTTTCCAAGTCCAGAACATGCGAAAGGCCTTACGATGCCAGGCCACAACAGTTTCGGGCTTAACGATGATCAAAGTGGAGCGCCAGTCGCGCCAGATACGGGAGAGGCACACCCAGAAAAGACGATCCCGTGGAGTCAGTTTCGGACGCCTCCTGATGGAGCGCTGAAGCACGCCGATCTGATGGCGGAGGGCCAAGTTCTCAAGTTGAAGGTCGGCCCGCGAACGGAGGATCGAGCAGAAGGCAACGAGGAGTTCGGCGAAAGAGACAGGCATCGGGGATGATTTCAGAAGAGAAAGTATAATTGCCGTCGGTTCAGATAATTCGGAGTTTACGAGAGGCACAAGAGGCCCACAGTTGTTTTCGCACGAGCTAAGGCCCTCTGTGAAACGCCGCTGCTACAGCCTGCGCTGCTCCGACGAGTGGCGATTGTAACACTTTGTCAACGCAGGGTTACTTTTACGAAAGCCGGACAGCCTAACTTCGTACAAACACCTTCGATTGGTCGTTAACCAATGCGGCATGTGTACGATGTGTGCAGATCGTTAAACAAGTGGTCAAACATATGCCACTTTCCTGCCCTTATCATGTTTATTCTTCTTGCGTTACGAATGCCGACCATTAGTGATCGATGTCACATAACATCGTGACAATTTAACTTATTTATTGACACGGCGGCATCGTAAGGTTAGGCTTTCGCCACTCACTATCTTACTAGCTGGGATGAGCAGTTGCACGCGTCACCGTGATGCACCTATTGCGTGCCGTCTATGGCGCTCGAGGTGCCTTAGTAGATAGTTTCTCGGAGGTTTCTCTGTGGTGAAGCTCCCACTATTTGTGGCACTTGGCGCCGGCATGACGCTGCTTACCTGTTACTCGGTAGCGCAAGCCAATAATGCCTGCTATGTGACTCTACAATGCGCAAATTACAACATTCTGGATGCGCAGTGCATTCCCGAATTTCCACCCGGGACATTCAACATTAATGCGGCTGGCCCCTACGCCGCAACTGGAGAGGTCGCAACCGCGACCTGTGCTGCCGCGACGAACTCTTGCACCAAGTGCGGCAGTCCCATTGATCTAGCTACAGGGAATACCTACGTAGAAGAAACCGACGTGAATTTGCCTGGCTTAGGAGGTGGCCTCACACTCACCAGAACATGGAACAGCCAAAACGTTGGGGACCATGGAATGTTTGGCAATGGCTGGAGAACAAATTTTGAAGAATCGCTCTATCTGGACGGGTCGGACCATCTGGTAAAGCTACTCTTGGGGAATGGGACCATTTGGTCTTATGCATTTGCCAACGATTGGGGCTCGGAGGGTACCACCCCAATCTTCGCGTCGGCTGCTCCGCAAAATGTGGGCGAGCAAATGGCATTTGGAGGCACGTACAACATCGTAACCGGCACGATGATTGGTGGATGGTCGCGCACCTCAAAGAATGGCTATTCCAAGGCTTACGGGCAATGGGTACAGGGCGATCCTATATTCCATCTCTTTGCCATCACAGACCGCAACGGAAATGCGACGAACCTGAGCTACGCTCCTCCATTGTTAACGACGGTCACAGATCCAGCATCGCGGCATCTCTTTTTTACATATGGGACGGTGAATGTCGGAGGAATTGGTATCACGGTCGTGACTTCACTCTCAACCGACTTTGGGATATCGCTCACTTATCAATATGACTCACTGGCCAACTTGGTGAAGGTGATAAAGCCGGACAATAGCTTCGTCACGTACGAGTACAACTCCACAGGCCTGCTCACCGCCGTCAAGGATTCCAATGGCAAGTTGCTGGAGTCGCATACCTATGATGCGTACCACCGCGGAACCACGTCGGTCCGTGCTGGCGGAGTCGATGCCGTTACAGTGTCCTACTAATCATGCTCATCTGCACCTGTGATCGAGAAATCTTGGAGAAAGTTTGTGGCGACCCTATTCTTAAAGCAATCATTGTCATCGTGCCCCGCATCCTTGCTGACCCAGATCGAAGCGCGGTCTCAAGCCAAGTTGCAAAGGACCCTGCCAACGATGAGGTTTTTGTTTCTCTCCCTGTGCATGATGGTGTGCGGCCTTCCTTTAGCGCATGCCTGGGATAACGGTTATGCCCTTCGCCGCACGATCACTGTTGACCACGCGCAGGTGCCAAATACCGATCAGATGAACTTCCCGGTCCTCGTTTCCGGAGTTTTTTCAGATCTCGCCACCACAATAAACGGTGGTGCAGTCACAAGTGCAAGCGGTTACGACATCCTCTTCACTTCTGACCCCGCCGGAAGTAATGTCATTCCATTTGAGCAGGAAAGCTATAGCCCTGCGACAGGCGCGATCGTCTACTGGGTGAATGTTCCGACTGTTTCGCATTCCGCCGACACCGTCTTCTACGTGTTTTATGGAAATTCCTCGATTACAACGGACCAGTCAAACAAAACGGCAGTTTGGGACGCAAATTACGTCGGAGTGTGGCACTTCGCAGGTGGATCCGGCCTGGGTACAACTGATTCGACGAGTAACGCGAACAACGGCGCGATCAACGGCAATGTAACCGCCTCCGGTGGGACGATTGGCGGCAGCGCGAATCTTGGAGGGAATGCCTCCGACTATGTTCGCGTCCCCTCATCGAGTTCCTTGAAGCCAACGACTGGCCTGACCCTTGAGGCATGGGTCAATGCCCGTTCCATAGGCAATTGGGGGAATGTTCTGTCGCTAGACTACAGAGCGGACGGTAGTTGGAACGCTCCGTATGTCGGATATGACCTCTACTTCCTCAATACGGAGAGCAACATGGTGTTTACAGTCACCGCGGCTGCTACCGCCCATGCAGTGACGAGTAATACCACGCTTCCGCTGAACCAATGGGTGCATGTCGTCGGTACGTACGGAGGTGGACTACAGAACCTATTTATCAACGGAGTGCAAAATGGTTCAACAAATTCTTTCTCTGGACCCATCGACTATGGTACTAGCCGAGATCTGGCAATTGGAGAAACATCTCCGTACTTTATGTGTTGTGCGTGGAATGGGCTCCTCGATGAGGTCAGAATCTCATCGATAGCTCGATCCGCTGATTGGATTCGAACCGAATATAACAATGCATCCTCGCCCTCGACGTTTGCCATCGTCGGCTCTGCGGCTCAGAGTTCGATGACTCCGATCATCACTCGATTGGTTCCGAGCACTGGATCGCTTGGAGACACCGTTACCATCGAAGGAGCAAACCTCGGCGTTGCACAGGGCAGCAGCGTGGTTTCCCTTAATGGAGCGAATCTTACACCGCAGAACTGGAGCGACGGAGCGATAGGGATCCAGGTACCATTCAGCGCATCTTCAGGAACTTTTTCCGCCGTTGTAAATGGCCAAACGGCTGTCAGCCCATGGTTCGCGGTGAAGCCCGTTCCCTCCGGATGGTCGGAGACGGACATTGGAAGTGTTGGCCTTGCCGGGAGCGCAACGTACGCCAACGGTACGTTTACTGTTCATGGCTCCGGGTCCGACATTTGGGGTAATGCAGATCAGTTCAATTTCGTTTCCCAACCCTTGAGCGGGGATGGCAGTATCGTCGCGCGAGTCAGCAGCTTTGGTGGTGGAAAAGCCGGCGTGATGATCCGTGAGACGCTCGACCCCGCCGCGATGGAAGCCGCTACAACTCAGTACGGTGCCAACTCGGTTCAGCAGCTCTATCGGACAAGTAGTGGCGGGGGAACGAGCTGGGCTGGGGGCAATGGGGACAACCTGCCCTACTGGTTGAAGATGGTGCGGAGCGGAAACGATTTCAGCTCCTTCATATCGGTGGATGGTCAGAGCTGGACCCCGGTTGGAAGCACCCAAACGATCCCGATGGCACAGAACGTCTACATCGGTCTCGCGGTCACGAGTATCAATAATGGCCAGCTGACGACGGCGACTTTCGATAACGTCTCGGTCACTTCTTCGGCAAATGTCGCACCGGTGATTCTCGGAGTCTCGGCAACAAGTGGGTCGATCGGAAGTCAGGTCATTATTAGTGGCCAAAACTTCGGCACTCTGCAGAATGGCAGCCTTATGTTGCTCAACGATTCGCCCGTGGCGGTGAATTCCTGGGGCGCTACCTCGATTACAATCACGATCCCCTCGGGTGCCTCTTCGGGCTACCTGATTGTCTCCGTATCGCCCGGCATGGATAGTAGTAATCCCGTCAATTTCGAAGTTACGCCGAATCCGCTGCCGACCGGATGGCTAGATAAAGATATTGGGGCCGTCGGAATCATCGGCAGCACAACCTACGCCAACGGGACCTTCACCGTGAGTGGCTCCGGATCTGACATTTGGGGGAACGGCGACCAGTTCAACTTTGTATATCAGCCACTCGCTGGCGATGGCAGCGTTATCGCTAGGGTCGTCACGTTCGGCAATGGCAAAGCAGGCGTCATGTTTCGGGAAACGCTCGATCCGGGCGCAACAGAGGTGGACACCACTCAGTACTACAGCAATTCAGTTCAACAGCTCTATCGGTCTGTCACAGGCGGGGGTACAAGTTGGGCAGGAGGGAACTCGGACGGCCTACCGTACTGGGTCGAGATCGTCCGGACCGGCAACAATTTCACCTCGTTCATGTCTCCGGACGGTGTGAATTGGTCTCAGGTTGGCAACACCCAGACGATCATGATGGCACAGAACGTTTACGTCGGGCTAGCTGTCGCGAGTCTTAATAACGGACAGTTTTCAACTGCGACCTTCGACAATGTTTCCGTAAACTCGGTGGCGAATCCTGCACCTGTGATAACCGCGTTGTCCCCAACAACGGCCTCCGTTGGGAGTGAGGTTTTAGTCGAAGGTAATAACTTCGGAACCCTGCAGGGTGGAAGTCAGTTGCTCTTCAACGGAAACCCCCTTGCGGTAAGTGTATGGACTGACACCTCCATTACCTTCACCATTCCCCCCGGAGCGACATCAGGCCCGGTCATGGTATCCATCGCGCCGGGCATGAACGATAGCAATCAACTCAGGCTCGAAATTACTACTCAGCCCCTGCCAACCTCATGGTCCAACCAGGACGTTGGTCCCGTCGGCAGCCTGATGGGAATCGCCACATTCGCGAATGGGACGTACACCGTCACGGGAGGAGGCACTGGCATCGGAGGTACGGCGGATTCCATGCATTTTGCTTCCCAGCCTTTGGTGGGAGATGGATCGATCGTCGCCCGGTTGACGACTATTCAGAGCTATGCGAATGCCTACAGCCAAGCCGGGATCATGATTAGGGAGACGCTCGATGAGACTGCGCAGAACGCTGCTGTGTTCTATGGCTGGAACAGTGCGCTCTACATGACGGATCGTTCGGGCGCCGGATCGAGTACCGTCAATCAAAACTCCGGCCTGTATGGGTACACCCCGCCCGTTTGGTTAGAGCTCACGCGTGCCGGAAATACCTTCACGGGTTCCATTTCATCTGATGGCATCAACTGGATTCAAGTCGGAAGCACCAGCATCTCCATGGCCCAGGCGGTATACGTTGGTCTCGTGGTGAGCGGAGTAGGTTACCTCGAACCGGCGACATTCGATAGCGTTTCGATCAGCTCTAGCGCCAGTCCCGCGCCGTTAATTTCGAGTCTTTCTGCCACGACGGCATCGGTCGGTGCTCAAGTCGAAATTGTGGGCAATAACTTCGGAGCTGTGCAGGGATCGGGGCTTGTCCTTCTTAATGGCGGCCCGGTGACGATCAACTTGTGGAGCAACACATCGATCGTTTTTACGGTTCCATCCGGAGCAACAACGGGCGACCTCTTAGTATCGGTCGCGCCCAGCATGAATGACAGCAATCCGGTTTATTTCGAAGTGACCTCGCAGCCGCTGCCAAATCCATGGGTAGACGAAGATATTGGTCTTGTCGGAACGCTCATCGGGGGAGCCACCTATTCAAGCGGAACCTTCAGCGTGACCGGAGGGGGAACAAGTATCGGAGGAACCGCCGATTCCATGCACTTTGTGTATCAGCCGCTCAGCGGGGACGGTTCCATCGTTGCCCGATTGACGAATCTTCCATCGAACCCTTATCCGGGCTACCCCCAAGCCGGCGTGATGATCCGCGAATCACTCAGTTCTGGAGCGACCGAAGCCACTGCATTCTTCGGATACAACAACGCGACGTGGATGGAAGAACGACCGTCAACGGGTGCAACAATGGTGAACCTGAGCGGCAACGGAATGTATGGCTTCGCGCCGCCAGAATGGCTGGAGCTTGTACGCACAGGGAACACCTTTACTGGATACGTCTCATCGGACGGAACCAATTGGACTCAGCTCGCGAGCACAACGATCTCGATGGCACAGGCTGCATATGTCGGGCTCGCGGTGAGCGGGAATGCGTACCTCAAGACGGGAACGTTCGACAACGTCACGGTCGTGCAGGGCACGACGCCATCTGTTTCAAGCGTTAGCCCTGTCGTCGGAACCTATGGAACTTCAGTGACCATTACGGGGTCGAACTTTGGAGCAGCTCAGGGCACGAGTACCGTCAGTTTTAACGGCGGAACGTCGTCGTCCGTCACCAGTTGGAGCGATTCCCAGATCGTGGCCACGGTACCAACTTCAAGCCCCGTCGGAACCGGTCCGGTCACGGTGTCGGTGAATTCGGTATCGAGCCCGGTGACGACAGCCTCGTTGTTCACGCTGATCAGCCCTGTAATCACGAACCTTGAGCCTCCATTCGGCGCGATCGGAGGCACGCTCGTGATCAACGGCCACGGCTTTGGCGCGAGCCAGAATGGAGTAGTGTCAATCAACGGCGTTGTCGCTCCAATTCAGTACTCGTGCTTGCAGCAGCCTTGGTATGAGTGCTGGACCGACAATCAGATCCAAGTAATCATCCCATCGAATGCAAGCACGGGGATGGTGACGGTAACAAACGATGGGATTGTCAGCAATGCGATGCCATTCACATTGGAAGGGCAACCCACGATCACATCGATTTCGTCTCCAATTAGTGGCTACGGCACAGTCGTGACCTTAAATGGCAGCGGTTTCGGTGATGAACAGAGCGATAGCATCGTCGCTTTTACCCGCGCAGCGGCAACAAACATCGTGAGTTGGAGTGACACTCAAATCGCGGTCGTCGTGCCTTTTGGGGCAGTCAATGGGCCAGTCAGCGTCACCGTAGCTGGTGTGACAGGATCGGGGCCGACATTCTCACCACAAGAAATTGCAACGCTAACCGATTCTCTCGGCCATCAAACGACGTACATGTTCCAAATTGACGGAAACGCTTGGAACGTACTACAGGTGCAGGGTCCCGGTTGTGCATCCTGCTCGGTTCGCGGCAATGTGCAAAACACATATGACGGCAACGGAGACGTTGCATCCTCCGCGGATGGCAACGGCAATACATGGAACTATGGCTATGACAACGACGGCAACGTATTGTCGCAGTCAATCCATCTTGGTAATGGTCAGGTGGCTACCACCTCATACACGTACAACAATTTCAGCGAGGTGCTGACGATGACCGATCCGCTTGGGAACACGACAACAAATTCGTATGACGCCCGCGGGAATCTAACCGCCGTCACGTCGCCGGCGCCCAATGCCCAGACGCCCCCGAGCGTCACCCAGTTCCATTATGACAACAAGGGAGAGATGACCCAGATCATTGATCCGCTCGGTAATTCCACCACCTTGGCCTACACGTCAACGGGGATGATTTCCTCAATCACCGATGCTCAGAACAACACGACAAGCTACGGATACGACCAACGTGGCAATCGCACGAGCGTGATTGATCCACTGAACGGTCCGGCTCACCCGATCACCTTCGGCTATGACATGATGAACCGCCTCACGGGCATCAGTTATCCCGATGGCACTTCAGTCGGCTTCGGGTACGATTCGCGCGGTCGCCGTACTTCCGCCACGGATCAGAACAATCGAACCACCTACTACAGCTATGACGATGCCGACCATCTGACTTCTGTTACTGATCCGGCAAACAACGTCACGCAGTACAACTATGACACCGAGAACAATCTCATCTCCATCACAGACGCCAATAACCACACGACGTATTTCAATTATGATGCTTGGGGACGCGTGGTTCAGACAACGTTCCCATCGACACTCACTGAAACCTACGGATACGACGCGGTTGGAAACCTGACTTCAAAAACTGATCGCAAGAACCAAACGATTCAATACGTGTATGACGCGTTGAATCGACTCACCAGCAAGATCTATCCCGACTCAACGAGCGCAAACTACATTTATGATCTGGTCGGCAAGATCAGGCAAGTCAGCGATCCCACCGGAGTCTACGGATTTGCTTACGACAACATGGGTAGATTGATCGGCACAACAACTCAATACTCCTTCCTCCCGGGGCTCAATTTTCAGAGCGCATATGCGTACGATGCCGCGTCGAACCGGATATGGCTGGTCGCACCCGACAGCTCGACGAATCACTATGGTTACGACACGCTAAACCGACTGAGCGCGCTGACGAATTCTCTGACGGGTCAATTCGGATTCAGCTACGATGCAATGAGCCGGCGGACACAACTGCGACGTCCGAACGGCGTCACCACGAACTACGGCTACGATGCCGTCTCGCATCTTTTGAGCGTGTTGCACCAATCGGGAAGCACAACGCTGGACGGTGCTAGCTACTCATATGATTACGCAGGTAACCGTACCAGCAAGACCAACTACCTCAATGGGATTACGTCCAACTTCGGATACGATCTTATCTACCAGCTAACTCAGGTAACCCAAGAAGGAAGTACCACGGAGAGCTACAGCTACGATGCCGTCGGGAATAGACTGAATTCTGTCGGCGTGCCTTCCTATTCTTACAATTCGTCAAACGAGCTGACCTCGAATTCAGCCGGCAACTACACGTATGACGCAAACGGCAATACCCTCTCCGACGCCCAGGGCCGCTCCTTCACCTGGGACTTCGAAAACCGGCTTACTCAGGTGGTGAATCCGGGCGTTGGTACCACGATCCTCAGGTACGATCCCTTCGGGCGGCGCATCCAGAAGTCGGGCCCGCTGGGCACCACGAACTACCTCTATGACGGCGACGATGACAACGTCATCGAGGAAGTCGACGCCAGCGGCAACGTCTTGGCGCGCTACACATCAGGGCAACAGACTGATGAGTTGCTGTCCGAGTTGCGCTCTGGGACGGCCAGCTATTTCGAGCAAGACACACTGAGCTCTGTCACTTCTCTCAGCAATCCTGCAGGCGCTCTGGCTAACACGTACACGTTCGATTCGTTCGGCAACGTGACCGCCTCCACTGGCACGCTCACCAATCCATTCCAGTACACGGGCAGGGACAATGACTCGGAAACTGGCCTCTATTATTACCGCGCCAGGTACTTCGATCCCAGAGTAGGAAGGTTTATCAGCGAAGATCCTCTTGGCGTGCGGGATCACCTGAACATGTACGCCTATGTGCGCAACAATCCGGTCAATTTCGATGATCCGCTTGGTCTGTATCAGACGAAAGGATTCGACCCTGACCAGAAAGCGCTGCTAGACGCTGCCATTGCTGAAGCACTAGCCAAACTGCGCGACAAGAACAATTGCAGTAACTGCGCCGGGGCCGACGGTCCGAAGATTGCCGACGCGATCGAGAGAACAACGTTCGTCTACAAATCCAACCTCAAAGACTGTGGAGAAACAGGGCCGCTCACGTTCATTCGTGTGCGTCACACGGTTGCGTTAGGACCGAGTGCATTCCATCCCGGAGAGTGTTGCTCTCTCGCTTCCACGGTCACACACGAGGTCGTTCATTCAATGACGCACGGAGAGAACAAGGCCTACGGTATCGAAGAAAAGTGCTTTGGATGTAGCGACCCGAGGAAACCATGAACGCCTCATCGCGAGTAATGCTGTCCTTGATCCTCTTGGCTTCCAGTCTTCCCGCGTTCGCGAAATGCCCCATGGGCACCGTGAAGGTCCACGGGCGGGTCGAGAATCTCCCGGCGGATGCGGCATCCGCTGAGGTATCGGTAACGCTTGAGACACCGAAAGGGGTCAAGTCTAAGAGCGTACCGGTTTCGAACGGCGAGTTCTCGATAGAAATACAGTTCGGGACTCAGAGTGCCCCTTACTTCCCGCTCTGGGGGCATCGCTGCAATAGCGTACCGAACGCTGTCGATGTTAAAGCGATGGTTGGCAACCGAGTCGTAGGCCAGGTCAGGCTTACTTTCAAAGACGACTTTGAACCCGAGAGTCCGAACGTATACCGGCTAAAACGCGAACTCACGATCAAGGCATCAAGAGACGAAAAATAGCGTCCACGGAATGTCGCTGGGTCAAGCACATCTGGGTGTTCTAGGCCCTGATTGGCTGGCGTTTCGCTGGGCGATTCCTGCGGAGCACTTCTCGGTGCAGTGCGGAAATGAGGATGTTGAATAGGGTTCTGTTGGCCGCAGGACTGAGCTGGGTTTACTCAGTGACGCTCGGGTTGCTGTTTGCTGCCTGTGCCAATGGTCGTCTATCGTTCAGCACGCTGGCACTTCCAGGCGTGGTTCCTGTCGCTCTTATCGGTAGCACAATCGCGGCGCTACTCATGACGCCGATCGCTGCGTGGGCTGTGCGAACAGGCAAGCGGAACCTGTGGCTCTATGGTCCGATTCTCTGGGTTGTCCAACGCCTAGCTGCAAGTCCCAACCCGATGTAAACGCAAAGAATTGGTCGTCAAGAGACATATTGCCAAGCGGCAAACTCCAGTAGTAGTCCACACCGTTAAAGCCTTTTCATTCCCTCCGAAGTCATTGCTTCAGCAAGCGGGGGCCTGGTCCCTGAGAGTCCTCATGATCAGCCAATGCATCTCCCACTGTTGTGGTATCGAACAGCTTGGGGCTAGGGTTGTGGCTGTCGTTTTGCATCGCGCAAGACACGCGACTGAGTGGGTTCGTTGCTGCGCTACAATCTGAGGTATTCAAACCTGCGACTGAAAGTGAGCGAGTGGAAGTGTCGTTGGTCGAGAGGGCAAGGTGGTCTCAGAAATTCGAGCTGCAAAAACGACTTCTCTCACCGTGTTTTTAGGAGACAGGCATGTGGGATAAATTCCTCGAAATTGCCAGTCGCGTAAGCAATCCGATCTCGCTGGCAGCTCTTTCGGCGGTCTTCTGCTGTTTTCTATTTTGGCTAGCACGCACGTCAAGAAATCCACATGTAACTCGAATGTTTGTCCTCGTATCGATATTGACCGCCGTGATTGGCCTTGCCCCAGTGCTGGCCATAACGTACTTGGCCGCACGAGGTGTGTACCATATCCGCGTTCAAGTCATTGGGTTGGATGGGCAGCTTATCTCAGACGCCACCGTTGACTCTTCTGTGGGCGGAGAAATAAAGAAGGCGAACGCAAGTTGGGAGCTTGAAATTTCACCTCAAATGCTTCCGCAGGATCGTGAATTGACGGTGCGCGCATGGGTTCAACAGGATTTTGTTGCTGGAACGACGACCATTAGATTGACCAAAGGCTATTTTGAGAACCTGCTGGTTCAGCTCAAACCTCTTCCGTCCATTTCTGTGCGTGGGAATGTAAGGGACATACGCGGAAAACCAGTAGACGGGGCAACCGTTGCAGTTGACGGGTATTCGGATCTAGCAACAACGGGTAAGATGGGCAACTTCGAGATTCCTGCGCACAAGGCCGCAGGACAATTGGTAACGGTGACTGCTCAAAAAGGCCAATTGTACGGAAGAAAAACAGCACCTGCTGGAGATGGATTGGAGATCACGGTCGAATAAATATGGCCGTTCGTTCAAGAAAATGGTTTCTGCTCCTCCTGACCTTTATGGTCGGCCTCCCTTTGACGCAATCGTTGTCCGCAGAGACCGGAAAAATACTCGTTCAAGTAATTGATACAGACGAAAACCCAGTGGCGAGAATTGAGATCGGCGTTATGGGAATCGGTGGGACTAAGCAAACTGATTCGACCGGGAAAGTTCAGCTCACATTAGGAAAAGATACCGCAGAAGGAGATTGGGTAATCTTGCAGATCGTCAATTCACCATCGCATTTGAAGTTTGTGATGATCTCTCCTTGGGATGGACGAACCCAAGTGCCTTCGTTCAAAGAGAGAGCAGAAAACTTCGTCAAAGTTGTGGTCATGCGGCGAGGAAACACTGGTGCCCTAAGGAAGCATGGTGTCGCACGATCGTTCGTAGAGAAGATCATCAGTGAAGCCAACCCACAGGGATCTGCTGGTCAGCAAGTCGCGGCTGACCATGGAATAAGCCTGGCTATCATCGCAAAACGATACGGGGTTTCTTCAGTGGATGTTGACAAAGCCATCCAGAGTTGGGCTGAATTGGTGCATGATCCCTATGAAGTAGGCTTGGCTGCTCTCTACGACAGGAATTACACAAAATCAACAATTGTTCTCCAGAACTCACTTCGAGAAAAGGAGAGTCTGACTAGTTCTCAAGTCGAACGTTATAACGAAGCATACTTTCTGGGTACGTCGTTATTTAATCAGGGACAATATACAAAGTCTGGAGAGGCATATCGGGAAGCGCTCAAAATCCGGCCGACCGATCCTTTGTTGCAGAGTCGAATGGGGCTAAGCTTATTCTGGGCTGCTGACTATGATGGTGCCGAGCGGCTGTTACGACAAACTCTCACTACTGATGCTGCCACCTTGGGTCCTAACCATCCAGACGTTGCTCTAGATCTCAACAATCTAGCACTTGTTCTCCAAGCCAGAGCTGTTTATGGAGAAGCCGGACAATTGTTGGAAAGGGCTGAATCCATCAGCGAGAAGAACGCTCAGGCCGACAGTGTAGGTATTGCACGCACCCTTAAAAACATGGCCAATCTACGACAGCGTCAGGGCGATCTCGCCGGCGCGGAGAAACTCTACCGAAGGACATTGGAAATGGAGGAAAAAGCGCTGGGATCAGAACCTTTAGAAATAGCAGCGACTGTTCATGACTTAGGAACGTTATTGCAGGCTAGGGGTGACTACGTCGGTGCTGAGATGGCTCTCAGGCGCTCGCTGTCTTTGCGTGAGAAGGCCTCAGGTCCAAGTCACCCAAACGTGGCACGTACTCTTAACAGCCTCTCGGAACTCATGCAATTGAGAGGTAACTACGCCGAAGCTGAAAAGCTCTGCAGACGGGCCTTAGAGATCGACGATAACGCGTTGGGGAGCGAACACCCCGATGTCGCTCTAATCCTCAACAATCTGGCCTCAGTGTTTGTTATCAAAGACGACTATGCCCATGCAGAGCCACTGCTACTGAGGGCGTTGGCGATCGACGAGAAAGTTCTCGGACCCGACCATCCTGATGTGGCGGGAACTCTGGATGCTCTCGCTGTGTTGAGACAAGATGAAGGCAAGTACCAGCAAGCGGGGGGCTTTTATGAAAGATCTTTGGTAATCCGGGAGAAGGTGTTCGGATCGGAACATCCCATCATAGGTCGGAGCCTTAATAATTTGGCTTCATTACTGCAAGCCAAGGGCGACTATGCAGGCGCCGGAAGGTTGTTCCGAAGGGCGTTAGAAGTTGAACAGAAAGCGTGGGGCACAGAGCACTCCGAAGTAGCTGAGACTCTTAATAACCTTGGCTCGCTGTTACAGGCCAAAGACGACTTGACTGGAGCTGAGCCCCTATTGCGACAGGCATTAGCGATCGAGGAAAAAGTTCTTGGGCCGGACCACCCAGATACTGCTAAGCGTCTTTCTAGTCTGGGAGAGTTTGACGTCAGTAGAGGCAACTATATTGAAGCAGAACAATACCTTCGACGCGCCATGTGGATTTGTGAAAGGGCATTCGGGGAGAACCATACGACAGTGGCTAGGAGTGCTGAAGACTTGGCCGTTTTGCTGGAGACAAAAGGTGACTATGCAGACGCAGAACCTCTCCTTCGTCGAGCCCGAGTAATCAACCAGCAGGCTCTCGGCGAGGTCCATCCCAATTTTGCCCACACTACCGCTAATCTGGCATGGTTGCTGCAAACTAGAGGTGATTATGGCGCTGCGGAGTCACTTTACCGCCAGGCGCTAAATACTTACGAACAGGTATTAGGACCTGAGCATGCCGACGTAGCTGAAACATTGGTTAGCCTCGGTTCCCTGCTCGCGATACTAGGTCAATATTTAGAAGCAGAATCAGACCTGCACCGCGGTTTAGCTATTCAAGAGACAATTTTCGGTCAAAATCACACCGCCATAGCGGTTAGCCTCAGCGAGCTGGCCGATCTCAAAGGAGTCCGAGGCGACTATGCGGAGAGCAACAAATTGTCAAATCGTGCTCTGTCGATCCGCCTGAAGATCCTTGGGCCGGAACACACAGCCGTAGCTCGGAGTCTTGGGGATATAGGAGCCGTTGAGTTCCTTCAAGGTGACTACACCGGAGCTGAGGATTCTCTTCGGCGAGCGCTTGAAATTGACGAAAGAATTCTGGGACGCGACCACCCAACCACAGCCGCGGCTATGAACGCGCTCGCAAGCTTTCTATCCAACGCAAGAGGTGATCTGACTGAAGCTGAATTGCTAGATCGGCAAGCCCTAGCGATTCTAGAAAAAAGTCTCGGACAAGCTCACCCCACCACAGCCGTGGGCTTGAATTCACTTGCTATGGTTCTCCTTACCAAGGGCGACTATAACGGATCCGAGCCATTACTTCACAGGGCACTTGCAATAAATGAGACCGCTCTCGGGCATGACAACTTTCAACTGTATCCAATTCTTCAAAACATGGGCATGTTGTATCTATCGAAGGGCGACTACGTAGCCGGTGAGCCAATCGTACAGCGAGCGCTAACGATCGCGCAGAAAACTATGGGGCCTGGTCATCCGCTTACCGCCAAGGCAATGGAAGGCGTCGGCAATTTGTTGGTGGCGAAGGCAGATTACAAAAATGCAGAACCACTATTTCAGCAAGCCCTCTTAATCCTCGAGAAGTCGCTGGGAGCCCACCATCCCGATGTCGCCGAGTGCCTCAGCGGTCTAGCCAACACCTTTTTTTACAGAGAAGACTATACCGCCGCCGAGCCCATGCTTCGTCGAGCGCTCGATATTGACGAGAAAATACTCGGGCCTAACCATCCGACTGTTGGTCTTTTGCTCTTGAACTTAGGTGCTATTTTAGCCGGAAAGGGTGATTACAATTCTGCTGAACCGCAACTCCGGCGGGCAGTCGAAATCTACGAGAAAACATTTGGACGCGAGCAAGTGAAGACTGCGGGTGCTCTCTACAATTGGGCCACCCTGTTATCGTATGAAAATAAAAATGACGAAGCGGAATCAGTTTATCGAAGAGTTCTCGCAATTCAAGAAAAGGATCTCGGTCCAGAGAACCCTAATATCGCCATGACTCTTGGACAGCTGGCGATACTCTTAGATGGGCGAGGGGACTATCGGGAATCAGAACGACTATACCAGCGCGCCTTGGATATCGATGAAAAGTCTCTTGGGATAAATCACCCTATGACCAAAGACATCCGCGATCGCCTCAATAGCGTGAAGGCCAAGCAGCACAAGCATCAGCGATAGACTCGATGTGGGAGGCATAGGCTCGGTTAAGATGTAGACGATTTTGTAGCTCAAGGAGCACATGACTTCAACAAAGATCAATAGAGATCAACAAGCAGGCCGCAACAGGTTCAATAGCAATCACTTGGAATCAACAGAATTCTACAGATTTCAATAAGGTCTGAAATCTGGTTCGGGACCAGGGGGTCGCTTTTGGGCAATTCAGTCGGCCCGACTATTTGTTTTCAGATACATAGGACCAAACCAAAATCCCCAGAACCGACCCACTTCATTTCTTGGCCCAGGTGCTCGGCAGATTCCAATCCGCATAAAGATTAGGTGTCTCAGTGTTCCGCCTCATGCATTCGCAGTTACAAAATCGTCTACAGTATCCGAATGCTTTCAGCAGAAGAATTGTAAGTACCTGATCCGCAAGGAACTACTTGACGGTGTTTTGGACCGACCACCTGGGGTTACACCAGGTGCTCTAACTGACGAAAAGGCCCCTCGCGAAGTGGGCCGATCAATTGAAAGAATCGGCGTTTCAGTCGGGACCTATTTTCTTCGAGACGCCGCCAGCGCAGGCATTTTGCCGCCATGCCTAGTTTGATGCTCGCCATTCCCTCCAACAAACGATCCTGATAGAAGGTAAACCTTGTCACCGCCGAAATTGGCCGCCAAGCCATCGGAGCCCCATCGAACGAAGCGAAGCAAGGGGTTGACCCCAAGCTGTGCTGTCGTAGAGAAGGGAATCCGCCCGATAGGGGTGTAATGCGAGATGTCAAAGAGATCGATTGTGTAATTGGGGGATTCGATCTGCCACAGGTACTGTGTGAGC
>Ga0335070_10000348_pt1 | contig 53856 bp, 55 predicted proteins | sample Lox_Sample_13_FD_206722 | JGI IMG/M metagenome (GOLD analysis project Ga0335070, IMG submission 206722) | Soil microbial communities from Loxahatchee National Wildlife Refuge, Florida, United States - Lox_Sample_1.3 | ecosystem: Environmental > Terrestrial > Soil > Wetlands | place: USA...
CAGACCATCCATTCCAGTCCGTCCCAGTCCACACAGCCATCGCGTTACCACTAGCCGCCACTAGAATTGCAACTAAAGTAAGCCGTTTCATGTGGACACTCTCCGATGTGGATGTTTTGCCGCTGAAATTATGATTCGAGTAGTAAATACCAATAATTTGGCCATATAAAAGATATTTGTTTCTCGCTGGCCTATATCCGTTTTTGGCCGAAAGCAGCCATTTATATTCATCGTAAGCTGATTATCGGCCATTTTTTCTGGTTTGCGTGCGCGCGCAACGTTTCGTCGGGATCGACCGCGACCGGATCGGTCACGCAGCCTAGCAGCGCGAGATCGTTCAGCGAATCGCTGTAGAACCAGCTTTTTCCGAATGACGCGAGCGACTGGCCGCGCGCGGCAAGCCATTCCTCCAGCCGCGTGACCTTGCCTTCGCGGAACGACGGCGTGCCGAGCGGCCGGCCGGTGAATTCGCCATTGACCTGCTCCGGTTCGGTCGCGATCAAATGTTCGACGCCGAATTCGCGCGCGATCGGCGCGGTGATGAAGCTGTTGGTCGCAGTGATCACGACGCGCAGGTCGTCTTTATGTCGGGCGACGAGGTCGCGCGCCTTCCGGCCGATGATCGGCAATACCCGCTCGCGCATGAACTCCTTGTGCCATTCATCAAGCTCGCGCCGCGGATGGCGCGACAGCGGCGCCAGTTGAAACCGCATGAATTCGTGGATGTCGAGCGTGCCGTTCTGGTACTGCTCGTAGAATGCGCGGTTGCGCGCTTCGTGCACCTCGCGGTCGAGCACGCCCTTGCCGATCAGGAACTGCGCCCACTCGAAATCGCTGTCGCCGGACAGCAGGGTATTGTCGAGATCGAACAGTGCGAGATTCATATTGATGAGGCAGGATTCAGGATCGAGGATTGAGGATACAGGATTGAGTGTTTCGCGGTTACATGTTTCCTTGATCGTCCTCCAACACCTGCGGATATCGCGGACAGGCAAGAACAGGTCTCTTCTGAATCCTGAATCCTCAATCCTGTTTCAACAATTCTCTCAACAGCGGCACGGTGACCGCGCGCCTGCTGGCGAGCGAGTAGCGGTCTAGCGCGTCGAGCAGCGCCAGCAGCGACGGCAGGTCGCGCCGCGTATGGTGCAGCAGATAATCGCTGACCTCTTTGGTCAACGCGAAGCCGCGCGCTTCGGCATGGCGCGCGAGCGCGGCCGCCTTTTCCTCGTCGGTCAGCGCGTGCAGCTGATAGACGAGCCCGGCGGCGAGCCGCGTTTTCAGGTCTTCGCGCACCGTCAATTGCGCCGGCGCAACGTCGCCGCTCGCCAGCAGTGCGCCGCCGCCCGCGCGCAGCCGGTTATACAGATCGAACAGCGCGACCTGCGCCACGTCATCGAGCTTGTGCACGTCGTCGGCGACGATCAGCGCGTCCGGCGGCGCGCCGGGCGCGGTCTCCGCATCGAACGACTGCGCCGTGCGGCCGGCGGCGCGTACCGCGGCGAGCACTGCGTGCAATAGATGGCTGCGCCCGCTGCCGATGTCGCCCCACAGATAGATGAAGCGCGCGCCTTCGCCGCGCACGAACGCATCGAGCGCGACCAGCAATTCGAGGTTGCGGCCGGACACGAAATTGTCGAGCGTCGGCGCAGGCGGCGCCGCGATGTCGAGCGCAAGCTGTTTCATTGACGGAAGATTCCGGTTGGATAGGGTAAAATTCTAACCGATTCATCGCCGTATCTTTCTTTCCATACGCGACTGGACAATCTTTCCTTGACTCCGCCCGATCCCGCTGCCGGAAATTCCCTGACCTACCGCGATGCCGGCGTCGACATCGATGCCGGCGACGAACTGGTCGAACGCATCAAGCCGTTCGCGAAGAAAACGCTGCGCGCCGAGGTGCTCGCCGGCATCGGCGGTTTCGGCGCGCTGTGCCGCCTCCCGCAGAAATACCGCGAGCCGGTGCTGGTATCGGGCACCGACGGCGTCGGCACCAAGCTCAAGCTCGCGTTCGAGCTGAACCGCCACGACACCATCGGTATCGACCTCGTCGCGATGAGCGTCAACGACATCCTGGTGCAGGGCGCCGAGCCGCTGTTCTTCCTCGATTACTTCGCCTGCGGCAAACTCGATGTCGCGACGGCGGCCGACGTGGTCAAAGGCATCGCCGCCGGCTGCGAACTGGCGGGCTGCGCGCTGATCGGCGGCGAGACCGCCGAGATGCCCGGCATGTACGCGGACGGCGAATACGACCTCGCCGGCTTCGCGGTCGGCGTCGTCGAGAAAAACCGGATCATCGACGGTTCGTCGATCGCCGCCGGCGACGCCGTGCTCGGCCTCGCCTCGAGCGGCGCGCATTCCAACGGCTACTCGCTGATCCGCCGCATCCTCAAGCAGCACAACGTCAACCTGAAGCAATCGCTCGACGGCACGCCGCTCGCCGACCTGGTGCTGGCGCCGACCCGCATCTACGTCAAGCCGCTGCTGCAACTGATCGAGAAGATTCCGGTCAAGGGGCTCGCCCACATCACCGGCGGCGGGCTGGTCGAGAATCTGCCGCGCATCCTGCCCGCTGCGCTGACCGCGCAGCTCGACCGCGCGAGCTGGCCGACGCCGCCGCTGCTCCAGTGGCTGCAGCAACAGGGCAACATCGCCGACGCCGAGATGCTGCGTGTGTTCAACTGTGGGATCGGCATCGCGCTGGTCGTCGCGCCGGAGCACGCCGACGCTGCAATGAAATCGCTGCGCGACGCCGGCGAAACCGTTCACCGCATCGGCGCGATCCGCGCACGCGAGGCGGGCGAGGCGCAGACCGTCGTCGCGTGACCGCCGCGGCATGAAAAAAATCGTCATCCTGATCTCGGGCCGCGGCAGCAACATGCAGGCGATCCTCGAAGCGCGGCTGCCGCTGAAGGTCGCAGCGGTGATCAGCAACGAACCGCAGGCGGCCGGGCTTGCGGTCGCGCGCGAGTACGGCGTGGAAACGCGCGTTGTCAACCACCGCGGGCACGCCGACCGCGCAACTTTCGAGACGATGCTTGCTCAAACCATCGACATCTTCACTCCCGACCTGATCGTGCTCGCCGGTTTCATGCGCATCCTGACCGGGACCTTCGTCGAACGCTACGCCGGACGCATCGTCAACATCCATCCGTCGCTGCTGCCGGCGTTCCCCGGCCTGCACACGCACCGCGCGGCGCTCGCAGCCGGCGTCAAACTGCACGGCTGCACCGTGCATTTCGTGACGCCGCAGGTGGATTTCGGTCCGATCATCGTGCAGGCCGCGGTGCCGGTGCTGCCCGGCGACAGCGAGGACACGCTCGCCGCGCGCGTGCTGGCGCAGGAACATCGCATCTATCCGCAGGCGCTGCGCTGGTTCTGCGAAGGCCGCCTGGCACTGACGCACGCCGGCGCGGTGGAAATCCGCCATGCGCGAAACACGGACGGCGCGCTGCTGTCACCCGCGCTCGACCCGCCCAAACCATGACGCGCTCTGCCGCATGGATCGCGCTGCTGCTCGCCGCGGCGGTTCCGGCCGCGGCGGCGCCGAACGCGGTCAACGCGAGCTACGACGTGTTCCGCGACCAGCTCTACGTCGGCGTGGTGCAGGAGACTTTCGAGAAAACCGGCAACCGCTACCAGGTGGTCAGTGAAATCAATCCGGCCGGCATCGCCGCGCTGTTCCGCGGCAGGGAAAAACTGACCAGCAGCGGCAGCATCGTCCGCGCCGGACTGCGTCCGGAAAAATTCGTCGCCGAGCGCAGCGACGACGCCAGCAAGAACGTCAGCGCCGCGTTCGACTGGGACGCCGGGCTGCTGCGGATGAATTTCGACGGCCGCGAACAGACGGCGCCTCTCGCCGGCGGCACCCAGGACCGCGTCAGCGTCATGTATCAGTTCCTGTTTCTGAAAGCGAAGGAAGTCGGCCAGCTTGATTTCGCGATGACCAACGGCAGAAAAACCGAGCCTTACCGCTACCGCTTCGCCGGAGACGAGCAGATCGCGACGCCGTTCGGCAAGCTGCGCACGCTGCATCTGGTCAAACAGCGCGAGGCCGATGACAACAGCGTCGAGATCTGGCTCGCGCGCGACCGCCACCTGTTCCCGGTCAGGCTGCTGATCGTCGAGAACGACGGCACCCGCTTCGAGCAAAACATCACGCGGCTGGAATTCAAATGACGCTCGACCGCCTGCCGCTCAACGCACGCCGCCTCGCGCTGTTCGTCACGCTGTCGCTACTCGCGCATCTGCTGCTGATCGGCGGCTGGCGCCCGTTATTGCCGGCGCCTGAAGAACAGCTCGAACCGACGCTGACCGCGCGTCTGCAACCGGCGCCGGCGCCCAAACCGCGGCGGCACATTCCGCCGCCCGCCGCAGCTCCGACGGAAACCGCGCCGACGGCGCCGGTCATCACGACTTCGGCGCCGCAGTCCGCTGCCGCCGCGAACGCCGCCGCGGCAGGCACAGCTTCCGCCGGCGATACGAACGTCGCCACCGCGCCGGCGACGCCGGAAACAGTGCGCGCGCTGCCGCGCCGGGGCGAAATCAAATACACGCTGTACTACGGCGACGCCGGCTGGATCGTCGGCCAGACGCTGCAGACGTGGAACATCGACCACGGCCATTACCGCTTCACCAGCCACTCCGCGACCGGCGGGCTGGTGTGGCTGTTCAGCCGCCAGCATCTGGATTACGAAAGCGACGGCGAGATCACGCCGGACGGCCTGCGCCCGACGCATTTCGCGGTCGAGCGCCGCCGCTCCGGCGTCACCGAACAGACGACCGCCGATTTCGACTGGAACGCGATGGCGGTCACGCTCGACGCGCCGCCGCGCACCGTCGCGCTGCCGCCCGGCGCGCAGGACATGGTCAGTTTCATGTACCAGCTCGGCCTGACCGCATTGCAGCCCGGCTTTATCGAATTGCCGATCACCAACGGCTGGAAACTCGAGCGCTACCGGATCGAGATCGGCGCCGCGGAAACCATCGATACGCCGCTCGGCAAACTGAAAGCGATCCCGGTGCGGCAGATCGTGGCGCCGGGCAGGGACAGCGTCGAGCTGTGGCTGGCGACCGATTACCGGATGCTGCCGGCGCGCATCCGTTTCTACGGCCGCGACGGCGAGCCCGCCGGCGAACAACTGGTCAGCGACATCCGCGTCAGCGACGAATGAAGATCGCCGCCGCGCAACTGACGGCCGCCGCCGACGCGCTCGCCGCGGTGCTGCCGATGACGCAGCCGGCCGACGCCGCACTGCACCGTTTCTTCCGCGCCCATCCGCGGCTCGGACAGAACGACCGCGCGTTCGTCGCCGAAACCGTATTCGGCGTACTGCGCCGGCGCTATACGCTGGAATACCTGTTCGGCGCCGCCGCGCTGACGCCGCGCCGGCTGGTGCTGGCGTTTCTGAACCGCGTGTCCGGCATCAGCGCGCGCGCACTGGAGCCGCTGCTCAAACACGATGATGCGCAGTGGCTCGCAGCGGCGCGCGCCGGCGGCGAACCGCCGCTCGAAGTCGCGGCCGAACTGCCGGCGTGGCTGGTGGCGCGGCTGGCGCCGGAACTGCCGCGCGACGAAATCCTCGCGCTCGGCCGCGCGCTCGCGCAGCCGGCGCCGCTCGATCTGCGCGTCAATCCGCTGCTGGTAACGCGCGACGAAGTGCTCGCCCAGTTCGCGCGCGAAGGCATCGCAGCGCAGCCGACGCCGTACTCGCCGCTCGGCGTGCGGCTCGCGGACAAACCGGCGCTGAACCGTCATCCGCTGTTCACCTCCGGCAAAATCGAGGTGCAGGACGAAGGCAGCCAGCTGCTGTGCTTGCTGCTGGCGCCGAAGCGGCGCGAAATGGTGGTCGATTTCTGCGCCGGCGCCGGCGGCAAGACGCTCGCGCTCGGCGCGCTGATGCACAGCCAGGGCCGGCTCTATGCGTTCGACGTTTCGGAAAAACGGCTCGAACGAATGAAACCGCGGCTGCGGCGTTCCGGACTGTCCAACGTGCATCCGTTGCGGATCCGCGACGAGAGCGACGCGCGCATCAAGCGCCTCGCCGGCAAGATCGACCGCGTGCTGGTCGATGCGCCGTGCAGCGGGTTCGGCACGCTGCGCCGCAATCCCGACCTGAAGTGGCGGCAGAGCGAGACCGGCGTCGCCGAACTCGCCGCCAAGCAGCGCGCGATTCTCGCCGCCGCCGCGACGCTGCTGAAGCCGGGCGGCCGGCTGGTCTACGCGACGTGCAGCATTCTGCGCGCCGAAAATCAGGATGTCGTTGCCGATTTCCTCGCCGCGCACCCGCCGTTCCGGCGGTTGCCGGCGAATGCAGCACTTGCGCAGCACAAAATCGCACTCGACACCGGTGACGATTTGCAATTGTGGCCGCACCGCCACGGCTGCGACGGCTTCTACGCCGCCGTGATGGAGCGCGCGGCATGATGCGCGCGTTGATATGTGATTCCATGTGCGCCGCGCTGCTCGCCGCCGCTGTCAGCGCGCAGGCGCTGGAACCGGCGCTGCCGGCGACTGGCAGCGTCCAGTACGGGTTCGCGCCGCAGGACCGAGTGGACCGGATGATCATCGATGCGATCGACGGCGCGCGGCGGCAGGTGCTGGTGCAGGCGTTCAGCTTCACCCACCGCGGCATCGCACGCGCGCTGATCGACGCGCACCGGCGCGGCGTCGAGGTCGCGGTGATCGCCGACCGCGAGCAGACTGGGACGATCAGGAACAGCGTGGTGCCCGACCTCGCGCGCGCCGGCGTGCCAGTGTCGCTCGACGGCGAGCACGCGGCCGCGCACAACAAGATCATCGTGATCGACGCCGGCGCCGCCGACTGCGCGGTGATCACCGGTTCGTTCAATTTCACCTTTGCCGCGCAGTACGACAACGCGGAAAACGCGGTCGTGCTGCGCGGCAATCCGCCGCTGTGCGACGCCTACCGCGACAACTGGCAGCGCCACCGCGCGCATGCAGTGCCTTACGGCGGCCGCTGACGCGCGCCGCCGGAAAAGCGCATGCTAGAATGAAACCGGATTTTCCCCGCCGCCCATGAACCTCGAACCCTCCCTGCTCGTGTTGTGGGACGATCTGCACGAGGTGCACGTGCTGTGGCAGGTCGGCATACTCGCCGTCAGCCTCGGCATCGCGTGGTGGGCGAGCCGCCAGCTGCCGCAGCTGGGCGGGCCGATCCTCAAGTGGAAAGCCAGCGCCGGCGGATTCAAGCGCGTGCGTTTTCCGCTGATCGCGCTGGCGCTGGTGCTGATCGGCCGCGCCATCCTGCGCAACTATCACAGCGTCGGACTGCTGACCGTCGCGGTGCCGCTGCTGATCGCGCTGGCGATCAGCCGCGCCGTCGTCTACATGCTGCGGCTCACCTTCCCGGCCAGCGGCGTGCTGTCGGCATCGGAACGTCTGATCGCGTGGCTGATCTGGATCGGCGTCGCGCTGCACCTGACCGGTCTCGCGCCGGAACTGCTCGACTTCCTCGAAGGCGCCACCTTCCCGCTCGGCAAGCAGCACGTCTCGCTGCTGACGGTGATCCAGGGGCTGCTGTCGGTATGCGTCGCGCTGCTGGTTTCGCTGTGGCTGAGCCGCGTGCTCGAAGATCGCGTGATGAAGGTCGCCGGTGTGCAGATGAACCTGCGCGTGATGCTGACCAAGGTGCTGCGCCCGCTGCTGGTGCTGATCGGACTGCTGATCGCGCTGCCGGCAGTCGGCATCGACCTGACCGCATTGTCGGTGTTTGGCGGCGCGCTCGGCGTCGGCATCGGCTTCGGCCTGCAGCGGATCGCCAGCAACTACATCAGCGGCTTCCTGATCCTGCTCGACCGTTCGCTGTCGATCGGCGATCTGGTGACGATCGACAATCATACCGGCCAGGTTGCGCGGCTGACCGCGCGCTACGTCGTGGTGCGCAAGCTCGACGGCACCGAAGTGCTGGTGCCGAATGAGTTCGTGATCACCTCGACCGTGGTCAACCATTCCTACACCGACCGGAACGTGCGCGTCCCGCTGCCGGTGCAGATCAGCTACGGCAGCGACCTCGATGCCGCGCTGCGGCTGATGGTCGAGGCGGCGCGCGCCCAACCGCGCGTGCTCGCGGATCCCGCGCCGGCAGTGCAGATCACGGCATTCGCCGACAGCGGCATCAACCTCGAACTCGGCGTCTGGATCAGCGACCCGGAAGCCGGCAAGGGGGATCTGACTTCCGGGATTTACTACGATATCTGGAAGAAATTCCGCACCCACGGCATCGAAATCCCGTTCCCGCAGCGCGAAGTGCGGCTCTTGAACTCCGCTTCCTCCGCCCCAAGTACCTGACCGCGCGGCAGAAAAAATAGCGCTTTGCTTGGCGCCTCCAATTGGATAGACTGCTCGCGCTAATTTCCTATAATCATAAGGAATTCCGATGTTTTCAGGCTTGATACACCTGCCGTGGTGGGGTTATGTCGCCGTCACGCTGGTTTTGACCCATATCACGATCGCCGGCGTCACGATCTTCCTGCACCGCCATCAGGCGCACCGCGCGCTCGACCTGCATCCGCTGGTCAGCCATTTTTTCCGCCTCTGGCTGTGGCTGACCACCGGCATGGTCACCAAGGCATGGGCGGCGATTCACCGCAAGCACCACGCCCGCAGCGACCAGCAAGGCGACCCGCACAGCCCGCAGGTAGTGGGTATCCGGAAAGTACTTTTGCAGGGCACCGAACTGTACAAGGCGGAAGCCAGGAACGCCGAAACGCTGGAAAAATACGGCCACGGCACGCCGGACGACTGGCTTGAGCGCAACGTCTACACGCCGCATTCGGTGTTCGGCATCGGTATCATGCTGGTGATCGACATCGTGCTGTTCGGCCCGATCGGCATCACGATGTGGGCGGTGCAGATGCTGTGGATTCCATTCTTCGCCGCCGGCGTCATCAATGGCATCGGCCACTACTGGGGCTACCGCAATTTCACGACCGAGGACGCCAGCACCAACATCGTGCCGTGGGGCATCCTGATCGGCGGCGAAGAGCTGCACAACAACCATCACGCCTACGGCTCGTCGGCGAAGCTGTCGAGTCAGTGGTGGGAGTTCGACATCGGCTGGCTCTACATCCGCATCCTCGAAATTCTCGGCCTCGCGCAGGTCAAGAAACTCGCGTCGAAGATCGAGCTGATGCCGAAACCCGCGTGCGACAGCGAAACGCTGCACGCGGTGATCACGCACCGCTACGAAGTGCTCACCCGCTATGCGCGCTCGCTGAAACAGACCTGCGCCGGGGAAATCACGCAGCTGAAGGCGCATGCCGTGCACGTCGACCGCGCGACCATCAAGCGCTGGCTGCACATCGATGAGCAGAAACTGCCGGCGTCGGAGCGCGCCCGGATGAGCGAAGTGCGCCGCAACAGCAAGGTGCTCGACACCGTCTATTCGATGCGTCAGGAGCTCGCCGCAGTATGGCAGCGCTCGAGCGCCAGCCGCGAGCAACTGGTGCATCAACTCGAAGACTGGTGCCGCCGCGCCGAGGCGAGCGGGATCGCCGCGCTGCAGGAGTTTTCGTACCGGCTGCGCCGCTATCAGACCGTTCCGCTCTGACCGCCCGGGGCGCACCCGTAAAAAAGACGATATTATACTTCCCGTACCAATATCGTTCAGTTTTTTTCAAAAAGGCCAGATATAACCCAGTAAATACCCCATACCAGTGCTAACCAGACGCTATATGCGATTAGCACACCCGGAAGGTTCCATGAATTTGCTGGTGAAAAGAGGAGCATCATTGCAATCCCAGCTCCCACTACCACTGAGAGGAATATCGCCACCCGTTTCAAAAGCAGCTTGACGTTCATTTTTTCTTCTTCGCCTGTTTGCGTGGGACAAGCGCATCCATGGCTCGCTCAAAGGCTTCGCCGCTCTCGATTCCCATTGACTTTGCCGCCTCAATAAAACGTGCTGACTGCGCCAGACTATCTGGCTTAGTCTTTCGTTTTCGCTTTTTTCCTTTTACGCCACGCACATTCATCCAGCAGTAGTTTGATAGGTCAGTCTTTTGCCCTTGACACCCGCCAGCAGTTTTTCTGCCCGCTCGCTGTCCTCAACCCCTAACGCTTTGCGATTGTTATACCGAAAGTCAAATTCCGCAAGGTAGCGGTGCAAATGGTTATGACCGCAATGTTGATAAACGCCTTTCATGCCGCGTTTGAAGATTGAAAAGAAGCCTTCAACGGTGTTGGTGTGAATTTCTTTATTCCCACGACGCACGTATTCGCCTTGTTTGTGGTGAATGATGTTATGTCCGGCGAACTCGCGCCCAACCTTGATATAGCTGTAATTGTCATCGGTCATTAAGGTTGCTTCACGCGCGAGGTTTTCTCTCACGATAGGGGAGAGCGTTGAAGCCCTGACATCGTCAACCACAAAACTACGTGCTTGCCCACTATTGCGATCAACAAGGGAAAGCACTTTGTTCTTGTGAGCGAAGCCGCGCCCCTTTTTGACGCCCTTTGGCTTGATGGTTCTGTCGTGTCCGATAAATGCCTCGTCCACTTCTACTACACCACCGTCAGCGCCAAGGGGCGCGAAAGCGCCAGAACGCATAGCTTCCCGAATCCGATGGCTTAGGAACCATGCCGATTTAAGCGTAATGCCGAGCATCCGGTGAAGCTGGTTTGATGAAAGCCCTTTCTTGCTGCTGGCGATCAGGAAAATGGCCTGTAACCATACATTCATTGGAATATGGCTTGCCTCGAAAATAGTGCCGATCTTGACCGTAAACGGCTTGCGGCAATCCCGGCACTTATGGACACCAATACGGGTGGACTTGCCTTGTAACTTGCGGCTGTTACCGATAACGCCGCAATGCGGGCATACCGCGCCATGCGGCCACAGGCGAGCCTCGATATACCGGTAAGCGGCTTCCTCGTTGTGGAAGATTGGGTCGGATAGGATGGATTTACACATGGCTGGCTCCCAGAAGTCTGGAACCGATTTTACTTGACTGTGACATAAAAGCAAGTAAAATCTTGCTTAATTCACTATAGCAAGGAATACAATATGGACGAGCAAAACGGCAGGGCAAAGGGTGGCCTCAGGCGGGCGGAAGCCTTGTCTCCGGAGCGCCGAAAGGAAATCGCATTGCTAGGTGTCGCAGCTAAGCGGGAGCGTGCCGCCGCTAGGGAGGAGCTTTCCAAGTTGCCAAAGGCTACCCACGGCGACCCGTCACACCCACTTGTCATTGGCGCTTGGGAGGTTCCCTGCTATGTCCTGACTGATAAGCGTCGGGTTCTGGTGCAGGGTGGCGTGATTGACGCCCTCGACATGAGCCAAGGAACCGCCGGACGCGGGGGTGGTGATCGAATCGCCAAATTTCTAGCCACTAAAGGGATAAAGTCCTTTGTTTCTGAGCAGTTATCGGATGTGATCAAGAACCCCATCATATTCCAGACTACACACGGAAGTCGCGCTTATGGGTATGAAGCAACCGTCTTGGCTGATATTTGCGATGCCGTCCTCGAAGCTCGCAAACAGGACAAGCTTCACTATCAACAGGTGCATATTGCTGATCGTTGCGAGGCGCTTGTCCGGGCATTCGCCAAAGTCGGGATTATTGCCCTCGTTGACGAAGCAACCGGCTTCCAATACGACCGCCCACGCCGCGATCTTGAAGAACAGCTTAAGAAATTTCTGTCTGAATCGCTACGGCGTTGGGTTAGAACTTTCCCGGCGGCATACTTTGAACACCTGTGCCGCCTCCGTGGGGTGACATTGCGCCCCGATATGAAGTTGCCGCAGTACTTCGGGCATCTCACCAACAATCTCGTTTATCGGCGAATCGCTCCCGGCTTGCTAAAAACGCTCAAGGAGCGCAGGAATGAGCGCGGCGCACCAAGCAACAAGCTAAACCAATGGCTGAGCCTTGATGTCGGGGTTCCAGAACTTCTTGTGCATTTGGGTACGGTCATCGCTGTCATGAAGCAACATACTGTCTATGAAGATTTTGAACGTGCGCTGGATCAGGTAGCTTCGGTATATCCAGAAACGCCGGGATTATTTGACGACCCGAAAGACTGGGAACCTCGATAAAAACTTGCAGGTCGTGGAGAACGGGTAACGCTGGTTGTATCGGCTGATCACCGGCCAGCGTTACCCGCCACGTTATTGATATTTAGCACATTCTACAAAGTCCTGTAAAATTTTGGTACGCGAAGGAGCATATCGTGGTAAAAAAGCCCGCGGATGCGGGCTTTTTTGTTTTTCGGCTGGCCGGAGCGCTTACTTGAGCTTGGTCTCTTTATAGACCACATGCTTGCGCGCGACCGGGTCGAATTTCCTGATCTCGATCTTGTCCGGCGTGGTGCGCTTGTTCTTGGTCGTCGTGTAGAAGTGGCCGGTGCCGGCGCTCGATTCGAGCTTGATTTTTTCTCTCATGGTCGGCGTTCCTTAAATCCGCGCGCCTTTTTCGCGCAGTTCGGCAAGCACGGTCTCGATGCCTTTCTTGTCGATCGTGCGCAACCCGGCCTGCGACACGCGCAGCCGGACCCAGCGTTTCTCGTTCTCAAGCCAGAAACGATGATACTGGAGACTCGGCATGAAACGGCGCTTCGTCTTGTTGTTGGCGTGGGAAACGTGGTTCCCGACCTGCGGCTTCTTGCCGGTGACCTGACAAACGCGTGACATGATGCAACCCCGATTTCGAAAAGGCGCGATTCTACACGATTTTGAAGCTTTGCCCAAAACCCCTACAGCAGCCCCCGCTCCGCGAACGACACCACGCCGCTGCCGGCGATGATGAAATGGTCGAGCACCCGCACATCGACCAGCGCCAGCGCCTGCTTCAACGCCTGGGTCAGCGCTTCGTCGGCGCGCGACGGCTCGGCGACGCCCGACGGATGGTTGTGCGCGAAGATCACCGCGCCGGCGTTGTGGTACAGCGCGCGCTTGACGACCTCGCGCGGATAGACGCTGGTCTGGGTCAGCGTCCCCCGGAACAGCTCCTCGCTTTTCAGCACGCGGTTCTGGGCGTCGAGGAACAGCGCGACGAACACCTCGTGCGGCAGCGCCTGCAGACTGAGCCGCAGATACTCCCGCACCGCGCCGGGCGAATTCAGCGCGTCGCCGTCGCTGATTTTCTCGTGCAGAGCGCGGCGCGCCATTTCGACCGCCGCCTGCAACTGGACGAATTTCGCCTGCCCGATGCCGGGCACCGCGCACAGCTCCTTTTCGTCCGCCGCGCACAATACCGACAGCGAACCGAAATGCTTGAGCAGCCCACGCGCGAGATCGACCGCACTCTTGCCGGGCACGCCGGTGCGCAGAAAAATCGCCAGCAGCTCGGCGTCCGACAGCGCGTGCGCGCCCTTGGCCAGCAGCTTTTCGCGCGGCCGGTCGTCTTCGGGCCAGTCAGTGATCGCCATTCCGGGTTCCGTAAGCGTCGGTTTCCGATATAGTTTAAACTTGCCCTTCGCATTTTGTGGAACCCCCTGAATCCAATGGCTGACCAGCGCAAAATCGTGCTCGGCGTCACCGGCGGCATCGCCGCCTACAAGGCCGCCGAACTCGCGCGCCTGCTCATCAAGGACGGCGCCGAGGTGCAGGTCGTAATGACCGAGGCGGCGACCGGCTTCATCGCGCCGGCGACGTTTCAGGCGCTGACCGGCCGGCCGGTGCTGACCGACATGTGGGACGCCGGCGTGCCGAACCGGATGGCGCACATCGAACTGACGCGCGGCGCCGATGCCGTGGTCGTCGCGCCGGCGACCGCCGATTTCATCGCCAAACTCGCGCACGGCGCGGCCGACGACCTGCTGTCGGCGCTGTGCCTGGCGCGCCCGGCCGGCTGCCCGCTGCTGGTTGCGCCAGCGATGAACCGCGAGATGTGGGACAACGCGGCAACCCGGCGCAACGTTGCGCAGCTCGAACGCGACGGCATCGTGCTGCTCGGCCCCGCGAGCGGCGATCAGGCGTGCGGCGAGACCGGCTTCGGGCGCATGCTCGAACCCGGACAAATCCATCAGGAAGTCGCAGCGCATCTGTCGCCGCCGCTGCTCGCCGGCAAGCATGTGCTGGTCACGGCCGGCCCGACCTACGAAGCGATCGACGCGGTGCGCGGCATCACCAACCGCAGCTCGGGCAAGATGGGCTACGCGGTCGCGCGCGCGGCGCTCGCGGCCGGCGCGCGGGTCACGCTGATCTCGGGGCCGGTCGCGCTGACGGCGCCGGCGGCGGCGCGCGTCGAACCGGCAACCAGCGCCGATGAAATGTTCGCCGCGGTGAAAAAACATCTGAAGGATGCCGACATCTTCATCAGCGTCGCGGCGGTCGCCGATTACCGGCCCGAACAATCCGTCGGCGGCAAGATCAAAAAATCCGGCCAGGCATTGAACCTGAAACTGGTGCCGACGCCGGACATCGTGGCGTGGGCCGCAGCGCAGCCCGATGCGCCGTTCTGCGTCGGCTTCGCCGCCGAAACCGAAAAGCTGCACGAACACGCGCAGCAGAAACGCCGCGATAAAAAACTGCCGCTGCTCGCCGCCAACCTCGCCCAGAGCGCGCTCGGCGCCGACGACAATGAGCTGGTGCTGTTTGACGACCGCGGCGCGCATAAGCTCGCGCGTGCGCCGAAATCGATGATCGCACGGCAACTGATCGCACATATCGCCGCGCTGATGAATGCCGGCACGCGGCATTCCGGAACCGCAGCGCGCGGAGAACAGCAGCGTCTGCATTGACGGTCGGCATGGCGTGAAAAGAATCGACGTCAAAATTCTCGACGCGCGGCTGCGCGAGCAACTCCCGCACTACGCAACGCCCGGCGCGGCCGGACTCGATCTGCGCGCATGCATTGAACAACCCATTACGCTGGCGCCGGGCCAGACCGAACTGGTGCCGGCCGGCATCGCGATCCACCTCGCCGATCCGGGGCTCGCCGCGGTGATCCTGCCGCGTTCCGGTCTCGGCCACAAGCACGGCATCGTGCTCGGCAACCTGGTCGGGCTGATCGACTCCGATTATCAGGGGCAGATCTTCGTCTCGACCTGGAACCGTGGCAATGCGCCTTTCACGCTGAATCCGCTCGAACGCCTGGCACAACTGGTCGTGGTGCCGGTGGTGCAGGTTGCGTTCAACGTTGTCGCCGATTTCGAACAAAGCGCGCGCGGCGCCGGCGGCTTCGGCAGCACCGGAAAGCATTGAATGGCGGCCAGGCCGGCGCTGGTTCTGTTCGGCCACGGCGCGCGCGATGCAGAATGGGCGCTGCCGTTCGGCAAAATCCGCGACCGGGTCGCAGCCCGCAACCCGGCGCTGACGGTTGAACTGGCGTTCCTCGAACTGATGGTGCCGACATTGCCCGATGCAATCGCCGCACTTGCTGCGGCCGGCCACGAACGCATCACGGTCGCGCCGCTGTTCATCGCGCCCGGCGGCCATTTGAAAAACGATCTGCCGAAAATCCTCGACGCAATCCGCGCCCGGCATCCTCGCACCACGATCACGCTGCTGCCGGCGCTCGGCGAGGTCGACGCTGTGCTGGGCGCGATCGCGGACTGGCTGGCGGCTAGCGCGCGATGAAGATGCGCACGATCCGGGTCTGCTCCGCGCTGCTGATGCTGTGGGCGCTACCGGCCCTCGCGCAACTGCCCGAAATCGAACTCGAGATCGACGGCCACCGCTTGACGGTCGAGGTCGCATCCAGGCCGCAACAACTGGAACGCGGCCTGATGTATCGCCGCATGCTGCCGGAAAACCGGGGTATGCTGTTCGTGTTCGACGCGCCGCAGGCTCTGAACTTCTGGATGAAGAATACCTATCTGCCGCTGAGCATCGCCTTCATCGGCGCCAACGGCGTGATCGTCAACATCGACGACATGAAACCGCAGACCACCCGCATCCACAGCTCGTCCGCGCCGGCCAAATTCGCGCTCGAAGTCAATCAGGGCTGGTTCCGCCGCAACCACATCGAGCCCGGCGCCCACGTCGGAAACCTGGCGCAGATTCCCGCCGCACAATAAAAAACGCACGGGCAAGCCCGTGCGTTTTGGCGGCGGCGCGGCGCCTCAGAACAGCGCGGTGCGGAACATGCCGCCGCTTGCAACCATGAAGAACACCAGCGGAATCGACAGCATGGTGTTGGTGCGCGAGGCGAGGAACGCGATGCGCCGCGCCTTGGCCTTTGCGGCATCGTCGGCAGGCACGATGCCGAGCACCTTTTTCTGATTCGGCCAGATCAGCGCATGGACGTTGCCCAGCATGATGGTGCCGAGCCATGCGCCGACGCCGATCGGATAGTACACGGGGCTGCGGAACAAAAACGCATCGAAGAAGTGCGTGCCCAGTATCACCGCGCCGGCGAGCCAGGTCACCACCGAGGCGACGCGAAAATAGAGCAGCGCGCGCGGCGCAACGTGCCTGGTGATGCCGGCGGCGGTATTGTCGGCGGCAGCCGCCTTCAGCGCGTCGACCTGCACAAAGTTGAAGTAGTAAAGCAGACCGATCCACATGATGCCGGCCAGGATATGCAGCCAGCGGCCCAGACCGAGCTGGATGAATTGTCCGATATCCATGGCTTACCCCGGCAGCGCGGATTTGACGGCCCAGTACAGCACCAAAGTCAGGACAAGGCCTGAGATGACCGTGCCCCACAGCGAATCAAGCGGATTTTTCATTGGTTCTCCCTTAACGATGAGATTTCGATCAAAAACCGTGCAATTTTGTCGCCTATTCCCTCGCGCCGTCAATCGGCAGCGCAAACCATCAGCGGGATACGGCAAGGTTCAGGCGGCGGCCAGGCCGCCGGTGGCGACCGCAACGACCGCTTTTGCGCGGTTCAGATCCGGGCTGTAACCCGCCGCATACAGGCAACAGGCAAGCTGGTTGATGATCGGCAGCGGCACCGGCACTTCACCGGCAAGCGCCCGCCGTATCCAGGTCGCAGTGGTGACGGCATCGACAGCGGCCGGCAGGTTGGGCATCGTCTGCAGCGCGTCGGACTCGGCTTCAAATAACACCTCGGCCGCGTTGTCATGGAAGAACTCGATGCGCGGGCGATGCCGCGGATCGGCGTACGGCTCGCCCTCGGTGCTGCGCAACAGCAGCGCGCGTGCGCCGGTCGCCAGCAGAAAATCACGCAGGCGGTCGAGATACGGCGGATAGGATGCGCCGATTATGCGCACGCTCCCGCACTCAAAAGGATCGATCAGTTTGGCGACCAAGTGGCCGCTGGTCCGTACGCCAAGGCGCGCGCGCAGGCTCAGCAGCTCGGCCAGTCCGGGCGCCAGCGCCGCTGTCGGCATGAACGCGATACCGGTCTGATCGAGCGCTTCCCGCGCCTGCGCGGGGCTCGCGCACGGCATCACGCCGAGTTCGCGGAAGATATAGGCGCTGGCGACGCGGCCGCTGCCGTTCAGCATGCCGTGCACCAGCACCGGTACGCCGAAGCGCTGCAGCAGCAGCGCGAGCAGCGGCAGCAGATCGGACTGTTGGTGCGCGCCGCCATAACTTGGCAACACGACCGGCAGCGGCTTGCCGGTCGCCGCGGCGAGCCGGAAAACACGCCGCGCAACCGCGTCATGAAAACCGATCAATTCGGATAGCGATTCGGATTTCATCCGGTAGGCGAGCAGAATCGCGCCGAGTTCGAGGTCGGGAACGCCGCCATCGAGCATCGCGGCGAACAATTCCCCCGCTTCCTGTTCCGACAGGTCGCGCCGATCCTGTGCGCAACCGCTGATGTCCTTCAGGTAATGAGCAAACGACATGGGTTCAGTGCCGGAAATGCGATACCGATTCCTATAGCAACTGATGTGCCAGTGAGGTTTTCGATTCAAATCCGGTTCGCAGTCACGCCGCGGAAGAAATGCTTCTGCAACGATGCGAGTTTGCAGTGCGCACAGCGGCGCCATGCGCCTTATGATGGTGCGACACGCAGCCGTCCGTCTCCACCGCGCCACATGTTGCGCGGGCATCAAAAAACAGGGCGCCCCGCTGTTGCGGCGCGCCCTGTGATTGCCGGCCGATGCTTCCGGACCGACAGGCTGCGATCAGCCTTTCAGGCAGTCGCTCATGAACTGCTTGCGGTCCTTGCCCTTCAGTCCCTTGGCTTTGGCGTCCTTGTTGCAGGACTTCATTTTTTCCCGCTGGGCTTTCTGTTTCTCGCTCGGCTCCTTCTTGGGCGCTTCAGCGGCGGGCGCAGCGGCGGGCGCCGCAGCACTGCTGCTGCCACCGGCGCCTTGCCCGAAAGCAAGCGGCGACAACACGAGCGTCAGGCAGATTACCATCATCGACTTTTTCATTTTCCTCCCCTTATCCAAGTTTTATAGTGACTTCGCATTCCGGCGCCGCCGGAAACCGATGGCGCCGCCCGCACATGCTCCGCGATCAAATGCCGGAGGCATGACGAACCCGTAGCGTAAAATGATTTCGGCCGGAAAATCAAATCTACCAAGATGATAGATTTTGACAGGCGGCCGTCGGGCGCGAAGAAGCGGAAAAAACCTAAAACAACCTCCCCTGTCGGTCGAGCGCGGGCCGGCGGAAGTGCGTCGTATCGAATTCGCGCGCTTCCTCGAATCCGCAGCGGGCATGCGCGATTTCGAAGCGTCTGCGCAGCAGTTCGGCGAACTCGCCGCTGCCGCGCATGCGGCTGCCGAAATTCGGATCGTTGTCGCGCCCGCCGCGCATCTGCTGCACGCGGCTCATCACGTGGTTCGCCTTCAACGGATAGTGCGTGTCGAGCCAGTGCCGGAACAAATCCTTGACCTCGTACGGCAGGCGCATCAGCACATAGCCCGCGCTGCGCGCGCCGGCAGCGTACGCGGCTTCGAGCACCGGCTCGATCTGATGGTCGGTCAGAAACGGAATCACCGGCGCGACAATCACGCCGACCGGAATGCCGGCGGCGGACAGCCGGCGCATCGTTTCCAGCCGCCGCGCCGGCGCCGCCGCGCGCGGTTCGAGCCGGCGCGCAAGTTCATGGTCAAGGTTGTTGAGCGAGATGAAAACATGGACCAGATTCTGCTGCGCCATCGGCGCCAGCAGATCGATGTCGCGCTCGATCAGCGCATTCTTGGTCACCAGACTGACCGGGTGCCCGCATTCTGCCAGCACTTCGAGAATGCCGCGCGTGATCCTGTATTCGCGTTCGATCGGCTGATAGCAGTCGGTGTTCATGCCGAGCGCGATCGGTTCGCAGCGATAGCCAGGCCGGGCCAGTTCCGCGCGCAGCAGTTCGGCGGCGTTGACCTTGGCGAACAGCCTCGTCTCGAAATCGACTCCCGGCGACAGATTCACGTAGGCGTGGCTCGGCCGCGCGTAGCAGTAAATGCAGCCGTGCTCGCAGCCGCGGTACGGATTGATCGATTGCGTGAACGGGATGTCGGGCGAATCGTTGCGGCTGATGATGCTTTTCGCGTATTCGACGGTGGCGTGGGTCTTCAGCGCAGGGGCATTTTCCTCGCGATGCCAGCCGTCGTCGAACGCTTCGCGCCCGGTGTTTTCGAAGCGTCCCTCGGGATTGATGCCGGCGCCGCGGCCTTTGCGCGGCGCGGCATGTTCATGGTTGACGGTTTTGAGCGGCATCCGGCAACGTTACGCCGGGACGGCGCGCGAAGCAATGCTAGAACCTGGCAAGCAAACCGGCAGCGATGGTCTTTCCGATCGCCAGCGAGGAAGTGGCCGCCGGGGACGGTGCGTTGCAGACGTGCACGATGTTGCCATCCTCGACGATCTGGAAATCGTCGACCAGAAACCCGTCCCGCGTGCAGGCCTGGGCGCGGATGCCGGCGCCGCCGGGCTCGAGATGGTGCTCGCGGATTTCCGGTATCAGCTTCTGCAGAGCGCTAACGAACGCGCTCTTGGACAGCGAGCGGCGAAATTCGCCGAAGCCGGCGCGCCAGTACTTGCGGGCAACGCTGCGGAATCCGGGCCAGGCGAAGGCTTCCAGGGTATCTGCCAGATTGAAGTCGAGCTTGCGATAGCCCTCGCGCGCAAACGCGAATACCGCATTGGGGCCGCATTCGATGCCGCCGCCGATCATCCGTGTGAAATGGACGCCGAGAAACGGGAACGCCGGATCCGGCACCGGATAGATCAGGTTGCGCACCAGCCGGTGCGCTTCCGGCTTCAGCAGGTAGTATTCGCCCCGGAACGGAATGATGCGCAGCGGCAGATCGGGACGGCTTTGCCGCGCCAGACGGTCCGAGTGCAGTCCGGCGCAGGTGACGAGGAATTTCGCGCGCAGCGTCTGCGCAGCGGACGCGATCTCGACCCTGTCGCCGCAGCGGCGGATCGTCTGTACCTGCTCGCCGAGCATGATGACGCCGCCGGCGGCACCGATCTTCTCGGCATACTTCGCGGCAACCGCAGCGTAATCGACGATGCCGGTCTGCGGCACGTGCAGTCCCCGCACGCCGGCGCAATGCGGCTCGAGCTCGCGGATTTCCTGCGGCTCCAGATAGCGGATGCCGGTCAGGCCGTTGGCCACGCCGCGACGATACAGTTCGTCGAGACGAGGCACTTCCTCGTCCGCGACCGCGACCACGATCTTGCCGCAGATCTCATGCCGAATATTTTCCGTCCGGCAAAATTCGATCAGCTGGCGATAGCCCTCGCGGCAGTTGACCGCCTTCAGCGATCCCGGTTTGTAGTAGAGGCCGGAATGAATGACGCCGCTGTTGTTGCCGGTCTGGTGCTGCGCGACGGCGTTTTCCTTTTCCAGCAGCACCAGCCGGATACCCGGACGCGCTTCAAGCAGGCGCAACGCGGTGGCCAATCCGACGATGCCGCCACCGACAACGATAACGTCAAAATCCTTGGACATGGGTTTTTGAGATTGGAGTGGTCTGGAAGGACTCGAACCTTCGACCAAGGGAATTATGAGGCCGTCCGACTATAGCAAAAAACCAAACAATTGCTGTCAATATTTTCTAATATTCGGTGCTGTCAGGATTCCCTGTCCCGTTTCGATTTTGGTGGACCAACCGAGGCCAAACTGGGCACTGGATTCTGTGCATCCCATTGCCCGCGGCAGGTCGAAAATCCAAGGGCTTATAGAATTTGACCGTACTCGTTAAGGCGCGACGCCAGACCAGACCGACCTGCCAGACATCCGTCCAAAGATACGGACTCGGACGTAAGACGGCGGCGGGAGCGTGCCGTAAGGTAGATGCAATTCCTCCCTGCACGCCTGCGAAAATTCACGCAGTGGGTCCATCGCAGCCCCTCTCACCATGATCCGCAGTTCCTCAAGGGTTTTATTCGGCTCGGAATAGGAATCAAGGATGGACCGGGCGATTTTCTCGGCCTCCTCAATCACCCGCGGTGACGACAATACGCGCATGCGGCTGATGAGGGCATAGAGCTGGATAGCTTTAGGCAAATCCGGCGTGTCGCTTGTCAGGGCGTCGATATAGGCCTGGGACGCCGCCTCTATAAACTCGCGATACATCTCCTCTCGCGAACTCTTGTTGTGTAGCAAGAGCCGCGCCTTTGCCTGGGTACTGTGGCCAAGCCATGAACCGAGAAACGAAGCGGCTCCGCCGATGGTCGATCCGGACAACGCCGCTAGGGCAGTGAGCAAAGGAGCTTGCATGACGATATCCATTTCAGTGCGCACCGCTTGTATCGATTGGCCCCTGCGGACGCGGCGCCAGCCAGATCAATAGGGCGGCGAATCCGAACACAACCGCCAGCACCGCGAACATATCAAGCGTCGCTAGCATGAGGCTCTGCCCCTGCACGATCATATCGAGCGCTGTGACTGCCTGATCGCGGCTCGCCCCGCCGGCCATCATCGCGTCGATAGTGAGGTCGCCGTGCGTCATGGCGCCCGCCAGCTCGGTGTTGTTGGTACGCATCGCGTTGGACCATCCCGTCTGTACAAGCGAGGTCGCGAAGGCCCCCGCCAGCGTGCGCATGAAATTTGAAAGCCCTGCCGCGTTGGCCTGCTCTTCGGGCGCGACGCTTGCCATCGCGAGGCCAGTCACGGGCACGAAGAACATGACCATGAACGGCCCCATCAGGAGCGTCGGCACGCCGAGCTGGAAGAATGTCGCGTCCGAATTGAAGCCCATGCGCCAGAGATCCATCGCGCCGATCCCGACGATGCCGAGGAAGATGATGAGACGGGGATCGAATCGCTCGACCGCCTTGCCGACAAGCGGCGCGCAGACAACGGCAAGGATGCCCATGATCCCTGTGGCGTAGCCGGCCCAGGTCGCCGTGTAGCCCATGTTCTGCTGGAGCCACAGCGGCAGGATAACGATCGTAGCGAAGAACGCCCCGAACCCGGCTGCGTAGGTGACCGCCGCCGCCGCGAAGCCGCGATAGCGGAAGATGCGCAGGTCCACGATCGGGTTGCGCTCCGTCAACTCCCAGATCAGGAAGGCGACAAAGCCGATCGCGGCAACCACGGCCAGCCAGCGGATTTCCGCAGCGGCAAACCAGTCGTGATTGCGGCCTTCGTCGAGCAGGATTTGCAGCGCGCCCACCCAGACAATTAGGAGCGCGAGGCCGACCCCGTCGATACGCGCCTTTTCAGTCGGATCGGGTTGGCCGCGGAGAAGCATCATGGCAGCCAGTCCACCAGCGAGCGCCATCGGCACCTTGATGTAAAAGATCCACGGCCAGCCGTAATCGTCGCAAATGATGCCGCCGAGAATGGGGCCGACCACTGGTCCCACGAGTGTTGTCATGGCCCACAGCACCGTTGCCTGCGTCGCCATTTTCTTCGGCGTGATGCGCAAAAGCAGGAGCTGCGACAGCGGCATGATCGGGCCGCCAACCAGCCCCAGTAGGACGCGGCCGGCGATGAGCCCGCCCATGGAGGTGGCCATGCCGCAGATCACGGAGACGGCGGCAAAACCGAGGTAACAGGCGATAAAGAGCCGCATTGCCCCCAGCCGTTTTGCGAGAAAGCCGGTGAGCGGCACGGTGATCGCCTCCGCAACTGCATAGGCGGTAATGACCCATGTGCCTTGCGTCGGGGAGACGCCGAGACCGCCAGCGATGGTCGGCACGGACACGTTGGCGATTGTCGTATCGAGCACGACCAGAAAGTTGCCCAATCCTATCGCCAGCCACGCCGCATAGAGCTTGAGGCCGGATAGAGCTCCGGAAGAATGTGAGTCATGCGCGAGCGCGTCCGTACTGGCCATGGCTGGTCCTCCTCCTTTCTCCGGTTAGTCTTTTACGTGGATGTCGGCGGTCATCGACAGGCCGACCCGCAGCGGATGCTGTTCTAGTTCTTTGGGATCAAGGGCCATGCGTACCGGCAGGCGCTGAACGACCTTGATCCAGTTGCCGGTCGCGTTTTGGGCGGGAACGACCGCAAACGCCGCGCCTGTGCCGCCCGAGAATCCGATCACCCGTCCGTGAAACTCAACATCGTCGCCGTAGAGATCGGAGTGCAACGTGGCGGACTGTCCCGGCTGGACCTTGGCGAGCTGAATCTCCTTGTAGTTCGCATCGACATAGGCGGCCTGAATCGGCACGACCGTCATCAGCGCCATGCCGGGCTGAACGCGCAGACCCACCTGCACTTGACGCTTGGAGACAACACCGTCGATGGGCGCGCGGATGATGGTGCGGTCGAGGTCGATCGCGGCCTGCTGCCGTGCAGCCTCCGTGGCCTTCACGTTGGCGTCGGCGGCACTGTAGGCATTGCGCGCCGATGTCAGCTCTTCGCCGGAGACAGAGCCGGATGCGGAGAGGGCCTGACGGCGGTCGAGGTCGATCCGTGCCTTGTCCAATTGCGCCTTGGCGGCGGACAGTGCGGCCTCTGCGCGCGTCAGGGCGAGTTTAGCGTCAATATTGTCTAGCCGGACGAGAACATCGCCCTGCTTCACGGCTTGCGTATCATCGACGAGCACTTCGCGAACGGGGCCGCCAACCAGCGGCGTAACGAGCGCGACATTCGCCTCGACATAGGCGTTGTCGGTGACGACGTGATGCGAGGCGACCAGAACGTCGTAGGCGTAGGCACCGCCGCCGAGCAGAGCGAGAGAAGCGCCGAACGCCAGAAATAGATATTTTCTCTTGTTGGAGGGCTTTGCTTCCGCGGGAATTTCCTCCGAAGCGTTTGGTTGGGCTTCAACTTTTTTGATGTGTCTAATCTGGTTCATGGCTGTTTTTTCCTTTCGTTTTGAGTGATTTGATGAGTTTTTTAAGCGCGATAACCGCCGCCCAGACTGCGGATCAGCGCGACATCGAGCGTGAAGGCGCGCGCTTCCAGACCGGCAACCTGGCGCCGCGTTTCGATCAGCGCGTCTTCCGCCGTCAGCACGTCAAGATAAGTGCCGAGTCCGCCGCGATAGCGGTTGTTCGCAATCGTCCACGCGGCCTGCGCGTCGTGTTCCGCCGCGCGGCTTCGCTCCAGCCGGGTTGCGAGAGCCCGGCTGCTGGCGGCGGTATCGGCCACTTCGCGCAGCGCCTCCGTCAGCGTGCCGTCATAAGAAGCGACCGCTTCGGCATAGTCCGCCTCCGCGCCGCGGTACTGGGCGCGCAGCCGCCCGCCATCGAAGATGGGCAGCGAAATAGCAGGGCCTACTGCGCCGAAGGTCGAACCCGACATGAAGAGGTTGCTCAAACCCAGCGACTGAAAGCCTATCAGCGCGCGCAGATCGACGTTCGGATAGAACCCGGCCTTGGCCTGATCGATATGCTGCGAAGCCGCTTCCACGCGGAACCTTGCGGCGACCACATCGGGGCGGCGGCCCAGGAATTCAGCAGGCAGGCTTGGCGGCAAGCCGAAGGCTTTGTTCAGCGGTAGCGCCGGTCGCTTGATGGATAGACCCCGGTCGGGACCGGCGCCCATCAGCGCGGCGATTTGGTTACGGGCGATGGCTATCTGTTCATCAATGGCTGCGAGTTCGGCATCGGCCTGATCCTCGCCCGCCCGGGCGCGGGCCACCGCGCCCTCGTTTTCGAGCCCTTGATGATTGCGCTCCGCAAGGAGATCGGCTGTCTTGCCGCGCACGACGCGGGCATCGGCGGCAGCATCGCGCTCTCTATATAGACTCGCCAGATTGGCATAGGCGGTAGCGATCCCCGTCGAGATGGACAGACGGGCGGCCTGCGTTTCGGCCTGCGCGGCTTGCGCCTGCGCTTCCGCCGAATGCAGCGCCGCGCGGTTCTTGCCCCAGAAGTCGAGAGACCAGCCGGCATCGAGCGACGCCTGCCCGATATCATGCCATCCATGAGGGATCGCGTTGCTCGGCAGGATCGAGTTGTAGCTTGGCTTCACTTCGGTGATTGAGCCGCCGATATTCAGGGAGGGCAGCAGGGCTGCGCGCGCACCGCCGGCAGCGGCGCGCGCGGCGTCGAAGCGCGCCTGCGCTACCCGCATGTCGCTGGCGCCCGACAGCCCTTCTTTGATCAGGGCCGAAAGTTGGGAATCGCCGAAGGACTCCCACCAGCTTTCCGCGGGCCAGCTCGCGACCGGGGCGGTGAAGGACTGATCAGCCTTGTAGGAGCTGATCGGCTTCGGGTCAGGATGCTCCGCCGGAGTGGGCATACTGGCACAGCCTGCCAACAAAACCGCCGTACTGACCGTCAGGAGAAGGGCCTTGGCAGGCCGAACTCCATTTTGCAAACAAAGACTTGACTTCATAATGCCGCCTCCTATATAACTATACCGTACAGTTTAATTATGCCACAGCCATTGTGGATGTCAACAGATAACTGTACAGTTCGGTTTAGATATAAGGAGGAAGGATGCGGGTTAAGACAGATGAGCGGCGACAGGCAATTATCGAGGCGGCCACCCAAGTATTCCGCGAGGAGGGCTACGCACGGGCCAGCATGGACAGCATTGCCCGAAGAGCGGGCGGCTCAAAAGCGACGCTCTACGGGTATTTTAAATCCAAGGACGAGTTGTTCGAGGCGGCCATGACGGAAGCCGTCGAATCGGCGGTCGAAAGGCTAAGCCCCCTGCTCGACGCGACCTCCCACGAACTCCAGCCGGTCCTTGAGAGACTGGCAGAGGCGTATCTAACCTTCATCCTGAGCGACGACATTCTTCCGATCACACGCGCGATCGTAGGCGAAGGACCGGCGCACGGTCTTGGCAATGCATTGTTTGAGAAAGGCCCGCGACGCGGCCTTAAAATAATGGCGGAATATTTTGCGGAGCAGATGCGACGCGGTCATTTGCGCGAAGCTGATCCGCTGACCGTCGCACTGCATTTCAAAGGCCTGATCGAATCGGATCATCTTGAAGCCGCCCTCTATGGCGCAGAACCCTCGCGCGAAGGACGCGGGGCCATTAGGGACGCGGTGAAGGCGTTTCTAGCGGCATATCGGCCAGCATAAAAATAAGCTCTTCGCGCAGCGGGATTGAGGGGCCTCCTATTATCCGCTGCTGGACTGCCGTGATATTATCCCGCCCCGCTTCGAAAGTTCTTTCTATGCGACCGAAAATTGGTGTTGCCCTTGGCAGCGGCGCGGCAAGGGGATGGGCGCAGATTGGCGTCTTCGAAGGTCTTGGTTCGTTGGGCATCGTGCCCGACGTTGCGGCACCGGCAATTCGCCGAGCGTGCCGGGATGCGATAGTAGGACCGTAACGCACAGCTCAGAATAAGCGGCTGGCAAAATCCCGGCAGCGGCCCCGAAAGTGGACTTTGTGGTGTACATTACAACGGTGGTGGGTCTGGAAGGACTCGAACCTTCGACCAAGGGATTATGAGTCCCCTGCTCTAACCGACTGAGCTACAGACCCCCGGCGCGATTGTACAGAAAGCCCCTTCTTCACGCCGCAGCGCGGGACAGAAACTCCGCGATCAGTTTTCGGTGTCGAGGAAACTCTTCAGACGATCGGAGCGCGTCGGATGGCGCAGCTTGCGCAGCGCTTTGGCCTCGATCTGGCGGATGCGCTCGCGCGTGACGTCGAACTGCTTGCCGACTTCCTCCAGCGTGTGGTCGGTGTTCATTTCGATGCCGAAACGCATGCGCAGCACCTTGGCTTCGCGCGGCGTCAGCGTATCCAGCACGTCCTTGGTCACGTCGCGCAGGCTGGCGTAAACCGCGGAATCCGACGGCACCATCGTGGTCTGATCCTCGATGAAGTCGCCGAGATGCGAATCGTCATCGTCGCCGATCGGCGTTTCCATCGAGATCGGTTCCTTCGAGATCTTCAGGATCTTGCGGATCTTGTCTTCCGGCATTTCCATTTTCTCGGCCAGCGTCGCCGGATCGGGTTCCTGCCCGGTCTCCTGCAAAATCTGGCGCGAGATGCGGTTCATCTTGTTGATGGTCTCGATCATGTGCACCGGGATGCGGATGGTGCGCGCCTGGTCGGCAATCGAACGCGTGATGGCCTGGCGGATCCACCACGTCGCGTACGTCGAAAACTTGTAGCCGCGGCGGTACTCGAACTTGTCGACCGCCTTCATCAGGCCGATGTTGCCCTCCTGAATCAGATCGAGGAACTGCAGGCCGCGGTTGGTGTACTTCTTCGCGATCGAGATCACAAGCCGCAGGTTGGCCTCGGTCATTTCGCGCTTGGCCTTGCGCGCCTTGGCTTCGCCGGTCGCCATCTGGCGGTGGATCTCCTTGAGGTCCCTGATCGGGATGCCGACGCGCTTCTGCAGGTCGATCAGTTTCTTCTGCTGCTCGACGATCGCCGGCATGAAGCGCACCAGCGTTTCGCTCCACGGCCGACGCGCGTCGATTTCGTTCGGGATCCAGCGCATGCTGGTTTCACGACCGGGAAATTCCTTGATGAAATGCTGGCGCGGCATCTTCGCCTTGTTGACGCAGATTTCCATGATCTGGCGCTCGTGGCGGCGCACTTCGTCGACCAGGTGGCGCAGGCTGTTGCACAGCGCCTCGACCTGCTTGGCCGAAAAGCGGATGTTCAGCAGTTCCTCCGAAATCTGATCGCGCGCCTGCAGATAGGCCTTGCTGCGCGGGCCGTTCTTGGCGAGCGCGCGCAGCATCTTGTTGTAGATCGCGCGGATCACGCCGAAATGCTTGAGCACGTCTTCCTTCAGCTTCAGCATGTTGGCGTTCTGCAGCGCGGCCGCGGCTTCCTCGTTCTCCTCTTCGGCTTCGATTTCTTCCTCGACCGCCTCTTCCTCCTCGCCCGGCTCCTCGACCAGTTGCTCGGCTTCCGGATCGGCCAGACCGTCGACGACCTCATCCACGCGGATTTCGTCTTTCTCGATCTTCTCGGCCAGCGCGAGGATTTCGGCGATCGTGGTCGGGCACGCCGAAATCGCCTGGATCATATGGCGCAGGCCGTCCTCGATGCGTTTCGCGATCTTGATCTCGCCCTCGCGCGTCAGCAGCTCGACCGAACCCATCTCGCGCATGTACATGCGTACCGGATCGGTAGTGCGGCCGAACTCGGAATCGACAGTGGATAGCGCAGCCTCGGCCTCTTCGACCGCGTCTTCGTCGGCGACCGGCGGCGTCGCTTCCGACATCAGCAGCGATTCGGCGTCCGGTGCCTCGTCGTAGACCTGGATCGCCATGTCGTTGATCATGCTGATGATGTTCTCGATCTGGTCGGCATCCAGCATGTCGTCCGGCAGGTGGTCGTTGATTTCGGCATAGGTCAGGTAGCTGCGTTCCTTGCCGAGCATGATCAGATTCTTGAGCCGCGTGCGGCGCGCTTCGAGTTCCTGCGGCGGCAGTTCGCGCCGTTCGAGTTCCTTGACGAACGCCTTTTCCTTGGCGGTCAGGCGCGGGCGCGCTTTGGATTTGGCGTCCGGCGCGGCCTGCGGTTCAGTCGCTTTGCCGGCCTTGAGCCGGGCTTCTTTTTCGGCGCGCAGCTTTTCCGCGAACTCCTTGGGCGTGAGTTTCTGCGGCTTCCTGGCGACAGCGGCCTCCGGCTTGCGCGCGACGGGCGCGCGGGCGTTTTTGCGCGCCGCGGGTTTCGCCGCCTTGCGCGCAACTTTCTTCGGCTGTTTCCGGAGCGCCGGTTTCCCAGCCTTCGTCTTCGCCGCTTTCTTACTTTTCGCCATAGCCAGCCTCACGGGTTGCGAAATCAAAAAACGTGCGATTGTATCTCAAAGTCATTGCCTTATCACCTGTTCGCCGCCGCGCTTGCCGCGCGTCAACTCTTTGTATTCGGACTGTTCTTCTCCACTAAGGTTCTGTTTTTGGCGCTTTTCCTGCAGCACCTTCAGCCGCGCGGCGCGCGCGCCATCATGGATCCGGTTGCTCAGGGTTTGCCACGCGGTCGCCAGCTGCGCCTCCTGTTCCTCTTGCTGAAATCCCGCCTCCGGACAGGTCAGCAGCGCGGCTTCTACTTCCTGCGCAAGCGCTGCAAAACCGGTGTCACGAAAATATTCGCCGATCCTGGTCGTCGGCGCCCGCGCGAACGTTTCCAGCAGTTCGCCGAGAAATTCGATTTCATGCTGATTGACGCCGGCCATGCCGCGCGCAACAACCAGATCTTCGCGTCCGATCAGGGGCACAAGGTCGGGGCGCAGCACCAGCAATTCAATGGCCATGCGCTCCGGGCCGCGCACCGGTGCGGCAGCCGCGCGTGGCAACGCGGTGCGCGGGACGTTCGATTTGACCCCGTACGCGCGGTCCAGCTCCTGCTGGGTGATGCCGGCGAGACGCGCCAGATTCTGCCGCAGCATGCCGCCCAGGAAACGCGCCTGAATGCGGGTGACCAGCGGCTGCGCCTCCCGCAGCAACCGCGCGCGGCCTTCGTCGGTGGCAAGGTCAACGCGCGCGCTCAGCTCGCGCAGCAGGAACTGTGACAGCGGCTGCGCGTCGCGCAGCAGCGTCTCGAACGCAGCGCGGCCGGCCGTGCGCACAAAAGTGTCGGGGTCTTCGCCCTGCGGCAAAAACAAAAATGACAGTTGCTTACCGTCGGCCAGATGTTCGAGGCTGTTTTCGAGCGCGCGCCAGGCGGCACGGCGCCCGGCGTCGTCGCCGTCGAAACAGAACACCACTTCATCGGTCTGCCGCAGCAGCTTCTGCACGTGGACCGGTGTAGTCGCGGTACCCAGCGTCGCCACCGCGTAGCCGATGCCGGCCTGCGCGAGAGCAACGACGTCCATATAGCCCTCGACCACGACCACGCGGCCGGCATCGCGGATCGCGCGCCGCGCCTGATACAGCCCGTACAGCTCACGGCCCTTTTCGAACAACGTCGTTTCCGGCGAATTCAGATATTTGGGCTCGCCGGCGCCGATCACGCGCCCGCCGAATCCGACGATATGTCCGCGCGCATCGACAATCGGGAACATGATGCGGTCGCGGAAACGGTCGTAACGCCTGCCTTCCTCGCCTTCGATCACCAGCCCGGCAGCGACCAGCGATGCGGCGTCGTAGTCGGGAAACGCCGCCTGCAGATTGCGCCAGTCGGCGGGCGCATAACCGACGCCGAATTGTTTGGCAATTTCCCCGGACAACCCGCGCTGCTTCAGGTATTCGATCGCCTGCGGCGCAGCTTTCAGCTGCTGCCGATAATACTGTGCGGCCTTCAGCAGCACCTCGTGAAGGTCGTCGCCCTGCTCGGTCCGGCCGCGCGGACGTTCGTCCCTGACATCGGGCACCTGCATGCCGACGCCCTGCGCCAGCTCTTTGATCGCTTCGACAAAACCGGCGCCACTGTATTCCATCATGAAGCCGATTGCGGTGCCGTGGGCACCACAGCCGAAACAATGATAGAACTGCTTGGAAGGGCTGACCGTGAATGACGGCGTCTTTTCGCTGTGGAAAGGACAGCACGCGACATAGTTGGCGCCAGCGCGCTTCAGCGGCAGATAGCGCTCGATCACGCCGACGATGTCGACGCGGTTCAGCAGGTCCTGAATGAACGATTGGGGAATCATCACACACGCCCGCGCCGGCTGGCGCGGACGCATGCATTATAGGATGTTTGCGGCGCAGCGGGACGCCGCGCGCGACGGCCGGTGCCGGCCGGCGTCAGCCGGCAAGCCTGGCCCTGACCAGCGCCGATACCTTGCCCATGTCCGCCCGGCCGGCCAGTTGCGGCTTCAGCGCCGCCATCACCTTGCCCATATCGGCGATGCCCGTCGCGCCTGTGGCCTGCACCGCTGCATTGACCGCAGCCGCGATCTCGTTTTCCGACAGCGCCTGCGGCATATAGGCCTGCAGCACGTCGATCTCGAATTTTTCGGCGGCGGCCAGATCCTGGCGGCCGCCTTTCTCGTACTGGATGATCGAATCGCGGCGCTGCTTGATCATCTTCTCGACGATCGAGACGATATCGGCGTCGGTGAGCTCGATGCGTTCATCGACTTCCCTCTGCTTCAGCGCCGCCAGCAGCAGCCGGATTGCGGACAGCCGCGGCGCATCCTTTGCGCGCAGCGCGGCCTTCATCTCTTCGTTGATTTTGACCCTTAATGACACGTGAAGGGTAAAGGGCGAATGCGTGAAGGGGAAAAAGCAAAAAGGCAAAGGTTCCGCCCTTCACCCTTCGCTCATTCGCTCTTCACTGAGTATCAGTACAGCTTGGTCGGGAGCGTTTGCGAGCGCAGGCGCTTGTAATGGCGCTTGACTGCCGCGGCCAGCTTGCGCTTGCGTTCGGAGGTGGGTTTCTCGTAGAACTCGCGCGCGCGCAGTTCGGTGAGCAGCCCGGTCTTTTCGATCGTGCGTTTGAAGCGGCGCATTGCCGCCTCGAACGGCTCGTTTTCCTTGACTCTGACGGTGGTCATGTTTTGCGGTGATTTTCGAAAAGCGCGTATTATATCAACGAACGATTTAAATTCAAGGAATTGGATCAGGTGCGGGTACTGGGCATCGAAACCTCGTGCGACGAGACCGGAATCGCGCTTTACGATACGGCGCACGGCCTGCGCGGCAACACCCTGCACTCGCAGGCTGCGTTGCACGCCGATTACGGCGGTGTGGTGCCGGAACTGGCTTCGCGCGACCATATCCGGCGCGTGTTGCCGCTGGTGCGCGCGACGCTGCGCGAGGCCGGCTGCGCGCTCGCCGCTGTCGATGCAATCGCCTGCACTGAAGGGCCGGGGCTGGCCGGCGCGCTGCTGGTCGGCGCTTCGATCGCGCACGGGCTCGGCTACGCACTCGGCGTACCGGTGCTCGGCATCCACCACCTCGAGGGTCATCTGCTGTCGCCGCTGATGGCCAAACCCGCGCCGACCTTTCCATTCGTCGCGCTGCTGGTCTCCGGCGGCCACAGCCAGCTGATGCGAGTATCCGGCGTCGGCGACTACCAATTGCTCGGGGAGACGCTCGACGATGCCGCCGGCGAGGCGTTCGACAAGACCGCGCAATTGCTCGGACTCGGCTATCCGGGCGGACCGGCGATTGCGCAACTCGCCGCGCGCAGCCGCGCCGGCCGCGTCAATCTGCCGCGGCCGATGCTGTCCCAGCTCGAAAAAAGCGGCGATCTCGATTTCAGTTTCAGCGGGCTCAAGACCGCGGTGCTGACCTTGCTCAAAACACACCCCGTCAGTCCGCAACTGCAGGCCGACGTCGCGGCCGAACTGCAGGCGGCGATCGTCGACGTGCTGGTCGAAAAATCGCTGGCCGCGCTGCAGCGCACCGGCCTGGACCAGTTGATTGTCGCCGGCGGCGTCGGCGCCAACCGCGAGCTGCGCGCGCACTTGACCGCCGCTGTTCGCCGCAACGGCGCGCGCGTGTTCTATCCGGCACCTGAATTGTGCACCGACAATGGCGCGATGATTGCGTTTGCCGCTGCGCTGCGTCTTCACCATCTGCCACCGGCGGCGCCGGTAGCAGCACTCGATTTCAGCGTGCGGCCGCGCTGGGAGCTGACGACGCTGCGGCCGGTCAGCGCGTGAGCGCGTAAGGAGAGGGATCGAGCACAGGCGCGGTTCCCGACATCAGGTCCGCCAGCAAATGCCCCGAACCACACGCCATGGTCCAGCCGAGCGTGCCGTGGCCGGTGTTGAGAAACAGATTGCGATAGCGCGTGCCGCACACGTACGGCACATTCGACGGCGTCGCCGGCCGCAGGCCGGCCCAGCGCTCAACCCGGCTGAAATCGCCGGCGTCAGGGAACAACTCGGCGGCGCGCCGCATCAGCGCCTCGCAGCGAACAGGATTGATCGCGGTATTGTAGCCGTCAAGTTCCGCAGTGCCGGCAACGCGCAGGCGCGCGCCGAGACGAGAGAATACGATTTTGCGGGCGTCATCGGTCAGACTCACACTGGGGGCAGCGGCGGAATCGGTAACCGGAATCGTCACCGAATAACCTTTGACCGGATAGATCAGCGGCCGCAAACCGAGTGGCCTCAGCAACAGCGGACTGTAGCTGCCGAGCGCGACAACATAGGCGTCAGCCTTCACGACGTCCCCGGCACCACCGGCGTGACGGACGCACGCGCCTTCGATCGCATCGGTTACAGACACGAAGTGCTCGAGCGTCGTGTCGTACAAGAACCGCACGCCGCGCGCGGCGCACAGCGTGGCAAGCCGCTGCGTGAACAGTAGCGCGTCGCCGGATTCGTCGGCCGGCGTGAAGTCGCCGCCGACGATGCGCGCCTGCAGCGGCGCCAGTGCCGGTTCGATCGCGACGATTTCCGGCGGCGTCTTCGGCACCCGATCGCAGCCGAATTCAGCCAGCAATGCCGCTGCGGCGCGCGCCGCCGCCAGTTGCGCGCGGTCGGTGTAAATATGCAGGATGCCGCCGCTGCGCTGGTCGTACTCGATCGCGGTATCGATGCGCAACGCCTTCAGCGCGTCGCGGCTGAAAAGCGCGAGCCGCAGGATCGCAGCTATGTTACGGCGCGTGCGCGCGGGCAGGCATTCGGTCAGAAAACGCAGACCCCAGCGCCACTGCGCAGGATCGGCGCGCCAGCGGAACAGCAGCGGCGCGTCTTCGCGGCCCAGCCACTTGAGAATCTGCAGCGGCGCCTGCGGATTCGCCCATGGCATCGCGTAGCTCGCCGAAATCTGGCCGCCGTTGGCGAAACTGGTTTCGAGCGCCGCGCCGGCGCGGCGCTCGACCACCGTCACGTCGTGCCCCAGCGCACGCAGATACCACGCGCTGCAAACGCCGATCACACCGGCGCCGAACACGGCGATCTTCATCGCTCAGGTCCGCTTGCCGCCGATGCGGCTTTCGGTGCCGGCCAGCAATTTTTGAATGTTGCCGCGATGCCGCCAGATCACCAGCAGCGCGATCGTCAGCACGCTCCAGAAATACGGATGGTCGGGACGGTACCAGTACGCGCACCATGCCGTCGCCGCGAGCACTGCCACGATCGAAGCCAGCGACGAGATCCGGAATGTGCCGGCCGTGACCAGCCACACCGCAAGCGCCACCAGCCCGAGCCAGCGGTCAAGCCCGATCAGTACGCCGAGCGCGGTCGCCACTCCCTTGCCGCCGCGGAAACGGAAGAACAGCGGATACATATGTCCGACCACGGCCGCCACCGCCGCGGCGCCAATCGGCGTCACGGCGTTCGGCACCGGCACCAGATGCTGCGCAAGACAGACCGCGAGCCAGCCTTTGCCGCCGTCGCCGAGCAGCGTCAGCACGGCGGCGGTCTTGCGGCCCGAACGCAGCACGTTGGTCGCGCCGGGATTTCCGGAACCGAAGGTACGGGGGTCGGGCAGCCCCATCGCGCGGCTGACGATCACCGCAAAGGAAATCGAACCGATCAGATAGGCGCCCAGCGCCGCTGCTATCGTCGTCAGCATGAATGCTCTACAATGCGCGCAATTCTAGCGGAATCCGTCGTCCGTTCACGTCCCCCACGCTCCGCCCCGATGGACATCATTTTCATCCACGAGCTGAAAATCGAAACGCGGATCGGCGTTTACGCGTGGGAGAAAAAAGTGCCGCAAACGATTCAGCTTGACCTCGAGGTCGGGCTGCCCGGCGGCCGCGCAACCGGCAGCGACAACATCGGAGACACCATCGACTACAGCCGGGTCGCTGCGCGCGCCGAGCGCCTGTTCCGCGAGCAACATTTCCCGCTGCTTGAGTCCGCCGCGGAAGCCCTCGCCGCCGCGATTATGCGCGAATTCAAGACGCCGTGGGTCAGGGTCAGCGTCGCCAAACTCGGCCCGCTGCGTAATGTCAGAAAGCTTGGCGTCATCATCGAACGCGGCGAACGGGAATGATCGCCGCCGCTAGCCCCGCGGGTGATGCCGGGCGTGCAATTGCTTCAGACGTTCGCGCGCGACATGCGTGTAGATCTGCGTCGTCGAAATGTCGGAATGGCCGAGCAACATCTGCACGACACGCAGGTCCGCGCCATGATTCAGCAGATGCGTTGCGAACGCGTGGCGCAGCGTATGCGGTGAAATCGGCCGGCGGATGCCGGCGCGCGCCGCGTAGCGCCTGATCAGCTGCCAGAACATCTGGCGCGTCATGGCGGCAGCGCGGCCGGTTACGAACAGCGCATCGGACGCGTGGCCGGCGAGAATCCGTTTCCGCCCCTTTTCCAGATAACGGCGTGTCCAGCCGAGCGCCTCTTCTCCGAGCGGCACCAGCCGCTCTTTCGAGCCCTTGCCGACAACGCGCACCACGCCCATGTCCTGGCTGACCTGTGCAACCTTCAGCGTCACCAGTTCGGATACGCGCAGACCGCTTGCGTACAGCATTTCAAGCATTGCGCGGTCACGCAAACCACGCACATTTTCGACGTCGGGGGCAGCCAGCAGTTTTTCGACGTCGTCCTCGGTCAGGCTCTTCGGCAATCCGCGCGGCAGTTTGGGCGCCTCGATGTTGAGCGTCGGATCGGCCTTGATCCGGCGCTGTCTCAGCATGAACTGAAAAAACCGCTTGCAGCTCGACAGCTGGCGGCCGGTGGTGCTCGCCTTGGCGCGCCCGGCGGCGCGGTGCGCGAGGAATTCGAGCAGGTCGCCGCGTGCCGCGGTTATCAATTCCTTGCCCCGATTCCGGACGAGCCATGCCGAAAATTGCGCAAGGTCGCGGCGATAGCTGTCGAGCGTGTTGCGCGACAGGCCGTCTTCCAGCCACAGCGCATCGCAAAATTCATCGAGGGCAGGATCGTCAGTTCCCTTCATGGGCCAGCAGCCAGCGCTTGATTTCGAGCGGCCGCCCGCCGCGCGCGTGCATGAAACCGCCAATGCCGCCGCTCGCGACCACGCGATGGCATGGAATCAGCAGCGGCAACCGGTTGGCGCCGCAGGCGCCGCCGACCGCACGCGGTGCGCTGGCGACCTGCCGCGCGATATCGCGATAGGTCCGGGTGCCGCCGGACGGAATCGCCGCGATCGCCTGCCATACCCGGCGCTGAAATGGCGTGCCTTCGATCATGATCGGCAAATCAAACCGGTAATCGGGGTCGTCCAGATAACGCTCGATCTGGCGGCACGCTTCGGCGGCAAGCGTGTTGCCGGGGGCGAGCGCGGCAGCCGAACGCGGCAGATATTCGATGCCGGTCAGGTAATCGGCAGTGGCGCGGATGCCGAGTATCGCGAACGGTGTCAACAACTTGGCCTGAAAACCGGACGCGGCAACAGGCCCGGAAAACGCGGTCATTCCTCGGCAATCGGGTTGCAACATTGCTTGACCTTAGTCAAGAAAGTTTTTTAATTATCCAATAATTATATAAATAGCGTCATCAGGGGATAATCAGATTTGGACTATATTTAGACTTAGTATAAAATAGCGTCATTAAAGCCCGTTTTGATTTTCATCTGAAAAAATCATTTAAATTCATTTTCGTGGAGGCCGTATGAACCATCGTTCGAAATTTATTGCCATCATTTGTTCCGCATTGATTGGACTTTCCTCGGCCAGCCGCGCCGCCGACGATTTGTCCCAATGGAAACTTCCGCCGGTGCCGGTTCCGAAAGACAATCCGCAATCCAAAGCCAAAATCGATCTGGGTCGCCAGTTGGCGTTCGACACGCGCCTGTCCAAGGACGATGCGCTGAGCTGCGCCGACTGTCACCTGCCTGCCGCCGGCGGCGGCGGCCCGACGCCGCGCGCGTTTGGCCACGGCGGCGAACTCGGCCGCTGGGCACCGTCATGGGTCAATTCCGGCTATTACACCTCGCTGTTCTGGGATGGCCGTGCGGCTTCGCTCGAAGAGCAGACCGGCGCGCTGCCCGGCCATATGGGGCCGATCACCGCTCCCGGTGAAATGGGCGGCAACATCAACGAGGTGGTCGGAAAACTGAATGCAATTCCGGCCTACAAGAAGCAATTCAATGCGGTGTTCGGCAGCGACGCCACCCCACAAAATGTCGCGATGGCGATCGCCGCTTTCGAGCGCACGCTGGTCGCGAAAAATTCGCCGTTCCAGCGCTATGTGAACGGCGACAAGAAGGCGCTGACGCCCGCAGCCAAGCGCGGCCTTGAAATCTTCCGCGGCAAAGCCGCGTGCATCACCTGCCATGCGCCGCCGTTATTGAGCGACAACGCTTTCCACAACATCGGTGTACCGCAGGTCGGGCCGCTGAAAGAAGACCTCGGCCACTACGAAGTGACCAAGGATCCCGCGGACAAGGGTAAGTTCAAGACCCCGTCACTCTACAATTCCGGCTCTTTCGCGTTCTCCATGCACGATGGCGCATTCGCAACCCTGCAACAAGTCGTGGAGCATTACAACATGGGAGGCGATCCGAAGAACAACCCGAATCAGGACAGCCTGATCTTCCCGCTCAATTTGAGCAAGCAGGAACAAGCCGATCTGGCGGCCTTCCTCGAAAGCCTGACCGACGAAAGCCTGAATCAGATCAGGCGGCCGGAATTGCCCTAACCTTGGCGGCGCAACAGCCGTGCTTCCGGGGGCGCCTGCGGGCGCCCTCGCCTTTTCAGGGCTGCCGCAACTTGCTTTCGGCGTCGTCGGGGCGCCGTGAGTCCTTGACGTTCCGGCGCAGCCATTCGAACTGCGCATGCGCATCGTCCCGCAGTCCTGCGCGATCGAGCGCGCTCACCGCGCGCAACCGCGCAGCCAACCTCAGCGCGTCCGGCGGTTTTGCGCCGTCCGTCAACGCGGCTTCCAGGTAATAATCGGCGGCGCGCCGGAAATCGCGCGAGCTTTCCGCAAACAAACCGAGCGTGTACAGAACCGCATTGCGGCGCGCCGCCGGCGCGGCGAGCAGCGTACGGCTCTGGGCGTCGACCTGCTCATTCGACAGTTGCACGCCGTCCAGCAGCCGCGCCGCGGCAAGCGGCAGACCGCTGTCAGCCAGCGATAGCACCAACTGTGCCCGCGCATTGTCGCGCGTCGCTGCCGTCCCTCCATGATCGACCATGAACGCGTACAACGCGCGCGCGGCGCTCGGCGGTGCCGCGGTATTGCCCGCGTAATTCATCCACGCGTCGTCATCGCCGCGCAGCAGTTGTCCGCGATTGGCGACGTCCTGTGCTGCCGCTTCGTAGGCCTGCCGCAGCTTTGCCGTCAACGCGGAAATGTCGTTTCCGTCGTCGGCGAGATCGAGCAGGTTCTCCAGCGCTTCGGTTTGCAGCACGAGGTCGGCGTTGATGATTCCTGCCTGCTCGATCACCCTCCACCACGCCGCATCGGGCTTCCTCACGAGCGCCGCACGTGCCAGTGCGACCGCGGCATCCGGCGTCAGCAGCCCGGTTCGCATGCGTAACCAGGCTTTGGTCGGCCCTTTGTCATCGAGCTGCGCCAGCCAGTTGACCGCCTCCTTCGCCATCCCCGCTGCGAGCAGCGCCGTGGCGAAATGCTCGCCGGCAGCGCGGTCGAGCGGCTGATAATCCTGCTGATAACGCAATATCAGCAGATAGGCATCGGCGGGCCTGCCGTCAGCGAAATAACTGTCGATCACGAGCAGCCGCGCGCGACGCCAGTCATCGGCGGCGGGTTGCCGTTTCCAGATCAGTTGCGCGAGCAGCGCGCGTGCCTGTCGGCCCTGGCCAAGCTCGACCGCGGCATGCGCGGCGCCGAGCAGGCAATCGCCCACGAGCGCCTGCGGCGCGTCGGCCGGCAACTGCGCAGCGCGCTCGATCAGCGCCTGGCCGCGCCCGAGCCGCGCCAGCAGCGAGCAGCGCAGTTGCTCCCAGTCGCTCCATCCCGGCGCGGCGGGCGCCGCCGGTTGCAGCCGCTCGACGCGCGTGAGCGCGAGCTCCAATGCCCCGGCATCGACGTAACGCCGGGTAAGGTCCAGCGCATCGGTGACTTCCTGGTTCTGCGCCGAGGCCATTGCCGCCGCGAACATCAGCAGCGCAAACAAAATGAACAAGGTGCGCATCGGCATATTATGCGACGCGTACAATAAAAAAGGCGACCGTAGCCGCCTTTCTCCGGACCATGCCCGATTTATTTGTGTTCCGCCACCGATGTCGCAGGCGCCGGCGCTTCGTCCTCGAGCGGCGGCAGAACATCCTCGGGGCCGATTTCGAGCCGCTCCTTGATGCGCGCAGCCTTGCCCGACAGCTTGCGCAGATGGTAAAGCTTGGCGCGCCGCACATCGCCCTTGCGTTTCAATTCGATCGAGGCGATCAGCGGCGAATAGGTCTGGAACGTGCGCTCAACACCCTCCCCCGACGAAATCTTGCGCACGACGAACGACGAGTTGAGGCCGCGGTTGCGCTTCGCGATCACCACGCCTTCGTACGCCTGCACGCGCTTGCGGTCGCCTTCGACCACATTGACGTTGACCACCACCGTGTCGCCGGCCTTGAAATCGGGAAGGGTCTTCCCGAGCCGCGCAATTTCTTCCTGTTCCAGCTGCTGTATCGTATTCATTGCAAGCTCCGCTCCATCTTATTTCACTGTTGCGCGCATTCCTGCTGGAACTCCGCCAGCAGTTTGCGCTCGTCCTCCGACAACGCGCGCCGTTCGATCAGCTCCGGCCGCCGCCGCCATGTCCTGCCCAGCGCCTGCTTCAGCCGCCAGCGTTCGATCTCCGCATGGTTGCCTGACATCAGCACAGCCGGCACCGGCTGCCCGGCGTATACTTCGGGCCGCGTGTAATGCGGATGATCGAGCAATCCCTCCACGAACGATTCACGCGCTGCCGATTCCGCATCGCCCAGCGTACCCGGCAATTGCCGCACGACCGCATCGATCACCACCATCGCCGCCAGCTCGCCACCCGACAGCACGTAATCGCCGATCGAAATTTCCTCGTCGATCTCCGCGACCAGCCGCTCGTCAACGCCCTCGTAACGTCCGCACAACAGCACCAGCCCCTGCTGCGCCGCCAGCGCCCTGACCCGCTCATGCGTCAGCACCCGGCCCTGCGGTGACAGATGCACCACGTGCAGCCGCTTTATCCCGGCGCTGCGCTGGCGCCCGCGCGCCGCCTCCAGCGCGCGGGCCAGCGGTTCGGCCATCATCACCATGCCGGGACCGCCGCCATAGGGCCGGTCGTCCACCGTGCGGTAGCTGTTGGCCGCGAAATCGCGCGGATTCCACGTCACCAGCTCGTACAACCCCTTTCCCCGCGCCCGGCCCGTCACGCCGCTTGCGGTCACCGCCTCGAACATGCGCGGAAACAGCGTAATCACATCGAACTGGAGCATTTCAGTAGTCCTCACTCCAATCCACCTCGATCCTGCCCGTCGCTGGATCCACGCTGCGGATCACGTTCGCGATGAACGGGATCAGTGTTTCCTTGCTCTCCGTCCCCACCACCACCAGCACATCGTTGGCACCGGTCTGCATCACTTCGGTCACCCGCCCGAAACCGCACCCATTCCGGTTTTCCACCCGCAGGCCGATCAGATCGGCCCAGTAAAATTCGTCCGGCGCCGGCGCCGGCAACGCAGTGCGCGGCACCGCGATATTGCAACCCCTGAACGCCGCCGCGGCATCGCGGTCGTCCATTCCGGCAAAGCGCGCCACCAGCCCCCGTCCCTGCACCTTTGCCGCCGCCACCGGCGTTTCCCGCCAGCCATCCGTCCCGTCGCGCGCCAGCCACCACACCGGGTAATCGCGGAGGCTGCCGGCCCGCGCCGTCAGCGTATGTATCCTGACCCAGCCGTGGACGCCGAACGGGGCGGTCACTCGCCCCATCATCACCATGCGTCCGTGCGCGGCAGGGGCCGCGGCCCTAGGCCGCAGCTTTTTGCTGGTGGAACTGCTTGACGAGCCGCGCCGCCGTGTCGCTGAGTTGGGCACCCTTACCCTGCCAGTAAGCCAGACGTCCGGCTTCGACCCGGAAAACTTCCTGACCTTCCGGCGCCTTGGGGTTGTAGAATCCAATGCGCTCGATGAAACGCCCGTCGCGCGCGCGCTGCGAATCCGCGACCACGAGATTGAAAAACGGCCGCTTCTTGGCGCCGCCGCGTGCCAGTCTGATCACCACCATAAACCGACCCTGAAAATTCAGAAAGGGCGTGATTCTACGCTAGTTTTCGGAGCCGCGGCAAGAAATCGTGCCACTTCCGCCGCCGCCCGATCCGGGCTTGTGCGTATCCGCAACCGGCCTTATCTTCCTGTTGCAGGATAGTCTCTGCCACCGCATATTCTCCCATCGATGAACCCTGATCTGTTTCATCCTGCTATCGCCGCATGGTTCCAGCGCGCGTTCGGCGCCGCGACCGAGGCGCAGCAGGGCGCGTGGCCGGCGGTGCTGGCCGGACGTGACGTGCTGATCGCCGCGCCGACCGGCTCGGGCAAGACGCTCGCCGCGTTTCTCGCCGCAATCGATGCGCTGGTGAGGGACAGTGCGCGCGCGCCGCTATCCGCTAAGACAACCGTCGTTTATGTCTCGCCGCTGAAGGCGCTGTCGAACGACATCCGGCGCAACCTCGAACTGCCGCTCGCCGGCATCCGCGCCGAACTGCGCGCGCGCGGCGAAGCCGACGCCGAGATCCGCACGCTGGTACGCACCGGCGACACGCCGCAGACCGAGCGCGAGAGCATGCGCCGGCGCCCGCCGCACATCGTGATCACGACGCCGGAATCGCTCTACATCCTGCTCGGTTCGGAATCGGGACGGCGCATGCTGGCGACCACACGCACTGTGATCGTCGACGAGATCCACGCCGTCGCCGGCACCAAGCGCGGTAGCCATCTTGCATTATCGCTCGAGCGCCTGCAGGCGTTGTGCGCGGCGCCGCTGCAGCGCATCGGCCTGTCGGCGACGCAGAAGCCGGTCGACGAGATTGCGCGCTTCCTGGTCGGCGCCGCGCGCGGCGCCGCGAATTGCACGATCGTCGACAGCGGACACGCGCGGCGGCGCGACCTGCAGATCGTGGTGCCGCCGGCGCCGCTCGAAGCGGTGATGTCGAATGAAGTCTGGCAGCAGCTCTACGATCAGCTTGCCGTGCTGATCGGCGAGCATAAAACGACGCTGATCTTCGTCAACACGCGCCGCCACGCCGAGCGCGTCGCGCGCCATCTGTCGGAACGCATCGGCAAAACGAACGTAACCGCCCATCACGGCAGCCTTTCCAGGGAACGCCGTTTCGATGCCGAACAGCGGCTCAAAAATGGCCGACTGAAAGCGCTGGTCGCGACCGCCTCACTCGAACTCGGCATCGACATCGGTGATGTCAACCTGGTCTGCCAGATCGGCTCGACGCGCTCGATCGCGACCTTCCTGCAGCGCGCAGGCCGCGCCGGCCATTCGGTGAGCGGCACGCCGAAGGCGCGGCTGTTTCCACTGTCGCTCGACGAGCTCGCCGAGTGCGCGGCGCTGCTCGACGGCGTGCGCCGCGGCGAGCTCGACCGCCTGATCATTCCGCAACAGCCGCTCGACGTGCTCGCGCAACAGATCGTCGCTGAGGTCGCGACAAATGAATGGGACGAGGACGCGCTGTTCGCGCTGGTGCGCGGCGCCTGGCCATACCGCAATCTTGCACGCGCGGAATTCGACGCGGTGGCGCAGATGCTGGCCGAAGGCTACGGCATGCGGCGCGGCAAGACGCGCCATTACCTGCACCGCGACGCGGTCCACAAAAAACTGCGCGGTGCGCGCGGCGCGCGGCTGACCGCGCTGACTTCGGGCGGCACGATACCCGACAACGCCGATTACGACGTCGTGCTCGAACCCGAGGGACACGTGATCGGCAGCGTCAACGAAGACTTCGCGGTCGAAAGCCTGGCCGGCGACATATTTCAGCTCGGCAACGCATCGTACAAGATCCGGCGCGTCGAAGCCGGACGCGTGCGCGTCGAGGATGCGCACGGCCAGCCGCCGAACATCCCGTTCTGGCTCGGCGAAGCGCCGGGCCGCAGTGACGAACTGTCGTGCGCGGTGTCGCGGCTGCGCGGCGAAGTCGAGGCGCGCGACAGCGATGATGCGCTGCGCTGGCTGACGGCGGAAGTCGGCATCGCTGAAGCCGCGGCGGCGCAGCTTGTCGATTATCTGGCCGCAGCGAAAGCCGCGCTCGGCGTGCTGCCGACGCTGGAGACGGTAGTGTTCGAGCGCTTTTTCGACGAAACCGGCGGCATGCAGCTGGTGATCCACGCGCCGTACGGCAGCCGCATCAACCGCGCGTGGGGGCTCGCGTTACGCAAGCGCTTCTGTCGCAAGTTCAACTTCGAACTGCAGGCGGCGGCGACCGAGGATTCGATCATCCTGTCGCTGTCCACCAGCCACAGCTTTCCGCTCGACGAGGTCGCGCGTTACCTGAACGTGAAGACGGTGCGCGACGTGCTGGTGCAGGCGCTGCTCGCAGCGCCGATGTTCGCGGCGCGCTGGCGCTGGGACGCGGCGATCGCGTTGGCGATTCCGCGATTCCGCGGCGGCAGGAAAACGCCGCCGCAGCTGCAGCGCATTTACGCTGAAGATCTGATCGCCGACCTGTTCCCCGACCAGATCGCATGCGCCGAAAACCTGAGCGGCGATCGCGAGATTCCCCGTCACCCACTGGTCGATCAGGTGATCCGCGACTGCCTCGAAGAAGCGATGGACATCGACGGCCTGGAACGCCTGTTGCGCGCGATTGAAAGCGGCGCGGTGCGCGTGATCGCGCGCGACCTCACCGAACCGTCGCCGCTCGCGCTGCAGGTGCTCGCCGCGCGCCCGTACGCGTTCCTCGACGACGCGCCGCTCGAAGAACGCCGCACCCAGGCGGTGATGAGCCGGCGCTGGCTCGATCCGGCGCAAGCCTCCGATCTCGGCAAGCTTGATGTGCAGGCGATCGAACGCGTGCGCGAGGAAGCGTTCCCCGATACCGCAAGCGCCGACGAACTGCACGACGCGCTGATGTGGTGCGGCTTTCTGACCGCCGGCGAAGCCGCCGCGCGCAGCGCCTGGTGTGATCTGCTCGACGCGCTCGCCGCGGCACGCCGCGCGACGCGGCTGGAAACTCCCGCCGGCGCGCTGTGGATCGCGACCGAACGGCTGCCGCGTTTTCTCGCGCTCGATCCCGCGCTCGTCGCCGCGCCGCCGGTCACGGTGCCCGAGCCGTACGCGAGCGAAACCGTGTCCCACGCCGCGGCACTTGTCGAAATCGTGCGCGGCCGGCTCGAAGCACTCGGCCCGGTCACTGCCGATCAGATCGTCGCATCGCTCGGCGTCGCCGTCGGTGATGTGGAAATCGCGCTCGCCGCGCTCGAACAGGAAGGCTATGCATTGCGTGGCGCGTTCACGCCGGATGCAGGCGCAGCTGAATGGTGCGAGCGCGGCCTGCTCGCGCGCATCCACCGTTACACGGTCAACCGGCTGCGCCGCGAAATCGAGCCGGTCACGACGCAGGACTTCATGCGCTTCCTGCTGCGCTGGCAGCACGTCGCGCCCGACGAGCGCAAGGAGGGGCCCGACGCGCTGGCCGGCGTGATCGCCGATCTCGAAGGCTTCGAGGCGCCGGCCGCGGCGTGGGAAAGCGAAATCCTGCCGGCGCGCGTGCGCGATTACGAATTCGCCTGGCTCGATGAACTGTGCCTGTCCGGCCGCGTCGGCTGGGCGCGTCTCGCGCGGCCGAAAACCACCGGCGACGCGGGGCGCGGGGCGCGGCGCGCGGGACCAGTGCGCACGACGCCGATCGTACTGGTCGCACGGCGCAATCTCGCGCTGTGGAACGCCGCGGCCGGCACCGCAGCGGCGGTGCCACTCCATGCCAGCGCACGTGCAGCACGCGTGCAGGAATTTCTCGAACGCCATGGCGCTTCTTTTTTTGATGAGATCGCGCACGGCGCGCAATTGCTGCCAACCGAAACCGAGGACGCGCTGGCCGAGCTGGTCGCGCTCGGCGGCGTCACCGCCGACAGCTTCGCCGGCATCCGCGCGCTGCTGCTGCCGCCGGAGCGGCGCAAATCGTTCTCCGGCCGCCGGCGCACGCGCACCGCGGCGTTCGGCATCGAAGACGCCGGCCGCTGGTCGGTCACGCGCGCGCGCGTCGAAGCGGCTGATACCGTCGTTGACCACGTCACACGCACGTTGCTGCGGCGCTACGGCGTGATCTGCTGGCGGCTGCTCGCGCGCGAGGGCGCATTCCTGCCACCGTGGCGTGACATCCTGCGCGTGCTGCGCCGGCTCGAGGCGCGCGGCGAAATCCGCGGCGGGCGTTTCGTTGCCGGCATCACCGGCGAGCAGTACGCACTGCCGGAAGCGGTGGAAATGCTGCGCAGGACGCGCGCGCAGCCGCTGGAACAGACCCTGGTCAGCGTCAGCGGCGCCGATCCGCTCAATCTTTCCGGCATCGTCGTGCCTGGCCCGAAAGTGCCGGCGCTGCGCGACAACCGCGTCGTCTACCGCGACGGCATCGTGGTGGCGACAGTAATCGCAGGTGAGGTGCAATGGCTGGCGACAGTCGAACCCGCCGCACGCGCCGGGGTATTCCGCTGAAACCCTGTTACCACGTCATCGGCTTTTTATCGCGGAAAAAAGAACCGCTCGGCGACCCGTCGGGCAGGGTTGCGAGCCAGACAATGGTCTCGAAGCCCTGTTCGATCGAGCGGGTCGCACCCTTGCCGCCCATATCGGTCCTGACCCAGCCGGGACATACCGAATTGACCAGCACGTTGCTGCCGCGCGTTTCGTCGGCGAAGATGCGGGTGACGGCGTTGAGCGCTGTCTTCGACATCCGGTAGCCGGGGTAGCCACCGTTCATCTCGGATAACTGCCCCATGCCGCTGCTGACGTTGACGACGCGGCCGTAGCCGTTCTTCACCATCGCCGGCACCAGCGCGCGGCACAGCAGGTACGGGCCGAGCGCGTTGGTGATGAAGGTGCGTTCGATCACCGACGCATATTCGGGCAGCGTAGTCGGCCGTTCGCCGTCGATCATGATGCCGGCATTGTTGACGAGCACATCGACGCGGCCACGCTCCCTGAGGAGGGCTGTGGTGAATTGTTCGATGCTTGAAGTATTGGCAACATCGAGCAGGCGAAATTCGGTTTTGAGGCCTTCCCCGACGAGTTTTTCCTGCGCCGTTCCGCCGCGCGCGGCATCGCGGCCAGTGACGATGACCTGGTAATCCCGCCGGGCAAGCTGGCGCGCGACCTCGAAACCGAGGCCCTTGAGCGCGCCGGTAACGACAGCGACTTTCGACGACACGCTTTTCTCCTTCGGCAGCCGCGTCAATGGCGCGGTTAATATTCGTTTGGCGATTTTATCCCGATTGCTCGGAAGAAGCAGCAGGGGTCAGCGCAATGCCGCGGCGCGGAGAATGACGCTAGGCTAGGGGTGGGAAACGCGCAGTTCTTCGAGCATCGTGCCGAGCAGGCGGTTGGCGCTGCGCGCGCGTTCATCCGCTTGCTCCCCGGTTTCACCAAGGCATTTGCGTTCGAATGCGGCAACCGCCAGCAGCGCACTCAGATAACGGATCGCGAGGTTGTGTGCTTCGGTCGCCTTGTCGGTGCCGGTGATTTCCCCGGTGTAGCTGACCTGGATGCCGAAGGCGCCGACGATCTGGATCACTTCATACCAGGCGCTTGGGCCGGAAGTATCGACGCCGTGGCCGGCCAGATGGAACAGGATGTCGCCATTGTCGGTCATCCGCACGCCGTCCTCGTTGCGCTCGATATAGAACCGGATCGGGTTACCGCCCGCAAGACGGAAAGGGGTGCTGACTTCGACCACGCCCTTGCCGCTGGGGCGCAGCACGCATCCCATTTTGTCGGCAAATTCGTTGATCATTGAAAAATTCTCGCCAAATCCCAGATTGCTGCAATGCAGTAAATATACTGCCTTTGGAAAGGATTTTCAATATGTAATCCATTTTTTACCAATGCATTTTTATAAGTGTGTGCTAACTATTGTTATGGTGCGATTGCGGAAAACCAGTCGGAATTGAACGGCGGTCGATCACCGGCCGGGAAATATGCCTTTCATCGAGCGCACCATCCTGGCCATGCCGCCTTTGCTGATCATTTTCATCATCTTTCGGGCCTGCTCGAATTGCGCAAGCAGGCGATTGACTTCCTGCACGCTGACGCCGGCGCCGGCCGCGATGCGGCGCTTGCGCGAGGCCTTGAGAATGTCGGGCTGCGCGCGTTCGTACGGCGTCATCGCGTTGATGATGCCTTCGATGCGACGGATATGCCGGTCGTCCATTTGCGCGTTGCCGGCCGCCTGCGCCAGCTGGCCGGGCAGCTTGTCGAGCAGCGCGCCGACGCCGCCCATCTTTTTCAGCTGGGCGATCTGCGCCTTGAAGTCATCGAGATCGAAACCCTTGCCGGTCTTGACCCTGTGCGCGAATTTCTCGGCCTCTTCGCGATCCACCGTGCGCTGTGCCCGCTCGACCAGCGACAGGATGTCGCCCATGCCGAGGACGCGCGACGCCATGCGGTCGGGGTAAAATGCTTCGAGGCCATCGGTTTTTTCGCCGACGCCGACGAACTTGATCGGCTTGCCGGTAATTTGCCGCACCGACAGCGCAGCGCCGCCGCGTGCGTCGCCATCGAGCTTGGTCAGCACGATGCCGGTCAGCGGCAACGCCGCGCCGAATACTCTGGCAACATTGACCGCGTCCTGCCCTTGCATCGCGTCGACGACGAACAGGGTTTCAACCGGCTTGAGCGTCGCGTGCAGCGTGCGGATTTCCTGCATCATCATCTCGTCCACCGCGAGCCGGCCCGCGGTATCGACAATCAGCACATCGTGATAGTGGGTGCGCGCGTAATCGAGCGCAGCGCGCGCGATCACCTCGGGCTGTTGAGCGGTTTCCGCAGGAAAGAAATCGACGCCGACCTGGGCGGCCAGCGTCTTCAATTGTTCGATCGCAGCCGGCCGATAGACGTCGACGCTGACGACCAGCACCTTCTTTTTATGCTGCTCGCGCAACAACCGCGCAAGTTTGGCGCTGGTCGTGGTCTTGCCGGAACCCTGCAGGCCGGCCATCAGGATCACTGCCGGCGGCGTAGTCGCGAGATCGAGCCCCGTGTTGGTCTCGCCCATCAGCGCGGTCAACTCGCGGTGGACGACGCCGACCAGCGCCTGCCCTGGCGTCAGGCTGCCGATAATTTCCTGGCCCTGCGCCTGTTCCCGGACATGCGCGATGAAATCGCGCACCACGGGCAGCGCGACGTCGGCCTCGAGCAGCGCGACGCGCACTTCGCGCAGCGCATTCTGGATGTTGGCCTCGGTCAGCCGCGCCTCGCCGCGCAGCGTCTTGATGACCTGTGACAGCCGGCCGGTCAGATTTTCAAACATTGCGCTGCATAGGGATCGACAAACGTCCTCTGGTAAACTTGTGGCGGGTTTTCCCGATCATGCGGTCATAACGGTCTTGTGGATATGCCGGACGTCCTATTTTATCTAATTACCTCGGCAATGTACGCGGCGCTCGCCGTCTATTACTGGCGAACGCGCTGGGTCACCGTGCCGCAGGCGGAGGCAGTAACGCCAAACGCGGCGCGCATCGAACATCTGCTGGTGCTGGCGCCGCTGCTCGCACACGGCATGCTGCTCTACCAGTCGATGCTGGCGGGCGATGGCATACGCCTCGGTGTCGGCAACACGATTTCGGTCGTGGTCTGGCTGACGGTGCTGATCCACTGGGGCGGCGCGTGGTTCTACAATCTGCAGGGGCTGCAGTCGATGGCGATGCCGGCGGCGGCAATCGCAGTGCTGATGCCGCTGGCGTTCCCGCCGACGCATCCGCTGGTCAACACGGGGGCGCCTGCGCTCGAAATTCATCTGTTGATCGCAATCATCGCCTACAGCCTGTTCACGATCGCGGCGCTGCACGTGGCATTGATGGTGCTGCTCGAGCGCCACCTGCACGGTGGTGATCTGCCGCTGATGCTGCAGAAGCTGCCGCCGCTGCTGACGATGGAAACGCTGCTGTTCCGCATCATCGCCGCCGGCTTCGCGCTGCTGACGCTGACGCTGGCGACCGGCATCTTTTTTTCGGAGGAGCTGTTCGGCCGGCCGCTGCGCTTCGATCACAAGACGGTATTCAGCATCCTGTCATGGATCGTGTTCGCAGCGCTGCTCGGCGGGCGCTGGCTTTACGGCTGGCGCGGACGCGTCGCGGTGCGCTGGACGCTGACCGGGTTCGTGATGCTGGTGCTCGCCTACATCGGCAGCAAGTTCGTGCTCGAAGTGCTGCTGGGACGGAGTTAGCCCCGGTTTGGACGACATCCCGTTATCGGCGCAGCTCATCGCGCTCGGTATCCTGCTGCTGATCGCCGGTTTCTTCTCGCTCGCCGAAACCAGCATGATGGCGCTGAACCGCTATCGGCTGAAGGCGCTGGTGCGGCTCGGCAGCCATGGCGCCAAGCTCGCCACTGAACTGCTGGCGCGCACCGACCGCCTGCTCGGCATGATCCTGCTGTGCAACACACTGCTCAACGCGGCGGCGGCGGTGCTCGCCAGCGTGATCACGGTGCGCCTGATCGGCCAGGACGAGATCGCGCTCGGCGCCGGCACCCTCACCGTCACCTTTCTGATCCTGGTGTTTTCGGAGATCACGCCGAAGGTGATCGGCGCGAATTACGCCGACCGCATCGCGCCGCTCGCCGCCTACGCACTGCGTCCGCTGCTGACCGCGCTGTATCCGGTCATCTGGTTCGTCAACGTATTCGTGCAGGCGCTGCTGTGGCTGCTGCGGCTGAAGTCGAAAGCCGCGCAGGAGTCGCGGCTGACGCCCGAGGAGCTGCGCACGCTGGTGCTCGAAGCCGGCAACTACATCCCGAAAAAGCACCAGAGCATCCTGCTCAATCTGTTCGAGCTCGAAAGCATCACGGTCAACGACGTGATGATCGAGGCGATCGATCTCGATGCCCCGCCCGCGGTGCTGCATGAGCAGATTTCGACCGCCCACCACCGGCGGCTCGCGGTCTATCAGGGCCAGCCCGACAACCTGATCGGCGTGATTACCGTGCGCCACGCGCTGATGGCGGGCGCCGGCGGCGAAATCACCGCCGAACAATTGCGCGAACTGATGCGTGAGCCCTATTTCGTGCCGGCCGGCACGCCGCTGTTCACGCAATTGCAGGAGTTTCAGGAACACCAGGACCGCGTCTGCTTCGTGGTCGACGAATACGGCGAATTGCTGGGCATGGTCACGCTCGAGGACATCATGGAAGAACTGATCGGCGAATTCGCGACCCAATCGCCGCTGCAGACGACGCGCTTCGAGCGCCAGCCCGACGGCAGCTACCTGGTCGAAGGCGGCAGCCTGCTGCGCGCGCTGAACCGCAAGCTCGGCTGCCGGTTCCCGCTCGACGGGCCGAAAACGCTGAACGGCCTGATCGTCGAGTACCTGCAGGACATTCCCGAGCCCGGCGTCAGCCTCAAGATCGCCGGCCATGCCATGGATATCGTCCAGACCCAGGATCGGATCGTGAAGTCGGTGCGCTTGTTTCCGCCGCCGGCGCCAAGCCCCGAAACGGCGTGATTTTGCGGCTTTACAAAGCTCCGACGCGCGGGCATTATTGCCGCATCGAACCGTCAGTCTAAGTTTATGGTTAGATTGAAGTTATGGGAGAAACCTGATGGCAACCGCAACTGCGACCGCCGCCAAGAAAGACGTCAAGGAGTTCACCTTTTCGTGGATCGGCATGGACAAAGCCGGCAAGACGCTGCGCGGCGAGATGCGCGCCGGCGGCGAGGCCGTGGTCAACGCGATGCTGCGCCGCCAGGGCATCCGCGTACTGAGGGTCAAGAAACTCAAGCTGGGCAGCGGCAAGAAGATCACCGACAAGGACATCACGCTGTTCACCCGCCAGCTGGCGACGATGATGAAATCCGGCGTGCCGCTGCTGCAGGCGTTCGAAATCGTCGGCAAGGGCCACAGCAATGCCTCGGTGCAGAAGCTGCTGATGCAGGTCAAGACCGATGTCGAGTCCGGTTCCAGCCTGAAGCAGGCGTTCGAGAAACATCCGCTCTATTTCGATGCGCTGTTCTGCAATCTGGTCGGCGCCGGCGAAGCCGCCGGTATTCTCGACAGCCTGCTCGACCGGCTCGCGACCTACAAGGAAAAAATCCTCGCGATCAAGAGCAAGATCAAGTCGGCGTTGTTCTATCCGATCGCGATCATCGTGGTCGCGGTCGTGATCACCGCCGTGATCATGATTTTCGTGATCCCGGCGTTCAAGCAGGTGTTCAAGAGCTTCGGCGCCGACCTGCCGGCGCCGACGCTGATAGTCATGGCGATCTCGGATTTCTTCGTCAAGTGGTGGTACCTGCTGCTGGGCGCGACCGTCGGTTCGGTATGGGGATTCTTCTATACGTGGAAACGTTCGAAGCCGATGCAGATAGTGATGGACCGTCTGACGCTGCGGCTGCCGGTGTTCGGCGAACTGATACGCAAGGCGACGATTGCACGCTGGACGCGCACGCTGTCGACGATGTTCGCAGCGGGCGTGCCGCTGGTCGAGGCGCTCGAGTCGGTCGCTGGCGCCGCCGGCAACTACGAATACTGGGTGGCAACCAAGAAAATCCAGGCCGACGTCGCGACCGGATCGAGCCTGGTGGTCTCGATGCAAGCCACCGACATCTTCCCCAACATGGTGCTGCAGATGGTCGCCATCGGCGAAGAGGCCGGCTCACTCGATTCGATGCTGAGCAAGGTCGCCGATTTCTACGAGGCGGAAGTCGACGACGCGGTGGAAGCGCTGTCGTCGCTGATGGAGCCGATGATCATGGTGGTGCTCGGCACGCTGATCGGCGGCATGGTCATTGCGATGTATCTACCCATCTTCAAAATGGGCCAGGCGGTATAAAGCAGGATCGAGGATTGAGTTTCCAGGATTGAGTGTGGCTCGATCCTCAATCCTCGCCCCTCGATCCCGAAATGCTGCTGCTTCAGACTTTTCAGTCTTCCCCTGCGCTGTTCACGGCGGCAGTCGCGCTGTTTTCGCTGGCGATCGGCAGTTTCCTGAACGTCGTGATCCACCGTCTGCCGAAGATGATGGAGCGCCAATGGCGCGCGGAGATCGCCGCACACGACGGCAAACCGCCGGCGGCGGAAGAGCGCTACAACCTGATCGTGCCGCGTTCGCAGTGCCCGGCGTGCGGCCACGCCATCACCGCTTTCGAGAACATCCCGGTGCTGAGCTACGTCGTGCTGGGCGGCAAATGTTCGGCCTGCAGTGCGCGCATCTCGCCGCGCTATCCGCTGATCGAGTTGCTGACCGGCGCGCTGTCCGGCTACATCGCGTGGCGTTTCGGCGTCAGCTGGACCACCGCCGCGGCGCTGCTGCTGGCATGGGCGCTGATCGCGCTGGCCTTCATCGACCTCGACACGTTTTACCTGCCCGACGACATCACGCTGCCGCTGACGTGGGCCGGCCTGCTGGTCAATCTCCACGGCGTCTTCGCGCCGCTCGAGTCGGCTGTGATCGGCGCGGTCGCCGGCTATCTTTCACTGTGGACCGTCTACTGGGCGTTCAAATGGGCGACCGGCAAGGAAGGCATGGGTTATGGTGACCTCAAACTGCTGGCCGCGCTCGGCGCCTGGCTCGGCTGGAAGATGCTGCCGGTCGTAATCCTGCTGTCGTCGTTTGCCGGCGCCGTGGTCGGCATCGCGTTGATCATCTTCGCGCGCCACGGCCGCAACGTGCCGATTCCGTTCGGGCCGTACCTGGTACTCGGCGGGTTCGCCGCGCTGTTCTGGGGCAACGGTCTGACCCGGCTCTACCTGCAGAACTTCTGAGTCGTGCCGTTCATCATCGGCCTCACCGGCGGCATCGGCAGCGGCAAGTCGAGCGCCGCGAAAATCTTCCGTGAACTCGGCGCCGGCGTCATCGATACCGACGAGGTTGCGCACCGGCTGACTGCAGCCGGCCAGCCGGCGACTGCGGAAATCCGCGAACAGTTCGGCGCGGAATATTTGCAGCCCGATGGCGCGCTCGACCGCGCGCGCATGCGCGCACTGGTTTTTTCAGACAGTGCGGCGCGCCGCAAACTCGAGGCGATCCTGCACCCGCGGATCCGCGCCGAAGTCACCGCGCTGGCCAGCGGCGCCGTGGCGCCGTACGTGGTCGCCGTGGTGCCGCTGCTGGTCGAGACCGGCGCCTACCGCGGTCTGGTGCAGCGCGTGCTGGTCGTCGACTGCGACGAAGCAACGCAGGTCGCGCGCGCGTTGCAGCGCGGCGGAATCGCCGAGCATGAAGTGCGCGCAATCATCGCGGCGCAGGCCGGCCGCACGGCGCGGCTCGCCCACGCCGACGATGTCGTGCGCAACGACCGCGATCCGGCCGCGCTGCGGGAGCAACTCGTCGTGCTGCATTGGCGATATCTGGAGCTGGCGCGCAGCGCCGCCGTTTCCGGAAACCGCGGCTAAGGCCTTTATTTTTTTCGGGTTCTGTAGAACAATGCCCGCATTCCTTATGGACGCGGCCGCAGGCACCGTGATCAGTTACGAGTACCCGTTGAGCGAGCGGATCCGCACCCTGCTGCGGCTGGAGGACCTGTTCGACCGCGTCCAGTACTTCACCGCGAAGACCGATCCCGAAGAGCATCACGTCGCGCTGCTGTGCCTGTTCGAAATCCTCGAAGTGATGGGCCGCGGCGCCGATCTCAAGTCGGATCTACTGCTGGAACTCGAGCGGCAAAAGCAGACGCTCGAGTCGCTGCGCGAAAATCCCGAGGTATCGCAGACCGCGCTCGACAACGTGCTGTGGGAAATCGACCACGCCGCCGGCCGGATGCTGCAGATGTCCGGCAAGGTCGGACAGGAAC
>Ga0335070_10000349_pt1 | contig 53848 bp, 80 predicted proteins | sample Lox_Sample_13_FD_206722 | JGI IMG/M metagenome (GOLD analysis project Ga0335070, IMG submission 206722) | Soil microbial communities from Loxahatchee National Wildlife Refuge, Florida, United States - Lox_Sample_1.3 | ecosystem: Environmental > Terrestrial > Soil > Wetlands | place: USA...
TTACCAGCCATATTACTTCTATCATTCATATCAATATTTTCATTTGTTTGAAGTTCCCACATTTTATCCATCATAACAGATGAAAAAATATATAATGCAGCTCTAAAACCTTCAATAGTATATTCAGGTTTTAATTTAGTATTAACATCAAATTCTAAAATAGCATTTTCTATTTCTACTAATATTGGACTTAATTCTTTACCAATCATAATTTTAATTTTATTTTTGAATTATAGGCCAATCCCATTCTCCGTGATTAATACCTTGTAAAATACCATATTTCCATAAATCTAATTCGCCATCAACAAATACTTTTAAATTTATTGCTTTTTCAAAAGTTGCAACGACAATTGCTGGTAATTTTTCTTGTACATTACAATTTTTAGTTTTAATCATTTTTTGTCGGTCTTCTTCTGTTGTATTGTAAATTACAATTCTTCCTATTGTTGGTAACATAATTATAAAATTTATATTAATTTAATGTTAATTTCTTTTAATTTTTGATTTATAAATTCTTTAACTTCTTCAATATTTTTTTCATCATAATCTTTATCATAAAAAACATTAAAAATAGGATTATCAGTATTACATTTATATATTAAAATATAATAATCATTTTTTAAATATTCTGCAACTTGAGAATTTACTTCATAAAGGTAAGCATCATCTACATCTATTGATAATCCAATACAAAAAATAGGTTTAATATTATTCATAAATTTTATAATTTTAAACAGCAAATATAAAATATTATTTTAAATAAAACAATTTTTTTTATAAAATTTTTTGATTAATAAAAAAAATATTATTAGATCATTTTTTAAAAATATATAAGCCTAAAGAATTATATTTATATATAGATAGAAGATTTGATAATAAACTATATGAAAAATTAAATTTTATAAAAATAGAAAATACTGAACCTAATTGTTTTTATTTAGATATTAAAAATAATAAACGCTTAAAAATAAAAAATCTAAATAAAAATAATTTAAAAATATTTGATTGTGGTAATATATTATTTAAATTAAATAATTAATTCTTTGTTAGTTTTGAAAAAATTTTAGTATTTATAATAAAAATAATATATACTAAAAATTAAATAAAATGGCAAATGGTTTTGTATTTACATCTCCTGGTATAAAATACAGAGAAACAGATATTACACAAATTCAAAAACAATTAGGCATAACAACATTAGGCCTTGTTGGAGAAACATTAAAAGGCCCGGCATTTGAACCTATTTTTATAGAAAGTCAACAAGATTTTTATAATAGATTTGGTGGTCAAAGTATTGAAAGGTTTAAAGGAAATAATCAATTGCAATATCAATTACCTTATGTAGCTAATGCATATTTAAATGAATCTAATCAGCTTTATGTAACAAGAATATTAGGTTTATCTGGTTATCAAGCTGGTACTGGTTGGGCAATTGTAATGGAAGCTGGTGTTGATTTAACAACAACAGGTACTACTGGAAATCCTGTAACAGGCACTAGTAGTTTTTCGAATAATGTTTATTTAGGTACTTCATTGTATCAAGTAGGTGATCATGGAGTATATTTTAGTGGTTTTACTAAAGTTTCTCTTACTGGATTTAGTGGTAATAAAATTGCTTTTACTGCTACAACAATTAATAATGGATCAGGAACAGTAAAAACTAAAACTTATACTTTAACAGGATCTTCATTAACTGAATATGAAAATATGGTATTAGCTGTTATACGTTCAAGAGCAACTGTTACAGATAATATTAATTTACCATCAACAACTACATTTGTTACAACAAATTTATCAATTTCTGCAAATACAACAGTTATTGGTATTGGAGATTTATTTGGTAAATTTACATTAACAGCATCTAAACCATCGGGTACTACTGAATCTTATATTGTTTCATTAAATCCTAATGATAGTAATTTTATTTCAAATGTTATAGGTAGTGAAGCAAAAGATAAAAACAGTAAAATATGGGTTGAAGCAATTTATCCTGATTTAATAAAAAAATTAGATGCGGATGGTTTAGGATATGGTATCAGATCAACTGTTGTTGATTTAAAATCAGATGCATATACTAATTATGTTGAACAGTATAAGACACCTGAAACGCCTTGGATTGTTTCACAATTACAAGGTAATAAAATATCAAGATTATTTAAATTTATTTCAATTTCTGATGGTAATTCAGCAAATCAAGAAATAAAAGTTGAATTATTAAATATTAATCCAATTACACAAGAATTTGATATTTATGTTCGTGATTTTAATGATACTGATGATAATTTAAATATTTTAGAATCATTTACAAATTGTTCAATGATTGAAGGTACTAATAATTTTGTTGCTCAACGAATAGGTACAACAGATGGTATTTATACTTTAAATAGTAATTATATTATGCTTGAAATGGCTGATAATATTCCAGAAGGTTCATATCCAGCTGGTTTTGAAGGCTATAACTTTAAAGATTATAGTATAAGTGGAACAAGCACAACATCAGGTATTAATGCTGTTAAGCCTAAAATATTTTATAAACAATCATATAGTTCTAATGATAGAATAAGTAGGGTTTGTTTAGGTATTTCAAATTCAGCATATAATGCAACTAGTTTAATTGGTACTGGTATAAATCAAAATTTCTTTAATTATAATGGTCAATCTGGTTTTGAAAAAACTAAAGGTTTTCATTTAGATATTAATGCTACTGGAGATTATTATGAAGGAATTGAACATATTGGAGAATTTGAAGTAGGCGTAGGCGGATTTAGTAATATTTCTGATATTGTTTCACCATCATCAACATATTATGCTCTTAATACTAGAAAATTTGTTTTAGTTCCTGCTGGTGGTTTTGATGGTTGGGATGTTAATAGAGAACAAAGAACAAATGGAGATTTATATACTAAAGGTGGCATTTATGATGGTGTTTCAGTTGGGGTTACGCCCAAAAATGATTTTCAAGCATGGGAAACTGCAATAAATACTTTTAGTAATCCTGAACAAGTAACAATTAATTTATTTGCAACACCTGGTATTAATTGGAGTGATCAAAATTTAATTGTTAAAGATACTATAATAATGATTGAAGAACAGCGTGCTGATAGTTTATATGTAATTGATTCACCTGATATTACTATAGAACAAACAATTGGGGATGATAAACCAGATATTATAGCTGCACAAGATATAACAGATTTATTAGATACTGCTGATATTGATTCTAATTATTCAGCAACTTATTTTCCTTGGATTCAAATAAGAGATACTCAAAATAATGTAAATGTTTATATACCGTCAACAAGTGAAGTTGTAAAATCAATGGCATATACAGATAATACATCATTTCCTTGGTTTGCTCCAGCTGGTTTAAATCGTGGTGTAACAAATGCTCGTAAATCTAAATATAAATTATCACTTGATGCTAGAGATATTTTATATGAAAATAGAATTAATCCTATAGCAGATTTTCCAGATGTTGGAACAGCAATTTTTGGACAAAAAACTTTACAAGTTAAAGATAGTGCTTTAAATAGAATTAATGTTCGTAGATTAATTTTACAAATGAAAGTTTTAATTTCTAATGTTGCGGTAAGATTATTATTTGAACAAGATGATCAAACAACAATTGATCAATTCTTATCAAAAGTTAATCCTATATTAAGCAATATTAAAAGAGAAAGAGGCCTTCAAGATTTCCAAGTTGAAATGCCATTACCAACACCAGAACAAATAGACAGAAATGAATTATATGGTACAATTAAAATTAAACCAAGTCGTTCATTAGAATTTATCGGAATTGAGTTTGTAATTACTCCAACTGGTGCTGAATTTAATGCATAATTAAATTAAAAACATTTAAATAATTAAAACCTATATTAATAAAATAATGTAGGTTTTTTTATTTAAATAAATGGTTTCATTAAATCATATGATATAATTATATAATTATCATCATAAGAAATAGAAGATATTTGGCATCCATAAAAATAATAATCTATATTATTAAAATTCATAAAAGAATCAAATACTATATCTCTTTTTAATTTTATTACAAATTTAAATAAAAAAAACCGTAAATAAAAAATATTTACGGTTAAATAATTTAATAAATTATTATTAAATATTGTGTATACAACGAAATGGTTGAATAACTATAGTAGGCATAACAATTGCATCACTACCATAACTATTACTTCCAAAATCAGCACTAACTATTTGTGCATCTTCTATGGTCCATTTATCAATTTCGATACCTGTTGGATCTAAGCTCTTTAATAATAATGACTTTTTATAGCCAGCAGCATAACCCATCCTTCCAGTAAGACTTTCAAAATGTAAACGTACCCATTCCATTAATTGTTGTGATGTTGATGGACCAATTACATCAAGAAATTTTAATTCCATTTCATCCCAAATTGATTTTCCTGCAACCCAATTTGATGTATTCATATATGGAATTTCAACTTTATTTATTTTTAACGAAGGTCTTTTAAATTCTTGTATTTTCCATACTTCAATTCCAAGTTCAGCTGGAAATTCACAAATAAATCTATTTTCTCTTTTAGGCTCATATTGTACTGGAATACCTCTAAGTTGTTCTGCCATAATTAGTTATATTAAAAAATTTTAAATATTAATTTTCTTATTTATTATAATAATCTACAAGTAGATATTATATATTTTTAATATAAATAGTCTATTTTTAAAAAAAATAAATTGATTAGATATTATTATTAAATTATTTAATTTATAACAATATTTTTTTGTAATATAGATTCTAAATTTATATTTTCTAAATCAAGAATAATATTTGATTTATCTGCTTTTAATGTTGAATGTGGATGAAGATGTGTTAAAAGAGCATTTCTATATATTTCTAAAATTTTTACAAGTATATCAGCACGTGCTAATGGATGAGCATTATTAAATAAATCAACTCTATCATTATCTGTTAATAATGCTGATTTTATTTTTGGTACACCGCTATGAGAAATTAAAGCTATTTTATCTGCCATTAAAATATTATAACTTGTATAATCTTCAGAATTTTTATTTTGTTGAAAAGTTAATCTTATACTTGCAGGATTTTTTTTATTTAATTTAAGATTATTATTTGGTTCATGTTTACCAACTCTTAATTCAATATCATTTTCTCTTAAAATTATATCATTATTTAGTCTTCCTAAAATAGCAATTTCATCTAATTTTGGGTATATACCTTCTGCATCTGGATATGTTGAAGGTGCTTTATCGGGTTTTGTAATACCCATATTTGTAGTAGATAAAGCAGTATATATAGAATCATAATTAATTTTATGTGGTTGTGAAATTATACTGCCAATCCAAAATCTTCCTCTTTGTGGATATTTAATATCTTCAAAATAAATTCTTACTACTTCGCCTATTTTAGGATATACATGAAAAAATTTAGATTGCATTGGATAAGCATATGCTAAATTTTCATTTGCTATTTTATTATCTATACCTGGAATTCTTATTTTTATTCTTCCTCCATCAGTGGAATCATCAATTGATATAACTTCTCCATAATAAATTGTCCTACTATCACTTATATCAACTCCATCTCTTTTAAATGGACTACTTTCATATATTTTTTTATTTTCGTACATTATTATGTTCTTTTATTAAGTTCATCAATTAATAATATATATTTATCTTCTAATATTTTTAATTTATTTAAATTAGTATTAATTAAACTTTCATTTTCTTCAATAATTTTTAATGAATTTAAAATTTCATTTTTTATATTTTCATGATTAATTTTAGTATCATTAATCAATTTTAATAATTCAGTTGGAGTTAATATTGTATAATCTGGCATATTCTTTTAAAGATTTAATAATAAAAAATTCTTTTTTTATAAAATATATTGCTTTTTTTTCAGTTATTTTTCTTGTATAATTTAAAAAATATTTTTTAAATAAATCAATGATAAATTTATTATTAATTTCATTATTAATTTCAATTAATATTGTTTCATTATGTTTTTTTACATATAAATTTAATAATTTATAGATTTTATTAATAATATTTATTTTTTCTTTTTCAGATAATTCATATTCGTTTTCTATTTTAAATCCTATTTGTAAATTTTCAGCAAGTATTCTTTTTTTATGTAATAGATTTAAATTTAATTTAAATTTATCATATTCAATATTAGGAATTTTATAATTTAAATATAAAAAACAATAAAAATTTGATTCCATAAATTTTATTTCACTTCCCCAAACATAATTATTTTTATAAATATCTTCAATATATTCTAAATATATATTATCATTTAATAAAATATTATCTAAATTAATATTCAATTTATTAAAATCATTATTATAAACATATTTAAAATAATCCAAATAATTTATTGGTAATGGTCTTATGCTCATTTTATTATATTTTTATTTCTTTACTTTTCATATATTATTGAATTACTCCATATCCATTTAAAATATTTATTATTGATCCGGTAATAACAACAGGACCACCTGCATTTGCACCAGCACCGCTAATTAATCCGCCTGGCGTTATAGCTATTGATAATTTTGCTTCTTGTTGAATAGCTTTAATAATTTCTTCTACTGTTATTCTTATCATAATATCATTAGGATCAATAACACCTGATGGTAAAGTTCCTGTTGTTGGTAAACCTGCTTCACCTTTTCTTGCTATAATTCTTGATGCAATTTTTGTTGCTGATAATCCATTTCTATTTGGTACTCCAAATAATATTAATGGTGTTGGTATATTTGGAGATTTATTTACTGATTCAGATTTTAATATTTTATTAAAACCATCAATAATAGAATTCATATTATTATAATCAATTGCCATTATACTAAACTTTTAATAATATTTATATAATTATTTATTCTTTCTAAGGCAATTTTTTTTAGAGCAGGTATTATTAAATCAATTAAACTTTGCTTTACTAAATCAAATAAAAATTTATTAATATTTTCATTAATTGTGTTACTTATACAATTAATAAATGTTTGATTATTTTTTATATCATTTTCTGGATTATTTGTTATGTTTGAAATTTCATTATTATTTAAAGATGATGAAATATATAATAATAATCTAATTTGTGGCGTTACTGTTAATGATTGGGTTAATGTTGATGTAATTAATTTTATAATTTTTGTAAAAAAATTATCTTTAATTGTTTGTTTATTATTATTTGCAGTATCTGAATTATCATTATTATTTAATGTATTAGATAAAGTATTATCTAAAGTATTAGATATTTGATTTGGGTCAGTTGAATTATTAATGGTATTAGCACTATTTATTAAATCATTTAAACTTAATGAAGTTTCTAAAATACCACATCCTAAATCATTATATGAAACACCACTATTTATTTCAGTAGCTTTATTTTCAATATCATTTAATTCATTTTGATTAATTGTAATATCATTATCATTTTCAATAATTTTATCTATTATTGTATTAATTTTTATTTCATTTATTATTTGTGATTTTGTTTTATTTTGATTATTACTAACAGTTCCAAAAATTTCATTTAAAATTTTTGTTGTTAATTCTTTTATACTAAATAAAATTAATCCATCTATTAATAAAATTAAAAAATCATTTATATTATAAGATGATGTTGAAGGTGTTGGTTTTACTATTAATGAATCAGTTCCTTCATTATATCTTAAAATTAAATTATTATATGTAATATCAGTATTTGGAGCAGATATTGCTTGATAAACATTATAATCAAAATCATTATTTGTTTTATTATAAATTAAATTTCCAATATCTGAATTAGGATTTTCTTTATACTTATTATAAGTATCTATATTTTTTAATGGAACAACATATCCATTATTTACAAAATTTGATGATAATTGATTATTTGATGAAGGTTGTATTACTTGTTTTTTTAATTGTGTTTTTAAACTTGGTTCTATTGTTTGTAAAACATTAGTAAACATTAAGCCACTTGTTTTTTTTATAGATTCAGAACCATTTAATAATTTTAATAAATCAATTAAATAACTTACAATATCATTTTTATTATTTAATGAAGAAAAAATATTAGTACTATCAGGCAAATTTTTCTGTTCTTTTAAAGAATTATATGCTCCAATTTCAGTAAAAACATTTTTTTTATCATCAATAACTGACATTTAATAAAAATTAATTATTATTTTTTCTATTATTTAAATCTTTATTAACCATTTCAATTAAAGCCATTCTTTCTTCAGCTGAAATAGTTCTAGGTTCCTTTTCTTCATCTTTTTTACCTAATGTTTCTTTATTATAAACAACTTCTTTAAGATATTTTAAAAGCATTATTTTTTGATCAGTATTTTTTGCTTCTTGTGCAATAAGTTTAACAATTTGATCGCCCATTGCAGCAATATTACCTTCTTCCTTAACTTTAACTTCCCATTTTGTAAATAATCTTAAAATGGTTGCTCTAATGTTTTGTGTATCATTATATATTTCTTGAAGAAGATTATTAGCACTTTCTTCATCATCAAATTTAAGTTTATATCTTTTAGGTCTCATATTTTAAAATTTTTAATTTAAATGTACTATAATAAATTTATTATAAATACATAATTATAAATTTTAATCAGAATCTGATAAAAATATTGATTTTTCTAAAAAATATAAATCTTTAAAAGGTTTTAATGATATTCTGATGTCTTTAGTTGATAAATCAGTTTGTTCTTTTAAATATAATAGTATTTTATTTTTAGCATATTTATTTGTTACTTTTTTATTATATTTACCTGTTGGGGTTTCTTCTAAAAATAAACTATTCCAATTATTTAAAACATTAATTATAGCTTCACCAACTATAATTTCATTTCTTTTTAAATTAATATTATTATTAATTGTTGTTTGAATTTTAAGTATTATTTTTTGTAAAAAATTATCTATATTATCATCAGACGATTCATCAATTTCATATAAAAAATCATCTTTAGATTCTAATTCATCAACAAAATCATCAAAACATTGATTTATTTTTTTATCATTATATGTTCTTTTAGAATGATCTTTACAAAAATTTCTAACTATTGTTTGGCAATAACTATATGCTTTAGCTTTTTCGCCCTTTTTTGTTATTCTATTAGGATCATATTTAATCATATGTTCAATCAAATGACTTAATGCATTTGATTCAACTTCTGTTATATCATAACCACCCATATGTATAGGATAACGTCTTATAATTGACTCGACCATTATTCTAAATGGTCTTTTTAATATTTTTTCATATATCAAATTTTTTTCTTCTAAAGAATCTGAATTGTTATAATCAATAACTGCCTTTTCTTCTCTTTCTCCAAAATAAATTTTATCTTCTTTATTCTGATTCTTTTTTTTTCTACCCATTTATTATTTTTCGTTACATATAAATTATTTTTAAAGGTTAAACAATCTATTTATTAACACAATATATAAAATTTTATTTATTTTCTTCAACAATTAATTTTGTTATAGTTCTATCATTATTAAAATTATATTCTTTTTTTGCAATTTCAAACCAAAATTTTCTTTCAGCAATATTTACAGTTTTTAAATATTTATCTGTTAAACTATCTACTCTTGTTGATAAATGTTTATATAATATTTTTGGCATACTATATATTTTAAGAGCATTATTTAATGCACGATATAAAAATTCAAGCATAAATGTCATTTCAATATTTGATTTAAAACCACCAATTTCTAAAAATTCTTTAGTTTTAATAATACTACCTGATAATTTAAAATCACTATATTGATTTAAAATATTATTATTTAAATATCCTGCTTCACCATTTTCGCCAATTAATTGTTGTGCCCAAGAAGCTTCATTTGTTAATTTTAAAGCTTTATTTTCATTATTAACTTCAACTATCATTGAAAGAAAAATATCAACATTATCAAAAAATGTTATATATTTATGTACATTTTTTATAAATGTTTTACTATATTCATCATCAAATTCCAATATTGAAAAATATTTTGTTTTAATATTTTTAGCAGCTAAATTTATTTGAGATTGAAAATCAGTTTTATTTTCATTAATAAGTACTTGAATTTTATAATCAAAAATATTATTATTTAAAAAATCATTTATTTGATCTTTTATATTATTAGAATAAACTAATAAAACTTCAGGTTTAATATTAATTTCTTCTTGATTATCAATACTTTTTATAGCATTTAATAAATAGCCTTTTATTTCATCATTAAATTCATGAATCGGAATTATAATTGTTAAATTTTCTATATTCATTTTATATTTATTTTATTATTTTTATTATTAATTTTTATCTTGTCAAAATTCTCGCCAAATGGCGAAATAAATATTTTTTATTTTAAAGCATTTTTAAAATTATTTGCTCTTTCTTCTAAAAAACTTAAATATGCTTCTTGAACTTGTTTTTCAGAATTATTAACTGAATATTTAAGAGCTATTTTTTCCATACCATCATATAATTCATCAGTTATTGAGTCATCTAAATATTTTGTTATTACATCTCCTATTAATAAAGGAAGTGTATAAATATCATTTGTCCAAACTCCAATATTTTCTGCATAATTATTTTTTTCTTCATTTAAAATATATTCAGGTGTAATATCTGGTTTAATAGCTATAGGTATACAACCAGATTTCATACATTCAAGTGGAAATGTTCCAAAAGATGCAATTCTATCAACCCAAACAGCAGCAATATTTGTTCTTAATCTTTCAGCAAAATCTTTTCTTCCTAATGGTTGTGGCGGTTTTGAAGTTGTTATCATTGTATCAAAACTAACAAATGTATATTGCGGAAATTTATTATAAAATAATTTTACTATTTTAGATATTTCATTTGGATTTCTACCTATTAAAGAAATTATAGGTCTTTGTGGTTTATCAGTTCTATAAAAATAATCAGGTATTCCAATATTATATGTTTTTATATTAAATTTATTACCATAATAATTAGTAATTAAATCTTTTAAAGTATTTGATGTTGTTATAATATTTTGAATATTAAAATTACTCCAATCCATACCAGGTATTAAACTATTAAGCATATAATCTATTGATTGAAGAAACCCAACTTTTATACATGTTAATTCTTTTATTTGTTCCATAACATTTGAAAATACTTCTGGAATAATAATCATATCTTCAGGACCAACAGAAATATTTGATTTTTCCATTGATGTATGTTCTATTTTAGTTAATTCATCTTCAATCCATGATGGAATAATATAATCATTTTTTTCTGTTAACATTTTAACATCAAAACCTAATTTTTTCATTGATGTAGCATGAAAATATATTTCATATACTGATGCAACTGGTGTTGTTGAATCGGGTACTACAAATAAAATTTTAGATTTTTTATTTTCTATTTTTTCTAATGATAATTTAATTTTTTCTAATTTAGAATTATCAACTTCATTAATTTCTTTTTTTATTTCTTCGTTCATTTTATTATTTATTTTTTAATCTTATTAATTTATTTTCTTTTATAAAATTTTCTGTTAAAATAGCACAACAATTTACTTCATAATCAATATCATTATCATCAAAGGTCGTATATTGATATTTATCAGACATTTTCATTTTTTCTATTTCTTTTTCATAATTATTTATAATATATTTATACAAATTATATATTTTAAAATTTTGATTTAATTTAATATCTGTTATAATTCTTCTTATAATTGGAAATAATAATGTTTCTACTTCTATAAAATTATTTCTAACTAATAAATCTAAATTATTTACTTTTAAACATAAATTAATTGCTTTTTCAAAATATAAAGCACATTTTTCTTTTCTTTTTTTATATAAACCTTCTAATAAACCTATTTCATTCCATTTATTAATAATATTTGAAATATTTCCAGTTAATTTATTTTCAAGTATAAAAGATTTAGTCATATTATTTCTTATAATTTATTAATTTTTCAAATTCTTTATTATCAATTAAATTTTTTAAATGAATAAAATTATAATTTTTAAATATATTTTTATTATATGGTCTATTAATTTTAATAACTTCTTTTCCAAATGGAACATTATTTAATAATTCAGGATCAGTTGTTATTAAAATATCAATATTTTTCCATATATCTTTATTTGTTTCAACTAAAAAGAATTTTTTTGCTCTAAACATTAATTTAGATAGAAAAAATAATGTTGGAGGTATTGTTACTGAAAGTTCTTTTGAAACAATTACAAAATTAACACAATTAAAATATTTTTGATAAAATTGTTGTATATCATTTTCCATACCTTTATACATTAAAGGAGCTGCTCCAAATATTTCAAATAAATAATCCTGATATAAAAATCTTTCATATACTTGTTTAGCAGTTAAAAATCTTTTTTCTTTTTTTAAAATTAAAGAATCAACAGGTGCTTCATTTGTTTTTGAATCTACTTGATAATAAATAGGATTTATATCATCAGGAAAATCATCTTTTAAAACTTTATCAATTTCTTCTACATCATTAAATTTATAAGTATTAAAAAAATCATAACAATATAATTTATCATCTTCTGGAAGACCTTCTTCTCCAAATTCTTCAACATAATAACGATCAAACATTTGCCATCTTGATCTTAAAACTTCATTGATATCAATACCAACAATTAATTTTTTCTTTAAAATTTTTTTTAAAATTGTATTCATTATTTATAAATTTTTTATATTATTATTTAATATTTTCATTTGTTCTTCGTGTTCTAAAATTAATAGTTCTGTAAAATTTTTTATTAATTACATTTTTTTCTTGCTTCTTCCTATCACTACTTTTTAGGGATATTTCTATCTTGTCATCCATAGTTGGATAGTCCACAAGCTTAAATTCAGGCGAACTCAACCTTATTTTATTATTTAATTTATTTTCTTTAATATTTAATATTCTTTTTCCTTCATTTAATATATTAACTGCTGCATTAATATCTCTATCATGAATAGTATTACAATTAGGACAAGTCCATGTTCTATCATTCAATTCAATATCATTATTTTTATAATTACAACAATTACATAATTTACTTGATGGATAAAATTTATTTATTTCAATTATTTGTCTACCATACCAATTAGCCTTATATATCAATTTTCTTTTAAATTCATACAATGATAACTCTTGTATTGATTTTGCTAATTTATGATTCTTTAACATATTACTTATACTTAAATCTTCCATTACTATAACTTGATTTTCGTTTAGTAATTTATTTGTTACTTGATGTAAATAATTTTCTTTTTTATTATTTAATTTTTCATATGCTTTTGCTAATTTAATTCTTGCTTTATTTTTATTTTTACTTCCTTTAACTTTTCTACTTAATTGTTTATGTAATCTCTTTAATTTCTTTTCATTATTTTTTTTAATTTTAATGTTTTCAAATTTATTACCATTACTATCAATAATAAAATCTTTAATACCTAAATCAATACCAATAATATCATTTATTGATTTTGGTAATATTTTAGTTATTTCTTTATCAATTAATATACTTAAAAAATATTTATTACTTTTTGTTTTTGTTAATGTTGCTGATTTAATATTTTTTCTATTTTTATTTAAATATTTTTCATCTTTTATTGAACATTTAAAATGAATATTTTTTAATTTTTTAATTAATGTTATTCTATTACCTTTAAAAGCTTTTTTGCTTATTCCATTATAAGGAAATCTACAACTTTGTTTATTATCTTTTTTTGATTTAAATTTAGGAAATCCTGTTTTTTTAATAAAAAAATTATAATAAGCACTATTTAAATCTATTAATGATTGAGCAATAACTTTTGAGTGCATTTCATTTAACCAAGAATATTCTTCTTTTTGTTTTAAATTTGTTAAATATTTACCAAGTTCACCCCAAGAAACAGAATATTTATTTTTATTATATTCTTCAATTTTATATGCTAAAAGATTATTATAAATAAATCTACATGAACCAAGTAATTTATTAATATAAATTATTTGATCAATATTAGGATAAATTCTTATTTTAATAGCTTTTAACATTTAAATTATTATTTAATTTTATTAATAAATTTTCATGTTCTTTTATAAGATTTTTATTTTTTATATAAATTGGGTTTATACATTCAATTTTTGTATTTTGTGAAAAAATAGGTATTATAATAAATTCTCCTTCAACATTTGAAGGTATTACTTTTTTTGAAACTTCTTGACAATATTCACCAATATTATTAGAAATAATATTATTATTTTGGTCTAATATTCCAATATATATAACAAATATTTTATATTCTTTATTTTTAAAAAAATTAATCATTTAATAATAATTTTTCATTATTATAATTATTTTTCTTTTGTCCATTACCATTATTAATATTATTTTTAAAATTATATTCATTAAATTTATTTTCAATAATATCAATAATTGGATTTCTAACATTTGTATCTGAATCATTCATTTCAACAATGCCAATATTAGGAATATCTTTAAATATTTTAATTAATAATGATAAAGAACTTTCTTCTTTATTTTTAATATCAATTTGATTAGTATCTCCTAACATTATTATTTTAGAATTTTCGCCCAAACGAGTTAAAAAAGTTCTTGAATTGGAAATACTTAAATTTTGGCTTTCATCTAAAATCATTATACAATTATCTAAACTTGCACCTCTCATATATGCTAATGGAAATGGCTGTATAAATTCTTTTTCTAATAGTTGATTTAATACTAATTTAGAAATCAATTTTTCAATATTAATATAATATGACCACATGAATGGTTCTACTTTTTCTTTATAAGAACCCTTAAGCCAACCAATTTCTTCACCTGGTAATGAAGTTACAGATTTTATTAAATAAATTTTTTTATATGGACTTTCTTGTTTCATTAATAATGATAATGCATAACCTACTGATAAAAAAGTTTTTCCAGTACCTGCTTTACCACTACATATTGTTATTTCATTATTTTTTATAGATTGTATTAATTCTTTTTGACTTTCATTTTTTGCTATTATTTTTATATCTTTATTTATAATATTTTTTATTTCATCTTTAATACCATTATTTAAATTTTTTTCAGTATTATTTTTTAATTCTTCAAAATCTATTTCTTCTTGTTGTTTTTTTGCTAATTTATTATTTCTTTTAGCCATAAACTTTAATTATTTAAAAGCATTATTTATATATTAATAATTATTTTTTATATATTACAAATATATAAAATTTTATTTAAATTGTCAAGTATTTTTTATAATTTAATATAAAAAATAAAATTCTACTATTTATTATAAATAAATATAAAATTTTATATAAAATAAATACTTATGAATGAAGAATTAAATAATTTATTAAATAAACATAAAGAAAATAAAAATTTAAATATTATTAGTCCAGAAAATAAAGCTAATATTATACAAAATGATATACAAAAAAATTTAGAAATGGAAACTGATCCTGATTTAATTATAGGTTATGAAATAATTAAATTACCATCAGAAGGAATTTTTTATAAAAATAAAATAAAAGAATTAACTATTGAGTATTTAACATCTAAAGATGAAGATATATTAACAACACCTTCTTTAATTGAAAATGGAACAGTACTAGATATTTTATTAAAAAGAAAAATTAAAACTCCGAATATTATTGTTGATGATTTATTACCTGGTGATAAAGATGCTATACATTTATTTTTAAGAATGTCATCATATGGGCCAGAATATAAAGTTCAAGTTATTGATCCTAGAAATGGAAATACATTTAATAGAACAGTAGATTTATCTAAACTTAAATATAAAGAAATAATTGAAAAACCTGATGAAAATGGTTTATTTTATGTTGAATTACCAATGCGTAAAAAAATTGTAAAATTTAAATTATTAACATCTGGTGAAGATGATTTAATATTTAAAAAAGCAGAAGCAATAAAAACAGCATATAATCAAGAATATAGTCAATATAAATCAATGAAATTAAAAGCAAGTATTATTGAAATAAATGGAAAAACAGATAAAATTTATATTGAAAAATTTGTTGATGCTATGCCAGGTTTAGATGTTTTTACAATAAGAAAAAAAATACTTGAGGTATCACCGGGTATTGATATGAAATATGAATTTATTACTGATGATGGATTTAAATTTATAACAAATTTAACAATGGGCATAGATTTTTTTTTCCCAAATCTTTAGCAGGCAATTATAAAGAACTTGTTAAAGAAGAAATATATTTATTAGTTAAACATGGAAATTATGATGCAAATTATATTAATAATATTCCTATTTGGGAAAGAAGATTAAATTTAAAATTTTTACAAAAAGAATTAGATGAAATAAAAAAGAATCAAGAACAACAAATGATAAAATATAGATAATATATTTTATAAAAGCTGAAATAATATTTATTTTCAGCTTTTTTTATTAAAATTTATTAAATAAATAATAAACTATTTATTATAAAATATAATATTATTAATGGCTGAAAGAGTTAAAATAAATGAGTTAAGAAAAGAATTTCAAGAATTAAATAATTTACAAGAAAAAATGCTTGAACTTGAAAAAAATGAAATTAATAATATAAATGATATTTTTAATTTAAAAAAGAAATTATTAACAGCACAATCAGAATGTAATGCTGAACAAGCAAAATTAAATAATATTTTAGATACTTACAAAAAGAAAATTAATGAAGGATTTATTACAACAAAAAATACTAAAGATGCTTTAGATAAAGAAATAAAATCACAAGAAAATTTAGTTAAAATAGCCGAAAAAAATTTAAAAGTTCAACAAAGAATTAATAATACATTATCATTAATGAAATTAAATTATGATGGTATTATAAAAAATGCTAATTCATTATGGAAATATTTAATGGAATCAGATAAAGTAATAAAACAAACTACATTAAATTTAGGATTAAGTGGAGAAAAATCTGAAATATTAAGAACAAATTTTGAACAATCAGCAGGTTTTGCTGCAAGATTAGGTGCTAATTTAAGTGATATAGGTACAATTATAACTTCATTTGCTAATGAAACAGGAAGAGCAAAGTTATTAACATCTGAAATGCTTAAAGATTTTGTTTTAATTGGAAAAGGAACTGGATTAGGTGTTGAAGAAGCTGCTAAATTAGGCGGACAATTAGAATTAATGGGTTTAAATGCAAAAGCTTCAATGGAGTATGTTCAAGGAATTGTAAATACATCTGAAAAAATGGGTATTAATACAACAATGGTATTAAAAAATATTTCAAATAATTTTAAAGCATTACAAAAATTTACATTTCAATCAGGTGTTGCAGGTATTGCAAAAATGGCAGAATATTCTGCTAAATTTAAAATTGATATATCTCAAGCATTAGATTCTGCTGAAACAGCAAGAACATTAGAAGGTGCAATTAATATGATGGCACAATTACAAGTAATGGGTGGTGAATTTGCTAAAGCAGATCCTTTTGAAATGTTATATTTATCAAGAAATGCACCTGAAGAATATACAAAAAAAATAAATGAAATGACAAAAGGAATGGCTCAATTTAGAAAAACAGCCAGTGGTACTTTTGAAACATTTATTTCACCTGTTGATTTAGATAGATTAACAGTTGTTTCTAAAACATTAGGAATAGATAAAGTACAATTAGTTGAACAAGCTAAAAGAATGGCTGAAATTCAAAGAATGCGCCAACAAATGATTGGAACTAATTTAACATCAGCACAAAAACAAATTATTGAGGGTTTAGCTAATTTTGATAGTAAAACAGGTAGATTTACAGTACAAATAGGTCAAGGATTTAAAGATATTTCACAAGTAACAGCACAAGAAATAAAAGTAATACAACAACAATCATCATCATTAGAAAAAAGAGCACAAGCAGCACAAACTTTTGATGAAACTTTTAAAAATACTATAAACGAAATAAAAGCTGCTTTATTACCATTATTAAAAGGTGTTAATGGAGTATTAGAACAGATAAGGCCATTTTTATCAGCTTTAGGTGATGGCATTAATCATTTAAGTAAAATAACCCCAAATTGGGTTAAAATAGCTGGTGGTATTGCTCTTTTAGGAACAACAAAATTAATTGGTCCATTAACAACTATTCTTGGAAATAAATTACAACCAACATTTTATAAAAATTTAAAAACAACAGCTGCTGGAATTGGAGGTGGTGGAAAAGTTAAAGGAATAAAAGGAGGCGGATTAAGTGGATTAGCAACAGGTGCTGGTATGGGATTAGCTGGTTTAGGTGTTGGAGAAGGTATAAATTTAGCATCAAAAGGAATTGAGGGAATTGCAAATGCAATGAGTAAATTAACACCTGAACAGGCTAAAACATTAGCAAGTATAGTTTCTTCATTAACTCTTGCAACAGGTATTGCAGCAGCATTAGCTTTTGGAGTTGCTTTATTAGGAACAACTGCAACAGCAGCATCAGTTGGATTATTAGCTTTTGGTGGTGCAGTTGCATTAATTGGGGTAGGAATAGGAGCAGCAGCAGCTGGCATTGGATTTATGGGATCAGGTTTAGCTAAATTAGTTGAATCAGGTAAAGGATCTGGAGATTCTTTATTAAAAGTTGCAGCTGGAATAACAGCAATACAATTAGCAATGGCTGGTGGTGGTTTAGCTACAATATTTACAGGTGGTGCTGGTATTGCAGCATTTGCAGCTACAATGAATTCTATTTCAAAAAATGCACCTGCAATAGCATTAGTTGGAGATTCTTTTAAAAATATTGCAACTGTTTTATCTGGTAATAAAGAACAATATAATGATATAGAAAATTTAGTAAAAACAATAGCATCATTAGAAGGTAAAAAAATATCTCCATTAACAGATTTAGCTAATTTATTTAAACAACCAATAAAAGTAGAATTTGCAAATAAAGAAGTATCATTAGTATCTAATATTACATTAAATGTTGATGGTAATAAAATAGCATCAGCTATTAATATTGGAGGTACTGGTATGATTCAATTAGATGGTCAAAAAACAGGAAAATTACCTCCAAAAACAATAAACAAATATTCATAAATTTTATAATATTATATGCTAAAAAACATATAATATTATTATTTTTTTATTAAATTTTCTTGTTTTTTTAAAAAATTTTTTATAACTTTGCTAAAATTGTTTCAACAAATTTCTTTAGAAGAAAAAAAAAGAAATTGTTTATTCACATTTGTTAAGTAAATAATTTGTTACACAAATTTATAAATTAATTTAAATATAAGGGCAAATATTTTTAAAATTTTCTTATAATTTATTATTTTAATAAATTTTTAAATTAAAAGTACTATAAACTAGTTAGATTTATTTTTAAATTAAAATATATATTATATTAAAACTTATAATTATTAATTATATATTTAATTTATCTTAATTTTATTAAAATATTAAAATTTATACTATATTAACTTTCAATTTTTAATATTTTATACTAGTTAAAAGGATTTTTCAATTTAAAATATTATTTTAATTTTTAATTAAATTTATTAATTAATTTTATTATTTTATTTAATATTTTTAAAATTTAAAAAAAATATAAAATATTATATAACCCTCCAATTTTTTTTCAGTTTAAAAAATAAAATAATTTTCCGCCGCATTATTTTTTATATTTAATAGTGTTATTTAAATAACAATAAATTATTAATTCTAATTTAAACTATTTATTAAAAATGATATATATAATAAAATGTCACAATTAGAAGTTAATTCTATAAATTTAAGATATAATTTAGAAACACGTAATTTATATACGCCAGATAATCCTTATACGATTGAAACAAATAAAGTTATTAAAACTTTAAATGCTTTAAGTGATATTATTATGCCTTTTAAATCAATAGATTTATCTAATACTGTTATTGGAAGACTTGCATTAAATGATACACCATTAGGAAAAATAGGAATTAAAATGTTAGGTAGTCAAATAGCATATAATATAGCTTCTAATGTTGCAAGACAAACATTACCTGTTATTGATTTTAATAATTTATTTGATAATGATCCTAATACTAAATTAATTACAAATACTATTGATTTTACTATAACAATTAATAGTAATGAAAATTTTTTAACTAAAGTATTAAATACATTAGATAATTATACTCCAATATATAGTTATCCTTTTAATAAAAATTCAAATAATATTGATTTTATAAAAAATACAGGTAAAGGACAATTAAAAATTTTTTATAGTATAATAAATCAAAATATTTATAAACAATCTGATGATAGTTTTAAAAAAATTACAAGTGATAAAGGTTTTAAAATAAATAATATAAGTAATTATTTTAATAATAAATTTTGGTTTATTGATCAAATAAAATATCCTAACTATATAAGTGCTAATATTAATTTAAGAGACGGATTTATTTCTGATTATAATAAATATAATACTCAAGAATATGGAACTATTAATATAGATTATGAAAAAAATATAAAATATTTTGAAGGAGAAAATTTATGGATAGATTCAAATAATTATGGATTTAATGATAATTTTAATACTAATATTATTTGGGGTAGAGATGGTATTGATAATAAAACAAATAATAAATCATCACAATTAAGAACAGAAACTGTTACAAATGATGATTATAGTAGATTTAATTCAAAATCTGATTTATTATTTTTTACATCTCAATTATTAAATGCAACAGAAGGTAATATTATAGATAATACAAAAAAAGTTTTTAAAGAAGGAAATAAATTAAGAGGTTTTAATGGATCTGGTGTATATATTGCGCCATCTGATTCATTACCTGAATTTGCTGATAATAAAGGTATAAGACAGCATACATCTCTTGATGAATATAATAGATTTAGTAAAGCTATTAGATTTAATGGAAATATTGAATATAATGGAAATGAAAATTCTGTAATATATAAATCTGTTATTCCTAAGATACATCCAATATTTAATAGTAATGGTGATATTGATAATAAAAATTTAATGTTTTCAATTGAAAATTTAGCTATTGATATAATAAAAGATGATAAATATAAAGTAGGATATTTAAAAGATGATTATTCAACAATAATACCTGCATCTGAAATAGGACAAAATAATTGTAGAATGATGTGGTTTATGCCATATGGTGTAGATATATCTGAAAATGCTATTGCTAAATATACAACAACTGAAATTATTGGAAGAGGTGAACCAATATATACATATAATAATAGTGAAAGAACTGCAACATTATCATTTAAATTAATAATTGATCATCCGCCACAATTATCAGTTTTTAGAAATAATTCTGATTATCATAAAAGAGTAGCTGAATTTTTTGAATTTGGTTTATCTGGTGTTGAAACAACAAATGTAAATTATGCACAAAATGAATTAAAATTAAAACAATTAATAGCACAAAAAGAAACATTAAATAATATAGAAAAATTAAATAAACCTGAAATTACTGCCAGTCCTGAAATATTTATTTCATTCCCAAATGATAAACCAAATAATGATGAAATAAATAATATATTTAATATTATGTTTAATGACTATAGTTATGAAATTTCTGATAGTATTATAGGTAATGATGGTACTAGTTTTGGATTAAATAATAATATTTATAATGGTATTTCAGAAATAACAATTGACCCTCAAACAAATACTGGAGTAAAACCATTAAATGTTGATCAATATAATTATGAAGGAATTATTACAAATTTAGATAGATATATTGAAACATATTTAAATGAAACAAATAGAAATTTTGTTGAAATTGAATTAATTGGTTCATCATCAAAATTATTTGATATAAATAGTAATCTTTCTGAAAGTGATTATAATTTACAATTAAGTAATAGAAGAATTGATGCTGTATTAAATCTAATTGACTCAAGATTACAAAAAATATATAAAACAACAATTAAAGATTCAAATATATCTATTAATAGAATTGCATTAGGATCAACAAATGCATCAGATAATAATGCTACTGTTGAAAGAATTGCTGCTATTGATACAAAAAAAGAAAGATCTGTTTCATTAAAATTTAAACCAAATACTAAAATTAATTATAAAGAAAAATCTATAACAGCTGAAGATGATAAAAATAGAATAAATTTAGATAATGAAATTGCTGCATTAACAAAACAAATTCAATCATCACTTAATCAAAGAAATTTAACCAATAATGATTATTATAATTTATATACTAATGATGATACAAATAATATAGGATTTAAAAATGTTGAAAAAAATAAATTAATATCAAGTTTTTATAGTCAAACACCTGAAGATTTACATAAAAGATTAACTTTTTTACATCAATGTACAAGACAAGGTAATGCTATAAGAAGAACATCATCAAATAGTACTACTAGTTCAAATAATTCTGTATTTGGAAAACAACCTGTTTGTGTATTAAGAATTGGAGATTTTTTTCATACTAAAATTATAATTGAAAATATTGCATTTACTTATGAAGATATGACATGGGATCAAAATCCTGAAGGTTTTGGAATGCAGCCTATGCTAGTAAATATAAGTATGCAAATTAAGGTTATTGGTGGTCAGTCATTAGCAGGTCCAATTAATGTATTACAAAATGCTGTATCGTTTAATTATTATGCTAATTCAACATATAGTAAAAATGGAACATACTCAACGCCATCTCTTGTTGAAGCATTACAATATTCTGATAATAAAGAAATTGATACTTTAACTGCTGAAAAAATAAAAAGACAAGTTGCAAGAAGAGACGCTGAAACAAACAAATAAAAAAAATTAAATTATGCCAACCAAAGATTATAATTTTTATGAATTATTAACAAATAATGATGGTACTATAGATCCAATGCCATTTATAAGTATACCAATATCTTCAACAGATAAGTATGAGGAATATATATTAGGTGTAACTCGTTTTGATAAATTAAGCCAAAAGTATTATGGAAGTCCTATTTATAGAAGATTTATTGAAATTGCAAATCCACAATTTTTAAATGAAGATGAAATAAATGATGGAGAAATAATTAGAATACCCTTTCCATTAGATAGTGTTAAAAATTATTTTGAATCTGGAATAAAAAAAATAAAAAATCAATAAAAATATTTAAATATAATATGGATTTAAGAAAATTAATACAAACAACAATATATAAATATTTAGATGAACAAGAAATATTAAAATATGGATATCCTTTATTTTATCATGGTGCAACTGATAAAAATTTAAATGGTAAAACCGGAATACATATAGGAACTAAAATGGCAGCATTACAAGCTTTACAAGCAAAAATTGGAGTACCAGCTAAAGGTGAATGGGATGGCACAAGAGAATATGGTAAAACATTATTAGCAGGTAAAAAAACATTAAAGAAAATGAATTATATAATAGGATATGATCCTATTATTAATTTTAATGCAACAAATGATGTTCCTGAAGAAGATTATTATCCAACTCAAAGAAAAAAAAGAGCTACATATTTTTCAAGTAATGAATTAATTCCTCTTAATGTAAAACCAATTATTTTTCAAGTTATAATAATTGGAGAAATGTTAAATACATATGATAAACCATATAGTGATGAAATGGCTAATAAAAAAATGAATCATGATTTAAAACTTGGAATTGCAAAAAAAGGATATTATTATATTAATATATGGGAAGATGAAGGAAGTATATCAGCAGTTGTTCCAAATGGTTCATTTCTTAAAATTATATAATATATTTTATAAAAAATCAATAAAAATATTTGTTATTTTAAAATATTATTTTTAATTTTGCTAAATTAAATTTTTAGTATAATAATGAATGAAAAATTATTAAATGAATTTTTATTATATAAAAATAATAATATTTTTTCTGAAAATTTTAAATTTCTTATAACAGAAATAATAGAAAAAGAATCTTTAAAAAAATTAAAATATTTAGATAATTTAAAAATAAAACAATTTAAAGAAAATGCTTTTAATTTTTGTTATAAAAATATTAATAAATTTGATTTAAAAAAATCAAACAATATATTATCTTATATTATTATAATAATTAGATGTTCTTTTAGTAAAGATATTAATAAATTAAAATATGAAAATGAAAAAATCTAAAATAGCAATAGTTTATTCAACACCAAAAGTAGGTTCTTTTATTGAAGAATATAATGAAAAATTATTAAAAAATACTTTTAATAAAAATAATATTAAAATTTTTCCAATTATTAATAAAAAAGAATATTCATTATCAGAAGCATATAATATTTGTATTAATAAAATAAAAGAATATACAAATAATAATTTAGATGAATGGATTTTACTTTTTATACATGATGATATAACTATACTTAATAAGTATAATTGGGATAAAATTTTATTAAATAATTTTAATAATACAAATTATGATATTACAGGTGTCGCCGGTACTAAAGAATTATATAAACATGGAATTTGGTGGCTTACTCCTGATGGTAAACAAATGAATAATGGTAAATTATATGGTAAAGTTTGGCATACTGATGGTTTAAAACAATGGGAATCTGTTTTTGGTAATAGTAATAAAATTATTGATGATGTTGTAACAATTGATGGTGTTTTTATAGCTGTAAATCCTGATAATATAAAATATTGGTTTGATGAAAGATTTAATGATTATCATTTTTATGATATTCCTTTTGTAATTAATAATTATTTAGAAGGATGTAATATTGGAGTTATGAATAATATATTAATATTACATAATTCAATTGGAGAAGTTAATCAAAAATGGGAAGAAAATAGAAAACAATTTTGTGAATTATATAAAGATGAATTACCAATAATATTAGGACAAGATAATAATAAATTAAATGTTTTAATTTGTTGTCAATTTTTTAGTAATTATACTGGTTCTGAAATGTCTAATTTTGAATTAGCTAGAGAATTAGTAAAACAAGGATGTAATGTGTCGTTAATATCAACAGTTGTTGGCGAACCATTATTAAGTAAAGCAAAAAAAGCTGGAATAAATATGTATAATATACAAGATATTGTAAATCTTCAATATTATAAATTTGATATTATTCATATTAATCATAAACCAATTGGTGAAATAGTATTACAATATTTTCCAAATACACCAGCTGTTATGCATATTCGTTCTGAAGTAATTCCAGTTTTTGAAGAACCAATATTACATAATAATATTAAAAAATATATATCAATTAGACCAAGTGTTAAAGAATATATTAAATCATTTGGAATAAATGAAGAAAATATAATACATATTGATAATCCATTTGATACAAATAGATTTAATATTAATTATAAACAACAAAAAAATAATAAAGAAATAATATTGTTTATTGGAACATTAGATTATTTAAGAAAAAATATTTTATTTGATCTTAAAAAACAAGTTGAAAAAGAAAATAAAATACTTTGGATAATTGGAGATAATAGTGGTAATTATGCTAATGAATTAATATCTGAAAATGTTAAATATTTTGGTATTAAATCAAATGTTGAAGATTATTTAAAAAAATGTGATTATACAGCAGGAATATTTACTGGAAGATCAACAATTGAAGGATTTTTATGTGGAAAAAAAGGATATATTTATACTGTTGATAAACAAGGAAATATTTTAAATAAAGAATTAATGGATGTTCCAAAAGATATTGAAAAATATTCAGCAGAATATTCAGCAAAAAAAGTAATTGAATTATATAATAATATTTTAAATAATTAATAAATTATGAATAGAAATAAATTAAATTATATAATAATTTTATTATTAAGTATTTTAATTTTTTCTTGTAATACAAAAAAAGAAAAATTAAATTTTCCTAGAACAATTATAATTAATAATATTAATAATGATAAAAGAATTGATACTGTTTTAATGGTATTAGTTAATAAAATATATAATTATGATACATTATAAATTATTACAGTTCCTATGATTTCATCAATAAATAATAATATTAAATATATTGCTTTTACAATAAAACATCCATTTAAAAAACATAATTATATGATATTATATGATATAAATTTAAAATATAATGATTTAAAGGAAACATTATGTCATGAATTTGTTCATATTGATCAATTAGAAAGAGGCGATATTATTGATCCACAAAATGGTGAATATGTTATTTATAAAAAAGATACATTTTTTTTAAATAAAGTAAAATATTTTGATAGGCCTTTTGAAATAGATGCATTTAATAAATCAAAAAATTTATTAAAAATATTAATTATGAAAATTTTAAGATTATTTATTGTAAGACAATTTGCATTAGGACATATAATTAAAATATTTAAATTAGAAATAAGTATTTTAAAAGCTGCTCGAATTATGTTTCCTTATTTTTTATTAAGTGCAATTTTTATAAAAAATGTAACACCTGATGTTTTTAATTGGTATGATTGGATATTATTAGGATTATGGATTTTTCAATTATGGATTGGCTTTTCATGGTTTGGTTTAGGATATTTTGAATTATGGCCAATAAAATGGAAAGAATTAGATGAAGAACAAAAGTTACAATATGGATTTTTGAATTATGATAAATTATCATATTATGAAAAAAATGAATATAAACTTATATCTAAAAAATATTTAAATAAATAATAAAATTATGATGAAAATATTTGAATTTCAATGGATAGATGATGAAAAAGAATGGATTGCTGCAAATACAATAATTGAAGCAATTCAAACATATTGTTTAATAACAGGTATTGATTTAATTGAATTAGATGCTGAAGGTGATATTATTGAATTGCCTAAAGAAAAATGGTCTGAAATGAAAGTTATTAATACTGAATATGATCCAGAAGAAGATCCTGATGATTGGGAAGAAAAAACATATGAAGAATGGATGAAAGAGCATACAAAACCAGATATTATTGCAGGTACAATGTATGAATAATTAATATTATAATAAATTATTAAATAATGATAATAAATCAAGGCTATAATCATATTGAAATTTGTAAGCAAGCATTAATAGATGAAAATTTGTTTAATACTTTTAAAAGTAATAATAAGTATAGAATAATTTTAGAACATGTTGGATATGAAACAGGTTTAGAATATTTAAATAAAATTAAATCAAATAAAGATTACTCAATAATTGAAAAATGTTGGACTAAATTTTTAGAAAATGATGTTATTGGTACTCCAATAAAATTTAAATATAATTTAAGTGATAATTTAATAAATACTAATGTTTCTCCAACTACATTAAGATATATTTCTATTGGATTAGATATTATAAAATATATTCAAGAAAAAAAATTAAATAATATTAATATTTGTGAAATAGGAGGAGGATATGGTGGCCAAAGTAAGATATTATTTGATTTATGTAATATTTTTAATATTAATATAATTAAATATAAAATTATTGATATTCCTGAAGTTAGTAAATTTCAAGAAAAATATTTAACAAAATTAAATATAAAAAATGTAACTTTTGAATCTTGTTTAAGTATAAATATCGAAGAACATGATTTATTAATTTCAAATTATGCATTAGGTGAATTTAATAATGAAACTCAAGAAGAATATATTGAAAAAGTTGTTAAATATTGTAAATATTATTATATGATATGGAATAATCATGGTATAAATGAATATTTTAAAGATGCAATAATATTACCAGAAATACCTGAAACAGCAGAATTTAATAAAGTAATATGTAAATAATATATATATAAAATTATGAATAAAAATACTAATAAAGTAGATAATCTTAAGAATTCATTATCTATTGAAGAAATTAAAAAATTAATTTATCAATTTAAGGAAGAAGAATTACCATATGCAGATGCACCTTTTCATTTTCAAGCTGAAATTTGGTCTATAAATTATTTTTAATAAAAAATAGAAAATTATATCTTTTAATGAAAATTTTACTATTTATAATAAATATTATTTTATGCAAAATTATATAAAATTATCGGAATATGCAAGAAAAAAATCAATAACTTATAAAACAGCATGGAATCATTTTAAAAAAGGAATGATTGATGGTGCTTTTTTAGATAATACTAATCATGTGTTAATACCTATTAACAATAATTTAAATAATAATTGTATTATATATGCCAGAGTATCATCAAATGATAGAAAACAATCATTAATTGATCAACAAAAAAGATTGGAAGAATTTGCAAATTTAAAAGGTTATAATATTGTTGGTTCATATAAAGAAATTGCTTCTGGTATGAATGATAAAAGAATTATTTTAAATAAAATATTAAATAATGATGATTGGAATATACTTATTATTGAAAATAAAGATAGATTAACCAGATTTGGGTTTAATTATATTAAAACTTTATTAAATAAACAAAATAAAGAAATCATTATACTTAATACTATAGATAATGATAAACAAGATTTAATGAAAGATTTAATATCAATATTCTATTCCTTTTCTGCCAGAATGTATGGCCTAAGAAGAAAAAAAAATAAACAAGATATAATTAAATTTATTGAAAATTAAAAATAATTATTGCAATTAGTTGAACAACATATTATAAAATCTAATAATCCTTTCTTTAAAGAATGTGATAATATTTGTTTTAAATCAAAAAATTTATATAATTCTTGTTTATATAATATCAGACAAGAATATATAAATAATAAAATAAATATTATTAATAATTTATATCATATAATGAAAAATACTGATGAATATAAATCATTGCCAAGAAAAGTATCATCATCAGTATTATTAATGGTTCAAAAAAATTTTAAATCATTTTTTAATTCATTAAAAGAATATAATAAAAACTTAAATAAATTTAAAAATAGACCACATTTACCAAAATATTTGGATAAAATTGATGGAAGATATATGGTTTCATATACCAATCAAGCAATATCTAAAAAAATATTTAAAAAAGTTAATAAAATTAAATTATCACAATCTAATATTGAATTTAAAACAAAAATTAATGATTTTAATATTATAGATTGTATAAGAATAGTACCTAAAATAGGTTATTATGTTATTGAAATTGTTTATACTATTAAAGAAAAAGGATTATTAAATGATAATAATCAATATTTAAGTATTGATATAGGATTAAATAATTTAGCTACATTAACAAGTAATAAAATTAATTTTGACCCAATAATTATAAATGGTAAGCCATTAAAAAATATAAATCAATATTATAATAAAAAAAGATCAGATTTACAATCAATATTAAAAATTAGAAATAATAAAAATAATTCAAATAAATTAAATTTATTAACATTAAAAAGAAAAAATAAGATAGATAATTATTTACATAAAGCAAGTAAAAATATAATTAATATATGTAATGAAAATAATATAAATACGATAATAATAGGTAAAAATGATAATTGGAAACAAGATATAAATATAGGTAAAACAAATAATCAGAATTTTGTAAATATACCACATAGTAGATTTATAGAGATAATAAAGTATAAATGCGAAATAAGTGGTATAAAATTTATAACTATAGAAGAAAGTTATACAAGTAAAGCAAGTTTTTTAGATTTAGATAAGATACCAAATTATAGTAAAAATAATAAAACTAATTATAATTTTAATGGTAAAAGAATATCAAGAGGGTTATATAAAACTAATAAAGGTATAATTATAAATGCTGATGTAAATGGTAGTTATAACATATTAAGAAAAGCAATTCCAAAAGTATTTTCCAATGGGGTAGAGGGTGTTAGAGTACATCCAAAAATCATAAAAATTTTAAAGGGATAATATTATATATTATTTCATACTCTGGAATGGAAGAATTTATTCAATGGTTAGAAACTAAAAAATAATAAAATGAGTACAAATAATTGGGATGATAAAATTTTTGGAGGATTAAGTAAAAATTAAATAAGAAAAATATCAAAAGGTTTGTTTTATGATTATATGATTTTTGCTACTTTGACAGATTGTGAAAATATTGATGATGAAAATTCAATATTAATTATTGAATTAGCAAACGCCAATATTAACAAATTAAATAAAATAATGGGTGAAATTTATGCCGAAAAATTATCTTCAGAATCTAAAACACATAAATTTATATTTAATAGTTACAAAACAGATAAAAATATTGTTGATTTACATGAATATGAATCATCAAAAATATCTATTGGAACATATACTGAAATAACAGATGTTTATATTGTTTTAGATGTAAAAAAAATAATATAAAATTTAAAAACTTTAATAAAATTTATAATATGAGTTCTCAATCACAAGTAGGCCAAGATTTATGGGCTTTAGAAGTATTAAAAAATAAAAAAAATGGATTTTTTATTGATATTGGAGCACATAATGGAGTATTTTTTAGTAATACATATATGTTTGAAAAAGAATACGAATGGAATGGGTTAGCTATTGAAGCTGATCCTGTTTTATTTGAATCATTAAAGAAAAATAGAAATTGTATATGTATTAATAAAGCAATTACAAATTATAATGGTAAATGTAAATTTGATGGTAAAATTTGTAATTCAAATAGTAGTATTGAAGTTGATGGAATAACATTAAGTGAATTGTTTAAGCAATATAATGTTCCTAAAGTTATTGATTATATATCTTTAGATATTGAAGGTGGAGAATATAATGCATTATTAGGTTTTCCATTTAATGAATATAAATTTTTAACATTAACTGTTGAACATAATATATATAATGGAGATAAACAAAATTTAATAAATAAAGAAAAAATATTTGATTTATTAACAAATAATAATTATTTTCGTATAAAAAATAATGTTGCTGATAATGGTAATGAATTTGAAGATTGGTATATTTTAAAAAATATATAATTTCTACTATAGTAGATAAGATTTTGATAATAAAATTATTTTAAAGAAAATTTACTAAATAATAAATAAATTAAAATAAAAAACATGAAAATAAACGTAGTTGAAGAAAAAGTTGATTTTGAAGAAAAGGAACTCGAAATTAAATTTCCATTTTATTATCAAATGGAATTATCTAATGATGATGAATCTTATAAACATCTTTATACTAAAGTAACTGAAGATGGTAAAATAGTTAAAATTGTTGAAATTTGTCTTCATGATGAACATGAAATTTTTACTATTGATGTTGGTTATATTGATTTAGAAGATTTAGATTATGAAGATGAATTAAATCTTATTTTTCAAAATGAAAAAAATTTTGAATTGTCTGAAGAAGAATATAGTGAAATTGAAAATAGATTTTTAAATTTTGTTAATGAAAATTTTAAAAATAGTTTATTTGCTATTGGAACAAATTAAAAAAATATTATGAAAGAAAAGGGTTTTAAAGTGTATTGTAAATCTTGTAAAAGAAATCATATAATGATAATGCAACCTTGTCCAGATTGTGAAATTTCTTTTACACCACAACCTAAAAGTGATAAAGTTTATGATAAATGTATGTCATTACATTATTGTTGTGAAGGTTGTGAAGCATATAAAGATCATTTAAGATAAAATAAATTAAATTAAAATTTAAAACTAAATAAAATGATTATAATTATTTTAGCTATTGTGTGGTATATAATAGGATGTTTATCTTTTATATATTGGTGGATAAAAGAATTTGATTTTGATGTAAGTTGTATAATTATTATGTTGAGTGCAGGTGTTTTAGGCTTACTTGCTTGGCCAATAGGTTATATAATACATGGTGATAAATCTAAAATTTTTAATAGTAATAAAGTTTTAATAAAACAACGTAAAAAATAAAATTTTATGAAAATTAAAAATATTTATACTGAAGTATCATATTGGGATGAATTTAATAAAAATAATTTTCCTTGGTTTAAAAAAGGTAAAATGAAAAGAATGTTAAGAAAAAGATTTATAAAAAATCAAATTAAAAATAATGAATAATAGAGATGTATCAGTAATATTAAATGTTTATAAGCGTCCAGAAACATTAGAATTACAAATTAATTCTATATTAAATCAAACATATAAAATAAAGCCAGAAAATATACATGTTTGGTATAATAAATCAGATGTTATACAAAATCTACCAAAAAATGAACAAATAAAAACATATAATTGTAATTGGAATACTAAATTTTTTGGAAGATTTACAATTCCTTTATTATTAGATACAGAATTTATTGCAATGTTTGATGATGATATGTTACCGGGTAGTAGATGGATTGAAAATTGCATTGATTCAATTGAAAAAGTTAATGGTATAATGGGTGGTAGCGGTGTTATATTAGATAAAAAAGCTTATTTTCCAAATCATAAAGTTGGATGGAATGGTTTACATAGTAATAAGATTGAAAGAGTTGATCTTGTTGGCCATGCATGGTTCTATAGAAGAGAATGGATAAAATATTTTTGGATGAATAAACCATATAATATGAATAATGGTGAAGATATTCATTTTTCATATATGTGTCAAAAATATGAAAATATAAATACATTTGTACCACCACATCCAAATACTGATATGTCATTTTGGTCTACAGATCCAAAATTTGGAACAGAAAAAGGTATGGATAATAATGCAAGTTCATTAATTATTAATAATCATATTAGTGTAAGAGATGAAATTTGTAAATATTATATATATAATGGATGGAATACAGTAAATTTAATTTAAAATAAATATGTTAAAAGAAGCTTATAATAATAATGATATTGATTTATTAATTATTTATTTAAAAAAATTAATAAAAAAAGAAATAAAATTAAATAATATTTTTATATTAAAACATAAAATAAAAAATGAAAAGCAATATATAAATTATATTAAATCTAATATACAAGCTGCAATAATTTATCTTAATTTTTTAAAAGATGAAATGATTATTAAAGAAAATGTTTTAAATTGTGTAATAGCTGATTTAATACCATATATTGAAGAATTAGATAAAAATGAAGATTTGACTTTTTTATTTGCTAATACTAATGTATTATCATCTTCAATACATTATAAACATGTTGAAGAATTATTTTATAATAGAGAATTAAGAAATGATCATAAAGATCATTATAATATTAATATTTTAATACTTTATGGTATTAGATTAGCTTTAGAAAAAAGAATATTAGGCATTTTAGGTATAAGACAAATACAAAAAAATAATAAGCCAATAATAGGTACATCAAAATTATTAGAAATTATAAAAAAATTAAAAAATATTGAATATAATAATATTGATTGGAATTTAATAATTAAAATTAATAATTGGTTGAATTATTATATTCATAATCAAATAAGACCTGAATCATGGATAATTCATCAAGTTTTTATAGTATTAAATAATTTATTTAATTCAAAACAATATAAAAATATTTGTAGTATTTATGGTTCAACAATAATAAATGATATGAATAAATTAGATGATGAAATAAAAAACAAAATATATAAAAAATTTGGTGAAGAAATTAAAATAATTTATGATAGTGTGACTACTAGAGAATTATTAGAAATTAAATAATAAATATAATTATATATGAAAAAATTTAAAATAGAAGTTATTCGTACAGATTTTTATGAAATTGAAGTTGATGAAAATGTTTGGACAAAAGAAGAATTAAAAAAATGGTCTAATGTATTTTATCCAGCTGAAAATCAAAAAGAATTAGCTGAAAATTTAGCTAATTCAATTATGAGACTTGGTAGTGATTATGGTTTTATTGAAGGTTTTGGTTATGTAAAAACTTTTAGATGTGATGGAAGTCAAAGAAAACATTTTGAAGGATTAAAAGAAGTTCCAGATGATAAATATGCAAATGGAATTTCAATAAAAATTATTAATGAAAATGATGATTATGAAATTAATTCTTATGAAGTAAATAATATGAATAAAGATTTAACATTATTAGAAAGAAGAATAATAGCAAAAAATACATTATCTGCATATAAATGGTATAAAATAATTAAAATGGGGCATAAAAAAGAAACATATGATTATTTTAAAATTCCTAAATATTATTATGAATTAAAATTTTATTTAAAAAATAATCCAATTATAACAAAATTTTTACATTTAATTTAAATAATATGGATAGTATTAATATTAAAGATTATGATAGTTATAAATTTCTTTTTAGATTAAAAAAATTTAAATCTCCAACATATATAGATTTTTTTAGCGAAGATATTTATGAATGGTTTATAAGAGTTGTTGTATATTTACATAAATCGGGTAAAATTAATGATACATATACAATAATAAAAAAAGATTTGGAAAATCATTTAGAATTTTATAAAAATAAAGGTTTTAATAAAAAATAAAAATTATAAAAAATAATTAAATTAAAAAAAATAATATGTGTAATATTATCATGTATAATAGTCCACCATTGGATTATGAAAAAATAAATATTGTAAAAGAACATATTTTATATAAAAATCTATTAGATTTTGAAGAATTTAAACCATTAGTAGATATGTTTTTAAATGAAGATGATAGAAAATTTAAATTAAAAAAATATTGTAAAAAATGTAATAAAAATTATGATAAATTATTAAGAGAAAAATTTGAAATAATTGAAACAGAACGTGGATATTTTACAATAATATTACCATATTTTATGACTTTTATGTTATTTATCAATAATGAAAATAAATATTATAAATTATGGAATAAATTAGTTAATAATGTAATAATTAAATATATTAATCAATGACAAAAGATTTTAAACAAGAATTTTTTAAATTATTGGATAGAGTTAAATCAAATAAGCCATTTGCTTTTTCTAAATATGCTGATGGAGAATATTTAATATTTAAAAATATTAATATTGATAATGGAGAATTTTCATTTATACAAGGCCAAGATGAATTATATAGGCAAAAATTAATTGAATCAATTAAGTATAAACATCCTGATTATGTTGTGGCTATAGGCTGTAAATGTTGTATAGGTGATGAAGCTTTTAATTGGTATAAAGAATTTTCAGAACAAGATGAAGAAAATAATCTTACATTTGCTAATGTATTTGTAAATAGTAATTTTAAGTATTATGTTGAATATATGATTCCTGAATATAATAATCATGATATTATTATTGTATGTAATGAAAATTCAAATATTGATAATTTACCATTTAAGCATAAAATTGTAAAAGATTTTAGAATTGGAATTAAAGCATGGGTGAATAATTATAATTTGATTGAAGAAATTAAACAATATATTTCAGATAATAATATTAAAAATCATTTATTTTTATTTTGTGCTGGACCATTTGGAAATTTGTTAGCACATCAATTATTTGATTTTAATAAAGAAAATTTATATATAGATATTGGTAGTACATTAAATCCTTGGTTAAATACAGGTAATTGGCGAGGATATTATTCAGGTGCTCCAACCAAAAATAAAATTTGTATTTGGTAAATATAATAAAATTATGAAAAATTTTAGTATTAGTATAGAAGAATTAATAAAAAAACCTATTATTAGAAATGATAAATTTCCTAATTTTTTAAATAAAATGACAGATGAAGAAATTAAACAATTTGATAAAGAATTAGATGAAATTTTATTAGAAGAAAAAAATATAAAAGAAAATTTTGATTATCAAACTGAATGGTTAACAAAAGTTATTAATAGAGATATATTATATAATTTAAATTTATGAAAACAATAACAATTAAAATTCCTAAAAATTTTATGAATACAGCAATAACAAAAGATAATTATTTTATTGCTGATACTAATGATAGTAAAAATTGGGATACTATTAAGTTTCCATTACCAAAAGGTAAATGGAAATTTAAAAATATTATCGATAAAGAAATAACATTAATAAAATTTTAATATATGAATAAAGAAATAACACAATTAGATTATGACATGATACGTGAAGCTATTGATCTTGATAGTTGGAAACATTCATGGCATTTAAATGTTTTTATGGCAAATCAAAAAACATTAAATAAAAAATTATTAGATATTATTGAAGAAAAAATAAATAAAAGAAATAAAGAAATAGAATTTCTTAATAAAACAAAAAATATTTTATTAGATTTAGAATTAATTGAAGATAGCGAATTTAAATATGATTATAAAAATAATGAAGAAGATAATTTATCCTTTTAAATAAAAAAATGATTAATGAAATAAATAAAGATTTATTATTAAAATATTGTAAAATATTATCAATTAAAGAAAATTATGAAGTTTTAGATGTATTAAATATTAAAATATATAATAATATAATATATTATAACATGAAAATAAAATATTATACATCAGAAATTCCTGAAATTACTACATTATATTATATGAATGAATTTTCGTATAATAAATTTAATGAAATTATAAATAATTAATTATATAATGCTTATTATGAATATAGAAGAAAAAAGAGAAGATTTTTTAAAAAGTTATTTTGATAGCTTTAAACAAATATTTCCTGAATTAACAGAAGAAGAATTTTTAAGTTATTATGATGAAATATATGAATTAGGTTTATTAGGTTATCCCCAAAAGCAAGGTGGTTCAATGTGGGCAAGTGAACTTCAGAATCTTTATGTTTTAATTAGATTATTAAAACCAAAAAATATATTAGAATTAGGTAATTTTATTGGAGTTTCAAGTAATGCAATATTGGCAGCAGTTAAAAAAAATAAATTTGGCGAAGTTACATTAGTTGATATTGAAGAACGATTACAATATGAAAATTTATGTAGTAAAAATTTTATAAGAATTTTAAGTGATTCTCAATCATATTTAAATAATAAAATTAATTTTGATTTAATAATTCAAGATGATGATCATTCATATGAAAATGTTTCAAAAGAACTCGATTTAATTAAACAAAATAATATTAATAAAAATTATTTAATTTGGGCGCACGATTACTTCGTGGATTGTAGCAAATCTACTTGTAAAGTTCGTGAAGTATATGATGATAGAAAAGATGAATTTAATATATTTTTACCACAAAAAGACTCAATTAGTGATTGTGGACTTATTATAGTAAAATTTAAATAAAATATTATATGGGCGGTTATATAGGACAAATTGGAAATTATAGTTTATATTTACATGATTCAATTTATGATTGTGTGAAAAAAAATAAGCCTATAGAATATTATGAAAATTATAAAGTTAATTTAACATTAAAAAATAATTTTAATGATGAAGAAGAAATTGAAATATCATTATTAGAATTAGGAAAATTAAATAAATTAAAAAAATATTATAAATTTGATTTTGAATTTAATTTAACTAAAATACTTTGGAATATATTAGAAGAAAGGCATATTAAATTATCTGGTAAAGTATTTTTATATCAATTTATTGATAAAGATAATTGTTACTATTATTATTTACAATCAAAAATTGGAGATGTTGAAGTAATATTAAAAAATGCTTGTTTAATATTACATAATTTAAATTCATATGATGATATTATTTGGTTAGATAATCATGCTTTAAGATTTGAACAAATTTAAAAATAAAATATTATGATTACATTTAATTCTGTTGGATTATTGGGTCGTCTTGGAAATCAATTATTTCAATACTCAATATTATTAGCTGTACAACAAAAACGAGGATTTGAAATAAAATTACCTAATTTTAATGGAAGAATTCATCATGGCCAAGAATGTTTATTAAATAATTTTAATATTTCATCTAAATTTTTAGATAAAAATGATATAATTCAATATCAATATATAGAACCTGAAATAGATCAATTTAAATATAATCCAAGTGTATTTTTAACGCCGGATAATACAGATTTTTATGGATTTTTTCAGCATGGAAAATATTATGAAGATGAAAAATGTTTTGAATTAATAAAAAAAGAATTATCTTTGAAAGAAAATATTTTATTACCTAATATTGAAAATTTTAATAAAATTAAAGAACAATATAAAGGATATCTAATTGTATCATTACATTTAAGACGTGGAGATAGTTCGAAAGATATGTTTGGTAATGATTTAAATATTTTAGATAAAAATTCATTATGGTATGAATATTTTAATAGAGCAAGTAAATATTTTGAAAATAAAAAAGTAAAATTTCTTTTATTTACTGGCGGAATACGTGGAAATGAAGATCCATCAAGTGAATATCAATGGTGTAGAAATAATTTTAAAGGAGAAGAATTTATAATACTTGATGAACAAAGAGATACAATAAACGATTTTGCATTAATGAAAGAATGTGATCATCATATTTTATCACCTGTTTCAACATTTAGCTATATGGTTGGATATTTAAATAAAGATAAAGTTAAAGATGGTAAAATTATTATAACACCCGAAAAATATCGTTTTTTACGGGAATCTCATGGAAAAGATTTTTATCCTCCTGAATTTATTTTAGTTTAATAAATATATAATTATGAAAAATAAAATAAAATTATTAATTTTGAATATTAAAATATATTATTATATAATAATATTATATTTTAAATATGATATGAAACGAAATAAAGAAAAAACTTATGATTTAAAAGTATATCCTAGTTTTAAAGATGCTATTATAAAAAATATTGAATAATTAAAATTTAAATATATGAAAAATTTAGATAATAATACAGTATCAAAAATTTCAACAAATTTTTTAAGAGGCGTTGAATTAGTAAATGAAGCAATTGAAAAATATGACATAGCTAATGAAAATTGGGCATATCCATATATGAGATTTGGTGATTCTGATTTTGATGATTATTATGCTGAAATTTGGGATAATGGTATGGATTATAATTTAGTATTATGGCTAATTGAAAGAAATTCATGCGATGATCCTGAAGTTTATCCATTATTAATTATTGATGGTGATGAAAGACAAAAATTTAATGATTATGATTTTAAAAAATTATTGCAATATATAGTTTATTGTAGACGAAATATTAAATGGGTTAAACATAAAGTTGATGATTGGAAATATAAATTTGAACATGTATATGCATATTTAAAAGAAAATTCTGTTCAATATTCAGATGATAAAAAATATATGATTCAATTTGAGTTTGAACATAATTCACAAGAAAAAGTAATATTTTATATAAATAAAAAAATGATAACATTTTAAAAATAAAAATAATATGAAAAATTTTGAATTAGTTGTTGAATTTGAAGGTGGAATGTTTGTAAATGTTGAAGCAGAAACACCTGAAGAAGCAAAAGAAATATTTTTAAAAAATATTGATAAAGAAAATCATATAAATATGTATGGAAATCCTTCATATAGTTTAGAAAATATTAATTTACCTATTGGTTCAGGAATAAAAGTAGAAGAATTTAATATTGAAATTAAAGATCCTAAAATTGCTGATATTGAAGAATTAGATGAAAATGGAGAATATATTTTATGATTAGTAATAATGTTAATATAGAAGAATATAAAGAAACACGTAAAAACATTATAATAAAAAAATGTAAAGAAAAAAATTATATATTAATTGAACCTTTTATATATTCAAAATCTAAAGATAAAAATATTCATCTTAAATGTTTAAATGATAATTATGATTGGTTTGTTTCATATGATAATTTTATTAATGGTAATAAAGGTTGTCCTAAATGTGGTAAACAAGTTAAACCAACTCAACAAGAAGCTAAAAAAAGGATTTTACAAATATGTGAAGAAAAAAATTATACTTTATTAAATAAAGATTTTATATATATTGGAGGACATAAAACAAGATTATATTTTAAATGTAATATTGATAAATATGAATGGAATTGTTCTTATAATAATTTTATAAATAATTATGGGTGTACTAAATGTGGAAAAGAAAAATTGCATAATTTATTTAAATTAACACAAGAAGAAGCAGAAAATAATGTTAGGAAAAAATGTAAAGAAAAAAATTATAAATTAATAAAATCATTTATTTATATAAATAATAAAACTGTTTTATATTTAAAATGTTTAAAAGATGAATACGAATGGAAAATAGCATATTTTAATTTTATTAATGGAGATTATGGCTGTCCTAAATGTAGTGGTGTAGCAAAAATTACACAAAAACAAGCAGAAAATAATGTTAAAAAAAGATGCGAAGAAAATAAATATGAATTAATTAAATCATTTATATATAAAAATGAAAAAACAAGATTATATATTAAATGTAATATTCATAATTGTGAATGGAATTGTTCATATAGTAAATTTATACATGCTAAACATGGTTGTCCTGAATGTGCAAAAGAAAAAAGAGTAGAAACAATGATCGAACGTTATGGTGAAATTTGGTTAAAATATATTCCTAAATATAATTCAAATTCAATATTATATTTAGATATGATTTCTGAAAAATTAAATATTCCAATTCAACACGCATTAAATGGTGGTGAAATGAAATTTAAACGATATTTTGTTGATGGTTATATATCTGATTACAATATATGTATTGAATGGAATGAATATGTACATTATCATTCAAAAAAATATATTAATAATGATATTAAAAAGAAACAATTTATTGAAGAAAATTATAAATGTCATATCATTTATATCAATGAAAAAGAATTTTTAAATGATATAGATAATCAAATTAATCTTATTTGTGATAAAATAAATGAAATAATTAATAATTTAAAAATAAATAAAATAATAAATTAAAACATAAAATTATGTTATTAAACTTTGATGATTTAGTAATGAAATATAAAATTTCTACAGATTCTATAATTCATATAGGCTCACATACAGCACAAGAACATAAAACATATTTAAAACATGGTATTAAAAATATGATGTATTTTGAGCCTAGTCCAAAAACATATAAAAAATTATTAGAATATTTATCTTTTGATAAAGAAAGTAATATTCAAACATTTAATTTTGCATTAGGTAATGAAAATAAAATTGTAGATTTTAATGTTTCAGATAATGATGGTGCATCTTCTTCAATATTAGAGCCTAAATTACATTTAATACAACATCCACATGTTCATTTTATTGAAAAAATACAAGTTGAAATGAAAAGATTTGATGATTTAAATCTTGATGTTACAAATTTTAATTTTATTAATATTGATGTTCAAGGATTTGAATATGAAGTTTTTGAAGGAATGCTAAAAACTTTAGAAAATAATCCACATATTAAATATATTATGTCAGAAGTGAACATTGCCGAGACATATGCGGGAAATAAAACATTAGATAAATTATTAGAATTGTTAGGTCGATTTGGATTCGAACTTAAAGAACTTCGTCTCGACGGAATTATATGGGGTGACTGCTTTATGATTAAAAATCAATAACTTACGTTAAAATTTTAAAATTATGATAGAAAAAAGAGATTTTTGGGAATTGCATAAAAAATATTCATATTGTTTTAATTTTGACTATGCAAAAAATAATAAAAATTGGAATACAATAAAAAATATATATGATGATTTTGAATTAAATGAACAAAATAAAATTCCTAAAATTATACATCAGGTATGGCTTGGTAAAAATAAATATGAATATGATTTATTTTCTAATACATGGAAAAATTTTTGTTTAGATGGATGGGAATATAAACTTTGGACTGATGATAATATTGAAGAACTTGAATTAAATGAAATAAATAAAAGAAATTTAGATAAAATAATAAATATTGGAATGAAATCTGATTTTATCAGATATTTGGTGCTACAAAAATTTGGAGGTATTTATTTTGATGTTGATTTTGAAAATATAAAAAATATAAATGATTATAATGAATTAACAAAACTATCATTTTTTAGTTGTCTAACTTATTCAAAGGAAATTGAAGTTGCTATAGGTGTTATTGGTTCAGTTCCAAATCACCTAATTATTAATAATTGTATTGATAGTTTTAATTATATTGGAGAAAATAATTGGTTTGATATTTTTAATACAACGGGTTCTTGGTTTTTTACTAAACAAATTTTAAATTATATTAATAGTAATGATAAAGAAAATTTAAAAGATTTATGTATTTTTCCTGTTAATTATTTTTATTCGTTTCCAAATAATAAAAGATATAATTATAATTGTTTTGATAATAATAGATTAAATAATATTAAGCAATATATTACGCCTGAAACATATGCAATTCATTGGTGGTGTGGTAGTTGGTTGTCTAAAGAAACGAAATAATATGTATAATAAAAAACAAAATTTTAATAAAAAATTTCTAAAGAAAAAAGATATTTGTCCTAATTGTGGACAAAAATTTAAAAAAGATGAAACAAATAGTAGTTTATGTAAAAAATGTAGACCATTTTAAAATATGATAAATATGAATGATTATATTTCAGGTGAAAAATTTATACAAATTGCTGATTTAGCTTTTTGTTATAATAATGATGATTTTAATTTATTTAAAAATACATTTACTATTGAAAATGTTAATAATTATAAAAAGGATATAATATTTGTATATACTCATACACATTGGCTCGAATATTTATTTTTACAAATTGATTATTTTTATCCTAATAAAAATTTTATTATTATATCTCATAATAGTGATCATGAATTTAATGAAAATTTATTTAATAAAAAGCCTAAAAATGTTGTTAAATGCTATTCGCAAAATGTAAATTACAAAAACGAAAATTTAATATCAACCCCAATTGGATTAGAAAATAATCGTTGGTTTTCAGAAATTAATAAAAAACAAAAAATGATTAATAAATTAAATGAAGAAAAAAAATATAAAAATCTTTTATATATTAATCATTCAATTCGTACATATCCAAGAGAACGTGAAAAACCATATCAAATTTTTAAAAATAAATCTTGGTGCACATTAGAATATGGAAGTAATGGACAAAATTTTGATCAATATTTAAATAATATTTATAATCATAAATTTACATTAAGCCCACGTGGGAATGGGATCGACACGCATCGTTGTTGGGAGAGCCTGTATATGAGATCTATACCTGTTGTAATAAGAAATATTAATAATTTTCAATATTCAGATTTACCAATTGTATATGTTGATGATTGGGAAGAAATAACCGAAGATTTTTTAAATAAAAAATATATTGAAATAAATTTGAATATTCAAAATAATTTATATAATTTTGAAAAATTAAAATTTGAATATTGGAAAATTTTAATTTTAAATAGTATTAATAATTAATTTAAAACTTTATATTATGAATTATAAAATTATTGAAACATCAGAAAAGTATCCAAATGTATTGTTATATAGGGATAGAGATGAAAATGGTACTGAATTTGTTTATATTAGTGCCATTGGAAAAATAGAAAATGAAGAAGACATGTTTGCTTTTGAATGTGTTGAATTTGAAAATAATAAAACAGCACAATCATTTATTAATGATTATTCAAAAGAATCTGCTGAAGAATGGTGTGAAGAAAATGAAATTTATTATTAGTAATTATGAAATTTAGAATAAAAGAAATTAAAGAGGATGAATTATCTGCTCCTAAATTTTATCCACAATATAAATCGGGATTATTTTGGAAAAATATAAATAATACTTGGTGGGCAAATTCTATTTTTAATAATAATAAAAATGATAATGAATATGTATTTAGTGAATTTAGAGCTAAAAAAATAGTTAATGATTTTAAAGAATATTTAGAAAAGAATAAACCATATGAAATAGTTCACACTTTATAAAATACTTATGATAAATATTGATAAAATATATGTTTGTCATCATAAACCTTTAATAGAAAGAAAAGAAATATTATATAAATATTTTAAAGAAAAAAATATAGATGTTGAATGGGTTGAAAAATATTTACCCGAAGAAATATCTGATAAATATGATGAATTAGTTGGATATTTTAATATTGATCCAGAAGCAAAATTTATATGTTATGGACAATATAGTTATTTTCCAAATGTAGGAAAAAAAATAAATTTAGGTGAATTATCTTTATATTTAAAACATTTATATTGTTTTGAAGATCAAATAAAAAATAATTATGAAAATATTTTAATATTGGAAGATGATTTGTTAATACCAACAGAATATGATTTTATTAAATATTTAAATAATTGCATTGATGAATTTAAAAAAATAAAAGCTGATATGATGTTTTTGGGTTCTTGTTGTGAAATTCATGTTGATTGGGCAAATAGAAAAAATAATAAATATGTTTATTTAATAAAAAATCAATTAACAAGATGTACACATGCATATGTTACAAGTATTGAAGCAACAAAAAAAATATTAACAAAAGTATATCCTAAAAATATGCCTATAGATTTTAAATTAAATGAAATTATAATCGTTGAAAATTTAAAAGTTGCTTGGACTGAACCAAGTTTTAGCCAAAATCCAAAATTTAAATCGGAATTAAGATAAAATGAATTATTATTCAATATTTAATGAAAAAAATGATTTAGAAATTTATTGTTTTAATAATAAAAAAGTTTTTATAACATCATTTTTTAATTCAAAAACAATATCTAAAGATATTGCTGAATATCAAAAGAAAGTATTTAATAAATTTAATATTTTATTAAATCAATTTGATGATGATATAAGGCATCCTGAATTTATGGATTATATTATGAATAATATTAATGCAGATATTTTTATATTTTTTGATATTGATTGTATTCTATTAAGAAAAAATATTATTAATGAAATATTATTAGAAGTTAATGATAATAGTATTTTTGGCCTTGCACAATGTGATAATTCAAATGATTTAAATCATATATATGCTGCTCCTTCATGTTTTGGAATTACAAAAAATTTATATAATAATTTAAGTAATCCATCGTTTGTTGAAAGACAAAGATATATATCAAATTATAATAATAAAATTGAAAATACTAAGAATTTAATATCAGCATACGGAATAAAAGATATTGGATATGGTAGTGAGTTTTATAATCAATCAATGAAAATAGCTCAAAGATTAAATCTTAAACTTATTTGTGATACTGCTGAAGAAATAACATATTTATGTGAAGAAAAAGGATATAATATTAATTTGTGGTATCCAACAAATTATGATAAAAATAGTAATACTTGGAGATTAGGAAATAGTAATATATTGTTTGGAAATGGTACAATATATAATAATTGTATTTATCATAATTTTCAAATAAGAAAAAATGAAGAATCTCAAAGATTTATTAATAAATGTAAAGAAATATTAAATAATTTAAATTAAAAGAATTATGACACAAGATCAAAAAGAAGCATTTGATGCAGTTCAAAGAATAAATCAAGAATTATATGAAAAGTATAAATTATTGAGTAAAAAAGATGAATCAAGTATGCCAATTTTATCAATTACATTTGCTGATAGTATGATATTTATTTCAATATCATTAGTATCAACTGATTCATTAGATTTACCTGAAATTAATTTATATTCTTCTGTAAATGATGATAGAATTTATTATGAAAAATCAAATAAATATGAAACTTTTTATAAATTTATAAAACGTAAATTTAATTTAATAAAAAAAGAAATTTATAATATAAAACTTTAAAAATAGTGATTTCAGTAGAATTTATAGGTAGACTTGGTAATCAAATGTTTCAATATACAATATTGAGAATTGTTGCTAAATTAAAAAACTATAATTATTGTATTAAAGATAATTGGTTAGGATATAATATTTTTGATTCTAATATGAATTATAATAAAAATTTTAATACAAATAAAGTATATAATGGTCATGGTAGATATTCTGAAGATGTTTTAAAAATTGATGATAATACATTAATATGTGGATATTTTCAAAATATTGAATATTTTGAAAATTATTATAATGATATTTTAGAATGGTTTAAAATAAAAGATAATATTAATATTGATAATTTTTTAAATAAATATAACATTAATGATTATTGTTACATACATTTTAGAGGTACTGATTATAAAGAAATTCCAGGATTTTTTTTACATAAAGAATATTATGAAAAAGCTAAAAATAAAATATTAAATGATTATAAAAATTTAAAATTTTTAATTATAACAGATGATATACCCACAGCTAAAGAATATTTTTCAGATGATGAAATTTTATCAAATTCGATGGAAATAGATTTTAAATTATTAAATAAAGCTAAATATTCAATAATATCAAATTCAACATTTTCTTGGTGGTCAAGATATTTAAATAATGATAAAAATAGTATAACAATAGCACCAAAAGGATTTTTTAATTATAATACAATAAAAAAACCTTCTTTTGAAAATTTAGAAACAAATAAATTTATTTGGATAGATTAAAATGGAAAAAAATAGAAATATACATTTAATTATTACAACAGCAAATATTTCTAAAAATATTTGTAATAAAATATATGGATCAGGATATTCATATGAAAAAAGAATAAATGATTATAAAAAATCATTTGAAATTGTATCATCATTAAGAAAATATTTTACAACAATTACAATTTTAGAAACATGTTCAAAAGAAAAAATTGATTATTTACATGATTATAATTTTATTGTTTATTATTCAAATCAAAATAATTATTTTGTTAATAAAGGATTGAATGAAATGAATCATATAAATAATTATTTATGCGATAATTCATTTATTAAAGATGATGATATTGTTATTAAATTATCTGGTAGATATTTTATAACTAATACTAATATTTTAAATTTTACAAATAAATATAATATTATTGTTAAAGATGATAGAGATATTTATACATCTGGTTTAGGCGTTCATACTTTTTATTTTGCTATAACAAAAAAACTATTTTTTGATTTTTATAAATTTATTGATTTAAAATTTGATGATATTGATTATAAAAAAAATATAGCTATTGAATGGGAAATGAAAAAATTTTTCGAATCATTAAATGATGAAAAATATATGATATTACCACAAGAAAAAATAGGTATAATAACAAATACTTATTATGGAGATATTAATTGTTGTAAAATTGAGTATGTGTGAAAATAAAGAATTAAGAATAAATATAATAAATATGAATAAAAAAGATTTAGTTAATAAAGGATTTATTTCATTGATTGAATGGGAAAATAAATATGAAGATAGATTAATGATATTTAGTCCATCAAAATGTTATAGAAAAAATAATATTATTGCAAGAATGTTAGATGAAAATAATATTAAATTTTATAAAATATTTAAAGTAAATATGAATTCATTAGGTTACAGAATACCTGAATTAATAGAAATAAAGAATTATGAAGAATAGAAAAGAATATTTAGATTTAAATTTAACATTTTATAATATATTAATAGATTGTAATAAAAATTTTTCGCATGTTAAGATTGGTGATGGAGAAATATTTGCTATGAGATATTGGCAAGGAGAAAATGCTGATAAACATTCATATTCAAAAAAATTGGGTGATGAATTAAAAGAATCGTTAATTTTTTTATCAAAAGGATCCAATGTTTTTATAGCAGATTGGTTTTATTCTAATCCTTGTAAATATCCACATGATTTTGATAATAAAAATTTTTTAGATAATTTTTTAAAAGAAAATAATTTAGAACCTAGTTTTATTCAGCCATTTGAATTACTTATGTTTGGTTGGGAAAATCAAAAATATAATTATTTATTTAAATTTTATCAAAAAATTAAACAAAGTAATCGAAAAAAAGTTTATATTTGTAATGAGAAATTTAATAGTTTAAAAAATATATTAAATATTAATGAATTTCTTAATATACCTTTAATAAATGCATATTCTGAAATAGATAATATATATAATGAAACAATTAAAATTATTGAAGATAATAGTATTATTTTAATGAGTGTTGGTATGATGTCTCCAATTTTAACAAATAGATTATTAAATTATAATGAAAATATTACTATTTTAGATATTGGTAGTGGCCTCGATCCTTTAGTATTAAATTCTAAAAATAGAGGAGATGTACAAGGAAGCCATAATGAAGCATTAGAATATTTTAAAAATATATAAATATATGAAAAAGAAAGATAGATTTATAATAATTAATAAATTAGAAAATAAATTAATTTGTATTGCTGTTTTAATATGTATTACAGCCCCAATATTTATTTTTTTAATACCATTATGTAATTATCATACTTATTTAGAAAATGAAATAGCTAAAAATAATTGGCTATATAATTGGAGTGATGTTGATTAATTTTATAATTTATGTATAACATACCAATTATAGGACAAAAAATATTAATTTTATTAATAATAATAGGATTTATATATGCTATGATTAAAATAATATTAAGAAAAGATAAAGATAAATCTATTTAAAAAAATAAATTATAATTATGGCAGTACAAAGAAATATACCAACTTGTCCTTTTTGTGGAAAAAAAATTGCAAAAGCAATATATAGAAAACATTTACCTTGGGAATCTCCTTTTTATGAAGATGATTTTATAGAATGGAAATATATAAAGCATAATTGTAAAGAAAGAAAAAAATTTATAAAAGATAATAAAAAGGATAATGAATTTAAAGATTTATTATTAAATATTTTTAAAAATGAAAAAACAAATAAATCCAGTAATATATAAAATAATAAATCTAATAAATAATAAAATATATATTGGAAAAGATTTATATAATAATCCTAAATATATGGGTTCTGGAAAATTATTAAAACAAGCTTTTAAAAAATATGGTAAAATAAATTTTAAAAAAGAAATTATTGAAAAATGTAATGATATAAATCAATTAAATGAAAGAGAAAAATTTTGGATTAAAAATTTAAATACTTTTTCTCCTAATGGATATAATATTAATGTTGGTGGAAAAGGTGGTGATACATATACATATCGTTCTCAAGAAGAAAAACTTAAATTTAGAGAAAATTTAAAAATTAAAAAATTAGGTAAAAAATGTTCAATTGAAACAATTGAAATTTTTAAAAAAGCTAGAAAAGGAAAACCACAAAAAAGAAGAGAAAATGTAGAATGTCCTTATTGTCATAAAATAGGTGATAAATTAAATATGATGAGATGGCATTTTGATTTTTGTAAAGAAAATCCAAATAGAATAATAAAAAATATAAAAAAAATAAAATGTTGTTTTTGTAAAAAAGAAATAAATATAGCAAATGCATATCAATGGCATTTTGATTTTTGTAAGGAAAATCCAAATAGAATAATAAAAAGAGGTCATCCTCAATCAATAGAAAGTAAAATTAAAATAGGAAATAAAAGTAGAGGTAGAAAACATACAATCGAAACAAAAATTAAAATAGGTAATAAAAGTAAAGGTAGAAAAAAAACTGAAGAGACTAAAAATAAACTTAGTATTAGTATGAAAAAAAGATGGAAAAATAATATAAACATATATAAATGTATTTATTGTAATAAAAAATCAAAATCTTTAGGAAATATAAATAGATGGCATAATGAAAATTGTAAATTTAAAAAATAATAATAAAAAATAAGATTATGAGTAAAAGAGTAATAATTTATGGAGTAAAAACAAATGATGATAAATTTCATTATATTGGTAAAACTGAAAAAAAAGTAAATAAAAGAAATGAACTTAATAAATCTGATGTTACTAGACAATATTTAAATAATGATATTAGAACTATTTTTAATGAAAATGTAAATGTTATACCTATTGAATATGTTAAAGAAAATGAATGGTATGATAAAAAATTAATTAATATTGTAAAAAAATATAATGAAAAACATCCATTAAAAAATGCTAAATGGATGTTAGAAGGAAAACGTGGATTTTGGGAAGGTACTGGTGGTTATTGGAAAGGAAAGAAAAAAGATGATTTTACATTGCAAAGATTATCAGAAAGTAAATTTAAAAAAATAGCTCAATATGATAATGAAGGTAATTTAATAAAAATTTGGAAATCTGGAAAAGATGTTGGAATTGAAATATTTAAAGATTATAAAATTATAAATGGTTCTGGATGTACTAATTTATATATAATTTTAGAAAATAAAACATTAAGGGGAAGATTTAAATATAATTTTTATTGGTTTAAAGAAGATGAACTAATATATTATTTTAATAATATTCCAATTAAATTAAATTTAAACAATATTAAAGAAAAAGAAAAAATAGTTAGAAAAGAAGCATCAAAAAAAGCTTTAAATAATAGATTAATATTTGGACAAAAAAAATATACAATAGAGCAATTTAATAAAAATGGAAAATTAATAAAAACATATATAAATGTTGAAGATGCATCAAAAAAATTAAAAAAAAGTATTCATACAATTCGTGATATTTGTAATAATAAAAGAAAAAAATATGATGAAAATTGTATATTAAAATATGGTGAAAAAATTTTACAACCAATAAAAAAGAAAGATTAGAGATATATTTAATGAAAGAATTTTATTATCAAATAAAGGGAAAAAGAGATGAGAATGATCACAATGGATTATCCAGATGGATGTTTCCTCCTATTTTTTCTGGTAAAGTTGAAGCTGAAAATAGAGATGAAGCAAAAAAATTTATTGAAGAAAAATATAATAAAAAATTTCCTTTAAAAGTTTTAAAAAAAGACTTGGATAGTAATGAATTTTTATTAAGTATTGAAGAAATTAAAGAAGACAGTCATATAAGAAGATTATTTGAAAAACAAATATGTAAGCATTGTAATAATGCTTTTTATGTTATTGACAAATACAATGATAAAAATTGCTTAAATAAAGGATTTGAATTTTGTTCTGATGAATGTAAAATTGAATATAATGAAATAAAAAAATATATGTTTAATGATAGACAAAATTTATTATATGAAATAAATAATATAGAAAAAATAGATGAAAATATTGAAATTGATAATATCATTGAAAAACATTTAGATAATAAAAAAACTATTCCGATAATTTATAAAATTACAAATAAAGCAACAAATTTATCATATATTGGTAAAACAATACAAATTTTTACATTAAGATGGTATCAACATTTTTATCAAAAAGGTAATTGTAAATTTCATAATGCAATTAAAAATAGTAATTTAATTGATTGGAATTTTGAAATTATTGAAATTGTTAAAATACCTAAAAATGCCAAAACAATAAATGAAATTGATACAATAATATTAGAAAGAGAAAGATATTGGATAAATTATTATAATACAATAAATGAAGGATATAATACATTATAATTATGAGTCATATAAAAAGAAAAATAAAATATAGTGAAGAAGGTAATTATGGAAATGTTGATGAAAAATATCTTTATTGTGATATGAATGGATGTAATGATATTACAACATTTTATTATGAAGATGGAACTTCAATATTTTCATTTAATGATACATTAAATAATAATTTAGTTGATGCTATTATAAATATAATAAAAGATAATTCAAATGTAGAAATTTGGAATGGAGAATTTAATAATAAAAATTATGAAAAAATTAAATAAAAAAGAAAAGGAAGAATTTATAAATTTTATTAAAGAAGAATTTGGCGAAACTAATACATATGATCAAAATAATTATCCTTTATATTTTGATAAAGAAGGAAAAATGTTAATATATGATTTAGAAGAAGGATATAATATATATAAATTAAAATTAAATTAATAATTATGAATGAAAATAAAGTTTATTTAAATGGAATCTTAGTAGATTCAAAAGAAATTGATCCAAGTAAACATAAATTTATTGGGACTTTTAGAGAAGCAAAACAGCCTGATTTTACTTATTTTGAAAATGATATTAAAAAAAATGTAGATGTTTATTTATGTCCTTGTGGTCAGTTTTTATGGACTAAAGAAGGCGTTTTTAGTCATTATAATGCTGGTCATATGGATAAATTACAATATATTGATATTTAAAAATATAAAACATGAAATTAATAAAAGAAGAAATTTTAAAACAAGATGTATCATTTTTTAATGATGAATTGAAAACATTTCCATATTTAAATGGTAATGGAGAACATTATAAATTATTAAAATATATATCATTTTTATATGATAATAAAATAATGTTAGATTTAGGTACTGCTTGCGGACATTCAGCATTAGCATTAGCTCAAAATAAAAGTAATAGAATTATTACTTATGATCTTAATAAAAGATCTAATCTTTTAGATAATGTAGAAAATATTAAAAGAGTATTATTAGATTGTAATTTAATGTCAAATGATGTTATTGAATTCTCTAAAATAATATTACTTGATATTGATCCGCATAATGGAATTCAAGAAATTAAATTTTATAATAAATTAAAACAAACAAAATTTAAAGGAATATTATTATGTGATGATATTAATCTTAATCAAAATATGAAAAATTTTTGGAATCAAATAACAGAAGAAAAATATGATATATCTGATTTAGGGCATTTATCAGGAACAGGATTAGTAAATTTTAGTGATGAAAAAATTGAAATAGAATAAATTAAAAATAAAAAATATGAAAAAAATAAATATTTTAATATCAGGAAAAGCAGGAAATGGAAATTCATATTTAGTTTATGAAATTCGTAGATTATTACGTGAAAATGGTTTTAATGTTATTCATGATTATAATGCAGAAGAAAATCAAACTGAAATTGATTTAGATAATTGTTTTGTTGAAAATTTAGAAGAAAAAATAAATAAATTAAAATCTAATTTAGTAATTAATTTATATGAAAAACAATTACATCGTAATGATCCAAATGGATAAAATATAAAATAATGATTCAACAAATTAAACAAAAGTATAGATTAAATTCTTTTAAAATTATAAAACATTATAGTTGTGATGGTAATGAAACATTTATAAGAACAGGTAATCTTATTTGTAAAGATTGCGGAAAAAATATTCAGAACATTCGTATTGTTCTAATTCTAAATTTAAAGATAATTTAGATAGAGATAATTACTATTTACATGTATTGTGTGATGGTACACATATTAAACTATAAAATAAAATTATAATTATGTCATTATTAATAAGTTATGGCTGTAGACCGGAATGGCTTAAAATTAAACCATTAATTAATGTTCTTAATAAAAATAATTTTAAATATAAGACATTATTTACTGGCCAGCATCAAGATTTAATAAGAATTGAAAAAAATATTATTTGGGATTATAATTTTAATCCAGAAAATGGCGAAAATAGACTGGATAGTATTATTCAAGCCTGTATGAATAAATTAGGTAATATTGTTAATATTGAAAAAAATGAATATAACAATCAAATAAAATATATTATGGTACAAGGAGATACAACATCTGCATTAGGTGTTGCATTATCAGCTTTTCATCATAATATTAAAGTGATTCATTTGGAGGCGGGACTAAGATCTTTTAATAATGAGAATCCATATCCAGAAGAAGTAAATAGACGAATAATATCTCAAATTGCTTCAATACATTTATGTCCAACAAAAGAAAACTATGAAAATTTAATAAATGAAAAAATATTAGGTGATAAATATGTTGTTGGTAATACAGCATTAGATAATTTATTAGAATATAAAGATAAAATAAATTATAAAGATATTGTATTAGTGACATTACATCGTAGAGAAAATCATGATATTATTAATAAATGGTTTATTGAAATAAATAAATTAGCAGAAAAATATGATAATATTCTTTTTATATTACCTTTACACCCAAATCCTAATGTTCAAAAATATAAAGATTTATTAATGAATGTTGAAATTGTTAAACCATTAGATCATAAAGAATTATTAAATATTTTAGTAAAATGTAAATTAGTTATTACAGATAGTGGAGGATTACAAGAAGAATGTTCATTTTTACAAAAAAAATGTTTGGTTTGTCGTAAAGTAACAGAAAGACCGGAAGCATTAGAAACATCATCAAGATTAATAATATCACCCGAAAATCTTGAAAAATGGTTTGATTATATTATTGATGGACATTATGAAATATTACATAATAATTGTCCATTTGGAGATGGCTATGCATCTGAAAAAATTTATAAAATATTGGAAAAATATTATAATGAAAGATAAAATATATTTAAAAGAATTATATTTAACATATCCTATTATGGATTTGTTTCATACTTTAACAAAAAACTTAGTTGTTAAAATTGATGAAAAAGAATATCCAAATTTTATTTT
>Ga0335070_10000350_pt1 | contig 53781 bp, 55 predicted proteins | sample Lox_Sample_13_FD_206722 | JGI IMG/M metagenome (GOLD analysis project Ga0335070, IMG submission 206722) | Soil microbial communities from Loxahatchee National Wildlife Refuge, Florida, United States - Lox_Sample_1.3 | ecosystem: Environmental > Terrestrial > Soil > Wetlands | place: USA...
ACCCTGTCCGCCAGTTCGCATCGAGATCGGCTGGATGCGCGACTGCGGGCGTCAGAGATGCGGCGCGGAATGGGTGCCCGGATGGTAGGCGGATAGCCCCTGCAGCACCGCGGGATCGAACAGCAGTATCCAGCCGATCGTCAGACCGAAAACCAGACAAAGTGCCCGGACGGCACCCGACCATGCGCTCTGGGCGACAAAAAAGTCAGGACGGCCGGTTACCGGCCGGAGATCAGTCCCAACCTGGTTTTTTGCGGTTAATATCCTGTTTTCTTGCATGATTTCAGCGAATCGGCGCCAGTGTCCGGCTGCAATCTAGGCGCCGGACGGCGATGACTTCTTGCACTGGGACGACAATTCGTTGGACGCGGGCGACAGATTTCACGATGCTGACATGTGCGACCTCCAGCCCGCCGGCGGTTCATCCTTGCCACTCGATCCCGCACCTCCGGACTTTCGCATGCTCCAGTTCTCGAGCGACGAGTATCCGCAGGCGGCACGCCTCGCGGCGTGGCAGGACGTGCTGTCGCGCAAGCTGATCGATGCGCGCGTGTCCGCGGACGGCAGTTCGTTCCACGCCAACGTCAGGCTGCGCGCCCAGGCGAATTTCCGCATCGCGGGCGGGCTCATCGCCGGCTCGCACAATCGTCTCTCCACGAGCGAAGCGGCCGAAGACGTCGCCGACGTGGCGCTCCTGATCTGCGTGGCCGGCGAAGTGGTGGCCTCCTATGGCGGACGCGAGCAGGTGCTGCATCCGAGCGACGCCATCCTCTTCAGTTGCAGCGACGCGGGCGAGTATGGCTGGCGCGATCCTGCCGACGTCATTCTGCTGCGCATGCCGCGGGCGGCCCTCGAGCCGCTCGCACCGACGCTTTCGGAGGTCACCGGTCGGCTGATGCCGAGCCAGACGGACATGCTGCGCCTGCTCATCCGCTACGTCGCAACGCTCTTTTCGAGCGGTGACTTTGCGATGACGCCGGGAGCGGACCGGATCGTCGCGAGCCATGTCTGCGACCTGGTGGCGCTCAGCCTCGGCGCGTCGCGCGACTCTGCGGCGCGCACCGTGGGCCGCGGTCGTCACGCCGCGCGGCTGCGCATCATCAAGGCCGACATCCTGCGGAATCTGGAGCGCGCCGACCTCAATGTCGCGAAACTGGCGGCGGCGCACCATCTCAGTCCGCGCGCCGTGCAGCGCCTGTTCGAAAGCGAAGGCACGACGCTTTCGGCTTTCGTGCTGGAGCGGCGCCTGCAGCGCGCCTACCGCATTCTATCGGACGACCGCTTTGCGGATCGCAACATCAGTTCGATCGCTTTCGAGAGCGGGTTCAGCGAGCTTTCCTACTTCAACCGCAGCTTTCGCCGGCGTTTCGGCGCGTCGCCTTCCGAGATCCGGGCGGGAAAAACGGAATGAGCCTCAGGAGGGCGCCCTGTCGCGACCGCGCCGGTTCGCGGCGAAGTCCGCGCGGACGCGCTCGATCCCCTCGAGCAACGCCGACCGCGCCTGGATGAGCGATCCGACCGAGCCCAAGAGCGCGTGGAACACCTCGCCGTCGCACGTGCCGTCGCGCGGAACGCGGCAGCGCGTCGCGGACGATGTCGAGAGCAGCGACGCGTAGCCCGGCCGGCCGAGGCCCAAATCGGGTTCATGCGGCATGGCCAGCCAGACCAGGGCGAAGGCCAGGATCGCGCGGCCGATCATCGTTCCCCCTCCGGGTGATTGCGCCGCCATCCTGCGACGTCGCCGGAGCGGCCGCAATTCGGCGCACTGCGTAGGGGCGACTACCTAGCAGGCCCTATTCGCTCTCGAGTTCTTCGCGAAGCATTTCGAGCTCGAGCCAGCGCTCCTCACCCTGGGCATGTTCATGCTGTGCCTCTGCGAGCGACTGCGACAGCGCCGCGAACGCAGCCGGATCGCGCGCGTAAAGTTCGGCGTCGGCCAGGCGGTGCTGGATATCGGCGATCCTTTTTTCGAGTTCGGCAAGCTGTTTGGGGAGCTTTTCGAGCGCGTGCTTGTCGGAGAAGTTCATCTTGCGCTTCGGCGCGCCGGTGCGCGGGCGTTCCTTCGCGGATTTGCCGGCTTTGCCCTTCGCTTCCGGCGCGGACGAGACGCCGGCGCCGCGCTGGGCGACCATGTCGCTGTAGCCGCCCGCACATTCGACGAAGCGTCCGTCGCCCTCGGCCATCAGGATCGAGGTGGCGACGCGATCCAGGAAGTCGCGGTCGTGGCTGACCACGAGCACGGTGCCCGGATACTCGTCGATCATTTCCTCCAAAAGGTCGAGCGTTTCGAGGTCGAGGTCGTTGGTGGGCTCGTCGAGCACGAGCAGGTTCGAGGGTTGCGCGAGCGCCCGGGCGAGCAGCAATCTGGCGCGCTCGCCGCCGGAAAGGACGCGCACCGGCGAGCGTGCCTGCTGCGGCGTGAAGAGAAAATCCTTCATGTAGCTGACGACGTGCCTCGGCTTGCCGCCCACCGAGACGATGTCGCCCGCTCCGCCGGTCAACACGCCAGCCAGCGTGTCCTCCGGCTCGAGCAGCGCGCGATTCTGGTCCAGCCGCGCCATCACGACGTTGACGCCGATCTTCACATTGCCGGCGTCCGGCGCGAGCGCACCGGTGAGCAGATTGATCAGCGTCGTCTTGCCGGCGCCGTTCGGCCCGACGATGCCGACGCGATCGCCGCGATGAATGCGCAGCGAGACGTCGCGCACGACCGTCTTGTCGCCCCAGCTCCTCGAAATCCGCTTGGCGTCGATGACGCGCGTGCCGCCTTCTTCGCTTTCGGTGACCGTCATCTTGACTGCGCCGGCCGACTTGAGCTGCTCGGACCGGCCCTTGCGCAGCGCCCGCAGCTTGGCGAGGCGGCCCTGGTTTCGCTTGCGGCGCGCACTGACCCCGTAGCGGACCCAATCCTCTTCCATCGCGATCTTGCGGTCCAGCTTGTGGCGCTCGATTTCCTCCTGCGCCAGCACGTCGTCGCGCCACGCTTCGAAGAAGGCGAAGCCGCGCTCCAGCCTGCGGGTGACGCCGCGGTCCAGCCACACCGTCGCGCGCGAGAGCGTTTCCAGAAAGCGCCGGTCGTGGCTGATGAGAACGAGCGCGGACTTCAGACCGGCGAGTTCGCTTTCGAGCCATTCGATGGCGGGGAGATCGAGATGGTTCGTCGGCTCGTCCAGCAACAGGATGTCGGGCCGCGGCGCCAGCACGCGCGCGAGGGCGGCACGCCGCGCTTCGCCGCCGGAAAGCTGTCCCGGCGTCTCCGCGCCACTGAGGCCGAGCTTGCCCAGCAGGTAGTAGGCGCGCGCCGGGTCGTCGCCGGGCATCAAGCCGGCCTCGACGTAGGAGTGGGTGTCGGGATAGCCGGCAAGGCTGGGTTCCTGCGGCAGATAGCGGATCGTCGCGCCGGGCTGGGCGAACCGTGTGCCGGCATCGGCTTCGATCATGCCAGCGGCGACCTTGAGCAGCGTCGATTTGCCTGAACCGTTACGTCCGACAAGGCAGAGCCGGTCCCCGGCCGCCACGGAAAGTTCGGCACCGTCAAGAAGCGCGGTGTCGCCGAACGTCACATGAATGTCTTGCAGGAGAAGGAGGGGGGTGGCCATCGGGCCTTATCTCACATTTTAGGCGAATTGGTCCGCGAATCCGGTTTGAAAATAAGCGCCGCTGGCGTAGTTTCCGCCCCCTCTTCTGACCTGAGAAAGGCAACGGGCGGACGGCATGCGCGGATTCAAGGAAAAAGGCTTCAACGACAGACTCGAGGCGGCGGCCAAGGCCAAGCAGGCCCAGCTCGAGCGCGCGCGCGCGAAATCGCCGTTGAACGATCCGGACTTCGCGCGGCGCCAGGCCGACCGCAAGCGCCTCGCCGACGAGCGGGACGCGCGCGTAGCGGCGCGCGCCGCCGAGAAGGAGGCGGCCGCACAGCGCGAAGCCGAGCGCCGCGCCGCGGAAGAAGCCGCGCGCATCGAGGCGGAACGTCTTGCGGAGGAAGCGCGTCAGAAGGCGCGCCGCGAAGAAGCCGATCGTCTCGTCGCACTCGCGGCCGAGCAGAAGGCGGCGCGGGACGCGCGCTATGCCGCGCGCAAGCAGCGCAGAAAGTAGCTAGGGCGCCGGTTCCACGGCCATGCCGCCGCACCGTTCGGGGTGGCGCTGCGGATTGCACGCCGCAACGAAACCTTGCGGCATGCGCGTCTCGTAGGGGCCAAAGCGCGCGTCCGGCTGCATGTAGTCGGTTGAGACGAATTGCGCGCCCGACATCAGCGCCTTGTCGCGCCGCGCCGTATCGTTGCTGCGCGCTTCGACGGTGTCGGCGTCGGCGCGCGTGCGCACGAGAAAGCCGAGCTGCACGTCCCGCGTGATGTGCGCTGTGTCGGTCAGCGCTTCGTTCAGGGTGAGGTAGGCGGCGGCAGGCGAATCCTCCGGCGCGTTGACGAACATCACGCGCCCTTCCAGCGACGTGCGGCCGCCCTGATAGGCCTTGAGCTTGTCGCCCTCCTCGTCGAGCGCGAACAGGAACTTTCCGCGTGTCTCGCCAAGGCTCGGCCAGCCATGCTGGAGCACGGCGTCACGCAGCGTGGGATAGCTTCCCTGCACGTCGTCCGGCGTCACGATCTGGTCGCGCGAAAAGACCGACAGGATCTCCGCATCGAGCGCATCGAACGCGGCGGTATCGAATTTCAGCGGCGTGACCGAGCCCGGAAACGGAATCTCGTCGTCCTTGGCGTTCATCGTCACCAGAATCGGGACATGGTCCGGATGCGCCGCGGACCATGATTTCAGTTCCCGCAGACAGGCGACGAGCGTCAGGCAGACCGACCGGTAATCGATGTCCTGGACGTGCAGTACCTTGAAGCCGGGTTTGGACATCGTCGCCTCGAAGTCCGAGGGAATGTCGACGCCCGTCATCGCTGCGCCCGCCGGGTGCGCGTACAGACCGCCCTGCGGATCGTAGGCGACGTCGATCTCGATCGCGCGCGCCCCGTCGTTGAGCTGATCCGCCAGGGGCGCGTGCGCATAGTCGAGCCCCGCGGCCGCTTTCGGAGCGCCCATCCGGATCAGGGCCATGATCTTGTCGGGGATGGCTTCCTTGTAGCTGTTGTGCGTACCGACGGTGACGATGTCGTTGAGGTGCAGGTTCTGGTCCATCCAGGCGCGGGCACAGTCGGGGCCGGCGCTGGCAGCATCCGGAGCGCCCAGATTGCAGTCGGACGCCAGCGCCGGCGTGCTCACCATGGCGACGGCAGCAATGAAAGCCGACAAGAAACGCATCTTCGCCTCCCGCGCGAATCTGGCGACAGTCTATTTGGATTTTATACGCGCGCGATGGCGTCGTCCGCCGGGCTTTTTTTGCTTACGTCGTTAATGCCCGGCGTCCCGCGCGATTCGAATTGTCGCAAAGCGGTGTCGATCAGAGCGCCGGCGGGGGTGGAGCGGCGAGCGCCCCGTCGACGATCTTGGCCTGCACTGTCGAGAGGGCCTGGTTGAAGGCGTTGATCACGGCGGGCACGCTGTTCTGGCTGGCCTGCACTTCGCTGTGGGCGTCCACGGCAAGCACGATCGTGCGCGTGCGGGCCGCGACCACTTTGGCGACGATGCGCACGACGGCCGTGGGTGCCGCATCCGGCGTGTCGTAGCGTGCCTGGAAATCGCGAATGTCGGTCACGAGCAGGTAGTCGGACTTCAGCCCCTCCGTGTCGCGCCCGATGGCCGCGATCCGGCCCGTCTGCTCGAAGGCTTCGACCAGCGAGCTCTGGACGAGGAAGGGCAGGCGGTCCTGCCAGTCGGCATTGGCATAGTAGTCGAGCTGGCCGCCCGGCTGTTCGAGTGCGATCCGCATCGTGTCGAGACTGTCGGCCGCTTCCGGCAGGACGACGGTCATCTGCCACGCCACGCGGGCGCCTGTGGTCGCGGCCATGCGCGCGGGCTCGAGCTCGTACATGGGCGAGGCTTCGGGCGGGCCGATGATGTTGCTGCAGGCCGAAAGGACGAGAGCGGAGGCGCCGCTCACCAGCAGCGTACGGCGGCTGATCGAAAAGGATTGCTTGGTCATTTCGGTGTGTACCCCTTTCGCCTGTCGCCGAAGATGATTCTCGTCGGCTCTCGGTTCAGTTCGTCGGACAATTTGGTCAGGCTGCCCACCAGACGGCGGGAGTCGGCGACGAGCGCGGAAAGCTGCGCGACGCCGTCGCCGGTGACGACGCGGTCGGCATCCGTCGACAACGTATCCAGCTTCTTGAGCGTGATGTCGGCCTGGACCAGCGTCGGGTGCAGGTCGCGCGAGGCGATCGCGATGTTGTGCGTCGCGTCCGCCGCGTTTCGCAGCGTCGCGTCGATGTCGGCGGAACGGTTCGCGAGCGTGCCGGTGATCACCTCGACATGGTTGAGGATGCCCGCGAACGCCTTGCGGTTCTTGTCGTCCAGCAGAAGGTTGACGCGATCGGCGGTGATGTTGAGTTTGTCGCTGAGCATGTCGAGCTTCTGTTCGAGCTTCTCGAACGTCCCCGGGATCGACTTGATCTGGGGATTTCGGTCGATGTCGCGGTAGCCCATATGCGCGAGCGTCGGATTGGTCATGGAGCCGCCCAGCAGCTCGACATAAGCGCCGCCGGTGAGGCCCTGGCTCGCGATGGCAGCGGTCGCGTCGCTGTGGATGTCGAACGTCTTGTCGACCTTGATCGTGGCGAGCACCGACTTGGAATCGGTGGGATCGATGATGAGGTCTTCCACGCGGCCCGCTTCGAGGCCGTTGTAACGCACGATCGTTCCCTTGCCGAGACCGGTCACCGAACCGTGGAATTTCACCGTGTAGTACGAGTATGTGATGTTCTCCGTTCCGGCCAGCCAGAGAACGGTCACGACGACGCCGAACATGCAGGCCAGTACGAATGCGCCGACGGCGATGTAGTTTGCCCTGGTTTCCATCGTGCTTCGTCCCCCTCAGGCTGCCGCGCGTCCGCGCGGGCCGGAAAAATACTGCTGGATCCATGGATGCGGATCGCGGCGCAACTCGTCGATCGTCCCGACCTTGATCTTCCTGTCGACCAGGACCGCGATGCGGTCGGTGGTCGCGCGCAACGTGTCGAGGTCGTGCGTGACCATGAACACGGTCAGGTTCAGGCTCTTTTGCAGATCCTTGACCAGCTCGTCGAACATGTTGGCGGAGATCGGATCGAGGCCCGCCGTCGGCTCGTCGAGGAAAACGATCTCGGGATCGAGGGCGAGCGCCCGGGCGAGGCCGGCGCGCTTTTTCATGCCGCCGGAAAGTTCGGAAGGATGCTTGGCGGCCGCTTCCTCCGGCAGCCCGACCATCGACAGCTTCATCGACGCGATTTCGTTCATCAGCTGCTGCGGCATGCGGAGATATTCGCGCAACGGAACCTGGATGTTTTCGGCGATCGTCTGCGAGCTGAACAGGGCGCCTTCCTGGAACAGGACGCCCCAGCGCATCTCGATCTCGCGCCACTGATGGTCGCTCATGTTCGCCGTGTTGCGGCCGAAGACCTCGATCGTGCCGGACTGGATCTTGTTGAGGCCGACGATGGAGCGCAGCAGCACGGACTTGCCCGTGCCCGAACCGCCGACGACGCCGAGCACTTCTCCGCGATAGACGTCGAGATCCAGGTGATCGTGCAGGAGCTGCGTGCCGAAGCCGTTGACCAGGCCGCGCACCTTGATGATCGCATCCCGTTCCCGGCCCGCTGGATTTGTCCGCCCCCCGCTCATCGTCAAATTCCTATCAGCGAGAAGATGATCGAGAAGGCGGCATCGAGGACGATGACGAGGAACACTGATTCGACGACCGAGCGCGTCGTCAGCTTGCCGACGCTGGCGGCGTTGCGCTCCACCTGAAGCCCCTCGTAACAACCGACCAGGCTGATGACCAGGGCGAAGACGGGCGCCTTGATGATCCCGACGAGGAAGGTGTTGAGCGAGATGGCGTCCTGAAGCTGACGCAGGAAGACGGGCAGGGTGATGTGCAAATCGAAGTAGCACATGACGGCGCCGCCGATCATTCCCATGATGTCGGCATAGAAGGTCAGCAGCGGCAGGGCGATGGCGAGGCCCAGGATGCGCGGCAGCACCAGCGTGTCGACCGTGTTGATGCCGATGGTCTGCATCGCGTCGAGTTCCTCGTTCACCCGCATCGTCCCGATCTGGGCGGTGAACGCCGAGCCGGAGCGGCCCGCGATGATGATCGCCGTGATCAGCCCCGCGATCTCGCGCAGCAGGCCGACGCCGAGCAGATTGATGGTGAAGATCTCGGCGCCGAAGCGCTTGAGCTGGTCGGCGCCCTGGTAGGCGAGGACGATGCCGATCAGGAATGCGAGCAGGCCGACGATCGGCAGCGCGTTGATCCCGGTCTCCTCCACCTGATGGAACAGCGCCGCGACGCGCAGGTTGCCGCGCGGATGGTAGAGCGCTTCGAGCCACTCGAGCGTGACGCGGCCGACATAGCTGAGAATGCCGGCGCCCTGATAGACGCCGTGAACGGCGCCCTTTCCGACTCTTTCAATGAAGGCTTCGAGCGTATGGTGGTCGTGGATGACCACCGGCGGCGCATTGTGCTCGTTCTCGACCGTGTGAAGCAGCGTCGAGTAGGTGCCCGGCAGGAGGATCGGTCCCACCTGCGTGCCGGCGCTTTCCCATTCGCGTTTTGTGCGGACGAGAAGCCAGGTTCCCGCGCTGTCGATACGCTCGAGTCCTGAACCGTCGATCTGGGCTTCGGCCGCGTCGCCTACCTGGATCGCCCGGAGCTGGGCGTCGAGCTCCGCCGCATCCCTGGTCGTCCACTCGCCTTCGGCGACGAGCCGAAGCGATTTCTGCTGGCGCTCCATGCGGATGCGCGCCCGCGATGTTGCGGCAATAGCCTGGTTTACGTTGCTCATCCCGGGAAAACTCTAGCCGGGGCCCGCGCATGACGCCATGCTTCCCCGTACAAAAGACCTGTGACAGGAGGGGCGCGTGGGCGATCGAGCACTTATTTTAGGCGGCGGCGGGCCGGTCGGTATCGCATGGGAAGTCGGGCTGGCGGCCGGCTTGGCCGAGGGCGGGGTCGTGATCGCAGACGCCGACCGAATCATCGGTACTTCCGCGGGTTCGTTCGTCGGCGCCGCCCTCGCGTCGGGGCGGCCAGCCGAGGCGCTGGTTCGCGCACAAGTAGAACAGGCGCGCCGCACCGCCGCCGCCCGAGGGGACGCGCCGCGATCGGACCGCCCGCCGGCTCCCGATCTCAGTCCGCTGATGCGCTTCATGGCGCGACGGCCGTCAGACCGGACACCGTCCCCGGAACTCCTGGCCGAGATCGGGGCGTTCGCGCTGGGCGCAAGCACGATCCCGGAAGATGCGTTCCTCGCCAGCTTCGGCTCGATCACCGGCCCGTCCGAAAAATGGCCTTCCGGCTACGCCTGCACGGCGGTCGATGCCGCGGACGGCACCTTTCACCTCTGGGAGGAGTCATCGGGCGTCGAATTGGGCCGCGCCATCGCATCGAGCTGTTCGGTGCCAGGCGTCTATCCGCCGATCACGATCCATGGCCGCCGCTACATCGACGGCGGCATGCGCTCGGGGACGAACGCCGACCTGGCGAAGGGCTATGCGCGCGCGCTGGTCGTCGCCGTGGTGGGGAACCTGGCGACCGAGGCCATGAAGGCGGGGATACAACGCGAGATGGACGCTCTTGCCGCCTCGGGCACGAGGGCGGAACTCATCCTGCCCGACGCCGCTTGCCGCGAAGCATTCGGTCCGAACCTCATGGACGCTTCGCGCCGCGGCGACGTCGCCTTGGCCGGCGTCGTGCAGGGCCGGGCCGAGGCCGCGCGGATCAAGGAATTCTGGGGCTAGACCAGCGGCCGGCCCGCCATGCGCTCGAGCACCTTGAGCGGCGAACGCTCCGGGTGGCTGAGCGCTTCGATCGGCAGGTGGAATGTCTGCTCGAGGCAGAATTGTCCGGACAGGGCGGCGTGCATCGCCTGATCGGTGAAACACATCCAGGTCGTGCCGGCTGGAAAGGCGAACTCCACTTGCGGAGAATGCTTCTGATATTCGATGTCGAGCTTGGCACCGTCGTGCAGCCCGAGCATGAGATAGTCGTAGGCGCTGCGCCGCCCCTTGGTCACGCCCAGCATTTCGAACAGCCACGGTTCGAGCGGCAGCGGCTTGCGCGCCTTGGCGGCGTAGCGCCGCGCCATATCCTCGAACGGCTCGCCGACATGCCACAGCCGCGCCCCGCCCATCGGGTGAATGTTTGTGAAGACGCGCAGGATCCGCTGTCCGCGTTGCGGCCGCGACGGAAAGGCGTCGACGTGAAGCCGCTTGTCGTCGTTGCGCGGCGAATAGTGGCGGCCGGAAATCTCAACCGGGCGATAGGAGGTGCGCGCCTGCTCGATCGTCGCGGCGAAACCCGGAAACAGGTCCAGGACGAGGCTGCGCGCCTGATGCGCGAAGCGGCCCATCATCGAGGACAGGCGCGCGCTTTCCTCCGGCGACGCCGTGTCGCCCTGGATGCGACCGTCCGGGTCGCGGCTGATGTTCTTGGCGCGGCCGTTCGACAACGCATCTGTGAGCAGGCCGCTTTCGCTGTTGCCGACGGTGAAGGGCAGCTTCGGGAAGAACAGCACCTGGCCGCTCTCGAGCGCATCCTGCGCCGCGGCGCGGGTCGCGTCGTCGAACGGCCCGGACCAATTCGTCAGTTCGAATGCTTTGATCGGTTCCATGACGCTTCTTCTAGCAAACGCGCGTCCGCTACTCCAGCGAACCGGTGATCGAGGCGCGCTGCGATATTTCGATCCAGTTGCCGTCGGGATCGCGCACCATCGAAATGCGCGCGGTGGTGCCGAGCGTCGTCGGCTTGAGGGCCTCGCGGCCGCCGCGCTCGAGAATGCGGGCATGTTCGTCGTCGACCTTGAAGACCTGGAATGTGATGTACCGCCAGCCCTTGCCATCCATGACCGCGTCCGACGGCGCGTCGGGCGATTGCTCGAGCAAGAGGAGCGTTTCCCCGGCGCGGAAGGCGGCGCCTTTTTCCGCAGGCTCCTCTGCGAGACCGAGCGCTTCGCTATAGAAGCGACGGTGCGCCGCGAGGTCGCGCACCTTCAGCCGGATGCCGATCTGGCCGATGCCGAAGGTGCCGGGCGGCACGAGCGTGACGGCATTCCCGTCCGGATCGCGCAACGTCTTCGGCGACGCCAGGCCCGGGCGCGCGACCAGCAGTTCCACATAGCCGGACGGCGGCGTGTCCGGCACGGGATCGGCGTGGTGGTTGATCTTCAGAACCGAACCGAGCGCGTCGTGCCGGTGCTGTTTCATGCCCTTGCGGATCGGAAGCACGTGATCGAACGGAATTTCCGCCTGCGTCTGCCAGAACGACAGCATCGGCTCGAGATTGTTGGTGTTGAGGCCGATGTCGACCCGCGGCTTGGCCAGTTTCATCGCGCGCTTTCCTTCTCGTCCGTCTGGCGGTCGAAGAATTCGTCCGCATCTTCCACCTCTACCAGCCGGCCGCGCCGGATTTCCAGAAACCGCGTCGCCGCAGTGCGCGTGAAAAACCGGTCGTGGCTGACGAAGATGCACGAGACGTCGGACTGTTCCAGCTGTTCCTCGAGGTCTTCCTGGCCCTCGATGTCGAGATGGTTGGTCGGTTCGTCGAGCAGGTAGAAGTTCGGCTGCAACAGCTTCATGTGGAGGAACATCAGCCGGGACTGCTCGCCATAGGAGAGCTTGCGGATCTTGTCGTCCAGCCGCTCGAAGGGAAAGCCGGCCTTGGCCAGGATGGCGACCGCCTGCGCATTGTTCACCGTCTTGATGCGCGCGATATAATCGCGCAGGGAGATGTCGAGGGGCAGGTCGGCCATCCGCTGGTCGAAATAAACGAGCTTGGTCGCGGGATTGTAGCGCACGGCGGCGCGGCCGTCGTAATGCTCCCGGAGCGGATCGAAGGCCGCGGCGAGGACGCCCAACAGCGTGGACTTGCCGCTGCCATTGGCGCCGAGCAGGGCGATGCGCTCGCCGGCCGCGACGACCAGGCGGTCGATCGTGATCAGCGTCCGTGCGTCGTCGGGCGTCCTGACGACCAGGTTGTGGAGCCTCAACGCGATCTTGGCATCTATGGCCTCGTCGTTCAGTTCGAGTTTTCGGTTCTTGGCCTTGAACACTTCGGTGGCGTTGTCCGCGATGCGGGCGATGCGCTTCTCCATCGCCTTCTGCTTCTTGTGAAAGGCGTCGTTGAGGACGCCCCAGGCCTTGTATCGCGCGGCCACGCGCTCGAGACGCGCGACTTCGCGGTCCTCCAGAGCGCGGCGCTTGGCGGCCGCCGCATCGTTCTGCAGGAGCTGCTCGCGTGCGACGGCGAAGGGCGCCTTGAAGGCGTGCGCGCCGTCCTTACGCAGGAAGATCGTTCGCGTCGTAGTGCGGTCGAGGAACTCCCGGTCATGGCTGACGATCAGCATCGGAAGACGGATGTCGTCGGCCAGCCAGCGCTCGAGCTTGTTGATGTTCTCGATGTCGAGATGGTTGGTCGGCTCGTCCAGGATGACGATGTCGGGATCGCCCAGCTTCGCGGCGGCGATAAGCAGGAGCCGTTGCCAGCCGCCGGAGAGTTCGCCGAACGTGCTGCCGGCCACTTCTTCCGGGATGCGCAGATCGTCGATCAGGACGTCGACTCGCCAGGTTTCGTCGCGACCGTCCGCGGGCAGGGCGCGTTCCAGCATCTGGCGGACGGACACGTGCTCGAGCTCGGCCGGGATTTCCTGCGGCACGTAGCCGACGCGCAGGCCGCGCGAGCGGACAATCTGGCCCGACCCGAGTTCGAGCTCGCCGGCAAGACATTTCAGCAGCGTCGACTTGCCCGCGCCGTTTTCGCCGACGAGCGCCGTCCGCGCGTCGTCCAGAAGGAACGATACGTTTTCGAAGATCGTCGTGACGCCGAATTGAAAGCTGCCCCGGTCGATGCCGAGCACGGCCTGCCGCGCTGCCATGGAAAACGAATTCTGCCTGATCCCGCCGCAGTTTCGCACAGGCGCCGCATCCCGCCAAACGGCCGCCTTGACGGGCGCCGCCAAGCCGTCAAGCTTCGTCGCAGAACAATCGGGAGGACGTCATGGATCGTCTCAAGGGAAAGGCCGCCATCGTCACCGGCGCGGCCAGCGGTATCGGGCGCGCTTCGGCGAAACTGTTCGCGGCAGAAGGCGCCAAGGTGATCTGCGTCGACCGCGCCGAAGCCGTGAACGATACGGCGAAGGCGATCAAGGAGTCGGGCGGCACGGCGATCGCGATGATCGCCGATGCGTCCTCGGAGATCGATGTCGCGCATGCCGTCGACACGGCGGTGAAGGAGTTCGGCAAGCTCGACGTCTTCTACGCCAATGCCGGAATCTCCGGCGGCGGCCAGCCGCCCTTCTTCGAATTGACGGCGGAGCATTGGCGCCAGGTCCTCGACGTCAATCTGATCGGCGTCTATCTCGCCATCAAGCATGCGGCGCGCGTCATGGTGCCCAACAAGAAGGGGTCGATCGTCTGCACCGCGTCCGTCGCCGGCATACGATCGGGCGCCGGCGGCGGACCGTACAGCGCGAGCAAGGCCGGCGTGATCAACCTGACGACGACGGCGGCGAACTACCTCGCCGGGACGAACGTGCGGGTCAACGCGATCTGTCCGGGCATCATCGAGACCGGCATGACCAAGCCGATCTTCGACTACGCCCGGCAGCGCGGCACGGCCGACCGCATCGGTCAGCTCAACCCGCTCAAGCGCTACGGCGTGCCGGATGAGATCGCCAACGCGGCGCTGTTTCTGGCGAGCGACGAGGCGTCCTACGTCAACGGACAGCACATCGCGGTGGACGGCGGCCTCACCAGTTCGATGCCGGTGACGGGGCGCGTCGGCCGCTGACTAGAGACGCTGCGCCAGGATGAGCCAGTCCCAGGGTTGGCGGGCGCCGGCGTTGCGCGGCTTGCGCAAGCCTTCCTTCTGCCAGGGATAGGTGATGCGCACGACCTTCTTGGTGCGAAACCCGTGTTGGGCCAGAACCTCGCGAAGCTCGTCGCGGGCGAAATGCTTCTGCCGGCTGCCGCCACGATCCACCAATCCGTCGGGCGTCTCGGCCTTCGCCTGCGCCAGCGGCGTGCGGTAGGCGATGCGTTCGACCATGCGGTCCGATTCGATCGACGGCACGACGATGATGGCGTGGCCGTGCGTGCGCGTGACGCGCGCGATGCCGTCCCACATCTGCGCGCGGATGCGGGCTTGCGGCATGGTGATGACGTTCATGCAGACGGTGAGGTCGGCCCGCGGCCCGATGCGCTTCGCTGCAGGCGGGATGTTCGAGGTCAGCCAGGTGATGTCGGCGCGCCTGGCGAGGCGCTTCTTGGCGCGGGCGATGATCCGCGGCGCGTGCTCGACGGCGAAGGTCGCCCGGAACAGCTTGCCGTAGCGCTCAACGAAGGTGCCGAGGCCGCAGCCGAGATCGACCAGCACGGACTTTCTGGGCGAAGGCTTGAGCCCGAGCACGAGGCGGGCGATTTCCCGGCCTTTCGTCTCCCGCGTGATGTCGCAGACTTCGCGCTCGAAGTCGTCCGCGAGCTTGTCCCATTCCTTCCGACTCACCATGTGCTAATGAAAGGCGATTCCCGTCGCCGCGCAAACGAAGGCTGGGCGCATGTGCGGTAAGTTCACGCAAATGATGAGCTGGAGCGAGTTGGTGACGCTCGCCGATCTGGTCGGCGCGCCGCGGAGGACCGTGGAATCGGTCACGCCGATGCGCTTCGCCACCGTCATCCGGCTGGACGCGCACGGCAAGCGCGAAGCGGTGCGCATGCGCTGGGGCCTGGTGCCGAGCGGCGCGCGCGATCCTTCCGACGGCACGCGCTTCATTCATGCGCGCGCGGAAACTATCGAGCAGAAGCCGACGTTTCGCGACGCGTTCTTCAACCGCCGCGGTCTCGTCGTCGTCAGCACGTTCAACGAAGGAAAGGAGATCACGCCCAAAAAGACCGAGCAGTATGTCGTCACCCCAACGGGGCGCGCCGCAACCGCGATCGCGGTGATCTGGGAGCGCTGGTCGGACCACAATGCCGGAACGCTCGAGACGTTCGCGATGGTCACGGTGCCGCCGAACGCGCTCATCGCCACCATCACGGACCGGATGCCCGCGCTCGTCGCCGACGAGGACTGGGCAAAATGGCTGGGCGAAGAGGAGGCGAGTCTCGACGACCTCAAAGCCGTGCTGCGGACGTCGGACCTGGCCATGAATATGGAGAAGGCGGGCAAGCCGCCGCCGAAGCCTGCCCGCCAACCGGATTTGTTCTGAAGGCATCCCGCGCTAAAAGACGCGCATGCGGCATCTGCTGCACTTTTCGGAAGACCCCAACATCGAGGTTTTCCGGCCCCACGTGCCCGCCAGTTCGCCGGACAATCCGCCGATGGTCTGGACCGTCGACGAGGAACATGCGCCGGGTTTCTGGTTTCCACGCCAGGCTCCGCGCGCTTGTTGCTGGAGCAACGGCAAGCCTTTGAGCGCGATCGGCCGCTCGCTGCTGGGTATGGGCGCGGGCACGCGGATGCATGCCGTCGAAAGCGTGTGGCTCGAGCGGATGCGCGCATGCCGCATGTACGTATACCGTTTCGATGCGGCGCCGTTCGCGCTCTACAACGCCGATGCGGGCTATTATGCCACCAAGGAGACCGTCGCGCCGTTGTCCGTCGAGCCGGCCGGCGATCTGCTCGCGCTGCACGCAGCGGCGAACGTCGAACTGCGGATCGTGCCGAATCTCTGGCCGGTCATCGACGCGATCGTCGCGTCCGGACTGGAATTCTCGATCATCCGGAAGGCGAATGCGCTGCCGCGCGGCGCCAGCTCATGATCAGGGTGGCGATGCCGAGCCCGAACGACGACGCGTTTATCCAAGTTTCCGTGAGCATGGGTCCGGACTTCGGCAGGAGCGCGTACAGGCCATGCTCGACGTTGAACGTGATGTCCATGCCGGCGAGATAGATCAGGGCGCTGCCGGCCATCAGTCCGAACAGCGCGCCGTTGCGGGTCCCGCGCCAGAGCCCGATCCCGGCGGCGAACATGCACGCGGCCATCCATCCGTCCGCCACGGGGAACGAATCCTCGAACGCGCCATACCAATAGGCATCGAGCACGCGGACGTCGCCGGCCAGGAAATAGTTCAGCCAATAGGCCACCGTCACGGCTGCGCCCAAAACCAGAAGCGCCGCAAGGATGCGCATGCGTCACGTTTCCTTTCGCCGGCGGCGATCAGGCCAGCGTGAAGAACGGCACGGGTGCGCCGCCTTCGCTCGGTTTCCACACCAGCTTGGCCTTCGCGTCGACCGCGATCTTCTTGAAATCGCAATCGACGAGATTCGTCATGATGCGCGGACCTTCCGCGAGCGTCACATAGGCGATGGTATAGGGGCCCGTGGGCGAGCGATACATGATCGAATAGGAATAGACCGTCGCATTGCCGCTCGCTTCGCGCCACTCGACGCTGTCGCTGAAGCAGAAGGGGCAGAAGCTGCGCGGATAGTAATGCGGCTCCTTGCAGGCGAGGCAGTAGCCGTAGAGCAGCTTGCCGGCCTCGGCCGACTTCCAGAAACGCTCGGTCTCGACGTTGACGGCCGGCGGGAAGATCTTGCGTCCCGAAAGTTTGGTTCCTTGTTCCGACATCTCTTACTCCCGTTCCATGATCACGGTCGCTGCGCCGTGGCGGGTGCCGAGCGAGCCGCCCGTCCCGTGCGCGATTGCGAGGTCGCAATTCTTCACCTGCACCTTCGGGTGGGCCTCGCCGCGCAGCTGACGCACCGCTTCTATCACCTTGGTGATGCCGCCGCGGTTCGTCGGATGATTGTTGCACAGCCCGCCGCCGTCGGTGTTGAACGGCAGCTTGCCGACGCCGGAGATGAGATTTCCGTCGGAGACGAACTTGCCTCCCTGTCCCTTCTCGCAAAAACCGAGGTCTTCTATCTGCATCAGGACCGTGATCGTGAAACTGTCGTAGATCGAGGCATACTTGATGTCGGAGGGCCTGACGCCCGCTTCGGCGAAAGCCTTGGGCCCGCTCCACGCGGCGCCCGAAAAGGTCAGGTCGACCTTGCCGCCATAGGTGCCCTTCGGCGCCTCGCCGGCGCCGATGATCTTCACTCTCGGGCGCTTCAATTGCCGGGCGACCTCCGGGCTCGTGACGATCAGAGCGCCGCCGCCGTCGGTGATCACGCAGCAGTCGAGCCGGTGTAACGGTGTCGCGATCATCGGTGAATTGACGACGTCTTCGACCGTCACCACGTCGCGCAGGAATGCGTGCTCGTTGTACTGCGCGTGATGCGAAGCGGCGACCTTGATCCAGGCCAGCTGTTCGCTGGTCGTGCCGTATTCGTGCATGTGGCGTGTCGCGCACATCGCATACTGGTTGTGCGTCGTGCCGCCATAGGGCATCTCGAACGCGGCTTCGGGTGCCGCCGCGAATCCGCCGCCGCGCGGCCCGCCGCCGCCGGGGCCCGCCGTGCGCGGCTTGCCCGCCAGCGTGACGAGCGCGACCGAGCATTTTCCGGCGGCAATCGCTTCCGCCGCATGGCCGACGTGCAGGATGTAGGATGAGCCGCCGGTCTCCGTGGAGTCCATGTGACGAAGATTTCGCAGGCCAAGATAGTCCGCCATCGACATGGCGCCGAAGCCGGGCGCATCGCCGGCGCAGAAGTAGCCGTCGATGTCGTCCTTGCCGAGCCCTGCGTCGGCGAGCGCGCCGCGCATGCACTCTGCGTGCAGCTGGGGAGTCGACTTGTCGGGTGCTTCGCGCGTCGGATGTTCGAACGCGCCCATGAGATAGGCTTTGCCCTTGATGCTCATATTTGTCGTGTCCGCTGGATATCGAGGGCCAAGGCTCTACAAGCGGCGACGCCGTGAATCAATCGGCGAGGGACGGGCACACCTCGGGCAAAAATTGTCGCAGGCGTCAGCCGGCGGAATTCGAGAGCAGGGGCCAGAATCCGTCGGGTCCCCCGGCGGCGACCGCTGTGCCGAGCCTGTCGGCCCAATAGCGGTCGTTGCCGTACTCGCTGCGCCACTGCCAGAGCAGTTTGGTAAGCCGCTGAAGCCTGTATTCGGCCGTGAAGCCCATGGCGCCATGCACCTGATGGGCAACGCTGGTCGCCGTGCCGACGGCCATGTTGGCGCGCAGCTTCGCGGCCGCGATCTCGAGCAAGGCGCCGCCGCGATCGGCCGCGCGGCAGGCCGCCGCCGCAGCCATGTTTGTCGCGGCGGTTTCCTCCGCGAAGAGTGCAAGCTGCTGCTGGATCGCCTGGAACGTCGCCAGCGGCTTGCCGAACTGTTGGCGTTCACGCGTGTACTGCACGGAGAGATCAAGCGCCGATTGCATCGCTCCGGCCATCTGGCAGGATCGCGCCAGCGCCATCGCGCGAAAACGCGCGTCCGGTTCGGCACCCTCCGTCTTCGGCGCGACGATCGCCTCGGCAAACGCGACCGGCGATGCGTGCGCGCCCATCGCACGCAAAACGATGAACGCATCTTCCCAGCCGCCGCCGAAGCCGCCTTCGCTCTCGGGCAGCATGACGTTGGCCAGGCCCGAGTCGTTCCATTGTTGGCGGGCGGTTTTTTCGTCCGCGGCGAGGTTCGCAAGGACTTTTTCGGTGGTGTCGGACAGCAGGGCGCGCAGCTCGTTCATCTCAGCCCCAATTCCCGGGCGATGATGCCGCGCAAGATCTCGCGCGTACCGCCGCGCAGCGAAAAGGACGGCGACGACTGAAGCAGGTAGGTCAGGGTCTCCTCGAACGATGCGTCGCGGGCGGCCGGCGGCGCGAGCGCCTGGATCGCGACCGGAATATCCTGCTCGAGCGACACGCCGAGATCCTTGACCATGGCTGCGTCGCTTGCCGGATCGCCGCCCGTGATGGCGAGCGACATTTGGCGCAGCGTCCACATGCGCGCCGTCACCTCGCCGATGAACAGCCTCTCCGCTTCGCTCGGCGATCTGCCGACGATGCGGAGGAATTCGAGGAACAGGCGCAGGCTCGAGAGATACCGCTCGGGTCCGCTGCGTTCGAACGCGAGTTCGGCGCCGACCTGACGCCAGCCGTCCCCTTCCTTGCCGACCAGCATCGAGTCGGGCACGAAAACGTCGTCGAGAAACACTTCGTTGAAGTCGGCGGCGCCCGTCAGGTTCTGGATCGGCTTCACCGCCACGCCTGGCGACGACATGTCCACGATGAGCTGCGACAGTCCGACATGGCGTTCGCCCTCCGACGTCCGCACCAGTGCGATCATGTAGGTTGCGACATGGGCGTTCGACGTCCAGATCTTCTGCCCGTTGATGCGCCAGCCGCCGTCCACCTTGCGCGCGCGCGTGCGCACGCCGGCCAGATCGGAACCGGCACCCGGTTCGCTCATGCCGATGCAGAAGCAGACTTCGCCGCGCGCCACGCGCGGCAGGATGCTCTGGCGTTGTTCTTCCGTGCCGAAACGCAGCAGGAGCGGACCGCTCTGGCGGTCAGCGATCCAGTGGAAGCTGACCGGCGCGCCCGCGGCCAGCATCTCTTCGATGACCACATAGCGGTCGGCGAAGCTGCGCTCGTGGCCGCCATATTTCTCCGGCCAGGTCATGCCGATCCAGCCGCGCGCCCCCATCTTGCGGCTGAAGTCGCGATCCATTCCCATCCAGGATTCGGCGCGCTGGCGTGCCGACCGGCCCGGAATCGTCTCGGCGAGAAAGCCGCGCACTTCGCCGCGAAGCGCACGCTCCGACGCAGGCAGGTCGAACGGTTCGAACGCGATCGTCCGCATCGTCGGCGTCCCTCCTGACGCCTGCCGGCCTTTCAGGCCGCCACGCCGCGAGCGTGTCGCTGCACGCCCTTCCACATCAACCGCACGGCTTCGAAGTGGATGGCTGCGATGATTTTGACGGTCATTAGAGGATGACGCAACAGCATCGTCAGGAGCGATGCGTCGCTGAGCGGTTTGCGGTTTCCCGAAAATGTTGCCGTTAGGATCGGCTTGCCCGCTTCGTGTTCGTTGATCGCGATGAGGACGTCGCCTCCCGGCGGACGAACCTTGAAACGGTAGCCGCAGTCCATCGACAGGAACGGCGAAACGTAAAAGTCCTTCGCTGCCGCCTGGCGAACCAGTTCGGTGTCGCCGTCCACCGGCAATACATAGCTGTGACGTTCGCCGAAGGTGTTGTGGACCTCGTAGACGATGGCGGCGAGCCTTCCGTCGCGCGCGTGGCAGAACCACACGCTCAACGGGTTGAAGACGTAGCCGAAGAGACGCGGATAGCACAGGACGCGCCTGGCGCCGTCGGCAACGATGCCCCGTTCCGCGAGCCTCGAATCGAGCCAGCGGCGCAAGTCGCCGCCATCGCCGTGATCGCGGTCATGAAAGGAGAGGGCGCCGGGCCTGTTCCAGGCGAACAGGCGGAGCCGGCCGGACAGCTCCGCCAGTTCGTCCAGATCGATCAGCAGCGCGAACACGCGATAGCGGAAGGAATGGCGCCGCGGCGCCAGCCTGCGATGCATGACCCAGCCGTCGTAGACCGCACTGGAGGCGAACGCTTGAGACATGGCTGCAATACGCGGCGGAGGGCGGTACGGATCAGCTCTGATCCGACCGGGCGCGGCTTCCGTAAATGCGGTTATGATGGCGCATGCCCTGCCAATACCCGTTTTTCGGGCCCCCAGCCCCTCACTCCGGCCCGAAAAAGCAGGGGTGCGCCATCTGCTCCCCCTGCGAGGTGTGGTGATGCACGAACGACCGGCGCCGGAGGCCGTCCGGCTCAACGCCCTGATCGTGGCGGTGGGACGGGACCGCGATCGCGCCGCATTCCGGGAATTGTTCGATCACTTCGCGCCGCGGGTTAAGGGCTATCTACTGCGCCTGGGCGCCGGCGGCGCCGTGGCCGAGGAGCTGGCGCAGGAGGCGATGCTGACACTTTGGCGCAAAGCCGGGCTGTTCGATCCCGGCAAGGCGTCGGCTTCGACCTGGATATTCACCATCGCGCGCAATCTGCGGATCGACGCCATCCGGCGCGAGCGAAGGCCGGAAATCGACGCAAACGATCCGACCTTGCTGCCGGAAGGCGAGCGTCACGCCGACGAGACGATGGACTGGGCGCAGGCCGAAGACCGCCTCAGGCGCGCGCTCGCGGAGCTTCCGCGCGAGCAGTCGCAGATCATCGAACTTTCTTTTCTCGCCGACAAGCCGCACAGCGCGATCGCAGCCGAACTTGGCCTGCCGCTCGGCACGGTGAAGTCGAGAATCAGGTTGGCCATGGCGCGTCTGCGCGCGGCGCTGGGAGACGGAACGTGAGCATCTCGCATCATCCCGGCGACGAGCTGCTTCTGAGCTATGCACTGGGCGCGACCGGCGAACCCGTCGCACTTCTCGTCGCCACGCACCTCGCCGCCTGCGCGGAATGCCGCGCCGTCGTGCGCGGGAGCGAGGCGACGGGCGGCGCTTTCCTCGCAAGCGTCGAACCCTCGGCGATGAGCGATGCCGCGCTGCGCTCGGTCCTGGCGCGGCTCGATGAAGCCGGGCCCGAGCGGCCTTCGACGCCGGCGCCGGCGGGAGACGTGCCGTTTCCGTTGCGTCCCTACATCGGTGACGAATTTGCGAAGGCGCGCTGGGTGCCGATCGCACCGGGTCTCGCACATCTGCCGTTGATCACGCGGGACGGTTCGCGCGCACGCCTGATCCGCGCGCGGCCCGGCGCAGGTGTCGCCGTACACACACATCGCGGCGAGGAGTGGACGATGGTTCTCACCGGGAGCTATCACGATGAGACCGGCCGCTACACGCCGGGCGACGTGCAGACGACAACGCCGCAGGTTCTGCACCAGCCGATCGCCGACCAAGGTCCGGTCTGCATCAATCTGGCCGTCACCGACGCGCCCCTGATCTTCAAGGGGTTATTGCCCAAGATCGTCGGCAAGGTTTTCGGCTTCTGAGGCGCGACGTTTGGTTCTAGAGTTTCCGCCGCTCCGCGGAGGAAGTCATGGAAACGACGCGTCTTGGAAGAACCGGACTCAAGGTCTCGCGCATCTGCCTCGGCACGATGACGTACGGCTCGCCGAACTGGCGGGACTGGGTGCTGGGCGAAGAGGATTCGCGTCCGTTCTTCAAGCGCGCGATCGAGGCGGGCATCAATTTCTTCGACACGGCCGACGTCTATTCGGTGGGACGCAGCGAAGAGATCGTCGGCAAAGCTCTAAAGGACTTCGCGTTCGCGCGCGACCGCGTCGTCATCGCCACCAAGCTGTGCGGGCCGATGAGCGACGACGTCAACGATCGCGGTCTGTCGCGAAAACACGTGATGCATTCGATCGACAATTCGCTGCGCCGCTTGCAGACGGACTATGTGGATCTTTACCAGATACACCGCTTCGACCCCTCTACTCCGATCGAGGAGACGATCGAAGCGCTCCACGACGTCGTGAAGTCCGGCAAGGCCCGCTACATCGGCGCCTCATCGATGTACGCCTGGCAATTCTCCAAATACCTGCACACCCAGAAAGAGATGGGCGCGACCCGGTTCGTGTCGATGCAGAACTTCTACAACCTCGTATATCGCGAAGAGGAGCGCGAGATGCTGCCGTTGTGCCGCGACGCGGGCATCGGCGTCATACCCTGGAGCCCGCTGGCGCGCGGCTTTCTCGCCGGCAACCGCTCGCGCGACGGGGAAGCGCAGACGACGCGCGCCAAGAGCGACGCGAACGTTCTGACGGCCAACGCGTTCCACGACAGCGACTATGAGATCCGCGACCGCGTCAACGCACTGGCGCAGGAAAAAGGCGTAACCGGCGCGCAGATCGCGCTCGCCTGGCTGCTGCACCAGCCGGTCGTGACGGCGCCGATCGTCGGCGCGTCCAAGATGAGGCATCTCGACGACGCCATCGCGGCCGTCGGCGTCAAGCTATCGGAGGATGAGGTGAAAGCCCTCGGCAAGGGCTATCACACCCGCCGCATCATGGGTCACCAGTAGCCGCTAGAGCGGTCTGAATCCGACTGGCGGGGCCGCATTCGGATCCGTCGCCACCGTCCAGCCGCCGCCGAGGGCACGGTAGAGACCGACGCCGGCCTGCAGCCGCGCCAGGCGGATCTGGACCAGCTGGTCCTGCGCGCTGAAGAGGGTCTGCTGGGTTTGCAGCACCGTCAGGAGGTCGGTCACGCCTTCTCGATATTGCAGCTCGGAGATGCGGTAGGCTTCGGCCGCATTGACCTCCTGCTCGTTGACTAGACGTTCCTGCTCCGCAAGCGACGTGACCTGGCCGAGCGAGCTTTCGACGTCCGAAAACGCGCTGAACACGGCCTTGCGATAATCGGCCAGCAGCTCGGTCTGGCGCGCCTTCTGAAGGTCGCTCTCGTCCGAAAGGCGCCCGGCGTCGAATACCGCCTGGAGCAGCGATGCACCGATGCTCCACACCATGCTCGACGGATTGAATGCCGCGCCGATCGAGCTGTTGAGACTGATCTGCGGCAGGAACGCGGCGCGCGCGGCATCGACGTTGGCGTGCTGCGAGAGCAATTGCGCTTCGGCTTCGGCGACATCGGGCCGGCGCTCCAGCAGGCTCGAGGGAATCCCGGGTTGCACCGCCGGCGTCACGATGCCGTCGAGATTGACCGACTTGACGTCGAAACCCTCCGGCGCGCGCCCCAGCAGAATGGCGAGCGCGTAACGGGCTTCGCGCTCCTGCTCCATGAGCGGCGGGATCGAAGCCTCTTCGGCCGCGACCTGCGCGCGCTGCTGTGCGAGATCGAGATTGGACGAAACGCCGTTGGTCACCTTCGCTTCGGTGATGGCGAGAATGCGCTTGGCGGCGTCGACGTTCTGCTTGGCGATCGTGATGCGCTGGCGCAGCGCGAGCACGTCGAGATAGGTGTTCGCCACGTCGGAAGTAGTCGTCAACGCGACGGTCTCCTGCGCATAGCGTGCCGCGAGTTCGGATTCCTCCGCCGCTTTCAGCTCATCCTGGTTGAGACCCCAAAGATCGACTTCGTAGCTCGCCTGTGCCGAAATCCCGAATGTGTTGTGCGTATTTCCGCCCGGCACACCTTTCAGGTTCGTTCCCTGGCGCTGCGCGGTACCGCTGGCATTTATGCTGGGAAACAACGCCGATCCGGCGATGCCGGTCTGGGCCTGGGCCTGGAGCACGCGCGCCGCAGCGGCGATGAGGTCGAGGTTCTGCGCCTTGGCTACGGTCTCGAGCGCCGGGAGCTCGGGCGCGTTGAGGTCGTTCCACCAGTCGGTCGCCGGCCACAGCGCGGCGTCCTTCGCCACCGGCGCGGTGAAGGCGGGCGGTACATCGCCCTCCTTGAGTGTCTCGGGCGGCGGCGTCGTGCAGGCCGCAGTAGCGAGCGCCAGGGCGGCGACGGATGACGAACGCTTCAGGAATTTCATGAAATCTCTCTTCGTCCGGCGGGCCCCGTCTACATAAAGGCTGCCTAGCTGAACACAAGGCCATGTCTAGGGCCCGGAAGTGCCCTGCGACAATGAAAATCTCTGAACCGGAGCATCGGCTGGCGTAACGGGCGGCTGAACAGGTTGGCTTCGACTTGGGGGCGTCTTGGCCGGTTCAGCCGCCCTTCTTGCCGTGCCCTTAGGTGGAGCGCCAAGACTGGGCACGAGCAAATTACGCCTGCAGGGAACCACGACCGGATTCTGAGCCTCCTGCTGCAACGCGGAAAGGCAAAATTTGTATCGGTGTGTCGCGCACAAAGCCGCCCCGGGTGGGTCGCGAAAGAAATCGGCTCCGGGCGAAAATGAAACACCGCGCCCGGGCGGGCGCGGTGTCTACATGTGGAACTCCGTTTCAGACTCCGGAGGGTTTTTCGACGACCTTGAAGCGCTTGAGTTCATCGCTCGCGCGCGTGAAATCCGGCGCGATCACGAGTGACTGACGGTAGTCGTCGTATGCGGCGCGCAAATTGCCGAGCGCTTCGTTCGCCATGGCGCGATCGAAATAGGCGAGCTGCGGCTGCTTGGAACCGAGCGAGATTCCCTTGTTGATGTCGGCGATCGCCTCGGAATATTTCTTCTGCGCGATCAGCGTGGCGCCGCGGTCGACATAGCCTTCACCGAGGCCGTCATTGAGCGCCAGACCGGCGTTGAAATCGTCCTGCGCCGCGTTGACCTTCATCTCGAGCAGCTCGAGCACGCCGCGATTGATGTAAGTCGCCGCGCGATCGTCTTTGCTCAAGGCGCCCGCGAGCGCTTCATTGCAATATTGCAGATATTCGATGCTCGACTGGCCCTCGTCGGCGGCCTGAAAGCAAAGCTGCGCTGCGCCCGAGCCGATGACCGTCACTGCGGCTTGCGCCCCCGCTATCGATGCAACCGTCACCACCGCGCCCGCGCAGAGCGCACACATCAACCGGTTCCTCATGAGGGGCTCCTCGCTGAACCACGAAGTATTATGCCATTTTCTCGAGCGAGTCGTCCATGATTTGGCGTTGTAAGCCAAAGTAAATTCGGCTTATTCGGGCGCGCGGACAAATCGTTCGAAGAAAGAGGGTGGCATGAGCTGGCCGATGATCTTTCCCATTCTTTTGTTAAGCGTATCCAACGTCTTCATGACATTTGCCTGGTATGGGCAACTCCGCTTTCCCCAGACGCCGGTGTGGATTCTGATCCTGGCGGGGTGGGGGATCGCATTTTTCGAATATTGCTTTGCGGTCCCGGCGAACCATTACGGCCACAAGGTGTACTCGGCCGCGCAGCTCAAGACGATTCAGGAGGTGGTGACGCTTCTCGTGTTCGCGATTTTCTCGGTCGCGTATCTGGGTGAATCGCTGCGCTGGAATCACATCGCGGCGTTCGCCTGCCTTGTCGGCGCGGCCTATTTCTCGCTCGCCAGATGAGTGCCTCTCAATGGGTCCATGGATTGCTGCTGAAATCGTCGACCGGACGGAGCGGTATGCGAATGGCCGGGTGCGTACCGAGATAGACGTAGAGGGTCATCAGGTTCGTCGCCCGGTCGTACTCGATCTGCGGAGCGATACCGCCTGGCTTGCGGAAAGTCGTGCCGTCGAAATCCATCGGGCGCGGCGCGACATCGCCCCACGCGCCGGCGAGACGGTCGGCCATGTTCTGCTCCATCGCGGTGCGGTCCTGATCGTTGTCGACGCTCGGATCCGTCACATCCGGCGCGCTGATGCGGACCTGGGCATTGGGCTGCAGTTCGAGGCGCGCGGCGATGAACGTCCCGTTCTGCTCGTATGTTCCCTCCCAGCGCCCGACCGGCGGCGCGGATTTCGAACAGGACGCAAGCAGAAACGCGGCAACAAGGGCGGCAACGACCGGGCGCATGTCCAAGAACCTCGAATCGGTGAGGCAACAATAGTCGGGTTTGGGACCTGTTAAACGCTCATATCGGCTAACCGGAGGCGGCGTGCGGCCTGTTAACCCTTGTGCGCGAGGGTCCCGGATTGATAGTTCATCACCTCAATCAGCTGAGACTCGTCCCATGTCGCAATCCAAGCCCCTGCCTGGCGGCTTCCTCTCCGAATCGCTCGGCCGAATCCAGCCTTCGCCCACCATTGCGGTGACGCAGAAGGCGCGCGACCTGAAGGCGGCCGGACGCGACGTGATCGGCCTGGGCGCGGGCGAGCCGGACTTCGACACGCCGGACAACATCAAGGACGCCGCGATCGCCGCCATCCGTCGCGGCGAGACGAAATACACCGCCGTCGAGGGCATCCCCGAATTGCGCGCGGCGGTCGCCCGGAAGTTCAAGCGCGAGAACAATCTCGACTACGCCGTGGCGCAAACCTTCGTCTCGCCGGGCGGCAAGGCAATCGTCTACAACGCGCTGCTCGCGACGCTGAATCCCGGCGACGAGGTGATTTGCGTGGCGCCCTATTGGGTGAGCTATCCCGATATCGTTCTGCTCGGCGGCGGCAAACCCGTCATCGTCGAAGCGCGCATCGAGGATGGATTCCGGCTGACGCCCGAAGCGCTCGAGAAGGCGATCACGCCGAAGACGAAATGGCTCATCTTCAACCAGCCGTCGAACCCGACCGGCGCCTGCTACACGCGCGCCCAGCTGAAGGCGTTGACCGATGTCCTGATGCGGCATCCGCAAGTGTGGATTCTCGCGGACGACATGTACGAGCATCTCGTCTATGGCGGATTCAAATTTTCGACCGTCGCGGAAGTGGAGCCCAATCTCTACGACCGGACACTGACGATGAACGGCGTGTCGAAAGCATACGCCATGACCGGCTGGCGCATCGGCTATTGCGCCGGACCCGAACCGCTGATCAAGGCGATGGCGAAGCTGCAGTCGCAATCAGCGTCCAACGCGTCGTCCATCTCTCAATGGGCGAGCGTCGAGGCGCTCGACGGCACGCAGGATTTCATCCCGAAATTCCAGAAAGTGTTCGAGGAGCGCCGCGACCTGGTGGTTTCGATGCTGAACCAGGCGCACGGCATCGAGTGCCCGAAACCGGAAGGCGCTTTCTACGTTTATCCCTCGATCCGAAAGCTGATCGGCAAGACGGCGCCGAGCGGCAAGGCCATCGCGACCGACGAGGATTTTGCGAGCCAGCTTTTGGAATCGGAAGGCGTGGCGGTCGTTCACGGCGCCGCATTCGGCATGTCGCCGTTCTTCCGCATCTCCTACGCGACGTCGAACGAGGCGTTGGAAGACGCCTGCCGGAGAATCCAGAAATTCTGCGGCAACCTGCGCTAAGCGGACTTCGGTGGGCGGAACCTCCGGTCCGTTGCGCCCGGCCGGCGGCATGACTGGCGAGAGAGGAGCGAAGGACCGCAGGCACGGTCCTTCGCCGGAGTGTTTCCTCTGGATCAGTAGTGCGAGCGGCAGACCAGGTGGCCGTCATAGTTCGCGATGTGGCCATCGCAGTCGTACGCGTCCTCGAGTTCTGTCCAGCGCCACGATCCGTTCAGGCGCTGGCACGTCGCCTTCAAGGTGTAACCGTCCATGCGGATATTGGTGCAGTTGCGCTCGTAGGAACCGGACGGACCGCCGTCGTTGTTGTAGCGATACCAGTCGCGATCGTGATAGCCGGAGCACTCGAGCTGTCCGTTGTCGTTGACGATATTGCCGTCGCAATTGTCCGCGTTCGGCAGCCAGGTATTTCTCCAGGTTCCATTGTGCCGGCGGCAGGAGGCCGTCAGCGTGTCGCCGTCGAAGCGCACATTGGTGCAGCTGTCTTCATAGGCTCCGCCGGGCGCCCAGCGCGCCTCGGCCGAAGTTGACAATGCGACGCACGAAATCAGCGCGACAAAGGCGAGAGCCCCCAATCCGAGCTTGGTCATGACGAATCCTTTTCGAATTGAAATACCCTGCGATCATGCCCGCAAAGTGATGCGACGGCTAGGCGGTCGGGCTGCCTAAGTTGCACCGCGCAATGGCGGCCGGCACATGCGGGTGCCGCGAGCCCGATCTCGTGCGGCCGCGCTTCGGTCGTCTCGCTCGCGACGGTCGGTCACGAAGAAAAGTCCGCCGTCGGCACTCCCAATATGCAACTGTATGCGACACTTTCGGCGCGCGCGCCAAGATCGGTGGAGCCTGCTTTTGCGCCGATGGCAATCCGATCCTTAGGCACCGCAGATATGTCCGTGTGCACTTGCGATATGGAAGCAGCGGCAGTCTCGCCCGGCTAACCATCTTCGATGCGCGCGGAATTTCGCGCAATCCCAAGGCCGGGCAACAGCTTGTTCAGCATGTCGCAGATTCGCGCGTGAAATCGCTTGCCTTCGTCCATGGGCGGCGCGAGCATTCCTCATTCGAGAGGGGCGCGTGACGCGGCCCGATTACCGGGATGAGCGCCCGCCGCGCCCCGGACCCTCGCAGAAGGGCCCGCAGGAGGCGCACAATGTCTGGAAACAACAACGGCAGAGCACCACGCACCGTGGCCGTGGTGGGTCCTTATGGCAGCGGCAAGACAACGCTGCTCGAGAGCATCCTCACCATCACGGGCGCGGTGCAGCGCAAAGGTTCCGTCACCCAGAGGAACACGGTCGGCGATTCAAGCCCCGAAGCCCGTGCGCGACAAATGAGCGTCGAGGTGAACTGCGCGACGACGCGCTTCATGGACCAGAGCTTCACCTTCCTCGACTGTCCGGGTTCGATCGAATTTCTCCAGGACACGCTGAACATCTTTCCGGGCGTTGATGCCGCGATCGTGGTGTGCGAGCCGGAGCCGGCAAAGCTCCAGATGCTCCAGCCCTATCTGAAGCGGTTGGCCGACCTGCGCATTCCGCACTTTCTCTTCGTCAACAAGATAGACAAGGCGAGCGGCTCGCTGCGCGCGCTGCTGACGATGCTCCAGGATGCGAGCGGCACGCCCCTGCTTCTGCGCCAGATACCGATCTGGGAAGACAATGTCGTCACCGGTTTCGTCGATCTCGCGCTCGAGCGCGCCTACATCTACCGACCGCACAATGCGAGCGAAGTCATCGACATAAGGGACAAGGAAGGCGAGAAGCAGGCGCGCTTCGCGATGCTTGAAAAGCTTGCCGACTATGACGAACATTTGATGGAGGAACTGCTTTCCGACATCGAACCGCCGCGCGACGAGGTCTTCACCGACCTGGCGAAGGAGTTGGCCCAAGGTCTGGTGGTTCCGGTGCTGATCGGCTCCGCCGAGGGCGACAACGGCATCCGCCGTTTGCTGAAGGCGCTGCGCCACGAGGTGCCGGACGTTTCGGCGGCCGCCGCGCGCATGGGCGTCGCGCAGGGCACCGACGCGATCGTGCAGGTCCTCAAGACCTATCACTCCAGCCATGGCGGGAAGCTCAGTCTCGTGCGCGTGATGTCGGGAACCTTGAAGGACGGCGCCATACTGCACCGGCAGGACGGTTCGGACGCGCGGGTCGGCGGCATTTTTGCGCTCAAAGGCGAGGCGCAGACGAAGCTGGCGGACGCCCATGCCGGCGACACGGTCGCGCTCGGCCGGCTCGAAGGCGTGCTGACGGGCGAGACCCTGTCCACCGCGAAATCGCCGCCGGCGAAGGCCGCGATCGAACATCTCGTGCCCGTCTATCGCCTGGCCATCGAGGCTGCGGACCGCAAGGACGAGGTGAAGCTGACCGCGGCCATCGCCAAACTTCGCGAGGAGGATCCCTCGGTCGACTTCGAGCAGAACGCCGAGCTGCACGAGATGTCGCTGGTGGGGCAGGGCGAGATCCACCTGAAGGTCGCAGTCGACAAACTGCTCAGCAAATACGGGCTGAAGATCCTCACGCATCCGCCGCGCGTTCCCTACAAGGAGACGATACGCAAGGCGACGACGCAGCGCGGACGGCATCGCCGGCAGTCGGGCGGCCACGGGCAGTATGGCGACGTCGTCATCGCAATCCGGCCGCTGCCGCGCGGCTCAGGCTTTGTGTTCGAGGATGAGATCGTCGGCGGCGTCGTGCCGAGACAATGGATTCCCTCGGTCGAGAAAGGCGTGATCGAGTATCTCAAACAAGGGCCGCTGGGGTTTCCCGTCGTCGACGTCGCCGTCGCCCTCAACGACGGGTCGTACCACACCGTCGATTCGTCCGACGCCGCCTTCCAGACGGCGGCCCGGCTCGCGATGACGGAGGGCATGCCCAATTGCGCGCCCGTGCTGCTCGAATCGATCATGCATGTGAACATCCATGTCCCGAGCGATGCCACCGCCAAGGTCAACGCCCTCGTGAGCGGACGCCGCGGCCAGCTGATGGGCTTCGACGCGCGCGACGGCTGGAAAGGCTGGGACACGGTGGAGGCGCAGATGCCGCTCTCGGAGCTGTCCGATCTGATCATCGAGCTGCGCTCGTTGACCCAGGGCGTGGGTACCTACGAGATGACGTTCGACCACCTCGCGGAACTCACCGGCAAGCTCGCCGACCAGGTGACGGCCGGGCGAAAGGCTGCGTGACGGCTTAGTGCAACGTTCGTCCGGACGCCTGTATTGCGGCGCTGCATGACGCCACGGCTGCGAGCAGGCATTCGGCGAGCGGCTTGGCGCGCGCGCCGGAAGCGATCTCGCCCACGATCCGGTCCCAGGCATGTTGACCGACGCGCATATGCAGATCGCGATCGGCGAGCAGTTCCACCGCACGTTCGCCTTGCGAGACGAACAGAAGCAACCCTCCGCGGTGCGTCGTGAGAATCCGGGCGGCGAACTCGCGATGCGCCATCTGTTGCGCGCGCGCGCGCCGGATCGCACGCGGCACCAGCGTCAATCGCAACGGCAGCCAGTCGAACGCGAGAGAGAAGGCCGCGAACGCGATCGCTTCGGCGACGAATGCGAGCCGCAGCGGCGTGTGCGGCCAGATCAGCGCGATCACGCCTCCCAGGGCGAGCGCGAACAGCACGCCATAGGCGAGCGGATACATGACATAGCGGTCGCTCACCGGCACGACGACCAGCGACAAGTGCACGCCGGTCTTGCTTTCGGCTTCGGCGATCGCCCGCTGCAGGCGCTCGTGATCGCTTTTGGAAAACTGCGCCATCACCAGTGCCCCGAGGCGCCGCCGCCGCCGAACGATCCGCCGCCTCCCGAAAATCCGCCTGACGATCCGCCGAACCCGCCGCCATATCCGCCGCCCCGGCCCCAGCCGCCAAGGCCGCCCAGGAAGAACAAGGGCCAGAAGAAGCGGCCGAATACCAGCCACAGGATGATGATGATGACGATGATCGGGATGTGGCCCCCGCTGCCGCTATCCGGTTGCTCGTCGCTCTCCGGCGGCGCGGACACCGACGCCGACGGATGGCCGCCAAGCGCCTGCAGCACCGTGATCGTGCCGTTCAGCACGCCGCCATCATAGTCCCCTTTGCGGAAACTCGGCAGCATCACATTCTCGATGATGAGTTTGCTTTGCGCGTCGGTCAGCGTTCCTTCGAGCCCATACCCGACCTCGATGCGTACATCGTGCGTCGTCGGCGAGACGATGATGAGCGCGCCGTTGTTTTTTCCCTTGACGCCGATGCCCCAGGCGCGGCCGAGCTGATAGCCATATTGCTCGATCGTGGCGCCTTGCAGGGAGCTAAGCGTGGCGACGACCACCTGGTTGCCGGTTTGGCGCTCATGCTCGGCAAGAAGGGATGTGAGCGTCTCGCGGGTCGACGAAGAGAGGATGCCCGCTTCGTCGACGACACGTCCGGTCAAGGGCGGAAAGCTGAGGGCCGCATAAGCCGCGACGACCGTGAACAGGAGCACCGCCGCCGCGGCGGCCACACTCCGCGCGATCACGGCGCCGCGCCCCATGGTCAGAACTTGACCTCAGGCGCCTGCTGGGCCTTTTCGCTGATCGTGAACGTCTCGCGCGGCTTCGCGTCCGGATAGAAGATCGCCGCAGTCCAGCGCGTCGGGATCGTGCGCAACGTCGTGTTATAGGCCTGCACGGCGTCGATATAGTCCTTGCGCGCAACGGCGATGCGGTTTTCGGTGCCTTCGAGTTGCGCCTGGAGCGCCAGGAAATTCTGGTTCGATTTCAGGTCCGGGTACGCTTCGCTGACAGCTAGCAGGCGCCCAAGCGCGCCGCTGATGGCGGCCTGGTTCTGCTCATATTGATGAAAGGCCGCCGGGTTCGAGAGAATGTCCGAAGGAAGCGTCATCTGCGTGGCGTGGGCGCGCGCCTCCGTCACTTCCTTCAGGACGGTCTCTTCCTGCTTGGCGTAGCCTTTCACCGTATTCACCAGGTTGGGGATCAGGTCGGCGCGGCGCTGGTACTGATTCAACACCTCGCTCCAGGCCGCTTTCACCTGCTCGTCCTGGCTCGGAATCGTGTTGATGCCGCAAGCGGAAAGACCGATGGCGACGACGAAGAGGGCCGCGAGACGCCCGGCCATTTGCGTGAATCTGTGAGACATCATCGAAGTGGATCTCCCTCCCGGTGCGCTCTATTGCTACCACATCCGCGCGTCGGTTGCGGTGCTTTGTGGCGTATCGACATGCCGTCAAAAAAATGCGCCAGGACGATCGCTCGCCCTGGCGCCAGTCGTCGCTTGGGTACGCGGGACAAGCCCGCGCGGGTTTGGTGCTTGGGGCACCAAACCAAGTCGCGGCCAATGGGGGACGGCGGCGACAGTTCTGAGATAATGGCGCGCCGTCGCGGTTCAATGGTCCGGCTGTGAATATTTAGTAACGCCAGTCCTTCGAAGCGCGTACGAGAAAGTCGCGGAAAGCGGCGACGCGCTTGGACTGGCGCAACGCGTCCGCATAGACCAGATGGACGTCGAAACTCGGACCGGGCACGTCCGGCAGAACGCGCACCAGATGAGGCCGCTCGGCCGCGACATAATCGGGAATGGCGGCGATCCCGACTCCGGCCTCCGTCGCGCACAGGATGCCCGTGACGTTGTTGATGCGCACGGTTCGGCCCTTGCCGCTCAGCCGGCGCCGCGTCTGTTCCAGCAACCAGTTGATCTCGCGGATTTCCGGCGCCGCCGTCTCGCCATATGCGATGATGGTGTGATCCGCCAGCTCGTCGAGCGTCTTCGGCGTGCCGCATTTGTCGAGGTACGCCTTCGTCGCATACATGTGGTAGTGCACGGTGAAGAGCTTGCGCTGAATGAGATCGGCCTGCACGGGCGCGCGCATGCGGATCGCCAGGTCGGCCTCACGCTGGGCGAGGTCGAGTTCGCGGTCCTCCATCACAAGATGGACTTCAACCTCGGGATACTCCTTCAAGAACTCGTCGAGACGCGGGACGAGCCAGTACGTGCCGATGCCGTGGCTCGAGGTGATCTTCAGCGCGCCGCGCGGCGATTCGCGCACGTTCTTGAGCGCTTCCTCGGCCTGCGCCAGGCGCGCGAGAACGTCGCTGACCGCCGAATAGAGCATCTCGCCTTCATCGGTCAGCGTCAGGCCGCGCGCGTGCCGCTGGAACAGCGGCGTCGTGATCTCTTCCTCGAGCGCGCTGATCTGCCGGCTGACCGCCGACTGGCTGAGCGTGAGCATCTGGCCCGCATGCGTGAAGCTGCCGGCCGATGCAACGGCGTGAAAGATGCGAAGCTTGTCCCAGTCCATCTTCGTTACCTTTTTCGCGCCGTGTTCTTGGCGGCGCTAACTGCTGGATTCAATGCAAAGTTCGTGACCGATCATTTCAACCATGTCCGCCCGCGAGAAAACGCTCCGCCTCGAGCGCCGCCATGCAGCCCATCCCGGCGGCGGTGACGGCCTGGCGGAACACCTTGTCTTTCACGTCGCCGGCGGCAAATACGCCGGCAACGCTGGTATGCGTCGAATCGGGTGCGGTCCTGATGTAGCCCGCTTCGTCCATCTCGATCTGGCCCTTGAACAGCTCGGTGGCCGGCGAGTGGCCGATGGCGATGAAAAGTCCGTCGACGTCGAGCTTGCGCATGGAACCCGTGACCGTGTTGCGCAGCTTGACGCCTGTGACGCCCTTGGGGTCTTCGGTGCCTTCCACTTCCGCCACTTCGGTGTCGTAGAATATGTCTATCTTCTTGTTCGCCTGAAGACGCATCTGGTTCGTCTTGTCGGCCCGCAGCGCGTCGCGACGGTGAATGAGCGTGACCTTCTCCGCGAAATTCGTGAGAAACAGCGCCTCTTCGGCCGCCGTGTTGCCGCCGCCGACGACTGCCACGCTTTTCCCCCGGAAGAAGAAGCCGTCGCACGTCGCGCACGCGGACACGCCGAAGCCCTGAAACTTCGACTCCGAAGGGAGGCCGAGCCAATTGGCGCTCGCGCCCGTGGCGACGATCAAGGTGTCGGCGGTGTAAGTGGTGCCGCTATCGCCCTTCAGCGTGAAGGGCCGGCGCGCGAGATCGACGGACGTGATCGTGTCCTGCACGAACGTCGTGCCGACATGTTCCGCCTGGGCTTGCATCTGTTCCATCAGCCAAGGGCCCTGGATGACGTCGGCGAAGCCCGGAAAGTTCTCCACCTCGGTGGTGATCGTGAGCTGCCCGCCCGGCTGAATGCCTGCGATCAGCGTGGGCTCGAGCATCGCGCGCGCGGCGTAGATCGCGGCGGTGCAGCCAGCCGGACCGCTGCCCAGGATGATGACTTTGGAGTGGCGCATATGGGCTCCGGAAATTTGCAGAGCGAGACGCCCACGGCGCGCAGGCCGGTTGCGACCCCGCTTTCCAAAAGCCCCATGCCCCTTGGCTTGATCATGCTGATATCGGAAGCGGCAACCCAAAGGTCAAGCAGCTTGGATTTGTGAGTTGCGACATGGGGTTGCCGCTGGGGAAGAGACTCGTGTGGATAAGCCCGCGCGAATCGGAATGTGAGCCCTGCGGGGAGTCGAAATATTATTGCTCTGGTGGGGGTGTCAGAGTTAAATGCCGCCGTCTTATCCCGCCCAAAGGTCCCTGCCGTGGAGCATCACAAGCTCGATTCCATCGATTTGCGCATCCTTGCCGAACTCCAGGCCAACGGTCGGATCACCAATGTCGAGCTTTCCCGTCGGGCGAAGATCACCGCGCCGCCTTGCCTGCGACGCATGCGCGCGCTCGAGAAAAGCGGCTACATCCAGGGCTACCACGCCGATCTTGACGCCAAGTCGCTGGGCTTCGAGGTGACCGCCTATGTCTTCGTCGGTCTCTCGAGCCAGCATGACGGCGATCTCAAGCAGTTCGAGGAGCGCGTACGCTCCTGGCCGACGGTTCGCGAATGCTACATGCTGTCCGGCGAGGTGGATTTCCTTTTGAAGTGCGTGGCGACCGATCTGTCCACGTTCCAGCGGTTCATCTCGGAAACGCTGACGGCCGAACGAAACGTCGCGAGCGTGAAAAGCTCGCTGGTCATGCACGCGAGCAAGATCGAGCCGGGCGTGCCGGTCGACGCCAAGCTCTGACGTCTAGCGCGTGATGTCGCGCCCGCGCGTCTCAGGCAGAAACAGCAGTGTCACGACGAACCCGATGCCGGCGATGGTCACGGGGTACCACAGTCCGGCGTAGAGGTTGCCGGTTGCGGCGACGATGGCGAACGCGGCCGGCGGCAGAAAGCCGCCGAACCAGCCGACTCCGACATGATAGGGCAGCGACAGGGCCGAATAGCGGATGCGCGTCGGAAAGAGCTCGACCAGCGTAGCGGCCTGCGGACCGTAAAGCGCCGCCGCGCCGATCACGAAAATCAGCAGGATGGCTATCGCGAGCGGCACGTCGACGCGACTGGAATCGGCTTTTGCAGGATAGCCGGCGGCGCGCAGCGCCTTCTTCACTTCGGCCGCGAAGTTCTTCTGGGCCACCGCGAGCGCCGACGGGGCCAGAACCGTGCCGTCGATACTGCTGAGCGAGGTCGTGCCGATGCGTATGCGCGCCAGCGTGCCGGGATCGACGGCCTCGTTGCGATAGGGAACGCCGAGGTTCGTCAGCGTGCTCTTGGCAATGTCGCAGGAACTCGTGAACTTCGTCTTGCCGATCAGGTCGAACTGCAGCGAGCACTCGTCGGGCGCGGCGAGCACCGCCACCGGTGCGCGCACCGTCGCTTCGGCCAGGGCGGGGTTGACGGCATGCGTCAGCCACTGAAAGCCCGGGATGAGCGTCAGCGCCGCGAGGCCGAGACCGAACAGCATCACCGGCTTGCGGCCGACCCGGTCGGACAGGCGCGCGAAGAAGATATGGAGCAGCGCACTGAGCACGGTGACGGACAGGATAAGCAGATTGACCAGCGGCGCTTCCACCTTCACGACCCGTTCCAGGAAGAATTGCGTGTAGAACTGCGCCGTGTACCAGACGACGCCCTGGCCCATCAGCAGACCGATCAGGACGACGATCACGATCCGCAAATTCCGCCAGCGCAGAAATGCTTCCGAGAGCGGCGCGCGCGACGTCGTGCCCTCGAGCAGCAGTTGGCGGAAGGCCGGGGACTCGTCGAGCCTGAGACGAATCCAGATCGAGATGAGTAGCAGTCCGAGCGAGACGAGGAACGGAATTCGCCAAGCCCAGTCGCCGAACGCGTCCTCGCCGAGCCCGGTGCGCACGATGAGGATGACCGACAGCGCCAGAAACAGGCCGACAGTCGCGGCGACCTGTATCCAGCCCGTGGCGGCTCCGCGCCGATCGGCTGCGGCATGCTCCGCGACGTAGATGGCGGCGCCGCCATACTCGCCGCCCACGGCAAAGCCCTGCAGAATGCGAAGAGCGATCAGCAGGTATGGCGCCATGCTGCCGATTTGGCTCGAATCGGGCAGCAGGCCGATCGCGAACGTCGCGATACCCATAATGGTGATCGTGACGAGGAAGGCGCGCTTGCGTCCAGCCCGGTCGCCGAAATAGCCGAAGACCAATCCGCCGAACGGCCTGACCGCGAAGCCGACCGCAAAGGTCAACAGCGCGAAGATGTAACCTTGGGTCTCACCCGCCCCGGCGAAGAAATGGCGCGTGATGATCGACAGCAGCGAACCGAAGATAAAGAAGTCGTACCACTCGAACACGGTCCCGGCCGCCGAGGCCGTCAGAACCAGCCCCATTCGCCCGCCGCGTGGCTCCGCTTCCGCCATCACTTAGATCTCCCCGGTCAGAATAGCTAACGGACCGGGCGAAGCGACTCAAGCTTGGCGCTCAGGCGACCTTGGGTTTGGGCGGAGCGACGAGTTTACCGCCGTTCGACTTCGCGATCTGACGCGCCAACAGCATCTTGTCGCGATCGCAGACGAAGGCATGAAGAATGTGCGAGACGTTTACGCCGTCGTCGGACAGTGGAAGATAAATCGCTTCGAACTCTTCCATCCCTTCGGCGAGCCAATTGGCGTCGCCAGCGGTGCGCATGATGACCTTGTCCCGCGCCACTTTGCGGAAAATGCCGTTTACCGATTTGGCGACCTGCTCGCCGTTTTCCGCGAATGCTTCTTTTACAGTCTTACCCGTGGCGTCGTTGAGAAAGTACTGCGTTACGAGCGTGCCGATGAGCCTGTAGCGGAATTCCCGCGCCCCAGGCAGGACTTCTAGAATCATCACCCAGCCGAGATGGTTCTTGAGCTGCGCGGGAGAGATGTCGCCGCGCGAGGGCATGGCGCGGTCGCCGCGTCTCGTCTCCCAATAATTTCGCAGGAACACGCAGGTCGGATGCGCAAAGCGCTCCGGGTTTTCTTCTGCGACCGTGCCGAGGACAGCATCCGACATCTGCAAGACCGTTCTGCTCGTGTCGGTGAATAGTATGAAACGAGACGAGTTAATGACGAATTAGGCGGTGCGAAGATCTTGTTAACGCCTCGCCGGGAGTCGTTTTCGTCAGGCGGCTGGATTTCCTGCTAGATTGGATCGACATGATCCTCCGGCCGGTAACAATTTTGACGCTGATTTTGGGTAGCGCCGGGAATTGCGGGGCCGCCGAATTCCATTTCACCGCTTTTGGCGACGTACGCCTGATTGTCCCGCCCGACACCGACGCCTATCTCGATGGCGGCCTGGGCAAGCTGCGGTTCGGTGCCGACGATCCGAGTCCCGGAGCGAAGCTGGGCGATGTGATCGGCGAGGGGAGCCTTACGATCGACGACGATTGGACGCTGCAGGCCGACGCACGGATCAATCCGCAATACGGCCCGGCCGTCGATCTGCTCGAAGGTTTCGCGCGGTACGCGCCGCGTTCCGATGGCGAATGGTCCTGGTCCGTGCGTGCCGGAGCCTTCTTTCTGCCCGTCTCGCTCGAGAACGAGCAAACCGGGTGGTCGACGTTCTGGACGGTTACGCCGTCGGCGATCAACTCCTGGATCGGCAGCGAACTTCGCACCATCGGCGCCGAGGGCACGCTCGCATGGCGGCGCAATGGCGGCACCTTCACCGCCATCGGGGCGATTTTCGGCGACAATGACCCGGCAGGCATCCTGATCTCCTTTCGCGGCTGGAACTTCGACGACCGCGTGACCGGGCTGTTCGAGAAAACACGCCTGCCGGACTCGATGAGCGCAATTCTCCATCAGCCGGTTCCGCTCGAGCGTCATCTCTTTCAGGAGATCGACTCCAGGCCCGGTTGGTATCTCGATCTGTCGTGGGAACCGAGCGACGCAACCGGTTTTGAGATCATGCGCTACGACAATGATGCGGATCCGACACAGCACGCCGGCAATCAGTTCGCCTGGCATACGACGTTTTGGGATTTGGGTTTTCGCCAGCAAATCGGACAGGTGACGATACTGTCCCAGGCGGTCGGCGGAGGAACGATCATTCGACCTTCGTCAGAGAATTTTACGCAGACAGATTTCAAGTCCGCCTATGCGCTCGTCGGCTGGGATTTGGACGATTGGTGGCTCGCGGCTCGCGCGGATGTTTTCCAGACGCGGACGCATACGGCCGCAGTCGCCCCTTCTCCCCTCAGCGAAGATGGGCATTCGTTTGACGCTACGGTAAGTTGGCTGCCAAGGCGTTGGCTCCGGCTGAGTGCGGAATATCTCTATGTCGATGACTCAAGAGCCCAGAGGGTCATCGACGGCGATGCCCCGCACCAGATCGAATCGCAATTTCAACTCGTCGCGCGAACCTATTTGTGAGGCCGGCGGCACATGTTACTTTACCGCGTTCCAACCGGAGACCGTGATGTCGAAGAATAGAGAATTCGATTTCCAGGGCGTCAACCACCTTGCACTGGTCTGCAAGGATATGGCGCGTACCGTCGATTTCTACACGAACGTGCTCGGCATGCCGTTGATCAAGACGATCGAACTGCCGAACGGCATGGGGCAGCATTTCTTCTTCGACCTCGGCAACGGCGACAGCCTGGCCTTTTTCTGGTTTCCCAATGCGCCCGAAGCGCAGCCGGGCGTCGCCAGCGCCACGCCGAACATGATTCCAGGACCGTCCGCACACGGATCGATGAATCATGTCGCGATCAACGTCCCGGCGGACAAGATCGACGAGTACTATGAGAAGCTCGTGGCCAAAGGCATCAAGGCGTCGCGCATCATCAATCACGACGATTCTCCGATGCAGGCGAGTCTCGAGCTGACGCCGTCGACGTTCGTGCGCTCGATCTACTTCTACGATCCGGACGGCATCGCGCTCGAACTCGCCGCGTGGACGCGAACGCTGGGTGCGGCCTCGGACGTGGCGGTGAAGCCCGCCCACGCCGAAGACAAGAAGCGCTATCTGGAACCTGCGAAGTAACGCTGCCCGAGTTCTTCGAGGCTCATCGCCGGATTTTCGATCAGCGCGCGCGCCTGTGTGCGCACGAAGGACTTGTCGTTTTCGCGCGTCAGATACTCGACCGGGCTTTTGCCGTCGACGCGCGCGAGAAACAGCATCGGCAATAGGCGCGCAGTCCGGCGATCGAGCGCGCCGGCCGCTTCCCAGCGGACGCCGCTCAAATAGGCTTCGCTCATGGCGCGAAACGAGCCGGCGTAGTCTTCCTTCCACTCCGGATGCCAAACGCTCTTGAGCAGGAAGTGATTGAGGCAGAATGCCAGGTCGAACGCCGGGTCGCCGTAACAGGCGGTCTCGGCGTCGAGGAAAACCGGACCGTCCGGTCCGCACAGGATGTTTTTCGGACTGATGTCTCCCTGCATCAGCGCGATGCGCGCTTTTGCGACGCCGTCGGCGACTTCGCGTATGACCGGCGCGAGATCCGGATGCCGATCGGCCGTGAACAGCAGATAGGGATCGAGCCTCAGCGAGTGGAAGAGGGCATCGTTCGCGAATGCGGCGGCGATTTCCGCCCTTCCGGCGGTCGCCGCGTGGATGCGCACGAGCGCGCCACCTGTCTTGCGCGCGAATTCCGGATCGATTCTCCCCGCGGCGAGTTCGGCTTTCCATATCGGATATCTGTCCGGCGCCAGGAATTCCATCGCGAAGAGGTGATGCGCGCGGTCCTCACCCAATATTTTGGGGACCCATTTGGCATCGATTGCGGCGACCAGGCTGATCCAGGCGATTTCGGCGGCGGAGCGCTCGGGCGGGGCGCGCCAGTCGGCGGCAACGCGCAGCTTGGGCAGCGCGCGCTTGACCACCATCGGGGGGCGGTGCTTCGCGTCGACGCGATAGACGTCGCACGAAACGCCGCCGCTCAATCTGCCCAAAGCGAATTGCTCGCCTTCGCCGATCAGGCCCATGCCTGTCAGGGATGAGGCGATCTCGTGAAATTCGTCCGGGGTCGCTGTGAGGCTCATGTCCCCACTATTCATCGACTTTGGCGCGCCTTACAAGAACGCCATGGGTTCTCCACGGAAATTCGCCGATCCGTCGACTCTCGCCGATGCAATCATTGCGGAGGTCGGCCGCAATATCGTGCTGGGCCTGCCGCTCGGACTCGGCAAGGCGAACCATGTCGCGAACGCCCTGTTGCAGCGCGCTGTAGCCGATCCGTCGATCAACCTTCGCATTTTCACCGCGCTGACCCTTGAGAAACCGGCATACAAAACGGAACTCGAACGGCGCTTTCTCGCTCCGATCATCGAACGGCTATTCGGCGGCTATCCGGCGCTCGACTATGCGCAAGCGCTTCACCAAGGCACGCTGCCGAAAAACGTTCAGGTCGACGAGTTCTTTTTTCTGGCCGGCCGCTGGCTCACGAACGACACGGCGCAGCGCAACTACATCTCCGCCAACTACACACATGCCTGCGAATATCTCCTCGCGCGCGGCGTGAACGTGATCGCCCAGCTGGTCGCGGCGAGGCCGCAATCAGGCGCGCGGCGCTACAGCCTGAGCTGCAACACCGATCTCACGCTCGATCTGCTCGACGCGCGCCGTTCGGGCGGCGCGAAGTTCCTGCTGGTCGGCCAGGTCAACGCGCAGTTGCCCTTCATGCCCGGCGCGGGCGACCGGCCGGAAGAGGATTTTTCGCACATTCTCGAGAGCCCCCAGACGGACTTCCCGCTCTTTGCGCCGCCCAAGCAGCCGATCAACTTCACCGAATATGCGATAGGCCTCCACGTGGCGCGGTTGATCGCCGACGGCGGAACGCTCCAGATCGGCATCGGCGAAGAAGGCGATGCAGCCGTCCATGCGATGATTCTCCGTCACCGGGAAAACGCAGCCTTCCGCGACGCCGTCTCGAGTCTGACGCGTTCGGCGCAGCCGCTCGCGATCGAAGAACGCGCTCCGTTCTCACACGGCCTCTACGGCGTGAGCGAAATGTTCGTCGATGGCTTCCTGGAGCTCCTGCAGGCCGGAATCCTCAAGCGCGAAGTGGACGGGGTTCTGCTGCACGGCGGCTTCTTTCTCGGGCCGCAATCGTTCTACCGGCGACTGCGCGGGATGGATCCCGCAACGCTTGCGAAGATCCAGATGACTCACATCTCTTACACCAACCAGCTCTATGGCGACGAGGAAGCCAAGAAATCGGCGCGGGTGAAAGCGCGTTTCGTCAACAATGCGATGATGGCGACGGCGTTGGGCGCGATCGTCTCGGACGGGCTCGAGGACGGCCGCGTCGTCAGCGGTGTGGGCGGACAGTATAATTTCGTCGAACAGGCGTTCGCACTGCCAGGGGCCCGATCGATCCTCGCGATCAATGCGACTCGCAGCACGGCGTCGAAGACGCAGTCGAATGTGCGCTGGTCCTACGGGCACCAGACGATACCGCGCCATCTCCGCGACATTGTGGTGAGCGAGTACGGGATCGCCGACCTGCGCGGAAAGAGCGACGAGCATGTCGTGGCTGCGATGCTCGCGATTACCGACTCGCGGTTCCAGGATGAATTGCTGCGCCGCGCGAAGGAGGCGGGAAAGATCGCCAATTCGTTCGAGATTCCCGCGGCGCATCGCGAGAATACGCCGGAGCGTATCGTGACGGCGCTTACTCCCTTGCGCGACAAAGGTCTTCTGCCGCAATTCCCGTTCGGCACCGATTTCACCGCGGTGGAGCAACGTCTGATCCCCGCGCTGGAGACCCTGAAGGAGGCCAGTCCCGCCGCCCTCGCACGAATTGCGCTTGCGGGCCTCGGTGGTGGCGCGAATGACGAGTTGGAGCGGCTGGGCCTCGACCGCCCGGCCTCCGCCTCGGATTTTGTCTATCGCGCACTCGTCAGAGGCGCTTTGAAGTCCTGATATCCGGGTGTGGAAATCACCCCACCGTGATGTCGGTCTGCGCCATTTATGCCGGCGTGATGGTGCATCGGATCGGCAGGCGGTTTAGTGTTTCGCGCGATCCGGAGAGGGAACCGACAGCATGAGACGATTCATATTGATGGTGGCAGGCGTGGCGGCGGCGTTGGGTGTGACGGCGGCCGTGGCTGCTCATTCCACGCCCGCATATGTGACGGCCGCGATAAACGACGCGGCGCGGCCGGACGACGACAAAAAGCTCGATGAAGAGCGTTTGCCCGCCGCGATGCTGGAGTTCGCCGGCATCAGACCCGGGATGAAGGTCATGGATCTGATCCCGGGCAAGGGATACTTCACGCGCCTGTTCGCCAAAGCGGTCGGCGATAAGGGTTACGTCTATTCGTACCAGCCCGCCGAATTCGACGCTTTCTACAAGGGCAAGCCCGCGCCGATCAAAGCGATCGCGAAGGAGTACAACAATGTCTCGGCGATCGATGCGCCGATCAACGGGCTCGCCGCGCCGGAACTGCTCGATGTCGTGTGGACGTCGCAGAACTATCACGATCTGCACGACAGTTTCGCCAAACCGGCCGACCTGGCGATCATCAACAAGCAGATCTTCGCTGCGCTGAAGCCCGGCGGACTCTACGTCATCCTCGACCACGCGGCCACGCCTGGATCCGGCTTGCGCGATACGGAAACGCTGCACCGCATCGACGAGGCCGCGGTGAAGCAGGAAGTGCTTGCGGCGGGTTTCAAGCTGGTTGGCGAGAGCAATGTGTTGCGCAATCCCAACGATCCGCACGACAAGCTCGTTTTCGACCCTTCGATCCGCCATCACACGGACCAGTTCATTCTGAAATTCATGAAGCCGCGCCATTGAGGTCGGTGTGAAGCGCGCCGCGTTGTTTGTCGTTTGCCTGGCAGCCGGTGCGCTTCCGCCTCTTGCGGCCTTCTCCGCGCCGTCGCGGATTCATGGCACCATGAAGGCGTTCGACGGGCAGGTCATGACTCTCAAGGACGACAACGGACAAACCGTCGCGATCTCGGTGCCGGCCACGGTCCGCGTCCTGCACAGCCGATCCGTGGCGGCGGGCGATCTGAAACCGGGCGACTTCGTCGGAACGCTCGCGCTGAAAGGCGCCGACAACAAGCTGCGGGCCCAGGCCGTGCGGGTGTTCCCGGATGAAATGGACATGAACGGCGAGGGCCAGTATCCGTGGGAGTCCAACCCGGCCCGCATCGTGACCAACGGAAGTGTGACCGCCGTCTCGTCGACGGGCTCGGGCTATATGCTGAGCTTGAGCTTCCACGGCGCGGGATCCGAGGGCGCGGACGGCTGTACCGGGCGCGCACCGCCCAGCGGATGGGGCTGCACGGGCACCGCCGAACTTAGTATCGCGCGCGGCGTGCCGATCATTGCGGTCACCGCCGGCGACACGGCTCTGTTGCTGCCCGGCGCGATCGTCTCCGTCTTTGCCGAAACGGACGCGACCGGACAGGCGGGCGCGACGAGCATCACCGTCGAACGGGACGGCAAGCCGGTTCAGTAGCGGATCGCGATCTTTCCGAAATGGCCGCCTGCCTGCATCAATTTCAGCGCCTCAGGCACCTCGGAAAATGCGAACGCCCTGTCGACGACGGGTTTCATGCTCCACTTCGCCATGTTCGATGCCATCTGGTCGAACTGCTCGCGGCTGCCGACGGAAATGCCGTGAAGGTGCAGGTTCTTGCTGAACAGGACGGGGATCATCACGGGACTCGAAAATCCGCCCAGGACGCCGATGACGACGATGCTGCCGCCCACCCTCGCAGCGTCGAACGACTGGTTCAAGGTGTTCTCGCCGCCGACTTCGACGACCAGATCGACGCCACGACCGCCGGTCATCTCGCGCGCCACGCGGCCCCAATCCTCGGACCGCTTGTAGTTGATGGTGAAATCGGCGCCGAGATTCCTGGCGCGTTCGAGCTTTTCATCGCTGCTCGACGTTGCGATCACCTTGGCGCCGCGCGCTTTGGCGAACTGCAGCGCGAAGATCGACACGCCGCCCGTCCCCTGGACGAGAACCGTATCGTTCGGACCGACGGGCGCTTCGATCGCTACGGCGCGCCACGCCGTCAACCCGGCGCAGGGCAGGGCCGCCGCTTCCTCGAACGAGAGATGGGACGGGAATTTGGACACGCCGTCGGCGTCTAGCAGCATTTTCTGCTGCAGCACGCCCGCGAGCGGACCGCCCAGCGGCTTGTTCCGGCTCTCCGCCGTCACCGGGCCGGACATCCAGGACTGGAAGAACAGCGGACAGACCTTGTCGCCCACCGCCAGGCGCGTGACGCCGGCGCCGACGGCCGAAACTACACCCGCGCCGTCGGAAAAAGGGATGAGCGGGAGGGGAAATCCGCCGCCATAGCCGATCACGGTCAGCAAGTCGCGATAGTTGAGGGAGGCGGCCTTCATGTCCACGACGATCTGCCCTGGCCCGGGCACCGGATCGGGCTTGTCGGCGATGTGTAGATTTTCGATGCCATAGGCATTCTGAATTTCCCAAACCTTCATCGCGATGCTCCCCGTGACTGCTTACTGCATCCTGGAATGTGCGATGCGGCAGAACCGAGATCAACCGACGGGTGACGCGGGGGAAGATCGGCGCTTCAACGCTCGCCAGTGCGTCGGTCTCGCGATGCCCGTGTTCCGGCTTCCAACGTGCGCTCCGGCCATGCCACCCAAGCAACCGCAATCGTGAGTTGACCGGCCGCGCGCGAAAGTTAGGCTGGCCGCGCGCACCAAAAAGCTGGCGTCATGCCACCGGCACTCGCGAGCAAGGCTGACATCATCAACTTTCTCATTCAGGCGCGCCGATATACATCGTATCTCGAAATCTGCACGCGCCGCACGGGGGGATGCTTCGCCCAGATCGCTTCCGATGGATTAGATCGCCGGCATAGGCTCATGTACCGGTGCCCGTTCCTGTACTCAGACGGATCGAAGATCGACTTCCGCGTTCGCGGCGAAGACTGGCGCGAGCTGCTACGGAAAATCCGGGCGCTCGATCTGAGCTATGACGTCATCCTGGTCGACCCCTGGCATGAATACGAGACTTCGCTGCGCGACCTCGACGCTGCATCGACGCTGTTGAATCCAGGCGGCACGATCGTCGTGCACGATTGCCTTCCGCCGGATGAACGATCGGCGAGCCCCAAACCACATCGCGGCGCCTGGTGCGGCGTGACGTTCATGGCCTATGTCGACTTCGTCAATGAGCGCCGCGACGTTTGCTACCGGACGGTCGACATCGACTATGGCTGCGGCGTGATCCGAAAGACCGACGGGAACGGTTTGTCGAGCGGTTCGGACGTCGAGAAGGATCGGCTGCTTCAGGGCTGGCCGAGACTCCGTCACGATGCGGTCGCGTCATACCGCTATCTCGCCGCCCACAGGCAGACGCTCCTGAACTTGCTGAGCGCCGAAGACTTTATTGCGCTGGAGAGCAAAGAGCGCGCGCCCGCCGGATAACTTCGAGAGACACAGCGGAGTGTTCAGGGCGACGGGTCGTCAGCTTCACGATGTGGAGACGGCAGAACGATGTCGTCGGGCGTCGATGCCCCCCGCGACGGCGGCGAGACATCCGGCCAGGACGACCCGTTATCGCCTCGTCGCGCCGGTAACGGGCTTCGCAGCGATTCGGCTGGCGCCAGTTCGCGCGCCGCCTGCACCGTGGGACACATGGCGTAGGGGACGTCGCCGCCGATTGAGGAGTCACCGAGCAGCGAGGACAGACTGGGCGCCTGGAGCGCCGCGTCGAACGCCCGGTCGGCTTCGCCGCAGAATGTCTCGACTTCGCGAACGCTGCGCAGCGAGGAATCGTTGGCCAGTTCCGTCTTGAATGTGTGGTAGGCCGCCTCGCCGGCGCGGCCGCCGCGCGCAATGAAGAATGACTTCAGGCGGGCGTCGGAGTCGATCAATTCCGGTTGGTGGGACAATACAAACTGGTTGTATCGCGCGATTTCGTGGCAGCTGAGGGCGGCCACCATGAGTTCCTGTTGCATCGCCGCCAGGCGCAAGGCGTTCATGTCCAATCGCGACGCGCAATCGGCTGCCAGCGCATTGCCCGACAGCCCGCTCCATGACATGACGCCTATGATTGCCCCACTGATTGCACGTTTCACACGAGCCTCCCTGGCCGCACGTTCAATTGCCTTGCGCCAGTTGGCGCGCCTTGCCGACGCATCGTCCCGACGGTGGTTCCGCCTGATCGAGGTGGGCGACGACTTCGCCGGCGCCTCCGCGGCATCCGACCCAGCGGAATTTCTGTTCGACGTTCGGATCGCCGAGGCCGTCCGTAGCGAACAGAGGTCCGAACCCGTTGGGCGCGACGGAACCCGACAAGCTGGCCGAGCCGTTCACCGGGCACGCGGTCGTGTCGTCGGCGCTATGCAGCAGGCAGAATGAATATTGGACGCTATAGCTGCAGTGATTGCGGAAACCCCAATAGCTGCCGTCGCTGTCGACCTTCAGACAATTGGATGCGACGCGTTCGTCGACGGGCGTCGGGGGCGCGATCGTCTGGTCCGGAGCCGGCGGCGCAGCGTCGATCAGGTGCACGGTCGACGTCTTGACGGGAACCGTTTCCAGGCTGCCCGTGGCCGACGGCGCCGGCGAAGCGTCTGACAGATGCGTCGTAGAGCCCGCGTGATGATGCGTGGTTGGCGCGCTGGCCGCGGCGCGTCTTGTGCCTCCCTGGGAAGCCGGCGCCGCGGCGCACTCCATCGGAGCCGCATTCACCGGGCTTGCGAGCCCGAGGCGCCGGGCATAGGCCGCGAGTGCCGCCTTGCGCTCCGCAACGCTGAAGGCGTGACCCGGCGCGTACCAAGTCGTGCACGCCGTCTCTCCGAGCGAAGATATCGACACCAGCAACAACCCGTCGGTTCCGTTCGGCGTCAGCGCTTCCGAGTGCCCGTCGGCGAAGTCGAGGGCAAGCCTGGAGCCGACGACGTGAAACACGCCGCTTGCGCGCGGCGAGTCGGTTCCCTGCGTCACCGAGCCGAGGCCGTCTCCGAGGAACGTGAAGGTTACGGTCTGGCTCGTTCCGTCCGCCGCGCGGATCGTGCGAACAAAACCGTCATGCGTTTCAGTCAGCGCGATCGATGACCCGTCGGCGCCGACGAGCGTCGAACCGACGATCGCGCCGAGCAGGTTGCGCGGCGCGTGGCTCGCTGGTTCCGGGCTGCCAGCCGCAGGCGCCGCGTCCGACGGCGCGGGTTTTCCGTCGACGAAGATCGCCGATATCGAGCTGCCATCCGCGCGCGTGAGCGTGCCTTTGCCGTTGGGCCGGTCGTTGTGCCAGAGCCCCTCATATTTCTGGCCATTCGCCCAAAGCTGCGTTCCGAGGCCTTCCGCCTTGCCGTTCAGCCACGTTCCGTCGTAGCGGTCGCCGTTCGACCATTCGACCGAACCCTGGCCGTCGAGCGCGCCCTGCTTCCAGCTGCCGTCGAACCGGTTTCCTTCCGAGTCGGCAAGACGGCCCCGGCCGTCCGGTCGGCCGGCCACGACGCTCCCGACATAATGTCGACCGTCGCTCCAGCGAATGTCGGCATCGCCGTCCAGCAGAATGCCGTCCCGGAAATTTCCGAGGATCGTCTCCGTGGAGCCGGTGGCGCTCAGGAACCTCGCCGTGCCGCGGCCGCTGGCCATCCCGCCCACGCACGGCCCGTCCCACCGCGCATCCTGGGCGGGGTAGGCAGCGTTGTCGAAAAGCGAGCAGTCGGCGTCGCGGTCATAATGACGCTGCGGCGCGTCGGCCGCGAGGACGGGGTTCGAAAACGCCATCGCGGCCGTCGAAACGAGAGCGGCCAACAGGAGTCCATGGCGCCGCTTCGCCAGATCCGTGCCGTTCATTCGCTTCGGCCTCTATCTGTTTGCTCCTGAAGCAAACGGCAGCGGCGAGCGACCGGCAAATTAACGTAGCCATCGTTGCAAACGGACTCTTACTGCCCGAGGGCAACTTGTCGGCGATCTCGGACCTTGGGTTGCGCCGCGGCGAACGAGCAACTTGGCCGCAACTGCTGAAACGGCGGCAGCGCATTGAGCGAGATCAACTCCGGCCGACCGGCCCGGCCTATGTTTTAAGGGGGCGGTATGCGCACCGCGCCCGCGCGGCTCGTGCCGCACTTCCATACGCGCAGGGGTCGAGGAGGCGAAGTCATGACCATCTCCGGTGGCGAGTTGTTGGCGCGTTGTCTCGCGCGCGAGGGCGTGCGGTTCGTGTTTGGGTTGCCTTCGCCCGAGGTGGATCCGTTCCTTGCCGCTTTGGAAGGCAACGGCATGCGCTTTGTGCCTATCAGGCACGAAGCTGCGGCAGCCTACATGGCCGAAGGACTCTACAAGACGACCGGACAGGTGGCCGCGACCGTCACAAATCCTGGGCCGGGCACAGCCAATCTGATCCCGGGCGTGATCAATGCGCGACACGAAGGCGTACCGGTCATTTCGATCACCGCACAGCATCGGCTCGAAGTCGTGTATCCGTCCCTGCCGAGCACATTTCAGGGACAGGACCAGCTCGATGTGTTTCGTCCCGCGGTGAAGTGGGGTGCGCCGATCTTTTCCTGGCAACGCATTCCGGAAGTGACGCGGATGGCGTTCCGCGAGATGTGGTCGGGACGGCCGGGTCCGGTCCAACTCGAGGTTCCCATGCCGGTCATGTACGCCGAAGGTGACGAGGCTTCGGTCGCGCTGCTCGATCCCTCCGCCTATCGTTCCGCTGGTCCGCAAGCCAGCGCCGGCCAGATTGCGGCGGCAGCGAAGCTCTTACGCGAAGCGAAGCGGCCGGTCATCGCGATCGGGTCCGGAGTCGATCGCGGCAATGCCGGCGAGGCCGTTCTTGCGCTGGCGGCCAAGCTCGGCTGCGGCGTCATCACCAGCATGGCCGGGCGCTCGGCAGCGCCGCAGGACCACGCGCATCATCTATACGGTTACGGAGCAGGCGCCGACGAAGCGCGCGGGGAAGCCGACGTCATCCTCGCCTTGGGGACGCGATTGGGAAATCTCGACACGCCGTTCGACAAATATTGGGGCGACGCAAGCCGGCAAAAACTCATCCAGATCGACATCGATCCGAGAAATCTCGGCGTCTCGCGGCCGCTCGCTCTCGGAATCGTCTCGGATCTGACAAGTGCGATCGCCGGCCTGCTGGCCGAACTCTCGACACTGCCGGCGCGTTCGAACGCGGCGTCCGACCTCGCACGCTATCGGGCGAGCGAAAAGGCGTGGCGCGAGACGCAATTCGCTGCGTTGAACGCGTATAACGGCCCCGGACTTCATCCGGGCATCGTCATGCAGACGATCGGCCGCGCCTTCGGCCGCGACGCGATCTACGTCGCCGACGGTGGATTCACCAGCCTGTGGGCCCACTTCATGCTGCCGCCGACGCGGGCTCGCTCCTATTTGAACATACTGGAACTGGGCATGCTCGGGATCGGCATCCCGTCGTCCATTGGCGCAAAGCTCGGAAACCCGTCGCGCGACGTCGTGTGTGTGTCGGGCGACGGCGCGGCCGGTTTCCATTGCATGGAACTCCAGTCCGCTGTGCGTGAAGGAGTCAAAGTGACTGTCGTGGTGTTTTCCGAAGGTTCCTGGACGATGGAGGTGCCGAACGAACAGATGCGTTACGGCAAGACCTTCGGGACCGAGATGGGGCCAATCCGCTGGGACAAAATGGCGGAAGGCCTTGGATGCGCCGGATACTTCGTCGAAACGATGGCCGAACTGGAACCTGCGCTCGCCTCGGCACGCGCGGCACCTGGCCCCGCGGTCGTCTGCGTCCGAACCGACAAGATGGCCAACATGTCCGTGCCGATGCCTGTGGGTGTCCGGTTCGGCGAGGTCTATCAGGGACCCGGCGGCTGACGCGATTCGACATGCTCGCGACGATATCTGGCTCACGCGGTGTCTGACGGCGAAAGAGGCGATTCATGCGCACCGACATAACTTTTCCGTCCGATGGCGTGACACTGCGGGGCTGGCTGTACCGGCCCGAAGGACGGTCCGGCAAACGTCCCGCAATCGTAATGGCGCACGGCTTCTCCGCAACCAAGGAAATGTATCTCGACGATTTTGCCGAAGTCTTCGTCGCAGCCGGCTTCGCGGTCATGGTCTACGATCACCGCAATTTTGGCGACTCTGACGGAGAGCCGCGCGGCGAAATCGATCCGGTCGCGCAGGTCCGCGGTTACCGCGACGCGATCACGTGGCTGCAGGATCAGCCGGGCGTCGATCGCCATCGCATCGGTGCATGGGGCACCAGCTACTCTGGTGGTCATGTGATACAGCTTGGCGCGATCGACCGCCGGGTGAAATGCGTCGTCTCGCAGGTTCCGGCCATCGACGGCTATCGCGCGTCGCGCGCGATGATGCGCGGCGATCTGGGGACAGCCATGCGCGCGCAGTTCGACGCCGACAGGATCGCGCGCTTCAAGGGTGCGGCCCCCGCGATGATTCCGGTGGTCCCGGACCAGCCGATGGGCCCGGGTGCGCTGTCGACCGCGGACTCGGTGGCCTTCTTCAAAAGCACGACGCGAATCGGGAAGTGGCGCAACGAAGTGACGTTGCGCTCGATCGAATACATGACCGAATACAGTCCCGGTCTGTTCGTCGGCCGGATCAGCCCAACTCCGTTCATGCTGGTCGTCGCCCTTCGGGACGTGCTCGCGACCTCGGATCTGGCACTGGAAGCTTATGAGCGGGCGCTTCAGCCGAAGCGCCTCCTGGCGCTCGACTGTGGCCATTTCGATCCTTACACGGGCGACATGTTCAAGGTGAACAGCGCTGCCCAGTCGGACTGGTTCGTCGAGCACCTTAGGCCGTAGGCGGGCACCGCATCCGGGCCGATCCGGAGTTACCCTCCGGCAGCATCGCGCGCGACATTTCCCGCGACGCAACCGCGCGGCGACCTGCTACTCTCGATTCCGCCGGTCGAATGAAAGGTCAGCGCATGCACTCTCCGATTTGCGACATGCTCGGAATCGAGTTTCCGCTCCTTGGATTCAATCACTGTCGCGACGTCATCGTCGAAGTCAGCAAGGCCGGCGGGATGGGTGTGCTCGGCGCTGCGGGCCTGACGCCCGAACAGCTGGAATTCGAACTGAGCTGGATCGATCAGCGGATCGGCGGACGTCCCTACGGCGTCGATCTCATCGTGCCGAACAGCATGGCGGAGCAACCGGCGCGACCGCAATCTCTCGCCGAGACCGTGCCCGAGCAGCATCGCCGCTTCGCGACGCAGATCCTGGAGAAGCACGGAATCGATGCGCAGGGTCTCTATTCCGCCACGGTCGGCACCAGCAATTCCTTTCTCGGCGAAGACAAGGCCCAGGACATCCTCGACGTGGTCTTCGCTCATCCGGTGAAACTCGTGGCGAACGCGCTCGGCGTGCCGCCGCGCCGCATGCTCGAAATGGGCAAGGCGAGGGGTGTTGCGGTCGCCGCCCTCGTCGGTGCCAAGGAGCACGCGATCAAGCAGGCGGAGGCCGGCGTCGACATTCTAGTCGTCGCGGGCGGCGAAGCGGGCGGCCACTGCGGTGAGGTCTCCACCATGGTTCTCGTGCCCGAAGTCGTCGAAGCCGTGAAGCCCTTCGGCAATGTCGCGATCCTGGCCGCCGGCGGAATCGTGATGGGCCGCCAGCTTGCCGCCTGCATGGCGATGGGCGCCCATGGCGCGTGGACCGGCTCGATGTGGCTGACGACGAAGGAGGCATTCACGTCTCCGGTCATCAAGGAGAAGCTCATCGCGGCATCGTCGCGCGAAACCGTTCGTTCCCGCAGCCGGACCGGCAAATATTCGCGCCAGCTTCGTTCGCCCTGGACGGATTATTGGGAGTCCGATGCGGCGCCGGACTCCCTGCCGATGCCGCTGCAGTCGCTCGTAGCCGAGCCTGCGCTTTCGCGCATCACCAAGCTGGCCGAAGGAGGTCACAAGGGCGCCAGGGAATTGGCGACGTATTGGGTCGGACAAGGCGTCGGACTGATGAACGACATGCAGAGCACAAAACAGGTCGTGTACGAGTTCATGGAAGATTTTCTCGCCGCTACGGAACGGCTCAAGTCCGTCATGGCGGACTAGAAGGGAGCGATGGCGGTCAGAGCGGGCAGACTCGCATCGGTCGACCACTCTGAGAGTGATAAAAGGTCCTGCGCAGATCGAGCCCAAAATCCCGTGCCACCACCGATGGATGCACGGAACTCGGGGACAAGCGCGTACCGACAATATTGGATCATTTAAACTGGTCCAGCTCAAATATTTCGATTTGTTTTGAGGGGGCCATTTGACGCCAGTGCTCGCGGGTATGACCTCGGTGTTCGCGATGAAAAGCGGGCGCGTCTCAGGCGTCGTTAGCAAATCCGGCGTGCCCGAGATCCAAGGCTGTCCGTGTCTCGAACGCGACGGCTCAGGCCTGCCTCGAACTCTGAATGTACGTCGGGTGCGCTCCGACCGGCTCAAGGCCTCCGCCGACGGTTCAAAAAGGTCTTCTGCCGTCCGTTTCCAGGTCGACCCCCTGGGCACCTAGTAGATCCACCAGCGAACAAGCCAGAGCGCAGAGAGGTAAAATGTGCTAGGTACCGCCGCGATGAAAAGCGCCATGGGCCAAAGGTTCGATTCCTTTGTGAACGCGTACAGGCTGAACGCCAGCGCGGGCAAAACCAGCAGGAGGGGAGCGAGGGCTGCGATCCGCCAACCGCCTCTCCAGCGCAGAACCGCAAGAGGCTGGATAACGAAATATCCTGGCACTGCTGCCATCACCAGCATCATAAGAGCTGAGTCCATTTTGAGGAATGGATCTCCTCGATTTCTTTTGAAACTACTTGGCTTTTTGGCTTCGTTTTTTTGATTTCGGCTTTTCGGCAAGCTGTG
>Ga0335070_10000351_pt1 | contig 53779 bp, 44 predicted proteins | sample Lox_Sample_13_FD_206722 | JGI IMG/M metagenome (GOLD analysis project Ga0335070, IMG submission 206722) | Soil microbial communities from Loxahatchee National Wildlife Refuge, Florida, United States - Lox_Sample_1.3 | ecosystem: Environmental > Terrestrial > Soil > Wetlands | place: USA...
GTCGCCCGCAACCTCTTCGTGGACGCCTACCGCCGCGCCAAGGACCAGCGCAAGGCGACGTGGGTGGACCCCGAGTTCCTCGAGACCATTCCGGGCGGCGAGGACCCCCACACGCGGGCGGTCCGGCACCAGCGTCTCGAGATGGCCAGGGCCGCCCTCGAGAGGCTCCCGGAGGAGCTCTCGCAGCTCATCATGCTCCGGGACTTCGCCGACTGGAGCTACGAGGAGCTCGCCGAGGAGCTCGAGCTGCCGATCGGGACCGTCAAGTCGCGGCTCAACCGGGCCCGGCGGGAGCTGGCGGCCACGGTCGCGCTGCAGCTCAAGCCGAGGATGCAGGTACAACCTGCGGGAGCGCAGCCATGACCCCGTGCGACGAGTTGCTCGAGCGTCTCGACGCCGCGGTCGGCGACGCGCTCCCCGCGGAGCTGGCCGAGCACGTCGCCGGCTGCTCCGCCTGCACGCTGGCGGTCGAGCGCGCGCGCGGCCTCGCCGAGGGCGGCCTGACCATCAAGGCCGTCCGGGCGCCCGAGGCGCTGAAGGACAGGCTGAAGTCGCTGACTCGCCTCCAGCCGGCGTGCGAGCAGGCGATCGACCTCGTGGGCGCGGCGCTCGACGGCGAGGTTTCCGAGGACCAGCGCAGTCGGTTGGTCGAGCACCTGCGGGCCTGCCCGTCGTGCCGCGCCACGTGGGAGGCGTTCGCCACGCTGCGCGAGACCGGCGCCGGGACCCGGGCCAGCGCGCGCCTCCGCGCGGCGCTCGCGCTGCCGCCGCGGCAGCGCCTCGAGCTCCGGCGGCGCCAGAAGCGGTTCTTCGACCTGAGGCTCGCCACCGCGGCGGCGTACCTGCTCGCCGCTCTCACCGTCGTGCTGGTCTCGAACCCCGCGACGGTCGCGCGCGCGTCGAGCCAGGGGCTGGACAGGGTGGCGGTGTACGCACAGGCGGCGGTCGAGAACCGCGTGTCGAGCTACGCCGGCCGCGTCATGGACGCGCTCCGCTCGGCGGAGGGGTGGGCGATCGACCGGGCCGGCGAGATCTGGACTTCGGTGCGGGGCGTCTTCGGGGGTAGCCACGCGAACCAGGACGCCCCAGCTCGCGTTGTAGAGGGTGGAAAGGGAGGACGGTCATGAACACACTCGAAACCAACCAGCAGCCGCCAGCAGCCCAGCCTTTGGCCGCGCCGCCGCTGCAGCAGCCCGCACCCGTGCCGCCCGCGGCTCCGGCGCCAGCCCCGGCCGTGACGGTCCGCCGCTCACCCGGCCTCGCGGTCGTGCTCTCGTGCTTCCCGGGTCTCGGCCACCTCTACCTCGGCCTCTACAACCGCGCGTTCGCGATCTTCGGGAGCTTCGCGCTCTGCATCTGGATCAGCGAGCACGCCGGCAACGTCGGCATCCTCATCCCATTCGTGGTCCTCTTCGGGTTCGTCGACGCGTATCGGCAGGCGCAGGCGATCAACCTCGGGCTCGCCCCCGAGCCGATCATCGGCTCGCAGGCGAAACAGCCCGCCGCGCGCCGCGGTCGCCTCGGTTTCGGGGTCTTCCTGCTGCTCATCGGCGCACTGCTCCTCTACAACCAGTTCTACCCGATCGATTTCTCGTTCCTCCAGGACTGGTGGCCGCTGATCCTCGTGGCGGCGGGCGTCTACATGGTGGCGGTGCATTTCGTCGAGAAGCAGCGACAGGCCAAGCGCGAGACCGAGTTCGCGCTGCCGCCAGTTGACACCGACCGGCACGCATAGGCTCCTCGCTCCCCTCCTTTCGGGCTCACGGGGGCCCCGCCGCCAGGCGGGGTCCTCATTCTGTCGTCCCGGCCTCGCCACTTGACAGTTTCGGCCGCGATCACAAGAATGCGCCATCTTCCGCGGGTGCGGGGGGAGGGCAGGAGAATGACGCCGACGCTTCTCAGCATCGTCCTTGGTGTGAGCGCCGCCAGCCTGATCGTGGCCTGGGGGCTCGCCCGCTGGGTCCTGCGCAAAGACGACGGCACGCCCGAGATGCGGAGGGTCTCCGACCCGATTCGCGAGGGCGCGGAGGGGTTCCTGCACACGCAGTACGGCACCATCGCCAAGCTGTCGGGGCTACTCGCGGTCCTGATCCTCCTCCTCTACGCGTTCGTGCGGAAGGCATCCCCCAACGACCCCGTCGCCACCACGACGCTGGCGCTCCTGACCGCGGTCTCGTTCATCCTCGGGGCGCTCTGCTCGGGGCTGTCCGGGTACACCGGGATGTGGGTGTCGGTGCGGTCGAACATCCGGGCGGCTTCCGCCGCGCGCCGTTCCGGGAACGAGGCGATCCAGGTGGCGCTGCGCGGCGGCGCGGTGTCCGGCCTGATGGTCGTCGCGCTCTCGCTGCTCGGCGTCGGGGGGCTGTACGCCCTGCTGTACACGTTCATGGCCGGCACGGCGGACATCACCGGGAAGATCCCGCTGATGATCGTCGGATACGGCTTCGGCGCGAGCTTCGTGGCGCTGTTCGCCCAGCTCGGCGGCGGCATCTACACGAAGGCGGCCGACGTCGGCGCCGACCTGGTCGGCAAGGTCGAGGCGGGGATCCCCGAGGACGACCCGCGGAACCCGGCCGTGATCGCCGACCTCGTCGGCGACAACGTCGGCGACTGCGCCGGCCGCGGGGCCGATCTGTTCGAGTCCACCGCCGCCGAGAACATCGGCGCCATGATCCTGGGCGCCACCCTGGCCTACAAGAACCCCGGCCTCGTCGCCGCTCCGATCGCGTTCATCCTCTTCCCGCTGGTGGCGCGCGCGTTCGGGCTGATCGCCTCGATCGTCGGGATCGTCATGGTGAAGGCCAAGAACGAGGACGAGGACCCGATGAAGAGCCTCAATCGCGGGTACGCGTGGGCCGCCGCGTTCGCGCTCGTCGGGTTCGTCCTCACGACCCGCTGGCTGCTGTTCACGCAAGGGGCGCCCGAGGCATGGTGGCACTTCGCGCTGTGCGGGGTGATCGGAATCCTGACGGCATGGGCGTTCGTGTGGATCACGCAGTACTACACGGAGTACCGGTACCGGCCCGTGCAGATGATCGCCGAGGCGTCGAAGACCGGCCACGCGACCAACATCATCGCCGGCGTCTCGGTCGGGTTCGAGTCCACCGCGCTCCCGACGCTAGTGATCAGCGCCGCGATCATCACGGCCTACAGGCTCGGCCAGACGTCCGGCCTGATGGGCGCGGGGCTGTTCGGGACCGCCGTCGCCACGATGGGGATGCTCTCGACCGCGGCGTTCATCCTGGCGATGGACACGTTCGGCCCGATCGCCGACAACGCCGGCGGCATCGTCGAGATGAGCGGCCAGCCCGCCGAGGTGCGGCACAAGACCGACCGCCTCGACGCGGTCGGCAACACGACCAAGGCGCTCACCAAGGGGTACGCGGTGGGATCGGCCGCGCTCGCCGCGTTCCTGCTGTTCTCCGCATACATGGACGAGGTCGGCGCGTACATGGGGAAGGCGTTCGACAGCGTGAACCTCGCGGTCCCGGAGATCTTCGTCGGCGGTCTCCTGGGCGCGATGCTCGTCTTCCTCTTCAGCGCCTGGACGATCCAGGCGGTGGGCAAGGCCGCGCAGGCCGTCATCAACGAGGTGCGCCGCCAGTTCCGAGAGCACCCCGGGATCATGGCCGGCTCCGAGAAGCCGGACTACACCCAGTGCGTCTCGATCGTGACCGAGTCGGCGCTCAAGGAGATGGTGCGCCCAGGCGTCCTCGTAGTCGGGATGCCGGTCGCGGTCGGGCTCGTGTTCAGGTTCATCGGTCATCTCACGGGGAACCCGAGCCTCGGCGCCGAGGCCGTCGCGGCGCTGCTGATGATCGGGACGATCGCAGGAGTGCTCATGGGGAACTTCCTCAACAACTCCGGCGGTTCGTGGGACAACGCCAAGAAGTACATCGAGATGGGGCACCTCGGCGGGAAGGGGTCGGAGGCGCACAAAGCTGCGGTCACCGGCGACACCGTCGGCGATCCGTTCAAGGACACCGCTGGCCCCTCGCTCCACGTGCTCGTGAAGCTGCTGGCGACCGTCACACTGGTCCTCGCGCCGCTGTTCCTGTCCTGACGACCGTCGGTCGTGGGTCGTGGTTCGTGGGTGGCGCCCTTCAGCTCAGGGGCGCCACGCCTCGTCAGGCGGCCTGCGTCAGGTCCCTACGCGGTCCGCCCGTGCAGGTGGCGTGCGGCGCCCCGCAGGGCGATCCCCGACCCACAACCCACGACCCACCACCCACCGTCTTCACACCCAGCCGAGCCCGCAGGCGCGGCGGCAGTCGGTCATCACGCGCGAGATCACCAGGCGGGCGCGTTCGCACCCGTCGCGCAAAACGGACTCGACGTATGCGCGGTCGTTCTCCAGCTGCTCGCGGCGGACGCGGGCCTCCCGGAACGTGTCGAGGATCAGCCCCAGCAGCCTCTTCTTCATCTCGCCGTACCCGGTGCCGCCCTCGGTGAACAGCCGCTTCGTCTCCGGCCAGTCGTCGGGAGGCGTGAACGCCTTGAGCAGCGAGTACAGGGTGTTGCCCCGCGTCGGTTTGGGGTCGCTCACCGGCGTGGAGTCGGTCACGACCGACATGACGCGCTTCTTCAGCTCCGCCTCGGGGGCGAAAATCTCGAGGGTGTTGCCGTACGACTTGGACATCTTCTGCCCGTCGATGCCGGGGATCACCGCCACCTCCGGGAGGATGAGCTCCTCGGGCACCTTGAGCAGCTCGCCCGCGTACGTCTGGTTGAACGCGGCCGCGATGTCCCGCGTCATCTCGAGGTGCTGCTTCTGGTCCTTCCCCACCGGGACGCGGTCGGCCCTCACGATGAGGATGTCGGCCGCCATCAGGACCGGGTACGCGAACAGCCCGTGGTTGGGCGTGATCCCCTTCGCCACTTTGTCCTTGTAGGAGTGGCCGCGCTGCAGGAGTCCCATCGGCGTCACGGTCGAGAGCATCCACGCGAGCTCCGCGACCTCGGGGACGTCCGACTGCCGGTACAGCACCGAGCGCGACGGGTCGAGGCCGAGGGCGATGAAGTCGGCCGCCACCATAAACGCGTTCGCGCGCAGCTCCTCCCCGCTCTTGATCGTCGTGATCGCGTGCAGGTCGGCGACGAAGTAGTAGCACTCGTTGGCGGCGTCACGCTGCAGCGCGACGAACTGCCGGATCGCACCGAAGTAGTTCCCGATGTGAAGCTTCCCGGTTGGCTGCACGCCCGACAGGATCCGCATCGGACCTCCTGGGCGTGCATACTACCAGCTGACAGCTCTCCCCCGCCTCACCCGCCAGCTAACAGCCGACAGTCCCCCCACACACCCTGGAAGAAACTCACCTCAGAGAGAGGCTGTGAGCTGTGAGCTGTGAGCTGTCTTACCGGAGGCCGAGCGGTCGCGCGACCACGGCCTCGCCGGTGTGGCGGATGTTGGCGATCAGGGGGCGCCCATCCTCGCCCATCACCTCGACGGGGCGGCTGCGGCGCGCGGGGCGCCCGAACCCCCCGGACAGTGTTGTCAAGGTGTCGTCGCCGCGGTAGGCCATCAGGATCGCGCGGACGTAGCTCCGGGTCTCGTCGTACGGCGGCACGCCCCCGTGCTTCTCGACCGCGTCGGGGCCCGCGTTGTACGCCGCGAGGGCGAGGGAGACGTCGGAGTTGAAGCGCTCGAACAGGTCCTTGAGGTAGCGCACGCCCGCGCGGATGTTTTGCATGGGGTCGAAGAGGTTCCTCACGCCGTACAGCGAGGCGGTCGCGGGCATCAGCTGCATGATCCCGCGGGCACCCTTCGGGCTCACGGCGCGCGGGTTGTACCCCGACTCCATCCGGATCAGGAGGTCCACGAGACGGGGGTCGATTCCGTGCAGGCGGGCGGCCTCCTCCACGGTCGGCCAGAGGGCGGCGCGGCGCGCGGCCGCGGCCTCCGGGATGACGATCTCTCCCGGCCCGGCGGCGGGAACGTTGATGACCCGGCGGGTCCCGTCCGGCGCGGTGAAGATGAACACGCCGGCCGAGCGCTCGGCGGCAGCCGACGCCGCGACCAGCACCGTCGCAATTGCGAGGACCACCCGGTTCACGCCAGCAGCTCCTCCACCACCTTCGGCGCCAGCTTCAGCGCCTCTTGCAGCTTCCCCGGCGCCTTCCCGCCCGCCTGAGCCAGCGCCGCCTTGCCGCCGCCCCGGCCGTCCACGACCGGCGCGAGGCGCTTCACGATCTCGCCGGCCGACACCCGAGCGGTGAGGTCGTCGGTCACGGCGACCAGCAGGGTGGCCGCCTCGCCGCTCGCCATGCCGAGAACCACGATTCCGCTCTTGAGTTTACCACGCAGGGTGTCGGCCAGGGAGCGCAGCTCGGGCGCCCCCATCTCGGGTGCGTCGCGGACGACGAGCCGGATCCCCTTGACGTCCTGGATCTCGCTCTCACCTCCGCTCCCACCGGCTGCGAGCTTGAGCTTGAGCGACTTGACTTCCTGCTCGAGCTCCCGGAGCCGGCGCTCCTGCCCCTCGATCGCCGCCGGCAGCCCGTCGAACGGCACGTTCGCGCGGCCGGCCGCCGCACGGAGCGTGCGGTGGTAGCTCTGGAACAGGTCCACCGCGGCGCGCCCGGTGACCGCCTCGATCCGCCTGACGCCCGCCGCGATCCCCCTCTCGGCGCTGACCTTGAACGCTCCGATGTCGCCGGTCCGCCGGACGTGGCACCCGCCGCACAGCTCCCGCGAGACCGCGCCGTCCGCGACCGACACGACGCGCACGACGTCGCCGTACTTCTCCCCGAACAGCGCCATCGCGCCTTCCGCCCGCGCCTCCTCGAGCTTCATCTGCTTCGCCGAGACCTCGAAGTTCGCCCGCACGTTCTGGTTGACCAGCGTCTCGACGGCCTCGAGCTGCTCGGGGAGCAGCGGCTGCGCCCACGAGAAGTCGAATCGCAGCCGTTCGGGCTCGACGAGCGATCCCGCCTGCTGCGCGGACGGCCCGAGGACGCGGTGGAGCGCCGCGTGAAGGAGGTGCGTGGCGGTGTGGTTGGCCTGAGTCTCGAGCCGCCTCCCGCGGTGGACCTCGGCGCGCACGCTCCCGCTCCGTCGCAGCGCGCCCTCCTCGACCGTGACCTTGTGGACCGTCAGCCCGGGCACCGGCCGCTGGGTGTCGTGCACGACCGCTCTCCCCCCGGGCCAGGTGAGCGCACCCTGGTCCCCGATCTGACCGCCCGCCTCCGCGTAGAACGGCGTGCGGTCGAGGACGACCTCGCCCTCGCCCGAGAGGACGTCCACCTCTCCCTTGGGCCCGATCAGCGCGAGGACCTTGGCGCCGTCGAGAGCGAACTCTCCGTAGCCGACGAACTCGGTCGCCGCGCCCCGCGCCGCGAGTTGTTCGTACTCCTCGCGGAAGTGCGCGACCAGGTCGCCCTTCCAGCTCTCCTGGCCGCGCAGCCGCGCCGCGTCGAGCCTCGCGTCGAACCCGGCTCGGTCCACCGCGAGGCCTTCCTCCTGCGCGAACTCCTCGAGGATGTCGATCGGGATCCCGTGCGTCTCGTAGAAGTGGAACGCCGCGTCGCCGGGGAGCGAGCTCCCGCCCGCACGCTTGATCCGGTCGAGCTCGCGCCCGACCAGGTCGGTCCCGACGTTCAGCGTCCGCGAGAACTTCTCCTCCTCGGTGCGCAGCAGCTGTTCCACGACGCCCCAGCGCGCGGCGAGCTCGGGGTAGACGTCACCCATCACCTCGACGACCGCCGGCACGACGTCGGCGAGGAAGACGCCGTCGAATCCGAGGCGGCGACCGTAGCGGAGCGCCCTCCGGACGATGCGCCGGAGCACGTACCCGCGCCCCTCGTTGGACGGCACGACGCCGTCCGCGAGGAGGAAGACCGCGGCGCGGGCGTGGTCCGCGATGACCCTGAACGCGGGCCCGAGCTCCCCGGAGGGGTCGTACGGCCGCTGGGCGAGCTCGACGATCCGGGCCAGGATCGGGGCGAACAGATCGGTGTCGTAGTTGGAGCCGACCCCCTGCATCACCGCGGCGAGGCGCTCGAGCCCCGCGCCGGTGTCCACGCACGGGCTCGGCAGCGGGTGGAGGTGGCCGGCGGCGTCGCGCTCGTACTGCATGAACACCAGGTTCCAGATCTCGACGGTGTCGTCGCCCGCTCCGTTGACGAGCTCAGGACGGTTCTTCTTCAGGTTCTTGCCCTGGTAGTAGTGGATCTCGCTGCACGGGCCGCACGGCCCGGTCTCCCCCATCGCCCAGAAGTTCTCCTTCTCGCCGAACCTGAGGATGCGGTCTGCGGGTGCCCCGACCTCCTGCCACAGACGGGCCGCCTCGTCGTCGTCGGTGTAGACGGTGAACCACAACCGCTCAACCGGGAGCTTGTACACGCCGGTCAGCAGCTCCCAGGCGAAGCGGATCGCGTCGGCCTTGAAGTAGTCTCCGAACGAGAAGTTGCCCAGCATCTCGAAGAACGTGTGGTGCCGCGCGGTGTACCCGACGTTGTCGAGGTCGTTGTGCTTGCCGCCGGCGCGCACGCACTTCTGGCACGAGGTGGCCCGCGTGTAGTCGCGCTGCTCCCGGCCGAGGAAGACGTCCTTGAACTGGTTCATCCCGGCGTTCGCGAACAGCAGCGTTGCGTCCCCGGCCGGGATGAGCGACGACGAGGGCACCACCCGGTGCCCGTTGGCGGCGAAGTAATCAAGGAAGGCCTGGCGGATCCCCCGCGTCGTCGGCTTGCTCCCCATTCGTCTCCTCTCTCCTCTTCTCGTCGAGCGCGCGGCGGGCCTCGTCGAGCCCGAACCCGCGCGCGAGCAGATACCGTAGCACTTTCCGCCGCTCCTCCGGAAGCCGCCGCCAGAACCGGTGCTTCGCGGTCGCCCGCGCGAGCGCGCCGGCGAGCGCGGCGCCTTCGCCGCCGCCGTCGGCGACCTCGGCGAGCGCGTCGTCGGCGTCGGCCTTGCCGACCAGTCGCCGCCTGAGGGCCGCGACCGCAGCCCGCCGACCGCGCCCCGCCCGCAGCTGGGCCTGGCACACCGCCCGCGCCAGCGCGGCGTCGTCGATCAGACCCGCGGTCTCCAGACGTGCGACCTCGGCTCGCACCGCCGCCGCGGCGAACCCGCGGTCCTCGAGGCGGCCGGCGATCTCGGCGCGCGACAGCGCCCGGCGCGCGAGCATCCTCTGGGCGGTGTCGTGCAGCGTCTCGGCCGGTGGAGGCGGGGCGCCCGGAGCTCGTCGGCGAGATCGCATGCGGCGATTCTAAGCTGACAGCTCCCCGCCGCCCACCCAACCAGCCGACAGCTGACAACTCCCCCACCCGCCACTGATACGACGTGGAGAGGTATGCCGTGCGCTGTGAGCTGTCAGCTGTGAGCTGTCAGCTGAAGCTACGAGCCGCTCCCTTCCTTGCCGCCGAACTCGAACGGGCTCCCGACGGCGAACGGTTCGGTCGGGGCGGCCCCCTCCAGCACGCTCTCCATTTCCTCGCGGGAGACGTCGGCGGTCGACTGGATCCCCTGGATCCGCAGCTTGAACTCGTCGGGGTTGGAGGCGCGGCGGATCGCCTCGTCGAGCGTGATCAGCCCCGACTTGTACAGCATGAAGAGCGACTGGTCGAACGTCTGCATCCCGTACTGCGAGGTGCCGGCCGCGATCGCGTCGCGGATCAGCTTGGTCTTCTCCTTCAGCTCGATGCACTCGCGGATGTAGGCCGTCGAGATCAGGACCTCGACCGCCGGCACGCGCCCGAGCCCGTCGGCGCGGGGCAGCAGGCGCATCGAGATGATCGCCTTGAGCACCGCCGAGAGCTGGATGCGGATCTGCTTCTGCTGGTGCGGCGGGAACACGGCGATGATGCGGTTGACGGTCTCCGTGGCGTCGAGGGTGTGGAGCGTCGAGAGCACGAGGTGGCCCGTTTCGGCCGCGAGCAGCGCCGTCTCGATCGTCTCGTAGTCGCGCATCTCGCCGACCAGGATCACGTCCGGGTCCTGGCGCAGGCCGGACCGGAGCGCCACCGAGAAGCTCCTCGTGTCCACCTCGACCTCGCGCTGGTTGATGATCGCCTTCTTGTCGCGGTGGAGGAACTCGATCGGGTCCTCGACGGTCACGATGTGGCAGTTCCGGATGTTGTTGACGTGGTCGATCATCGCCGCCAGCGTCGTGGACTTGCCGGACCCGGTGGTCCCGGTGACGAGGACGAGCCCGCGGTCCTCCTCGGCGATCCGTTCGAGCACCGGAGGGAGCAGGAGCTCCTTGACGCTCAGGATACGGGCCGGGATCAGGCGCAGAACCAGCCCCACCGACCCGCGCTGCTGGAAGATGTTGCAGCGGAACCGGCCCAGCCCAGGGACCGAGTACGCGATGTCGATCTCCAGGAACTGCTTGAACTTCTCCTTCTGCTGGGTGGACATCATCGAGAACGCCATCGCGATGGTGTCCTCCTGCATCAGGCGCTTGAACTCGACGAGCGGCACGAGCGTCCCGTCCACCCGGATCAGCGGGTGCGCGCCGACCTTGAGGTGCACGTCCGACGCCTTGCGCTCCGTCGCCGCCTTCAGGATGTCGTTGATGTGCATTGCCTTGCCCCCCTGCAGCCGATCGAAACCGTTGCCCTCGTACCTCTTACACTAGACCGTCGTGGGCGGCGTGTCAAAACGCGGGCGTGACCGGGCCACGTCACTCCATCTTCAGGAGGGTGCGGAGCCCTTCCTTGTCCACGGTCTTGGCGAGGGCTTCCTGCACGTCGACGCGGCCTCCCCGCACGAGCTCCGCCAGCGAGTCGTTCATGGTCCTCATGCCGAGGCGCTTGCTCGTCTGCATCACAGTCGGGATCTGGAACGTCTTCCCCTCGCGGATGAGGTTCGCGACGGCGGGGATCCCGAGCAGAATCTCGTACGCCGCGATCCGCCCGCCTCCCAGCCGCTTCAGCAGGATCTGCGCGATCACGCCCTTGAGCGACTCGGAGAGCATCATCCGGATCTGGGCCTGGCGGTCCGGCGGGAACTGGTCGATAAGCCGGTCCACGGTCGAGACCGCCGTGGTCGTGTGGAGCGTCCCGAACACGAGGTGGCCCGTCTCCGCCGTCTCGATCGCGATCGCGACCGTCTCGAGGTCGCGGAGCTCGCCCACGAGGACAATGTCCGGGTCCTCGCGCAGCGCGGCCCGCAGCGCGCGCTTGAACGACTCGGTGTGGGTGTACACCTCGCGCTGGTTGACGAGGCACCTCTTGTTCTCGTGCACGAACTCGATCGGGTCCTCGATCGTGATGATGTGATCGGCGCGGTTGGTGTTGACGTAATCCATCATCGTGGCGAGCGTCGTCGACTTCCCCGCGCCCGTCGGACCCGTCACCAGCACGAGCCCCTTGTTCAGAGTGCACAGGCTCTTGACGCACTCCGGCACGCCCAGCTCCTCGAACGACATGATGCGGTGAGGGATCTGACGGAACACGGCCCCCACGCCGCGCCGGTCGCGGAACAGGTTGACGCGGAAGCGGGCGACGCCGGGTATCTCGTACGCGAAGTCGGTGTCGTTCTCGCGCCGGAACTCGGCGCGGCTGCTCCCGGCCGCGATCTCGTCGCACATCAGCAGGATGTGCTCCGACGAGAGCGTCGCCGGGAAGTCGGGCAGCGGCTTCATGTCGCCGTGCAGCCGCATCATCGGCGCGAGCGACGACGAGAGGTGGAGGTCCGACCCGCCGAGCTCGACGAGCCGCCCGAGCATGCGGTCGAGCGGGCGCTCGAGCGGGGCGCGCTCGGCCGGGCGTGTCGCCGGCCTCGGCTCGGGCGCGGCGGGCGGCTCCGGGGCCGGTGGTGCGGCCGGCGGGGCCACCGGCGCGAGGTCGATCACGGCCTGCGGCTGGCCGTCTTCCCGCCTCGCCCGGACCGCGAGGTGCTCACCGCCGAGCTCGACGACCGCGGAGACCTCCCCCCCGAGCTCGAACGCGACCCAGCGCTCCGGCCCGATGGCGGCCTCCAGCCACCCCTCGAGGTCCTCGGCGGTGACGACCGCCTTCCCCGCCTGGAGGAGGGATCCGCCGGCCACCAGCAACGCCGGCTTTCCGCCATGGAGGTCGAGCCGCTCGCCGCCCTTCTGGCGCGCGGCCTTGACGAGGCGCTCGATCAGTGACTGCCCGGCCACCCGGACATGGTAGCCTCGCGGCCCGCCGCAGGCCAGGGGATTATGGTGAGATTCAGTCCGTTACCAGGACCGGAGGTCCTCGTGCGAGCCTTGACCGTCACGCTGTGCGCCGTCGTCGCCGTAGCCGCGATCTGGGGAATCGCGGTCTCCGCCGGCCCGTCCCCGACGCTCTCGGACGGGACCAGTCGCTTCCCGATCAAGCGTCCTCCGGATCCCCGCGAGCGCCACCTGGTCAACCTCCGCCAGCTCACCGACGGGATCCAGAACGCCGAGGCGTACTTCTCGTTCGACGGGAAGCGCCTGATCTTCCAGTCCACCAGGACGCCGTACGAGTGCGACCAGATCTTCACGATGGACCTCGAGGGCCACGACGTCCACCTGCTCTCGACAGGGCTCGGCCGCTGCACGTGCAGCTACTTCTACCCCGACGGAAAGCACTACCTGTACGCCTCGACCCACCTCGGCGGACCGGCGTGCCCGCCTCCGCCCGACATGTCGCACGGGTACGTGTGGGCGCTGTACCCGTCGTTCGACATCTTCCTCGCGTCTCTCGACGACCCGACGCCGCACCGGCTCACCGACACGCCTGGGTACGACGCCGAGGCGACGATCTCGCCGCGCGGCGACCGCATCGTCTTCACCTCGCTCCGCAACGGCGACATCGACCTGTACACGATGAACCTCGACGGCAGCGACGTCCGCCAGATCACGCACGAGGTCGGGTATGACGGCGGGGCGTTCTTCTCGCCCGACGGCAGCAAGATCGTCTGGCGCGCGTCGCGGCCGAGGCCCGGCCCCGAGATGGACGAGTATAAGCAGCTCCTCGCCCAGGGGCTGATCAAGCCGCACAGCCTCGAGATCTACGTCGCCAACGCCGACGGCACGGACGTGCACCAGGTCACCCACAACGGCGCCGCGAACTTCGCGCCGTTCTTCCACCCCTCGGGGAAGAAGCTGATCTTCTGCTCCAACATGGCCGACCCCAAGGGGAGGAACTTCGACCTCTTCCTGGTCAACCTGGACGGGTCGGGGCTCGAGCGCGTCACGTACTTCGACGAGTTCGACGGCTTCCCGATGTGGTCGCCGGACGGCAAGACGCTGGTCTTCTGCTCGAACCGGTTCAACGCGGGCCCGCACCAGACGAACGTGTTCCTCGCGGACTGGGTGGACTGAGGAGCGGGCCACAGGGCGCAGGACATAGGGGTACGCTGGAGGCGTGCGGACCCGCGACGTCCTGCTCGCTGTGGCGGCGGCGCTTGCCGCCGTCGCCTTGTGGCTCCTGGTCGTCCGATCGCCGCGCCCTGCGCCGGCGCCGAGGGTTGGGCGCGCGGCGACGCCGAGCCCGACTGCGACAGCCGTCGCGGCAACGCCCACGCCCGAGCCGCTCGTGACGCGGCACCTGACGGTGATCGTCCCCTGGTCGGCGGAGCCGACGCCCTCGCCCACCGAGCCCGAGCCGACCGAGCCGCCGACGCCGAGGCCCCAGCCGACCGCCACCCCGGCGGTGCAGGAGTGCGTCGAGGTCGGCTGGTCGTCTGCGATGTCGCCCGTCAACATCGCCCAGGTCCTCGTCGAGATCCGCGCCCGCAACCGGTGCGGCCGTGACCTCGGCCCGCTCGACGTGTGGTTCGAGGTTTCCGGGTACCGCAACGGCGACCTCGTCCAGGCCGCCCGCGGCCACCCGTTCGACCCGCTCCCGGTGAACGGCGAGGCGACCGCCACGATCGCCCTCCCGGGCTCGGCCCATTGGTACGACGCCGTCAAGGTCTCCGTGCTGCCGCCGGCGGACCGCTGACAGCCGGCCAGCTGCGGGAATCGGCTCGGGCGCCGTCCCAGTTCCAGCGACAGTGAACGATCGAGGCCGAACGGCTCCCCTTAGCTCCCCACGGCCGGTCGCGCCCCCCGGGTCTGCAAACCGCCTCGCCGGCGAGTCGAGCCCGTACCTCCTCCAGCACGCGCACAATCCGGTCGACTGGTATCCGTGGTCGGACGAGGCGCTCGCACGGGCGCGGCGGGAGGACAGACCGATCTTCCTCTCGATCGGGTACGCCGCCTGCCACTGGTGTCACGTGATGGAACGCGAGTCGTTCGAGGATCCCGCGATCGCCGCGCTGCTCGCGGACCACTTCGTCACCATCAAGGTCGACCGCGAGGAGCGTCCGGACGTCGACGCCGTCTACATGGAGGCCGTTCAGGCGCTGACGGGCTCGGGCGGCTGGCCGCTCTCGGTGTTCCTCACCCCGGACCTCCAGCCGTTCTTCGGCGGGACGTACTTCCCACCGGAGCGCCGGTACGGCATGCCCTCGTTCCGCGAGGTGCTCACCGCCGTCGCCGACGCCTGGGCGCGCCGACGCGGCGACGTCGCGAGCGATGCGGCCGACCTCGTGGAACGCCTGGCCGGCGCCGCCCGGGCGGAGGCATCCACCCTCGACGTGGGCTCGGCGCAGGAGCGCGCGCTGAAGGCGCTCGACGCGCAGCACGACCCCCGCTGGGGCGGATTCGGCGGCGCGCCGAAGTTCCCGTCTCCCTCCCGGCTCTTCTTCCTGATCGGCGCGGCGCGGGCGGACCGCCGCGCGCGCGGGATGCTCGAGCGGACGCTCGACGCGATGGCGGCCGGGGGGATGTACGACTGGCTCGGCGGCGGCTTCCACCGCTACTCGACCGACGAGAAGTGGCTCGTGCCGCACTTCGAGAAGATGCTGTACGACAACGCCCTGCTCGCGCGCGCCTACGGCGAGGCCGGGCTCGCGCTCGGGCGTCCGGAGTGGGTCCGGGTGGCGCGCGAGACCGCCGACTACCTCCTCCGCGAGATGCGCGGGCCGGAAGGCGGGTTCTTCTCGTCCACGGACGCCGACAGCGAGGGACGGGAGGGCGCGTACTTCGTCTGGTCGGAGGCCGAGGTGCGCGCGGCGCTGCCGGCCCGCCACGGCGATCTGCTCGTCAGGTTGCTCGACCTCGGCCCGGCCGGCACGTTCGAGACCGGGACGAGCGTCCTCCGCCCGGTGCGGGCGCTCGCCGAGGTCGCGGCCGAGTTCGGTCTCACCACAGAGTCCGCCGCCGTCCTGCTGGACGAGGCTCGTCGCGGCCTCCTCTCCGCTCGCGGGCGGAGGGTGCCGCCGGCGACCGACGACAAGCGCCTCGCCGCCTGGAACGGGATGGCCGCGTGGGCGCTCGCGTGGCTCGGGGCGGCTCTCCACGAGGAGAGGTACCTGGCGGCGGCCCGGGTCGCCGTCGGCTTCGTGCTCGCCGGAGCGACGCCCGAGGGGCGCCTGACGCGCTCGTGGCGGAACGGAGCCCGGTCCGGCGTCGAGACTCTCGAGGACGTCGCGTGGGTCGCGGCAGCGCTCGTCCAGCTCTACGAGGCGGACGGGAACCCCGAGTGGCTCGAGAGAGCGGGCACCTTGTTGGACCGGCGCCTGCCGCACTACCGGACCGGGGCAGGCCAGCTCTTCGACACGGCAGATGACGGGCCGGCGCTGCCGCTCCGGCCGCACACACCCCACGACGGCGCCACCCCGTCGCCGGCCGGCGTCCTCGCGGGCACGCTGCTCCGCCTGGCGGCGCTCACCGGGGACGACTCGCTGCGCGAGGTGGCGGCCGGGGCGATCGCCGCGGAGTCGGGGGTGGTGAGCCGGGCGCCCGAAGCGTGCCTGACGCTCCTCGACGCCGCGGCGGCGGCCGGGAGGCCGCCCGTGACGCTCGTGATCGCGGGTGACCCCGGGTGGCGTTCGACGGGCGAGCTGCTCGCCGTCGCGTGGAGCCGCCGGCCCCCCGGGTGCGCGCTCGCCGTCACGCCGACGGTCCCCGCGCCGGCCCCGGCGGCCGCGGCCGTACCGGCGCTCGCCGGCCGGGGGCCGGCCGGGCCGCGGCGCGCGCGTGCCTACCTTTGCGAGGGCGGGACGTGCCGGCTCCCCGTCGAGGAGCCTGTGGCGCTGGCAAGGATCCTCGACCGTGCCTCGACCGAGCCCGGCGGCGAGAGCCCCGCTAGGTGACGGGCGCGCGGCCCGGCAGCAGGCCGCGGAGGAAGTGGTAGAGGGCGAACACCGCGAAAGCGAACGGGACGAACCCGAGGAAGCCGAGCACGGGCATCTCGTAGACCTTGACCGAGCCGGCGAACGGGACGGTGTAGCGCCAGCGCGCGCTCGCGACCCAGTTGAAGCTCTCCCACAGCACCCCGCACGCGAGCCCCGCCGCCACGAGCGCGGCGACGCGCGCGCGCCGCCCGGCCTCGAGATCTCCCAGCAGCGACGGCCGGCCCATCCGGTGGTTGATGGGGTCGAGAACGAGCGGCCACGCGAGCCACACGTCGGCGGCGAAGTCGGGGGACGGCCACGCGAGCGGCACGAACGCGAGGATCGCTCCGACCGCGCCCAGCGCGAGGCCGAGCTCGGCCGGGACGCGGCCGCCGGCGCCCCGCCCGACGAGCCTGGCCGCCGCCGGCTCGATCAGCTGGGCGAGCAGCAGGAGCGCCGGCGTGATCGTGGCGAACGACCAGGCGTAGCCGACCCCTCGCCACGGCCACGGGGGCAGGCCGGTGTAGTGCCACCAGAGCTCGGGGCCCCCCGCCTGCCAGAACCTGGGCCGGTCGTAGAGCTCGTACAGGAGCCACGAGGGGATCGAGATCGCCGCCATCAGAAGGAGCTCGCCCGGCGCGGTCCGAAACCACGACCGTCCCCGCCCGGCCAGGCCGCCGTCGGCGGCGACGATGAGCCCCGTCCAGCACAGCGGGGTGAGGTTCTGCCCGGCCCAGTCGACGCCCGCGGCCGCGAGCCCGACGCTCGCGCCGATCACGCCGAGGCCGAGCCAGAGCCACCAGGCGACGCGTCCCACGGCACGATTCTAGTCGTCGCAGGCGGGAAGCGTGACGCACGAAGGGAAACGGTAGAGGGCAACCGACAAAGGGAAGACGAAGCTCGGGCCACGGAGGTGTGTCGTGTCTTCCGTTTGCCGTTTACCCTCTACCCTTTCACCTGTCGCCCCCTACGTCACCGGCAGGGCGACTGTCTCGAACGGGGTCGTGCATGGACGGCCGGGCGCGAACCGGTACGTCGCGACGTCGCGGCCTCGCAGCACGACCAGCGACGAGCACACGGTGCCGTAGCGCTCGCCGTGCCGGCACAGGGGATCCGGCCCGCCGTGGTCGGCCAGGAGCCTCTGGAGGGCCCCGAGACGCGCGTCGCCCGTCAGTCCGGAGATCTGGGCCGCGCGTCGCCCGGCGGCGAGAACCCGGTCGCCGGGGTCGGAGAGCGGCGCGTTTCCGACGGCGAGCACGGCCGCGTCGACCCGCTCGACCCGCGGGGCGGGCTCGTTGGTCGCCAGCCACCGTGCGTCGGCGTCGGCCAGGAGGAGGTTGAACTCACCGTACCTCTCGAGGTCGAGCTCGGACGCCAGCGCCACCGCGTGCGCGAGCGAGCGCTCGTGCGCGAGGTCGAGGACGAGGGTGCCCCGCGAGCGCTCCCGCGCGGCGGACCCGAGACGCGCGTTGGTGACGGCGACGACGAGTCCGGCGTCGAGGTTGACGGCGAGCCAGCTCCCGCCGCCGACGAGGTCGCGCCCTCCGAACACCGGCGGATCGTCCGCGAGAACCCCGGGAGAGCGCCACGGTCGGTCCAGGCGCTCGTCGCGGTTGGCCGCGATCCACAGCTCTCCGGGCGCGCCGGCCACCGCCAGGAGGATGCACACAGCGTCAGCTCACGCGGCCCAGGGTCCGCACGAACCGGAGCTGCGATCTCTCGGTGCCGTCCTCGTGGAACCCGAGCCCGCGCAGGAGCGCGGCGGCCTCCGCCAGCTCCGACGGTACCCGGCAGAGCGCCGAGAGCGCGCCGCCCTCCTGGGCGCTCTTGAGCGCGCGCTCGACGAGCGACTTCCCGAGGCCGAACCCACGCCAGTCGGGGGCGAGGAACAGGGAGTGGAGCTCCCACACGCCGCTCTCCCCTTCCCGCACTCCGCAGCACCCCACGATCTCGCCGCGGCCGGCCTCGACGACCCACACCAGGTCGTTCCCCTTGTCGGAGGCGGGCTGCTCCGCTCCCCGGACCGAGAGGTGGAACTCCCGCCGGACCCGCCGTGCGAGCTCGCGTACGGCCTTGAAGTCGCTCGGCCGCGCCGGGCGAACCCAGTAGGTCGTCATGCCTTCTCGGCCACCTCGTCCAGAAGCGCGAGGAGCAGGCGCACGCCGAAGCCGGTTGCGCCGGGGCGCAAGCCGTTGCGGCCGCGCTGGACGTAGGACACGCCGGCGATGTCCAGGTGCGCCCACCGCACCTTGTCGGGGACGAAGCGTGCGAGGAACGCCGCCGAGGCCGGCAGCGACCCCCACTTTCCCGTGCTGTTCTTGAGGTCGGCCCACTCGCTGCGGAGGAGGTCGCGGTACTCCGGGAGGAGCGGGAGCCGCCAAACGCGGTCCCCGGTACGGTGGCCGAGCCGCTCGAGCTGCTGGGCGAGCCCGTCGTCGTTCGCGAACAACCCTGCGAGCTCCGCGCCGAGGGCGATCTTGCAGGCACCGGTAAGTGTCGCCAGGTCAATCAGTAGGTCGGGGTGGAATCGGGCGGAGTAGGCAAGCGCGTCGGCGAGGAGGATCCTGCCCTCCGCATCGGTGTTGTCGACCTCGACGGTCGTCCCGTTCGACATCGTCACGATGTCGCCAGGCTTGACGGCGGTCCCGGACGGCAGGTTCTCGACAAGGGGCACGAGGCCGACGACCTTGAGAGCGGGACCGTCCTCGGCCACGGCGCGCATCGCCGCCACGACCGCCGCCGCCCCGGCCATGTCGTGCTTCATGTCGGCCATTTCGGCGGCGGGCTTCAGCGAGATCCCCCCGGCGTCGAACGTGACGCCCTTGCCGGCAAGCACGACCGAGGCGCGCGGCTTCTTCGCCCGGTACTCGAGGCGGACCAGTCTCGGCTCCTGGGCGGAACCCTGGCCGACGGCGACGATCCCGCGCAGACCGTCCTTCTCGAGCTCCTTCCGGCCCATCACGGTCACGCGCACCGGCGAGCCGGCGAACATCTCGCTCGCCTCCTGGGCGAAGCTCTCGGGCGTCAGGTCGTTGCCGGGCCGGTTCCCCCAGTCGCGGGCGAGCCGTACGAGTGAGTCGACGCGGCGCGCCCGCTCCAGCCGGACGCGGAGGGACTTCTCGTCCTCGCCCTTGACGGGGACGACGTGGACGCCGTCGACCTTGGTGGACTCGTCCGGGTGCGAGCGAAACCGGTCGAAGCGGTAATCGGCCAGCGCCAGCTCGGCGAGCGCCACGGTCCGCGCCTCTTGCGGGTCCACGTCGCGGGCGGCGACGGGAAGCGCGACGGCGATCTGGTACTCGCGGTTGCGCCCCGCCTGCTCGAGGACGCGGCGCGCGAACTTGCGAAGGGAGCTGACGGTGAACTCTTCCGCCTTGCCGATCCCGAAGCACGCGATGCGGCGGAAGTCGCGGCTCGGGCTGGCGGTGACGAGGACCTCGCCGTCCAGGCCGCGGACGCCGAGCTCGGAAACCGCATGGGCGATGCTCTTCTGGGTTGCGCCGGGGAGGACCACGCCGTCGAGAGGGTTCAGCCCTTCGGCGGCAGCGAGGTAGAGGCAATCGAGAGGCTCTTCAGGGGCTTTCCACAGCTGGACCAGGTCTGCCATTACTTCCCCCTCGTGAGTGAGCGCCCGGAGCGGGCGCGGGCGTCATCGTATCACAGGCGCCCGACCGCCGCCAGAAAATGGGACGCGGTCTCCTCGTCGATGCTCACCAGCCGAACCGCCGTCACCGAGCCGGACGGCGCGCGCAGGTGGCGCGCCACCTCCTCGACGATCGCGGCGCAACCGGCAGCCTTGGGGTAGCCGAAGATCCCGGTCGAGATGCCGGGCATCGCGACGGAAGCCAGGCCCAACTCCTCGGCCCTCGCGAGCGCGCTGCCGACGGCGCGGCGGAGCTTGGCCTCCTCGTCTCGCTCGCCCCACACCGGCCCGACCGCGTGGATCACGTACCTGCACGGGAGCCGGCCCGCTCCGGTCGCGACGGCTCCGCCGACCGGGACGGGAGCCTTGGCCGTGGACTCGGCCTGGATCTCCGCCCCGCCCCTCCGCACGATCGCTCCGGCGACCCCGCCGCCGTGGGCCAGGGCGGAATTCGCTGCGTTGACGATCGCGTCGGTGCTCTCCTCCGTGAGATCGCCGACGACGACCGCAACGGCTCCGCGTCCGACCCGTGCCTCGTGCAGGACTCTCGCCATCGTCACCTCCGGACCGGCGCCACGGTAGCACCGCTGGCGGATCCGACGTTTGCCCCGTAGAATCCCCGCGTGCTGTCGGTGCTCCTCCCCGCCGTCGCTGCCGTCTGCCTCGCTCACCCCGCCGATGTCGACCGCGAGGTGGGACGGCGCTCGCTGCCGTGGCTCCCGCCGGATCTCGCGCGCCAGGTGGAGCGTCACGAGCGCCAGTTCGCCGCAGGGGCCGCGGCGGCCGCCAACTGGCCGCGCGCGTACCACGTCCCGGGGGCACGGCCCGGCCTGCAGGGCACGATCCGGGCGCAGTGCGAGCGGCTGGCGGCGGCGATCCGCGCGCGCGCCCCGTTCCCGGAGGTCGTGGCCGGGCTCGGCGTCCTCGCCCACCTCGCCGCCGACCTCGACGCCCCGTTCCTCCTGACCCAGCCTGGCGACGCGTACGCAGCGTCGTTCGCGACGTACCTCCCGACCGCGGCGCCGCGCGTTCCCCTGGTGTTCTACGGCCAGGCGCGAGGCCTGATCTCCGGCGGCGCCGAAGGGATAGGGACGTTCATGCCGGTGCGGCGGCGCGACGCCGAGATCCTCGAGGGGCTCGTGAGGGAGGATCTCGACCGCGTCGGCGGCCCGCAGGCGTGGCGGCGCCTCGACGACCGGTCGTCGAGCTTCGGGACGGTGTCGCTGTTCCTGAACCACGCCGCGAGCGACTTCGCGAACTTCGCGTCGTGGGTGTGGCTCCACGCGGGCGGGCTGGTGCCGGAACTCCCCGAGCAGAAGGATACAATCCTCGTCTGGAAAGGAGAGCCCCAGCCCCGTGAAGCCCCGCGCACTACTCTCGGTTTCCGACAAACGCGGCCTTGAGGCGCTGGCCCGGGGCCTGGCTGCGCTCGGCTTCGAGATCGTCTCGACCGGCGGCACGGCCCGGGCGCTGCGCGACGCAGGGATCGAGGTCCGCGAGGTCAGCGAGCTGACCGGCACCCCGGAGGCGCTCGGCGGCCGGGTGAAGACGCTCCACCCGAAGATCTTCGCCGGCATCCTCGCCGACCTCGACGAGCCCGAGCACCGGGCCGTCCTCGAGAGCTGGGGGGTGGCGCCGATCTCCGTGGTTGCCGTCAACCTCTACCCGTTCGCGGCGACCGCCGCGAGGGAGGGCGCGACGGCGGCCGACGTGATCGAGAACATCGACATCGGGGGTCCGTCGCTCGTGCGCGCCGCCGCCAAGAACCACCGTCACGTCACCGTGGTCGTGGACCCCGACGACTACGACGCCGTGCTCGAAACCTTGAGAACCAGGGTCGACGCCGAGGCGTTCCGCCGCCGCATGGCGGTCAAGGCGTTCCGCCACACCGCGGCGTACGACGCGGCGATCGCCCAGACGCTGCCGCGCCGCCTTCAGCTCGAGCCCAGCCTGCTGATGGACGCGTTGGCGCCGTGGCTCGCGGCCGTCGAGGTACCGCTCCGGTACGGCGAGAACCCGCACCAGGCGGCGGTGTTCGCCCGGCCGGCCGACGCGAGAGGTCTCGCCGCGTTCGAGCAGCTCCAGGGGAAGGAGCTCTCCTACAACAACCTCATGGACGCGGACGCAGCGTGGCGCCTCGTGCACGACCTTCCCGGGACGGGCGTGGCGATCGTCAAGCACGGCGGACCGTGCGGCGTCGGCCTTGGGGAGAGCCCGAGGCTTGCGTACGCTCGGGCGCTCGCGTGCGATCCGGTGTCGGCGTTCGGCGGCGTGATCGCGTCCACGCTCCCGATCGACGGCCCCGCGGCGGAGGAGATCGCGAAGCTCTTCGCCGAGGTCGTGATCGCGCCGGCCGCCGACGCCGAGGCGCGCCGCCTGTTTGCCGCCAAGAAGAACCTCCGCGTCCTGCTGGCGCCTCAACCGGCATCCCCCGCCCCCCGCCTCCGGGTGATCGACGGGGGTCTCCTCGTCCAGGGCGCGGACGTCGGCTGGGACGAGGAGTGGAAGACCGTCACGGCGCGGGGACCGAGCGAGCTCGAGTCGCGGGCGCTCCGGCTCGCGTGGAGGGTCGCCAAGCACGCGCCGTCGAACGCGGTGGTGGTCGCCGGCGCGGATGCGACGGTGGGGATCGGCGCCGGCCAGCCGAGCCGCGTGGACTCGTGCCGGATCGCCGTGGAGAAGGCCCGTGCCGCGGGCCTCTCGACGGCCGGCACAGCCGCCGGGTCCGACGCGTTCTTTCCGTTCGCCGACGGCGTCGAGGCCCTCGCCGCCGCAGGGGTGACCGCCGTGGCGCAGCCCGGCGGCTCGGTGCGCGACGCCGACGTCGTCGCGGCCGCGGACCGGCTGGGCGTCGCCATGGTGTTCACGGGCCGGCGGCACTTCCGGCACTGAGGGCGCGATGATCGACCTCGTGCTCCTGCTCGCCCTCGCCGCCGCCCCGGACCCCGACGCGCTCGACCACCTCTCCGCGGCGCTCGGCCGGGCCGCGGGGTGGCAGGCCGAGTTCGTCCAGCGATACACGCCCGAGGGGTTCGACACCGGGACCACGGAGTCCGGCCACGTGACGCTCGCGCCCCCGGCTCAGCTCCGCTTCGACTACACGTCGGGCGCCCCGCGGGTGTTCGCGAGCGACGGCTCGGTCGGACGTCTGGTGGACCCGGGCGCCGCCTCGTGCGACGCGGTCCGCCTCGACGCCGGGGCCTGGGGGCGGCTGCCCCTCGCGGCGGCACTCGACCCCACAGCGGCGAGGCGGGCGTTCGTCGTGCGGTCGGAGGGGCAGGAGATCCGCCTGGTCCCGCGGGAGCCGACCCCCGAGCTCGCCGAGATCTCGATCACGATCGGCCCGGACGGGCTGCCAGCCTCCGTGACCGTTCGCGACGCGAGCGGCGACCGCAACCACTTCACGTTCAGCGGCTGGAGCGCCAGGGGAGCGCCGCCGCCGTCGTTCTTCCGGCCGTCGCTGCCCGGGTCTTCGCCGTGCGCGCCCGAGCAGTGATGACACTGGCCCGGGTTGCAGCTACGATAGTCGGCGCCGCCCACGGCGGTTGGAGGGGGACGCCCTGAGGGCACCGAAGCCGGCACCGGGTCCGCACGCCAGCTCGCTGGCTGCGAGCTTCGAGCTCGTCAGACCGCAACTCGAGCTCGTCGAGCGGTTCATCGCGCGGCAGCTCGACGCGGGCCCGCAGCCGGTGCCGGAGGCGGGCGCGTACGTCCTCGAGGCCGGCGGGAAGCGCCTGAGGCCCGCGATCCTCCTCGCCATCTCGCGGCTCCTCGGCTACGACGGCGGCGACCTCGACATCCGCTACGGCGCGATCGTCGAGATGATCCACACCGCGTCGCTGGTCCACGACGACATCATCGACAGCGCGACGGTTCGCCGCGGCCGCGCCACCGCGAACCACAGGTGGGGGAACCAGCTCACCGTGCTCCTGGGAGACTGGCTCTACCTACGCGCGATCGAGCTGGCCCTCGAGATCGCCGACATCCCCGCAATGCAGACGCTGTCGTTCGCCACGACGCAGATGATCGAGGGCGAGATCCTGGGTCTGAGGCTGCAGCGCACCAGCGACCTCACGCGTGAACAGTACCTCGAGATCACCCGCCGGAAGACCGCGGAGCTGTTCGCGGCGGCGTGTTCTCTCCCGACGCACTTCGCACCGGAGTACGCCCGACATCGCCGCGCCCTCGACGAGTACGGCCGCAACATCGGGATGTGCTTCCAGATCGTGGACGACATCCTCGACATCGTCGGCTCGCAGCAACGACTGGGCAAGCCGGTGTTCTCCGACCTGAGGGAGGGCAAGCTCACGCTGCCGTTCATCCTCGCGCTCCCCCACCTGAGCGGAGCCGAGCGGGCGACGGTCGAGCGCGTCCTCGTCACCGGCGAGCTCGGCGACGCCGCTCCGGACGGCCTGCGCGACTTGCTCGAGCGACACGGCGCCGTCGACGAGGCGCGGCGCGTCGCCGACGACTTCGGGAGCCGAGCCGTCGGGGCGCTCGACACGCTGCCCCCGGGGCCCGAGACCGCGGCCCTCGCGGCCGCACCCCGCTTCGTCCTCGAACGCGAGTCCTGAACCGACCGGTCCCGCCCGGCCACGGGCGGCCACCGGACCCGCGACTTTGCAGGCCGCACCGATCCCGTCCGCCGCTCGGTCGGCACCTTTCTCTGTTCCGACCGGCGCCACACAGCACGCCGGTCGGAGTCCGGCTCGTGGGCATCAGGTCCGGACGTGACCGGGTACCCGTGTGCGGCCCTTGCCAATTGACAATTCGGGTGTTAGATTGTCCATTGAATATGGTGGCAGCGATCTTGCGGCAGGTGGTAGGGCGGGAGGACGACGCCCGTACCAGCAATGTCCTCGTATCGGCGTTCCGCACCCAGATCGTCCGGGCGCTCGGCGAAGGCCGGTGGCGCTTCGCCGATCACTTTTGCGACAAGCTCCTGGCCGAAGACCCGCGCAACCTCGAGGCGTGGCTGTGGAAGGGGCACCTCGCGTGGCGCTACTTCCAGGACGCGCAGGGGGCGCTGAACTGCTTCCGCAGGGTGCTCATTCTGGGCGGGTTCGAGTCGTCCAACGAGTACGTGGCACGGGCCCGTAACTCCCTTGGACAACTCCTGGAGCAGTTGAGCTGACGTCCTCGCTCACGGGCCAGATCTCGGCCCCGACCGGCCGCGCCAGGCCGAACACGTAGACCGTCGCGATCGTCGCCGGCTCGGGCTCCAACCACCGTCGCTGGCCGGTGAGCCTGATCGCGGGGTGAGCCTGGTCCCGCAGCCACTTCGGGTCGTCCTCCCCGGCGTGGTCAGTGGTCGTGACGAACGCCTGCTCGTCGCCGGCGAACTCGAGCCAGAGGTAGCCGAACACCGGGTGCGGGAGGGAGATCGCCCACCCGCCGGCCGGGAGCGCTCGGATCGCCGCAGCGTCGATCCGGAGGGCGTCCTCCACCACGACCTCGTCGAGCGTCCGTGGGTGCGAGAGCGGCTTCGGGTACCCCCACGGGAAGCGGGGCGGCGAGCCCCACCTCACCGGTGCCGCCGTGTCGAGCGGCGCGTGCGCGGCGAGGGAGAACCTCGGCCGCGCGACGAACGCCGGCCCGCTCGTCAGGACGTTCCTCCCGACGCCCTCGACGTCGAGCGACAGGAGGAGGCCGCCGGCCGGCGTTGGCGACCTCACCTCCGCCGCGACGACGTTGCTGCCCTGCCGGAGGAGATGGGCGATGTCGTACAGGTCGAGCCTGAAGCCGGGCCGGCTCCACCCGCACGCCGCGGGGGTGCCGTTGACGTACACGATGTACTCGCGGTCCCCGCACACCTTGAGGAGCGCCGACGGGGGCGGCCGGTCGAGGTCCAGGGCGGCCACGAAGAGCGCCGCCTGGGGGTGCAGCTCCTCGAGCTGGTCGGTGACCCAGATCCACTGGGCAGGACCCGTGAGGTGCGACAGCTCGCGCTGCCAGAACCCGTTGACGGCGTACGCCGCGAGGGCCGAGCCGACGACGGCCGCCAGCCACAGAAACCCTCCTCGCCTGCCGAGCGCGGTCACGCGCGCAGTGTACCAACCCCGCCCGCCGTTGAGGTTTGACACGTTCCCGGCGATGGCTTAGAGTGCCGCCACAGGATGGACAGGAACCGCGTCCTTGCCGTGATTCCGGCGCGCTACTCCTCCACCCGCTTCCCCGGTAAACCCCTCGCGACGATCGCCGGCAGGCCGATGGTCGCGCACGTCGTGGAGCGGGCGCGCGAGGCTGGTTGCTTCGACGAGGTGCTCGTCGCCACCGATGACGAGCGCATCGCGCGCGCCGCCGCCGAGGCCGGGGCGCGCGCGGTCATGACCGGGGCGTGCTCGAGCGGGACCGACAGGGTGGCGCTGGCGGTCAGGGACGAGCCCGCCGGCGTGGTGCTCAACGTCCAGGGGGACGAGCCTGCGCTCCCGCCCTCGAACCTCAGGCGCCTCGCCGAGTTCCTCGCGGCTCACAGGGACGTTGCAATGGCGACCCTGGCGCTCCCCGGAACGGCGGGCGACCTCGACAATCCGAACGTCGTGAAGGTCGTGTGCGACCTCCGCGGCCGGGCCCTCTACTTCTCGCGGGCCCCGATCCCCTACCCGCGCAACCCCGGCGCGGCGCCCGTTCGGCGCCACGTCGGGCTGTACGGGTTCCAGAAGGACGCGCTCCTCGCGTTCACGTCGTGGCCCGAGGCCGAGATCGAGCGCGCCGAGGGGCTCGAGCAGCTCCGGGCGCTGGCCCACGGGATGGCGGTCCAGGTGCTCGACACCGAGGAGGACTCCATCGCGGTCGACGTGCCGGCCGACGTGCCCCGCGCGGAGCTCGCGCTCGCCGCGCTCGCGCGGCAGAGGCCAGGGATCAGGGGTCAGGGGTCGGGGGGAGGACGATGACCGTCGAGTGCCCCAGACTGCTGTCTCCCCTTCGGGTCGGCGTCGTGCCGACTGCGGCCCCGTTTCTGACCCCTGCCCCCTGCCCGCTGACCCCCGGTCTTCGCCCTGAGTGCTGTGCGCTGATCCCTGTCTCGATGAAAGGCGGTGGTTGATGGCAACGAAGTACGTGTTCGTCACCGGAGGCGTCGTCTCGTCGCTCGGCAAGGGGATCACGGCGGCATCGATCGGCGCGCTGTTCGAGTCGCACGGCCTGAAGGTCACGTTGATGAAGTGCGACCCCTACATCAACGTCGACCCCGGGACGATGTCCCCGTTCCAGCACGGCGAGGTCTACGTCACCGACGACGGCGCGGAAACCGATCTCGATCTCGGGCACTACGAGCGGTTCACCAACATGGCCACGTCGCGGAAGAACAACATCACCACCGGCCGCGTCTACCAGTCGGTGATCGAGAAGGAGCGGCGCGGCGACTTCCTGGGCTCGACCGTCCAGGTGATCCCGCACATCACGGACGAGATCAAGGCCGCGATCCGCGACGTCGCCGACGACTGCGACGTCGTGATCGTCGAGATCGGCGGCACCGTAGGCGACATCGAGTCGCTGCCGTTCCTCGAGGCGATCCGCCAGTTCCGCCAGGACGCGGGCCGCGGCAACGCGGTCAACGTCCACGTCACGCTGGTCCCGTACCTCAACGCGACCAACGAGCTCAAGACCAAGCCCACGCAGCACTCGGTCAAGGAGCTGCTCTCGATCGGGATCCAGCCGGACGTGCTGGTGTGCCGGGTGGACCGTCACCTTCCCGAGGAGATGCGCCGGAAGATCGCGCTCTTCTGCAACGTCGAGGAGAAGGCCGTGATCCCGGCGCGCACGGCCGACACGATCTACGAGGTGCCGCTCCGGTTGGCGGCCGAGGACCTCGACGGCCTGCTCCTCTCGATGCTCAACCTCCCCGGCGGCCAGCGCGACCTCTCGAAGTGGCAGACGATCGTGGACCGGCTCCGCAACCCCGCCAAGCGCACCCGGATCGGGATCGTCGGCAAGTACGTCAACCTCGTGGACAGCTACAAGTCCCTGAACGAGGCGCTCGCCCACGGCGGGATCGCCAACGACTCCAAGGTCGAGCTCGTGTTCATCGACTCCGAGAAGCTCGAGGAGGAGGCGTACGTCGAGGAGATCTTCTCGGTCGACGGGATCCTGGTCCCCGGGGGGTTCGGCAAGCGCGGTATCGAGGGGATGATCAAGGCGATCGAGTTCGCGCGCGGCCACAAGATCCCGTTCCTGGGGATCTGCCTCGGGCTGCAGACCGCGGTGATCGAGTTCGCCCGCAACGCATGCCACCTCGACCGCGCCAACTCCTCCGAGTTCGCGCAGGATCCGCCGTACAAGGTGATCTACAAGATGCGGGAGCTGCTGGGCGTGGACGCGATGGGCGGCACGATGCGGCTGGGGAAGTACCCGTGCCAGCTCAAGCCGGGGTCGCGCGCCTGGGAGGCGTACGGGGCCGACACCGTCTGGGAGCGGCACCGCCACCGCTACGAGGTGAACCAGGACTACGTGTCGATCCTCGAGCAGCACGGGATGCAGGTGACCGGGCGCTCGCCCGACCGGATCTTCGTCGAGATGATCGAGGTGCCCGACCACCCCTGGTTCGTGGCGTGCCAGTTCCACCCGGAGCTGAAGTCGAAGCCGTTCGCGCCCCACCCGCTGTTCGTGGCGTTCGTGCGCGCCTCGCTCGAGCACCAGGCGAAACGCGTTGCCGCCGAGATCGCGGCGGCGTTGCCTCCTTCCGACGCGGTCGAACCCACGGAGGCGAAGAGCGGTGAGTGAGATGCCTGCCCCGGTCACTCTGGCGCCCGGAATCGCGGTCGGCCCCCGGTGCCCTCTCGCCTTCATCGCCGGACCGTGCGTCATCGAGTCGCCGGCCCACGTGCTTCGCGTCGCGACCGTGTTGAAGGCGATCGCGGCGGAGCTCGGCGCGCCGCTTCTGTTCAAGGCCTCGTTCGACAAGGCGAACCGGTCCTCGCTGGCCAGCTACCGCGGCCCCGGCCTCGCCGACGGTCTGGCGGCACTTGCCGAGGTGAAGCGGGCCACCGGGCTTCCGATCCTCACCGACGTGCACGAGCCGGCCCAGGCGGCCGAGGCGGCAGCCGTCGCGGACGTGCTCCAGGTGCCGGCGTTCCTCTGCCGCCAGACCGACCTGCTCCTCGCGTGCGGCCGCACCGGAAGGCCGGTGAACGTCAAGAAGGGGCAGTTCATGGCGCCCCACGACATGGGGAACGTCGCGGAGAAGGTCCGGTCCACCGGCAACCGCGCCGTGACGCTGACGGAGCGCGGCAGCTCGTTCGGGTACAACAACCTCGTGGTCGACCTCAGGTCGCTGGCGGTCATGCGGCGCTTCGCCCCCGTCGTCTTCGACGTCACCCACTCGCTCCAGCTTCCCGGCGGCCTCGGCGACTCGACGGGGGGTGCGCGGGAGTTCGCCCTCGACCTCGCGAGGGGCGCCGTGGCCGCGGGCGTGGACGCGCTGTTCGTCGAGGTGCACGACGACCCGCCGCACGCGCTCTCCGACGCCTCGACGCAGCTCTCGCCGCAGGAGTTCCGGACGCTCCTGATCCAGGCGCTCGCGATCCGCCGTGCCTGCGACTCCGTCGGCGCGTAGGTCGACGCACAGTTCAGAGCTAAGAGTTGCGAGGTCAGAGTTAAGAACGAAGAGTTGAGCGACGACAGAGCGCCCGATCGTCGGGCGTCGCCGTCTTGAACTCTCAACTCTCAACTCTGAACTCTTAACTCTTCACCGGCGAAGCGCATATGATAGCCTTGCACGCACGGGAGGAGCGATGGAGCTGACCGCAGGCGACATCCTCGACGGTTTCGCGGGCGGGAGGAAGAGATACGGGAACGCCGGCGCGATCGCCGGGGTGGAGACCCTGCCGCTCCAGCGCCACGTCGACGACCGCGGGCTCTTCCTCGAGATCTACCGCAACCGTGCCACCCACTCCGGCAGCGAGCACCTCGCGTCGTTCTTCAAGGACGTGGAGGTCGCTCAGCTCAACTTCAGCCTCGTGACCGTCGCGGATCACGTCAAGGGCCTGCACTACCATCTCAAGCAGAGCGACGTCTGGCTGTGCCCGCCGCCGTACAAGCTCAAGATGGTGATGCTCGACGTTCGGCGCGACTCACCGACGTCCGGCGTCGCCCAGGTCCTCGTCCTGGGCGAGGGACGCGACGCATGGGTCAAGGTCCCCCCGGGCGTGGCCCACGGCTACCGGCCGCTGACGCTCCCGTGCGGCTTGTTCTACGTCGTCAGCCGCTGCTTCGACCTCGACGACCCGGACGAGTACCGGATCCCGTGGGATCACCCCGCCGTCAAGGACCTGTGGTCGGTGAAGAACGACTGAAGCTGTGGTTCGTGGTCCGTGGTTCGTGGGTGGCTAGGTACGACGCCCTCCGATCGAAGTGAGGCCACGTTCGGCCCGATCCACGATCCACGACCCACCACCCACGGTTTCTTGCTACTCGGGTTTCCACTCGTCGAGCAGGACAGGCCGTCCCCACCCCGAGCCCGCGCGCGGCGCGACGGCGATGTCCCAGTCCAGCACACCCGGGGTGTAGCGCGGCTCGCGGAAGAAGAGCAGAGACCCCTCCCGCGCGGGCACCGCCTCAAGCAGCGGGTGGCGCTGCTTGCCGGGGAGGCGAACCTCCTGCACGACGCCGCCCACGAACTCGAGCTGCCGGTCGCCCCGACAGAAGAAGAGGCTCTGCCTCCGGCCCACGCGCGGGGCGTACTCGGGCCCCATCGTGTTGATGCGCGGCTCCAGCGGCTGCCCCGGCTTCCCCTCCATCGACAGCCAGAGGTCGCTGCCGGAGCTGTCGTAGACGGTCCACACGAGCGCCCCGAGGTGCGTCCCGAAGCGCTGGCCGTCGCCGACGCTGGGACCGCCGGGCACGTCGAGCTTCTCGAGCGGGCCCCAGGGCGCCTGGGCGGTCGGGCGGCGCGCCGCCACCAGCTGGCGCTCACCGGTCGCCTGCATCACCTCGAGGAGGCACGAGGTCTCGTCGTCGTTCATCCAGGTGATTCGCGCACGGGCGTCGGGGGCCAGGCCCTTGAATTCGACCGGGACGGGCGCCTCCCAGGCGCCGTTCGCCCAGACGACGCGGTAGGGCCTGCACCCGCCGACGACCCACGGCGCCAGGCCGCCGGACGCGTCGCGCATCCCCGCGCGCACCGCTCCCCACGGCGGGGCGTCGCCACCCTTGAGCGCGAGGCCGGGGAGGAGCCCGGCTGCGAAATAGACGACCCGACCGCCGTGCACCGGGATCGGCGTGATCTCCAGGCCTGCCGAGTTGATCTTCTTCGGGTCGTCCGGCGTGGTGACCTCCACGGGGATGGCGTCCAGCGACTTCGGCAGAAACCGGACCTGGTACGCCGAGAACAGGTACAGCTCCGCGGCGTCGGCGAGGAGCAGCTTGGTGCCGACCATCGCGGTCGTTCCCGGAACGGGGTTCGCCGCCACCTCCTGCCCGACCCGGAAGTCGTCCAGGTCGCCGGCGCGCAGGCCGTCGATGCACACCGTGTCGGGGGTCACGCGGACCTTCACCGTGATGTCCTTGTCGAGCTGGGGGACGCTCTTCCCCTCTCGGCGCATCGCTCCCTGCATCGACTCCGGGAGCCCCTCGTTGATCTCGACCTCACGCACGCCCGGTTCCGCCGCGTCCCTGATCGCCGCGATCCGGCCAAGGATGAGGCTATCCGGCTGGGGGACCGGCGTGGTCGTGTCCTGCATCGAGCAGCCGACGGCGAACGTCGTGGCGACGAGAAGCGGTCCGATCACTCGCATTGACGACTCCGATCTCACCACAGCATGCCCGCGATGCACGCGCTCACGAAGTTGGTCAGCGCTCCGGCCACGAGGGCCCGCACGCCGAGCCTCGCCAGGTCGTGCTGGCGGTTCGGGGCGAGCCCCCCGATCCCGCCGATCTGGATCCCGATCGAGCTGATGTTGGCGAACCCCGCGAGCGCGTACGTCGCCAGCACGGTCGCGCGCTCCGAGAGCACGCTCACCGAACCCGCCGCCTTGGCGCCCGACGCGACGAGCTTCGCGTTGTCCAGCATCGTCTTCATGTCGAGGTACGCGATGAACTCGTTGAGCGCGGTCTTCTTCCCAAGTAGCACGCCGACCGCGCCGCAGTCGCTCCACGGGATCCCGATCAGCCACGCCACCGGCGCGAACACGCGGGCGAACAGCCACTCGAGCGAGAGCTGCGGCATCCCGGCGGCCGCTCCGGCCCAGCCGAGCAGGGCGTTGACCAGCGCCAGGAGCGCGAGAAACGCGATCAGCATCGCTCCCACGTTGAGGCACAGCTTCATGCCGTCCGAGGCGCCCGACGCGGCCGCGTCCACGCCGTTGACCCACGGCCGCTCGACGTGGGCGCGCACGGTGCCGCGCGTCTGGGGCTCGCCGTCCTCCGGGAACAGCAGCTTCCCGATCGCGAGCGCGCCGGGCGCGGCCATCACCGCCGCGGCGATCAAGTGCACCGCCGGAACCCCGAACGAGATGTACACGACGATCACGCCCGCGGCCATGTGCGCGAACCCGCCGACCATGATCGCGTGGAGCTCCGACTGGGTGAGCCCGGCGAGGTACGGCCGGATCATGAGCGGCGCCTCGGTCTGGCCAACGAAGACATTCGCGTCGCACAGCGACTCGGCCCCGGACGTGCCCATGGTCTTCATCATCAGCCACGCGATCCCCTGCACGATCCGCTGGAGGATCCCGTAGTAGTAGAGGAGCGTCGTGACCGACGAGACGAAGATGATCGTCGGGAGCACCTTGAACGCGAAGAAGTGGTCGGTGAACTTCTCCCCGAACACGAAACTGGCCCCTGCGTCCGAGAAGTCGAGGAACTTCTTCGCGAGGTTGCCCAGGAAGTTGAACGCCGAGTACCCCCACGGCGTGCGGATCACGATCGCAGCGAGCGCAACCTGGAGGCCGAGCCCCCACAGGACCGTCCGCCAGCGCACCGCCTTCCGGTCTCTCGAGAACGCCCAGGCGATACCGACGAACACGACGAGGCCGAGCGCCGAGATCGCACGTTGCATCGTTCCTCCCGCGGCCGCGGACAACACCGCGTATCATACCCCGGATGATGCGGATGAGCCGCGAGGAGTTCGAGCGCGTCGTGGCGAGGGCGCTCGACGGACTGCCCGAGGAGGTCGCCGCGTACCTCGAGAACGTCGCGGTGGTCGTCGAGGACGACCCGACCGACGAGGAGCTCGCCGACGCCGGGCTCGACCCCGAGACCGAAACGCTGTTCGGCCTCTACCAGGGGATGGCGCTCACCGACCGCGGAGGTGCGTACGGCAACGTGCTGCCGGACCGGATCGTGATCTACCGCCGCCCCCTCCTCGACGAGTGCTCGGACCGCAACGACCTCATCCGCGAGATCCAGGACACCGTCGTGCACGAGATCGGCCACTACTTCGGGCTCGGCGAAGAGGACCTCCCCTAGTTGGCCGCGCCGCGGCGGCCGGGCCGTTGCGGACTCCACTTGCGACGCGACAACCAGCACTGGATGGCGTCGGCACTCCGGCGAGACCGGGCCGCCCTCGCCCGGGCGTGAGATCCGTCCGAGGCGCGCGCCTCCGTCCGACTCTCTGCCTCATCGGCCCCGTGCTCCTCGGGGCCGCCGCGCGAGCGGGACGCGCATAACCCCGGGCCGGCGCACGTTCGGGAGGGCGGACCGCCAGCCCCCGGCGCGGCGGACCGGCGAGCGCCGACGATGCAGCGGACGAGCACGTGCCTGTGGCTCGACGGCCAGGCCCATGAGGCAGCCGAGCTCTACGTGAGCTTGGTCCCGAACTCGCGGATCACCCAGACGAGCCACTTCCTGGAGGGGGGCCCCCCGGCCGGCAGGCTCGGTGCTGACCGTCCGCTTCGAGCTCGACGGGACCGAGTACCTCGCGCTCGACGACGGGCCGGAGTTCCAGTTCACGCCGACGATGTCCCTCACGGCGTAGTGCGACACGCGGGACGAGGTCGACCGGCTGTGGCGCGCGCTCTGCGACCGCGGCCAGCCGGGCCAGTGCGGGTGGCTCACCGGCCGTTTCGGCGTGTCGTGGCAGGTGGTGCCGCGGGCGCTGATCGCGATGCTGCACGCGGCCGACCGTCATCCGCCGCAGCGCGTGTTCTCCGCTATGATGCGGATGACGAGGCTCGAAATCGCGGCGCTCGAGCGTGCGTACGCGGGCCGCTGACGCGCCGCGATCGGCGCCGTGCTGGCCGCATCAGTCCGGGAGACCTGGCATGAGGGAGATCGACCGCAGAGCGCGTATCCGGGAGTACAAGGAGACGCGGCAGCCCGCGGGGATATTCCGCATCCGCAACACCGCGCGCGGGAGGTCGTTGATCGGCTCCACGGTCAACCTCCCCGGAATGCTCAACCGCCAGCGGTTTCAGCTCGAGCACGGGTCGCACCCGGACCGCGAGCTGCAGAGCGACTGGCGAGAGCTGGGGGCCGGTGCGTTCGTGTTCGAGGTGCTGGATCGGTTGGAGCCGCGCGATGAGCCCGGCTACGACCCGGCCGAGGATCTCCGGGTCCTCAAGGAGATGTGGCTCGAGAAGCTCGCGGCGTCCGGAGAGCCGCTGTACCCGCGCTCCCGGCGAGGGACGTGACCGACCTCGCCCCCTCCGCGGCCGACGCCGTTCACCCCGGCTCCGGGGAATCTGGCAGAATAGTGCCCCGGCGGCGGGCCTCCCAACGTGAGCTCGGCGACGCCCGTAGTCGGTGAAGAGGGGGAACATTGGGCAGGGAGCAGGCGACGAGCAAGGACGGCAAAGGGCCGGCGGCGGCCGGCGGGATGCGGCCGATCGAGAGCATCACCCCGCCGCAGATCCTCGAGGAGCTCAAGAGGGGCGTGCTCGGGCAGGACCCCGCGCTCAGGTTCGTGTCGGTGGCGATCTACAAGCACACCACCGGCAAGGTCCCGGGGAACATCATCCTGATCGGCAACTCCGGCACGGGCAAGACGACGATCATGAACAACATCCAGCGCCTCTACAACGACGTGCCGGAGTACGCGCCGTTCCGGGTCGTGGCGCTCGTCAACGCCAACCTGCTGGTGGACTCCGACCGGATGGAGTTCCGGCCGGAGCGCCTCCTCGCGGCGGTCGAGCAGAGGGCGCGCTCGGTGATCGGCCACCCTCCGACGGCCGCCGAGCTCAAGGAGACGATGGAGCGCGCCACGATCTGCGTGGACGAGATCGACAAGATGTCCTCGATCCTGGCGGGGAAGCCCAACGCGATCGGAGTCGCGCTCCAGCAGGGGATCCTGACGCTCATGGAGGGCGAGCGGATCCCGCTCAAGACCCACGTGCTGGTGGACGGCGAGGACAGGCCGGCCACCGTCGAGATCGACACCAAGGGGATGATGTTCATCTGCGGCGGCGCGTTCGAGGGGCTGTACGACCAGGTGTTCACGCGCGTCACCAACCCCGGCAGCGGCGAGTCGCTCCGCTCGGTCGCCGTCCGCAACGCCGACGGGCAGGTCACGATCGAGGTGCGCTTCTCGCTCGCGGACTACTTCAAGATCGAGGACCTCTTCACCTACGGGATGGTGCCGCAGTTCATCGCCCGCCTCGACACCGTCGTGCTGCTCGCCGAGCTCGGCGTCGACTCTCTCAAGAGCATCCTCCTCAACGCCTACGACTCGCCGTTCGTCCGCTCGAAGCGGTACCTGGACGTGATGGGGATCGAGCTGGAGATCGAGGACCTCGCCGCGACGCTCGTCTCGGAGCAGGCCGAGAAGCACTCGCGGACCGGGGCGCGCGCCCTCCGCACCATCTTCTCCAAGATCATCAACCCGATCGAGTTCGACCCGTGGGGCTCCGGGGAGCTCGCGGACTCCGACGGCGGCCGGAAGCGGTTGCGGGTGACGGCGCCGATGGTCCGCCGCGCCCTCGGCCTCTAGGAGCGGAGCCCATAGCGGGCCGTTTGTCCGGGCGGCGGTTCTGCGGCCGCTCCTCCACCCACCCGGTCGCCATCGCGCCCGTGTGCCCCTCGCTCGCCGCGGCAGAGCCGCGACCAGCCCGCCGTTGCACTCGGCGGATCGGGTGCCCACGCAGCCTCCGGCTACGTTCCGCCCCTCCCGTCGCCTGCACCTTGCGATCGGCCCAACCGCGGAGCGCCGGCCGAACCTCACCCGGGACCCAGACGGCACACACCGGTCCACGGTGTGCGGGTCGTACGGGCACTTCCGGGTGCAGATCCCGATGGACCTCGTGATCCGGTCGGTCTCGCACGTGCGGCAGCTCACGGTCTACAGAGACGGCCCCACGGACTCCAACCCGGACCCGAACGCCGGGGTGGACCTCGGGCAGACCTCCCAGATCCTCGGCCGTCTCACCGAGCCGGCGAACCCGAGAGTCCTGGGCACAGCCTGACGACCCACCCCACAGACGAGCCGGCGAGGCGGGACCGCCCGACGGCGCATCCTGGGCCGGTTGTCACGGCGCTGACGGCTCGCTATGCTTGCACCCAACGGGCCCACGCTCTCGGCAGGCGGCGCGGCGCTGTCGGAGTGTCGGGACCGCCGGGCGTGTTGATCGAGAGTGGAGCATGGAACCCCCGGCCGGAGGTCGGCCGGGGAACCGCGGGGGAGCGACCGGTGGACGCGACGGTGATCGAGGCCGTTCAGCGCGGCAGCGTGCAGGAGATGCAGGGTCTCCTCAAGGGCGGGATCAACCTCAGCGAGCGCGACGACGAGGGCAACACGTTGCTCATGATCGCGGCCGCCGCCGGCCAGCTCACGGCCGTGAAGCTCCTGCTCGACGCCGGCTCGGAGATCGAGGCCCGGAACAAGATCGGGATGAACCCCCTTCTGCTCGCCACCGCGATGCGCCACCAGGAGGTCGTGCGGTTCCTCGTGATGCGCGGCGCCAACGTCAACGCGACCGACGAGGAAGGCCACTCGGCGCTGATGATCGCCGCCCGCACCGGCGTTGCTCCGAACGTGGAGCTGCTCCTCAAGAGCGGCGCCAACGCGAACGCGGCCAACCGCTGGGGGACGACGGCCCTGATGCAGGCCGCGCGCTCGTGGAACATCAACGCGGCGAAGGCGCTCATCGACGCCGGCGCCGACCCTGCCTCGTCCGACGTGCTGGGCAAGCGGGCGCTCTCGTACGCCCACGAGAAGGGCGCCCCGCCGCCGTTCCTCGTCCGCCTCCTCAAGGGCGACAGCAGCGGCCGCGTCGCCGGCCCGGCCGCGGGCCACGGCGGCGGCGCCTCCGAGAAGCCGTGGTGGAAGTTCTGGGAGAAGTGACCCCTCCGTGTGGGGACCCGTCGCGAATGAGGTCCGCGGCGACAGCTTGGTGGGCTTCGAGACCTATGTTTGCGTTCCGGCTTTCCGTAGGCACGTCTCGATCGTCGTCCGGTCGAGGTCGAAGGAGCGCACCGGGTAATCGGTAGCGCACTGGACCGAGATCCGGCAGTGGGACGCGACCCGCCCGTGAGTGATCGGATTCCCGATCGCTCCGACAACGGGCCTGGCCTCGTCCGCCTCCAGGCATGCATCTCTCGCCTTCGACCGCACCATTACGCACCCTCGTCTCTGGCGTTCGCAACCGTGGCCGAAGCCGTTGACCCCACCTGCCCGCTTGTCCCCTTAGCAGCACTCTTCGCCGATACCACTCTTGTCTTCAGGCCAGACCCGCTTTGGACGGCGGCTCCTCCCGCGGTCTGACCGGCGGCGGCCCGCGGCGCGGCCGGCGACACCGGTGAAACCTGTCGCTTCAGTACCTTCTCATCAGCCGAAGCGATCCCGCGTCGCGCACGGTGTGAAAGAGCGCGTCGAAGACACCGCGATAGGGGCTCGCCGCGGCGGGGTCGCCGTTGATCGTCTCGACCACGACCGCCCGCATCGGCATCGCCGCCCTCGTCAGCAGCACCTTGATGACCGAGAGGTAGTCGGCGAGCGAAGGGTGATCGGGGGCGACGCGGATCTCCAGCCGGCGGGCCCGGCGATCGGAGACCAGCACCACGCGCGCTCCGTGGAGGACCACGTGCGAGGTCGCGACGCGCCGGGGCAGCTCGGCACCGAGGCCGTCGAGCGCGAGCCCGCACGGCGACGCCGGGTCCGCCGCGTTCACCCACCAGACCGCGTCCTGCAGCGGCTCGTCCCGCAGACGGCGGAGCGCCTCGTGCGTCGCGAATTGGAGACCCGGCACGCCGAGGAAGAACTGCCCGCCCACGACCTCGCCGCCGAGCTCCATCAGGCGGAGAGCCCGGAACACCCGCGGCCACTGGAGCGCCGGCAGCTCGCGCTCCAGGAGCTCGCGGAAGACGACTCCGTACCGGTCGAGCACGACGCGTGCCCGGTCCTTCGCGAGCTCCTCCTCCCCGAGGGCGTCGGCCGGCTGCTCCGAAGGCGGCACGCGGTACCAGCTGCCCAGAAACGGACGCGAGCCCTTCCACCGCTCGAACCGCATCCGCCGGCCCCGCGGTCGCGCTCCGCCGGGCTCCGGCTCCGCGGGGCGGAAGCCGGTCTCGATCCCCCGCCTCACCGCCGCAAACCCGTCGTTGCCGACATCGCCCCGCCACGCGAGCTCCCAGAGACGGTTCGCGAGCTCGCCGGACGGCATCCCGGAGTGGGTCAGCAGCTCCTCGAAGCCGAACCGGCCGGGTCCGGGAGGGACGACGGCGTCGACGTCGCCGTGCTGTCCGCCGCCCGCGTCCTCCTCTGCGCCCGAGATCAGCTCACGCTCGCCGCCGAGCACGAACGCCACCCTCTCCCGCCCGCACCCGGCCCACATGAGGGCGCTCTCCGCCAGCAGCGCGTCGAGCCATGCGGGGTGGTACGGGTCGAGCCGCGCGGGCAGGATCTCCGCCTCCCACGCCTCCGCCGGCGCCCCGAAGCACAGCAGGCGCTCGAGCGCGCCCTGGAGATCCTCCACGCCGGCACCATGCCCCCCGAGCCCCTGCCACGCCGCGAGGAACGGCGCCAGGCGATCCGGAGGCAGCGCCTCGAACGCCGGCCGCGCCGCGGCCCGGGCCGCGCGCAGCAGCCGCTCGAGGTTCTCCGCGTCACACACCTCCGGCTCGGTCGCCCCGTCCGTGAGCTGGCCGACGACGATCCGCTGCTCGTCCGCCAGGACGTCGAGGACCGCGGCCTCGCGCTCCGGGCCGAGGTCGAGCACCCCGAGCGCGCTCGCCCGCGCGACGGGGCCGTAGAAGCGCAGCACGTCCGCCGCGAGGTCGCCCAGGAGGTCGCCGACCTCGGCGTCCTCCGCGCCGCCGGCGCCTGCGCGGTCGAGCGCGCGCGAGAGGCTCGCCTCGGTCTCCCCCGCCCCGCCCCTGTCGAGCAGCGCGGAGGAGAGCTCGATTTCCTCCACGGTGCGGTCGAGCGCGCGCAGCAGGCGAGGCACGCTCTCCACGGCCGCGACCGCCCGCGGCTCGTCGCCGGGACGCCACGCGAGCGCTGCCAACTTCCCGGAGAGCCCCGCCACCCACACCGTCGGGTCGACGCCGTGGTCGCGCGCGACCGCCGCCAGGAGCTCTCGCCACTCGGCGACCGGGATCAGCGCCCGCTCGACCAGCCACGCGAGCAGCTCGCCAGGCTCGCGCGGCGAGTACCCGGGGTGCGTGCGCTGCACTTTCGCCCGGAACGCCTCGACGAGCGAGCGCGCGAGGCGGGGCCGCAGGTGCTCGGCGAACACGACCTCGCGCAGGAGGTCGGCGCGCAGCCGCGAGCGACCCGCCGTCGGCGTGTCGTCCTCGTACATCAGTTCGTTGGTGCGCTTCCAGCTCACGCCGGCCGCGAACGGCGACGGCGCGGCGGTCCTCGCTTCGCGCACCTCGATCCTCCCGTCGCGCACCTCGTCGAGCAGCACGCCGAGGTTCGCGAGATCGAACTCGTCGCGCAGGCACGTCCGCCACGCCTCGAGTAGGATCGGGAAGTCCTCGAACCTGGCCACGGCGTCGAGGAGCTCCTTGGCGCGCTGCCGCGACAGCCAGAGAGGCGTCCGGCGCCGGAACCCTTCGCGAGGGAGGAGCAGCGCGCACCCGGCGGCGGCGCGGAACCGTGCGCCGAAGAACCCGGTGCTCTCGAGCTGCGCCCGGAGGAGGCGCTCGACGCTTCCTCCGTCCACCAGAGACATCAGCTCGCGCCCCGTGGTCCCGGGCGGCGCCCCGACCGCGACGCACTCGTCGTCGTGCATGACCTCGAGCGGCATGCCGTGACGATCCCTCCAGGCCGCTTGGAGGGCGATCGCGAACGGCCGGTTGACCCGCCCTCCCCACACCGTGTGCAGGACGACAAGCCCCGCACCGTCCTTCCCCTGAGGGTCGGTGACGTGCTCCGCGACGACGCGGTGCCGGTGCGGCAGCGCGCCTGTAGCCGCCTTCTGCGCCGCCAGGTGGCGAACGAGAGCGTCCGCCGCGACGGGATCCAGGCGGTGGACGTCGGCGAGGCGGCTGCGGAACCCGGCGTCGTCGAGGCTGCGGTCCGCCTCCTCGAGGAACACGCCGATGCGCTCGGAGAGCTCGAACCCCCGGTCGCGCTCGTCCGCGCGCCAGAACGGAGCCATCGCCGAGCGCGCCCGCGCCGGCCGGACGAGCACGTCGTTGTGGGTGATGCGCTCGATCCTCCACGTCTGCACGCCGAGGGTGAAGGTGTCGCCGACCGAGCGCTCCCACACGAACTCCTCGTCGAGCTCGCCGAGGAGCGCGCCGGAATCCTCGACGCGCAGGTGGAAGTAGCCGCGGTCGGGGATCGTGCCGCCGGAGAGGTACACCACGCGCGCGGCACCGGGGCGCGCGCGGAGCGTGCCGTCCACCCGGTCGACCGTGACGAGCGGCCGGAGCTCGCGGATGCGGGCCTCGGCGTAGCGGCCCGCGAGCATCTCGACCACGAGGTCGAACTGGCGGCGGGGAAGATCGCGGTACGGGTCGGCCCCGCGCAGGGCGGCGTAGAGGTCGTCGATGCGCCACGTCTCGCCCGCGGTCATCGAGACGATCTCCTGGGCGAGCACGTCGAGGGCGCCCTCCACCGGGCGCACCGGCTCGATCGCTCCCTCGAGCACCGCGTCGGCGATCACGGCAGCACCGAGGAGGTCCTTGGGGACGAGCGGCAGGAACGTCCCCCGGCTCGTCTCCCCCACCCGGTGTCCGGCGCGGCCGATGCGCTGAACGGCCGAGGCGACGCTGGGCGGCGGCTGGACGAGCACCGACTCCTCGAGGTCGCCGATGTCGATGCCGAGCTCGAGCGAGTTGGTGGCCACGATCCCGCGCAGCTCGCCGGCTTTGAACCGGTCCTCGACGACCGCGCGCACTTCGCGAGAGAGAGAGCCGTGGTGCGAGTACGCGACCTCTCCGCCCTCGTCCTCGTTGACCAGGCGCGTGAGCTTCTCGACCATGCGGCGGCTGTTGGCGAACACCAGGGTCGAGCGGTTGCGGGAGAGCGGCCGGCGGAGCTCGGCGGCGACCCACGTCCAGACCGCGTCCGGGCTAGCGGCCGCGGCGTCTGGGTCCGCGGCGCCTCCGGGGTACCGCACGGACAGGTCGTAGCGCTTCGGTGCGCGCGAGACGACCACCTCGACACGGCGACGCCGGTACGCCGCGTCGCTCCCCTCGCCCGCCACCTCGAACCCGCCGACCCACTCGGCTACCCGGTCGAGGGGGCGCACAGTGGCGGAGAGGGCGAGGCGCTGGAACTCCCCGGAGAGGCGAACCAGGCGCTCGACGCCGGCGATGAGATGGGTGCCGCGCTTGCCGCCGACGACGGCGTGGACCTCGTCGAGGATCACCGTCGCGAGCCCGCCCAGCATCTCGCGGCCGCGGCGCGACGTGAGCAGGATGTTGAGGCTCTCCGGCGTCGTGATGAGGATCTCCGGGGGGCGCCTCGCCATGCGCGCACGCTCCTCGGCCGGCGTGTCTCCCGAGCGAGTGAGCACGCGGATCTCCGGCATCGTCGCGCTCGCGGCGTCGAAACGCCCGCGGATCTCTTCGAGGGGCCCGAGCAGGTTGCGTCTGACGTCGGTGTTGAGCGCCTTGAGCGGGGATACGTACAGCACGCGAACCTGGCCGCCCGGCCACTCCCCGGCGACGAGGCGGTCGATCGCCCACAGGAACGCGGCCAGCGTCTTGCCGGTGCCGGTCGGGGCGCTCACCAGGACGTGCCGGCCGGCCGCAACCGCCGGCCACGCCAGGCGCTGCACCTCGGTCGGCTCGCCCAGGGTCGCGGCGAACCACTCCCCGATCAGGGGGTGAAAGAGACGAAGCGGATCGTTCGTAGCGGCCACGGTAGGGCGATCACGCTAGCCCCTGGCCGAGCCGCACGTCAAGCACCCCGGCGAACCAGTTAACAGTTGACAGTCGACAGTCAACAGTCGAAAGGCGACAGGGCGGGCTCCTCGACTGTCAACTTTCAACTCTGAACTGTCGACCGCTCCTACACACCGACGTGGTCGAGGTCCGCCGGCGGAGGCTCCTTGGCCTCCCTCGACCGCGACAGCACGAGCAGCATGACCGCGAGAACGGCGTACGCGAGGCCGAACTGGTACGGGATCGCGCGCTGCAGACCTACCGCGAGCGTCCACGGCAGGTAGATGTTCCCGTCGACCGACGACGAGTGAATCACGCCGAAGAACGAGAACACGGCAAGGATTCCCAGGTAGAGCGCCGAGCGCGCCAGCTTGCGGTCGATCAGCTCCGCAAGGAAACCGCCCCACAGCATGGCGGTGAGGATGAACCCGTTCCCGACGGCCACGGTGACCAGCACCTCGGGCAGCTCCTTGCCGGTCTTCGCGAGCAGCCCCGCGAGCGTTCCTGCGGCGAGGAACGTCCCGTACTTGATCGCGAGCAGCCGCGCGATCGTCGGGAAGTACGCGAACGCGACGGCAGGCGCGTGCCGCGCCGGGCACGCGAGGAACGCCTGCACCATGATGTCGAGGGCCACGAAGATCAGGATTGGCGCCAGCACGGCGCGCGGGATCAGCTCGACGATGTACCCGACGTAGCCCAGCACTCCGCCCAGGCCGATGAAGACGCCGGTGAGCGCCGTGTACCCGGCCCGCGCGCCCATCCCCTTGTACGCGGGCTGCCCGATGTACGGCGTGGACTGCGCCACGCCGCCGCACACCCCCGCGATCAGCGTCGCCACCGCCTCGGTGAGCAGGATGTTGCGGGTGTTGAAGTCGTCGCCGGCGACGCGCGCGCTCTCGGTGACGTTGATCCCGCCGACGACGGTGAGCAGCGCGAACGGCACGGCGAGCGGGAGGTACTTGAGCGCCGGGACGAATCCCTTGACGAACAGCAGCGTCGGGATCGGGAACCCGAGGTGGAGCTCCGCCGCGGGCAGAGGCTTGTACGTGCCGCCGATCCAGCCGTGCGGGCCGAGGATGTAGTAGAGGGCGGTGCCGATCGCGATCGCCGCGAGAACCCCCGGGACGTTCCGCGGGAGCCGGATCCGCGCCACGAGGTTGTAGAGGATCAGCCCGAGCGAGATGAGCCCGATGAGCGGCATGCCGAAGATGTCGAGCAGCGGCACGAACCCGATGAGAGCGAGAGCGACACCCGCCAGCGAGCCCAGCAGCCCCGCCTGCGGCACCACCTTCTGCACCCAACGGCCGCAGAACGAGAGCACCAGCTTGATGATCCCGATCATCACCATCGTCGCCATCCCGATGTACCAGGTCATCATCGCGGCGTCGCGCGGCTCCATCCCCTGCGCCTTCAGGGAGACGAACGCCGGCCCGAGCACGACCAGCGCGATGCCGATCGTCGAGGGCGTGTCGAGACCGAGCGGCATCGCCGTGACCCGCGGGTTGCCGGCGTTCTTCGCGAGGCGGAACGCCATCCAGGTGTAGACCAGGTCTCCGAAGAGGACGCCGAAGGCGGTGCCGGGGAACATCCTCGTGTACACGATGTCGGCCGGGAAGCCGAACGCGAACACGAGGATGCCGGCCAGGAACGAAAGCACGGTGACGTTGTCGAACATCAGGCCGAAGAAGCCGTTCACGTCGCCGATGGCGAACCACTCGTACCTGCGGCTCTGCTGGTTCATCGCTCTCTCCTTGGGGGTGTCGGATGGGGACGCGAGAGGGCCCGGCCGCCCTCGCGCGACGGGCGTTGCCGGAGCTCGGGGGGACGCCGGGCCATCGCGGGATTCTAGCGCGTCGCGGCGCCGCCGCGCCCGCGGCGCGCTCCGAGCGCGGCTCGGCGGGTGGCCGCGGCCGCTAGTGGAGTCACCCGCGAACGAACTCCAGCCGTGGAACGTGGGGGATCAGGCCGGCCTCGTGCGCCCGCCCGTAGAACAGCTCCACGCCGCGCCGGCCACGCTCGCCGTAGTCGAGCGTCGCCTCGTTCACGTACATCCCGACGAAGCGGTCGCCCTTCGCCCGGTCGAGTCCGCGGCCGAACGCGAGCGCGTGGGCGAGCGCCTCGTCGCGGTGCCCCAATGCGTACCGGATCGACGCCTCGAGCGCCCCGGCCACCCTGCGCATCAGCGTGTCGCCGAGGTCGCGGCGGATCGCGTTCCCCCCGAGCGGGAGCGGCGTCGCCGTCTCGGCGGTCCACCACTCGCCGAGGTCGGCGACCTTGCGGAACCCCTCGTCGGCGAACGTGAGCTGCCCCTCGTGAATGATTACGCCCGCGTCCGCCTTGCCGCTCCTGACCATCCCCATCACGGCCTCGAAGTCGACGTCCACGCAGCGTGCCGCCGGCTGCCACAGCTGGAGCGCGAGCCGCGCCGAGGTGAGGCGACCCGGCGTGGCGACCGTCGCGCCGGCGAGGTCCGAGAGCGTGACCGGATCGCGCGAGATCACGACCGGCCCGTACCCGTCACCGAGCGACGCGCCCGAGTTGAGCAGCGCATACCGATCGTCCACGTACGCGAACGCGTGGAGCGAGACGGCGGTCACTTCGTAGACTCCGCTCCTGGCCTTCTGGTTGAGCGTCTCGATGTCCGCGAGCGTCTCGGCGAAGGTCAGCCCCTCGGCGGCTACCCTTCCCCGCACCACCGCGAAGTGCATGAAGGCGTCGTCGGCGTCCGGCGAATGCGCGATACGGATGAGTGTGGACACGTCGTCCCGTCCCCCAGGAGGCAGGAGATTGTAACTCAGGTGCGAATTCTCGCGGCGGCGCGACTGCCGGCGCTTTGTCGGACCGGACTCGTTGGCTAGACTGCAGCGATGACCACGGACGACGAATGCACACCCAACGACGGTGCACCCCGGGCGCCCGCGCCTTCCGACCCCGGGCCCGAGTGGGACGGCGTGACCGGTTCCCCTTCCCCGGGAGGCAGCAGAAAGGCGTCGCGCCCGAGGCTGCACCCGGACATCGGACTGTTCATGATCGGCGTGGCGACGCTCTTCGTCGAACTGGCGCTCATCCGCTGGCTCGGGACCGAGGTTCGGGTCTTCGCGTACTTCAAGAACCTCGCATTGATCGCGTGCTTCTTCGGGAGCGGGCTCGGGTGCCTGGTCGGCGCGAGGTTGAACTGGGCTCGCGCGGCGTTCTACCCGGCCCTCCTCCTGATCGTCGCCTCGGTAGCCATCCCCAAAGCGGCCGGGTGGGACCTCATCGGCGCAGTGAATCGTCTCCTCGCGGAACTGAACGACATGCCGCTGTGGGCGTGGGGGCAGAGGCGCATCGACACATTGTCCGTGCTCTCGGCCCTCGCGTTCCTCATCGTTGCCTTCCTGCTCCTCGCCCTCGCGTTCGTGCCTCTGGGGAGCGTCCTGGGCGATCGGCTGCAGCGCTGCGGCAACCTCCTGAGAGGCTACTCTGCGAACGTCGCCGGGAGCCTCGTCGGCGTGGTCCTATTCGACGGGTTCTCCTACTTTTCGCTGCCCCCCATCGCGTGGTTCCTAGCGAGTTGCCTTCTGGGCTGGATCATCATCGAGCGCCGCCGCGAGCTCTGGGTCGCCCTCTGCAGCGCCACCCTGATCGGGGCTCTCCTCCTGCCGCGATCCCCGGGAGCCGTCGCCACGGTCTGGTCCCCCTATCAGAAACTCACCATGCTTCCCCAGCACGCGACGTCTGCCGACGGCGAGAGCGTTCTGATCGGCTACACCCTTCAAGTCAACGAAACGAGCTACCAGAGAGTCGCCAACCTTGCCTACAGGTTCCTCCGGTCGCACTCCGATCTCTTCCCGGAGGCGCCCTACGCGCAGTGGATCGGGTACGACCTCGCGTACCGTGTGAAGGAGCACCCGGACGACGTACTGGTCGTCGGCGCCGGGACTGGGAACGATGTCGCGGCGGCCCTCCGCAACGGGGCCGGCCGCGTCGACGCCGTGGAGATCGACCCGCGCATCGTGGACCTCGGCCGTCGCTTCCACCCGGAGCACCCCTATGCCGACAGAAGGGTCCACGTGATAGTCGACGACGCCCGGTCGTACCTCAAGCGCTCGACGAGGACCTACGACCTCATCGTGTTCGGTGCTCTCGACTCGCACACGCTCAATTCGACCCTCTCCAACCTGCGCGTCGACAACTATGTCTACACCGTTCAGGCGTTTCAGGAGGCGCGTGCGAGGCTCAAGCCGGACGGCGTACTCTGGCTCCTCTTCGCAATCGAGCGACCCTACATCGCGGAGCGCCTCTACGGGATGCTCGCGGAGGCGTTCGGGCGGCCTCCGATTGTCTTCAACAACCGCGATGTTGCACGCCTCTCCCCGTCTGGCGGCGGAACGACCTTCGTGATCGACCGCGACGGGACCGTGGGGGAGAGAATTGACAGGACGCCGAGCCTCGCCGCCATCGTCGGGGGAGCGCGGGTGTACCCGGTCGCACGGCGGCTTCTCCCGACCGACGACTGGCCGTACCTCTACGTTGCGGGCCGCTCGATTCCGAACCTGTACCTCATCGTCATGGGCATCATCGTTGTCATCGCGCTGATCCTCGTCCGCCCCTACGTCACGCACCTGCGGCGGATCGACCCGCACTTCTTCCTGCTGGGAGCCGCGTTTCTCCTCCTCGAGGTGCAGAGCATCAGCAGGATGGCGCTCGTCTTCGGCAACACGTGGGTGGTCAACGCGATCGTCATCTCGTCCGTGCTCGTCATGATCCTACTTGCCAACCTCGCGGCGCCCCGCTTCTCTGACCGAGCCCTGGTGCCGGCGTTCGGATGCCTGTTTGCGAGCCTGGCGGTGAGCTACCTCTTCCCGACACGCGCCTTGCTGGAGGTCGAGGGTGTCGCGCGCTGGGCTGCCGCGGGCGCCCTTGTCGGCCTGCCGATTCTCTTCGCAGGTCTCATCTTCGCGCTCACATTTCGGTCTGTGTCCGAGGCGGGGCTCGCGCTCGGGTCAAACCTGCTCGGCGCCATCATCGGGGGTGCCTGTGAGTCGGCCTCGTTCCTGGTCGGGCTCAACGCGCTCGTCCTTCTCGCATTGCTCCTCTATGCGGGTTCGTTCGTCACCCTCCTACTGCGCCGTGGGGGTACGCCGATCCCAGCGTGATCCCACGACGGGGGAGTTGCGACGGTGCAAGCACGCCGCCGCGCAGCGAGATCCCCATCAGCGCCCCGCCCGCCGGGCCGACGTGCCTAGCCGCCGCTGGACGCTTCGGCGAGGATCGCCGCAACCGGCGCCGCAGATAAGAGCTCACTGAGCGCCACGATCGCGCACTGCCGATCGAGAGTTCCAGCCGGGAGATACGCTACGAGCCAGGTGCGCGTCGTCTCCGGCCCGACGCGCACCCGCTCGCTGTCGGTGATCGGCGTCCCGAACGGCCCCGCAGAGTCGGCGAGAAGCGGCTTTCCGTGCAGCTCGTACGGTCCGCGCATCGAGAGCATCGACTCTCCGGGCCGTCCGGCCCGCAGCTCGAACGGCGGAGTCGCCGCGCCGCACGACATCACGCACGCGGGCACCACGAGCTCCACCGAGAGACAGTTGTTGAGGTCCACGAGCGGATGGATCGCCGGCAGCTCCTCGCCCTTGAGCACTCTCCGCAGCAGCGCCTCGGACGACGGCCGGTGCCGGGTCGGATCGCACCCCGCCTGCCGGAACAGCCTCCGCACGGCGGCCGCGGTCGGGTGCTCGGCAAGCGCGTGGGCCGTGTGGCTCGCCCGGGCGCGCGCCGCGACGGCGGCCCGCACGGCGGCGAGCGCCTCCTGCACCCCAGGCCTGACCTCGAGGTCCGCCCACCACAGCACCCAGCCGCCCAGCTCGTGTCGGACCGCAGGTGGAAACGCCGCGCTCGCCGCGCCCTCGCCCATCGCCCCTCCGGGGCGTCCCGTGGCCCAAGTCGGCTTCGGGCGGCACGGTCGCCCGGTTCATGGTAGACGACGCTCCGGCCCGCGCCGGCGGCGGAGCCATACTATCCTTTGACCTATGGTGAACGTCCCCCGCCGACGGGCCAGAGGCGGGCCTCCGAAGCGACCAGCCGGGCGGGCCGTGCGCTCGGGGGCCCGGGCGGCGCGCCTGCCCGGCGCCACGGCGGCCGCCGACCCCGTCCGCGTGAGCGGTCTCTCGCATCAGCTGCTCCACGAGGCCAACGGCGGTTTGCCCCGCATCGACTACCTCGCGCGACTCCTCGAGCTCCTCCTGGACTTCTCCGGCGCCGACGGCGCCGCGCTGTGGCTGCGCGAGGATTCGAAGGTCGTGCGGTGCGAGGCCAGGGCCGGTCACGCCGCGTCGTTCGGGTTCGCGACGCTGCGCCCGCGCGGCCCCCGCCGCGCCGCGGCCCCGACGGAGGGCGCCCTCGACACGGTCGCGCTCGCCCTTCTCGACCGCGGGGGCGCCCTCGCGCGGCTGCCGCTCACACCGGGCGGAAGCTTCGCGGCCGACGACATCGCTCCCGCGAAGGCCGCTCGCGGCCCGGATGCGAGCGCCCGCGCGGCGCCCCGGCGCTCGGCTCGTTCCGCCGTGCTGATCCCGATCCACGTCGGCAACGAGCACGTCGGCGTGGTCGGCCTGACCAGCCGCCGCGCCGGCTTCTTCCCTGCCGGCACCGTGGAGGCGTACGAGCGCCTGGCCCCGATCCTCGGGTGCGCCCTGGTGAGCCAGCGTGCGCAGGCGGCGGTCCACGAGCGCGTCAAGGAGCTCACCTGCCTGTACGGGATCACGCAGCTCGCCGAGAGGCCCGAGCTCCGGGTCGACCAGGTGATCGACGGCGTCGTTCGGCTCCTTCCGCCCGCGTGGCAGTACCCCGAGATCACTGCGGCCCGCATCGTCCTCGACGGGACGTCGCACCCCGCGACCGCGCACCGCACCGGAGTCCAGAGTCAGACGGCGGAGATCGTGGTCAACAGGGTCCGGCGCGGATCCGTCACGGTGAGCTACCTCAAGCGCAAGCCCGAGATCGACGAGGGGCCGTTCCTCAAGGAGGAGCGCAGCCTCCTCGACGCGGTGGCGCGCCAGGTTGCTCTCATCGTCGAGCGCCGCCAGGCGGCGGCCGAGCGGGTCAGGCTTGAGGAGCAGCTCAGGCACGCAGACCGTCTCGCCACGATCGGCCAGCTCGCGGCCGGCGTCGCCCACGAACTCAACGAGCCGCTCGCGAACGTCCTGGGGTTCGCCCAGCTCGCCCAGAAGGCCGCGGCGGCCGGCGACGGCGTGGTCACGGACCTCGACAAGATCGCGGCGGCCGCGCTCCACGCGCGCGAGATCGTCAAGAAGCTGATGCTGTTCGCACGGCAGGCGCCGCCGACGAAGACCGAGGTCAGCCTCAACACCCTCATCGCCGACGGGCTCTACCTCGTGGAGGCACGCTGCGCGAAGCAGGGGGTCGAGATCGTCAAGCGGCTCCGCTCGGGGCTCCCGAACATCATCGCCGACCCGTCGCAGGTGCAGCAGGTGCTCGTCAACCTCGCGGTCAACGCCGTCCAGGCGATGCCCCAGGGGGGCAGGCTCACCATCCGAACCGACCTCGCCGACGGGCACGTGCTGCTGGCGGTGGAGGACACGGGGAGCGGGATGACCGAGGATGTGAAGCGCCAGATCTTCATCCCGTTCTTCACCACCAAGGACGTGAACGAGGGCACCGGCCTGGGCCTCGCTGTCGTCCACGGCATCGTGTCGGCCCACGGCGGCTCGATCAACGTCGAGAGCGAGGTCGGGCGCGGCTCGCGCTTCGAGGTGCTCCTCCCGATCGCCGGCCTCGCCGCCTACAAGGAGACAGATCCCAATGCCGTCTTCTGGTGACAAGCCGAGCATCCTGATCGTGGACGACTCGCCGGCGACGCTGGAGGTGCTCGAGCGCAACCTCCGCGCCCAGGGGTACGACGTCTCGACGGCCGCGAGCGTGGCCTCGGCGCTCGAGGTCCTGGACGCGAAGCCCGTCGACCTCGTGATCACCGATTACAAGATGCCCCGCACTTCGGGGATCGAGCTGGTGCGGCACGTCCGCGAGAACCTGACCGACACCGAGGTCATGATGATCACGGGGTACGCGTCCGTGCCAGGCGCCGTCGAGGCCGTGAAGTCCGGCGCCGAGGAGTACCTCGCCAAACCGTTCACCGACGAGGAGCTCGCGAGCGCAGTCCGGAGGGCCCTCGACAAGCTCGCGATGCGGCGGGCCGGACGCGCGCGGGGGGTGGCCACGCCGAGGGCCCCGCACGGGCTGATCGGCGAGTCAAAGGCGATGCTCGACGTGTACAACGCGATCGCCAAGGCTTCGAAGACGGCGGCGACGGTGCTCGTCGCCGGCGAGAGCGGCACCGGGAAGGAGCTGGTCGCCCGCGCCATCCACTACGGGAGCCCGCGGGCGTCGGCACCGTTCGTGCCGGTCAACTGCGGCGCGATCCCCGAGGGCCTGCTCGAGAGCGAGCTGTTCGGCCACGTCAGGGGGGCGTTCACCGGCGCGACCGAGGCACGAGCCGGGTTCTTCCAGACGGCAGACCGCGGCACCATCTTCCTCGACGAGATCGGCGAGACGTCGGTCGCGATGCAGGTCAAGCTGCTGCGGGTGATCCAGGACCGCGAGGTCTGCATGGTCGGCACGACGAAGACGCGCCCCGTCGACGTGCGGGTGATCGCCGCGACCAACAAGGACCTCATGTCGCTCGTCCGCAAGGGCGCGTTCCGCGAGGATCTCTACTACAGGCTCAACGTGATCGCGATCGACCTCCCCCCCCTCCGCGAGCGCGGCGACGACGTGCTCGTCCTCGCGCAGCACTTCCTCGTCAAGTTCGCCGCGGAGTTCGGAAAGCCGGCGCCGCGTCTCTCCGACGACGCACTGAGGGCGCTGCGCGGGTACGACTGGCCCGGCAACGTCAGGGAGCTCGAGAACGTCGTGCAGCGACTGGTCGTCATGGTGGACCACGACGTCGTCGAGGTTTCCGACCTCCCGTCGTTGATGCGGTTCTCGTCGCCCCGCGCGGGCGGGCGGGCGGACCTCACGCTGGCGGCCGCCGAAGCGGAGCACGTGCGGCGCGTGCTCGCGATCACGGGGGGAAACAAGACACGCGCCGCCGCCCTCCTCGGGATCGACCGCAAGACGCTCCGCGAGAAGCTCAAGGACGTGGCGCCCGACAGAACCTGAGCCCGCGCTGGGGAATCGCTCCTCACCGGGGTGGATGTCCGCAGCGCCCCAGGGCCCGCCCGGGCACGGGCCGCCTCCGCACGCCACTCCGACCGGAGCGTGGAAGTAGTTCGCACTGAGTGCCTTGGGGGCTTCTCATGGTGCTGGGATGTCGGACTGCACGAGGAGGAGCCCGGGTGGCACGGGGGTTGCTCTTCCCGGTGGCGAGCGCACGTCCGGCCGCCGGACATCCCGCTCACAGGGAGGAACGAGATGGCCAGGAACAAGAGTCAAGCGGTCAAGCCTCTGGAAGCGCCGGAGACCCAGCCGGTCATCGAGAACAGCGGCCTGTGCGGCACCTGCGAGAACGCCGTCCTCTGCATGTACCTCGGCGACGCCGAGCACCCGGTCCTGGAGTGCGAGGAGTTCACGCACCACAGGGCGGGCGCATCCAGGCCTGCGGCCCGGCGCCTGAACATCGCCGTGGTCCCGAAGCAGGTCGCCGAGGAGGAGAGCGTCCCACTCGCGATGGGGCTCTGCTTCGACTGCGAGAACCGCGCCAGCTGCATGTTCGACAGGCCGGAGAGCGGTGTGTGGCAGTGTGAGGAGTACCGCTAGCCCGAACGCGGGCGTCCGCGGGTTGAACCCAGGGAAGACGGGAGACGGTAGAGGGAGGGCGCCGGTCAATGTGGGGGGCGGCCTCCCGCCTTCCCTCTTCCGTCTCCGCTCTTCCGTCTTCCGTCTTCCCTCTTACTCTCGTTTGCTAGCATCGCCACGATGTCCACCGACACCGCAACCGGGGCCGACGGCCGCGCGAGGACCGTTCTGTCAGGTGCGGTGGTCCCAACTCTGGTCTTGGCGCCGCTGCTGGCCGGCGTCGCGGTGCTGCTCGTCCACGCGCTCCACCTCGAGATCCGGATGCCGCTCCAGCTCAACTATGTGGAAGGGTTCAACGCGGACGACGCCGCACGCCTCGCGCGCGGTGCGCCGCTGTACGGCGATCCGTCGCGGGCGCCGTTCGTCGTGACCGTGTACACGCCGGTGTACCTCGCCGCGGCTGCCGCGTTGATCCGCCTCGGGCTCCCGGCGCTCGCCTCGGCGCGGCTCCTCGCCTTCCTCGGCGCGGCGCTGAGCGCGGCCGTGATCGGGTGGGCCGGGTGGAGGCGCACCGGGTGGATCGCGATCGCGGCCGCCGGCCTCTTCTTCGTCGACCCGCTGGTCCCGTTCTGGCAGGTCGCCGCGCGCCCCGACTCGGCCGCGCTCGTGCTGGCGATCCTCGGCATCGTGATCCTCGACCGCGGCGGCGGAGGCCGCGCGGACGTCGTCGCGGCGCTGCTCTTCGCCGGCTCGCTCCTCGCGAAGCAGAGCTCCGTGGCCGCGCCGGTCGCCGTCCTCGCCTATCTCCTCGGCGCGGACCGGGCGCGCGCGCGGCGGTTCGCGCTCGTGCTGGTCGCGGCGGTCGCCGTGCCGGTACTGACTCTCGAGGCGGCGTCGCACGGCCGGTTCCTCTGGCACGTCGTCGCGGGGAACCTCGACCCGTTCTCGTGGCGGCGCGCCGCCGCACTCGGGGGATCGTTCTGGGCGCACCACCCGCTCCACCTCGCCCTCCTCCTGGCCCTGTTCCTCGCCGGGTGGCGGGCGCGGCGGCGGTCGCCGGTCGCCCTCTGGGCCGTGCTCGCGTCTCTGGTCGGGACCACCGCGCTGGGCAAGGGGGGGTCCGACCAGAACTACCTCCTCGAGGCGCTCGCGGCCATCGCTCTGCTCGCTGCGCGCGAGCTGCCGGTCGGGTGGCTGCGGCGGCGAGCGCTCGTCCCGGCCGCCTGCGCGGTGGTGCTCGCGGCGAGCGCCGTCATCGTGGCCGCGACCTCGGCGGTGGAGGCCGTGTCGGTGCACAGGCCGGTCGCCGCAGCCCAGCGCCCGTACCGCGAGCTCATGGCGTGGGTCGCGCGCGCGCCCGGCATCGTCGTCTCCGACGACGCCTGCCTGCTCCTCGCCAACCGGCAGCCGGTTCACATCCAGCCGTTCGTCATGACGCAGCTCGCGCGGGCCGGGCGCTGGGACCAGACGCCGTTCCTCAGGGAGCTCGAAAGCGGGAAGGTCCGTCTCATCGTCGCGCAGCTCGACCCCCCGTCGACGTTCGCGTCCCGCTACACCCCCGAGATGCGGAAGGTGATCGCCGGTCGATACGCGGTCGCCGCGCGCTACGACCTCGCGGGCCGCTACACCGTCCTCGTGCCGCTGGATCCCCGCTGAGAAGCCGCGTTCGCGACCGGCGAACGACGAGCGGCGGCTCGCCCGAGCATAGGCGACGACCCGCGAGGCGCTGCCTCTCGCTCCTCTGCTCCCCTGCTGCTCTGCTCCGCTGCTGCTCTGGTCCATTGCCGTCGGTAGGCGCGCGAGGGCTCGTCAGTGTGGGAGGTCGCTCCGCGGGAACGCCCACGCATGACGCGTGTAGCCGCGTCGGCGCGGGAACTCACTGGGCAAGCAGGGCCGGAGCGGAGCGCGTGTAGCCGCGTCGGCGCCGGAGGTCGGTCCGCGGGCAGGGCCGCCGCGCCCCGCGTGTAGCCGCGTCGGCGCGGGAACTCACTGGGCAAGCAGGGCCGGAGCGGAGCGCGTGTAGCCGCGTCGGCGAGAGTGGGCCAGATGCAAGGAAGGCGAGCAGCGAGCAGCGGAGCGTACTCGAAGGGTAC